>Ga0326728_10015112_pt1 | contig 16144 bp, 13 predicted proteins | sample MB3enrmetagenome_FD_207602 | JGI IMG/M metagenome (GOLD analysis project Ga0326728, IMG submission 207602) | Lab enriched peat soil microbial communities from McLean, Ithaca, NY, United States - MB31MN | ecosystem: Environmental > Terrestrial > Soil > Wetlands > Peat | place: USA: New York...
CAGGAAACGGCGTCTCACGACGGCGATCCCCGCATGCAGTTGCCTTCGGCTCGCGGTTGCTACCAACTCGCTCCGCAGAGGACTCTCACCTCCAATCCAGTGCCCATGCCTGGCACACCAAGGACTTCAGCCGCTGCGCGGCGGCCCGCAGGGCCGTCCTTGCCAGGGCTTCACCGTCGGAAAAAGAGGCTTTCCAAAAGGTCGACGGCGCACTTTGCCCCCGGTTTCAAAGCGTCTGTTCGCCGCGGTTCGGCGCCATGCGCGGCCGTCACGCCGACTTGCGCGCGAGCCGCGCGAGGTGATATGCGCGCTCTTCGCGCGAAAACGCGCGTCGCGGAGGGGTGGCCGAGCGGTCGAAGGCGCACGCCTGGAAAGTGTGTATACGGGAAACCGTATCGCGGGTTCGAATCCCGCCCCCTCCGCCAAATGCTTCCTCTAACACATTGATATTTAATTGATTATTGTTCGGTTAGCTGGGTTTGCCCTAACAATTGCCCTAATTCAAGCGCGGCTTGTGACTATGCGGCGCGGATTCGGGGGCGAGCTGGCGTCAATCCAATTGTGCACCGATTGCGCCACGCGCGGGAGCGACCGAGGCTCCGCCGGCGCCCGCCGCTACAGACAATTCGCGCGCCCTCTCTTTATCGACCGAAGAAATTGCCGCGCCCGCGCGCGTTGGGGTCGCGTAATTCAAAGAATTCATTCCGCCATAGAGGTTTCGTCCGCGCGCGCGTCGGGGCTGCGTACTTCCCGGAAACCGGCGGCGATGAATAGCTGGCCGCTTCAACGTGCTTCACGGCTCGGCCGGCGAGCAACTGTACTCGCGGCGCGACGGCGAAAAGTTCAACCGCGCAACGCGCAGCGATTGGGGCTGGTCGCTAGAGCGCTGAAACGTTGACAGCCGGCGCCGTCGCGACAAAAGGCGATTCTCAGGCCGGTTGCACGGCGCGAGCGCGCGCGCCTTGCGGAATCGTCGGCGGCGCCTTGTTGAGCGTCTCGATAGCGAAGCCCGCGGCGGCGCGGTAGCCGGCCATGAATTCGCTACGCTCCTGCGGCGGGATCACATCGTCAATATTGTCGAACGTGCCGCCGCAGCGTTGGTCGACGATGGCGAGCAGCCCGAACGGCCCGGCGCCGCGATTGCGCAGGATCAGCTTGGAAATCGGCTCGCGCAGTTTGTCGTCAAAGGCGGCCAGCGCCTCCGGCGTGACGCCGTGCTCGACGATCGCGGCGCCCAGAACGCGGGCGTCGACGATGGCCTGGCTGCCCCCGTTGGAGCCGGTTGGATACATGGCGTGCGCGGCGTCGCCAAGCAACAACACCGGACCGTCCCGCCACGTCGGCGCCGGATCGCGGTCGATCATCGGATTCTCGAACACGGCGTCCGCCTGCTTGATCAGGACCGGCACATCAAGCCAATCCCAGATCCAACTAGCGAAATGGTGCAGGAACTCGCGCACGCTCACCTGACGGAACCAGCCGCTCTGCTTCCAGCCCTCGGCGCTGTCCATGGTGACTTCCGCGATCCAATTGATCATCGACAGGCCAGTCTTCGGATCGGGGTGAGAGATCGGATAAAAGACAATCCGCTGGCGATGGGTGCCGAGGCCGACGAAGGATGAACCGGTGCGGATCGGCTTCGCCCAGGTGGTGCCGCGCCACATCACCGCGCCGCCCCAATGGAGCGGCGGCTGAGCGGGGTGCATCTGTTCCCGGATTGCGGAGTGGATGCCGTCGGCGCCGATCAGCAGCGCACCGGTTTCCTCCGACGTAGCGCCGTCGGCGCGGTGGATGAGCGCTGTGACGCCGCCGTCAGAATTCTTGCGGTAGCCGGTGACGCGGCTCCCGAGCCTGACCGTCTGCGGCCCGCTCCGCTCTACCAGCTTCTCATGCAGCCGCACATGGAACTGGCCGCGATGCACCGCGTATTGCGGCCAGTTGTAGCCGGCGAGGAGCCCGCGCGGCTCTGAATAAATTTCGTTGCCGTTAAGCCCGACCAGCGCCCATTCCCGCGCCGGCAGGCCGACCCGGTCGAGATCGGCTTCGGCGAACCCGAGATCGTAGAGTTCGCGCACGGCATTCGGCTGCACATTGATGCCGACGCCGAGCGGTCGCATGTCGCGGACCGACTCAAAGACAAGGCAGGGCACGCCGATCTGATGCAGCGTTAGCGCTGTCGCCAGCCCGCCAATGCCGCCGCCGGCGATGATCACGCGATTATTCGTCACACGCTCGGCCCACGCCGTAATCCGATGAATCTCACGATACGCGTTTGGCTGCGCTTACCGTCACCGCGAGCCCGCCCTTGTCTTCAATGAAGCTTGCAATCTCGTCAACACCGTTGCCGGCGCGCAGATTGGTAAACACGAACGGACGCGGCCCCCGCATGCGCTTGCTTTCCCGTTCCATCGTCTGAAGCGACGCGCCGGCATAGGGCGCCAGATCGATCTTGTTGTTTCCTGTTTGGCGGGATGGGGCGATTCTGGGGGCGTGGCGCAAACTGTCACATCGGATAACGCAATGATATATTTGCGATACTTTTGATCGGTAGGCGAGACGCCGTCCCTGAACAGCAAACGCCGGGCGCAGCCGATTTCACCCCTCCCGCTTCGCCCTCGGCGACGCCGCCAGTCCGAGGAACACCAGCGCCGCCTGATTGAGCCGCAGGATGTCCTCGTCGTCCAGCCTGCCGACGCGCGCGCCGACTTTGGTCTTGGGGACGGTGGTGATCTTGTCCGCCATCAGGCGGCAGGCGACGCGCAGGGCGTTGCGCTCGTTCGGCTCCACCGGCAGGCGGAGCAGCGGCGCATCGGTCTCGTCCGTGGTGAAGGCGCAGACCGTGATGGAGTCCGTCGCGTCGAATCGGTCGTCCTGAATGATGCCGACGGGGCGCGGCTCGCCCGCGTCACCCTTGCCGCCGGCGACGGTCCAGATGTCGCCGCGCCTCAACGATCGCCCCCGTCCGACGCCGCGTCGATGAACGCCTGGTTGTCGGACGCGTGGGCGCTGGCGGCGACCACGACCGACTGGCGACGCGCCTCGGCGCAAAAGGCGGGGGAGCGCACGTCCGGCGCCCAAATCTCGATCGGGCGCAAGCCCTGCTCGCGCTGCCGCTTGCGATGTTCCCGCACCTTCATGCGCGCAGGCTTCGGGCTCGACGCCGGGGCCATGACTGTTCTCCGAATGAGTCACATGCAACCGATCGCGGCGCGTCGTCTCCAGCCGGCGCTTTCGCCCCACGTTAAGCGCGTCAAGTTCAGCGGACTGGTCAGACCCGCCGTCACGTCGCCTGATTGCCGCTGATGCGCAATTGCGGCGGCGCGGCGGCGCCGCGGGCGAGATCGGCGGTGGCCGGCTGGTCGAAATTCATCCCCAGGATCGCGCCCCGGCTCGCACCGGAGATGACGTTGTCGGCGATGACCGCCGCGCCCGCCCCTTGGGCGATCGAGACGCCGACGCCGATCGGCGCGTCGCGCACGACGTTGCCCACCACCGCCACGTCCCTGAGCGAAGCGCCCCAGCCGACGAGAACGCCGACCCACGCCGCGCCCTCGATCACGTTGCCGCCGACCGTCGCATCGGCCTCGACCTTGACGCCGCATTCGTAGCCGAACTCGTGGCCGAAATGGCCTTGGCTAGGCTTGAGATTGCGGATGACGTTGCCCGAGCAGACCGCGGCGCGGCCGCCGTGGTCGCCGAAATTGACCATCTGCACGCCGCAGACGGCGCCGTCGACGGAATTGTCGGCGATGACGCAGCCTTCGAAGTCGAATTCGGCGAAGATCGCGACCTCGCCGAGGTCGGCGCAATTGTTGCCGCTGATGACGACGCCGGCGCCGCCGTTGTTGCGCACCGCCGTATAGGCGCAGCGGCGAATCGTGTTGCCCGCGGCCACGACGCCGCCGGCGCGGAAGATCGAAATGCCGTTGCCGTATTGCCCGGTCCCCCCGGAAATGTTTCGGATGTCGCTGACGCGGTTGCCCGAGACGCGCGTCGCGTCGTCGCCGCGGGTCGAACGCCAGACCTGAATGCCGTTGTCGCCGCAGCGCTCGACGCGGTTGTCGGCGATGACGAGGCCGGCCGCATCGGTTGAGAAAACGCCGCCGGCGGCGATGTCGCGGACGTCGTTGCGCTCGATCCGGCCGCCGCAGCCGCGCAAGCGCAGGCCGACGCCGCCGGCGCGTTCGATCGCGCATTCGGTGATCGTGAGCTCGCCGACATGGGAAAAGTCGACGAGGCCCTTGTCGCCGTCGAGCGGACGGTCGGCGCCGTCGAAGGTCAGCCCCGAGAGCGCGACGCGCGCGCCGCCGTCGGCCGCGACAAGCGGTCCGCCGCCTTGGAGCGCGAGCCGCGTCGCGCCGGGAACGCCGACGAGCCGGGCGCCGTCGGGCAGGCGCAACGCCGCGGTGCGCAACGTTCCCTCCGGCAGGACGACGGGACGGCCGGAGCGCGTCGCGGCGTCTATGGCGCGCCGCAGCGCGGCGGTCGCGTCGTCGCCCGCGCCGAGTTCCTCGCCACGGCTGCTTAGGATCGGCGAGAGGCCGGCGCCCGCCAGGGCGACGGCGCCGCCGATCATCCGGCGTCGACTGATAGTCATGCTCCCTCCGGCATGAATGACATCTTAGCATTTCTCGCACAGCTTAGAAGCGCCGCCGCGGCGCTCGTCGTCGCCGGCCGAAGCCCGCCGCTTTACCCCTCGCCTCGCCGCTTCTATAGCGTCGTCCGTCCGCCGCGCCGCGCGAGGGGCGCTTAGCGGCTTTCGCCACGAGGCCGCCATGAACCTTGCCGACCCGACCCTGCTGCGCTCGCAGTGCCTGATCGACGGCGCCTGGGTCGGCCAAGGCGTCGATCCCGTCCGCAATCCGGCCGACGGCGCGCTCATCGCCAGCGTGCCGCGCTTGGGCGAAGCGGAGGCGGTCGGCGCGATCGAGGCGGCGGCGCGCGCGTTTCCGCCCTGGGCCAGGCGCACCGCCAAGGAGCGCGCGGCGATCCTCCGGCGCTGGTTCGATCTCATTGTCGCCAACCGCGACGACCTCGCGCTGATCATCACCAGCGAGCAGGGCAAGCCGCTCGCCGAGGCGCGTGGCGAAGTCGACTACGCCGCCTCGTACGTCGAATTCTACGCCGAGGAGGCCAAGCGCATCACCGGCGAGATCAACCCGACGTTTCGCGCCGACTCGCGCATTCTTGTGCTCAGGCAACCGATCGGCGTCGTCGCGGCGATCACCCCGTGGAACTTCCCCGCCGCGATGATCGCCCGCAAGGTCGCGCCGGCGATCGCCGTCGGCTGCACGGCGGTGGTCAAGCCGGCGCACGCGACGCCGCTCACCGCGCTCGCGCTCGGCGAACTGGCGCAGCGCGCCGGGCTGCCCGCCGGCGTCCTCAACGTCCTCACCGGCGGCGCGGCGGCGATCGGCAAGGCGATGTGCGAACACCCGGAGGTGCGCTTCGTCGGCTTCACCGGCTCCACCGAAGTCGGCAAGCTGTTGATGCGCCAGGCCGCGGGGACGGTGAAGAAGGTCGGGCTGGAGCTGGGGGGCAACGCGCCGTTCATCGTCTTCGACGACGCCGATCTCGAGGCGGCGGTGGAAGGCGCGCTCGCCTCGAAGTTCCGCAATGCCGGTCAGACCTGCGTCTGCGCCAACCGCCTGTTCGCCCAGGACAAGATCTATGACGCCTTCGTCGACAAGCTGACCCGCGCAGTCGGGCGCTTGCGCGTCGGCGAGGGGACCCGAGCCGGCGTCGACCAGGGGCCGCTGATCGACGAAGCGGCGCTCGCCAAGGTCGAGGCCCATGTCGCCGACGCGCTCGCCAAGGGCGCGCGCGCGACCATCGGCGGCAAGCGCCACGCCCTCGGGCGCACCTTCTACGAGCCCACCGTGCTCGCCGACGCGACGCCGGCGATGCAGCTCGCGCGCGAGGAGACCTTCGGCCCGGTCGCGCCGGTGTTCCGCTTCAAGGACGAATCGGAAGTCATCCGCCTCGCCAACGACACGCCGTTCGGTCTCGCCGCCTACTTCTACGCGCGCGACCTCGGCCGCGTCTGGCGCGTCGCCGAAGCGCTCGAGTACGGCATGGTGGGGATCAACTCCGGCCTGATCTCAAGCGAACTCGCCCCCTTCGGCGGCGTCAAGCAATCCGGCCACGGCCGCGAGGGCTCGCGCCACGGCGCCGAGGAATTCGTCGAGATCAAGTACATGCTGATGGGCGGGCTGGATCGCTAGAGGGCGAAGGCGCGGAGGGCGTGGGTTCCCTCACCCGAACAGCTTGGCTATGTCCGCCGCCGGCCGAAACCGCTTCATCGGCTGATCGGGCAAGGAGAGAAAGCGCTCCCGCTCGTAGAAGCGTCGCGCCGCTTCGTCCTTGGCGCCGACAAGGACCGCGAACGAAGCGATTTCGCTGCGGACGGAGCGAAACCAGGCGTCGGCGGCCCCGCTTTCGGGGACCGCACGATCTTGAAATCAAATGACTCTCGCGAAACCGCTCAGAATTCCTCCCACGCGACGGAATCGCCGCCCGCGGAGGCGGAAGCGCCATTTGCGACCCCCTTCTCGACAGCGCGCGCCGGCCGCACGGGCGCCTGGCGCGTTTCCGGAATGGGGTTGCTCGCCGCCATGCGCGGTTCCGACTTCGGAGCGGTCGGGGCTTTCGCCGGCTGCCGGAAGGCGTGCGGCGCGGCTTTTTGCAACTGACCGCGCAAGGCGGCGTCGGCGCTCGTCGAATCGACCTGGAACTGCCCGACGAGACCCGAAAGCTGGTCGGTTTCCTGCGACAACGAATGGCTCGCCGCCGTCGACTCCTCGACCATCGACGCGTTCTGCTGCGTCACCTGATCCATCTGGTTGATCGCGATGTTGACCTCCTGGAGCCCGGTCGCCTGTTCCTGCGCGCCGGCGGCGATGTCGCTGACGACGCGGTTGATCTCGGTCACCTGCGCCAAGATGCGCTCAAGCGACTGGCCGGTCGCGGCCACCAGTTTGACCCCGTGATCGACCTGCGCAGTCGAAGCCGAAATCAGACCCTTGATCTCCTTGGCCGCCTCGGCCGAACGCTGCGCCAGCGCGCGGACCTCGGAGGCGACCACGGCGAAGCCGCGGCCGGCGTCGCCCGCGCGCGCCGCCTCGACCCCCGCATTCAGCGCGAGCAGGTTGGTCTGGAACGCGATCTCGTCGATGACGCCGATGATCTGACTGATCTGCTGCGAGGACTTGGCGATCGCGTCCATCGCCTCAACCGCCTGGCGCACGACCTGGGCGCTCTTCTTGGCGTCCTCATCGGCGGTGACGACGACCTGGCGCGCATGGGCCGCCCCTTCGGCCGATTTCTTCACCGTCGCGGTGATCTCCTCGAGCGCCGCCGCGGTCTCCTCCAGGCTCGCCGCCTGCTGTTCGGTGCGGCGCGACATGTTGTCGGAGGCCGCCGACAACTCCCGCGTCCCGGAGTGGATCACGCTGGTGCTCGAGACGACGCCGCGCACCGTCTCCATCAGCTTCTCCGCCGCCGCGTTGAAGTCGTCGCGGATTTTGGCGAATTCAGAGGGGAAGTCGCTATCGAGCCGCGCGGTCAGATCGCCGCCGGCGAGGCGCTGCAAGCCGTCGCCGAGCGAGGCCATCGCTCTGCTCTGCACCGCGGCGGCGCGCGCCTTCTCGCCTTCGACGCGCCCGCGCTGGGCTTCCGCCTCGGAACGATTTTCGGCGGCCTCTTTCTCGGCTTGCACGCGCTGGATGGCGTTGGTCTTGAAGACTTGCACCGCCCCGGCCATTTCGCCGATCTCGTCGCGGCGATCGACCCCCTCGATCTCGATGCCGTGGTCGCCTTTGGCGAGCGCCTTCATGCGCTCGATCATGCGCGCGAGCGGACGGGCGATCTTCATCGTCGTCATCCATATCGCGATCACGCCGGCGATGAGCGTGGCGCCGACGCCGGCGATCGCCATGCTCCAGATTGCGGCGCTCGCTTGTTTGCGGAGGCTCTGGCTCGCCTCAGCGTTTGACGCGATGACCTTGCTAGACAACTTGTTCATGCCATTGACGAGCCCGTGAGCATCCAAGTCAATCTGATTGGCGATCCCCATCGCCTGGGTTTCGCCCGACGGGTCGGCGCTCACTTGATAGGTCTTCTTGGCCTCGTCGACGAGCCCGGAAAACTGCTCCCTCATTGTGACGATCTCGGCGGCGAAGTCGGGCAGTTGAGCCGTCGCCTGCTCCAAGAGCTTGACGCTTTCCGACGCAATGTTGTCGAATTGCTGCTTCCACGCGGCGCGTCCCTCGTCGGTATTGTTATGAAGCAGGTCGGGGATAATGGACGGCGAAATGGTGTTTATCATCCGCGCGGCGCTGTTGAGCTCGACCACCGCCTGGTCACGCCGCTCGATGATATCGCTTGCCGTCGAACTGACGGCGTTGAGTCGCACCGCCCCGAACCCCGCCACGGCGAGGACTCCTATCGCCATCAACACGAGCGGAATCAGCACTTTCGTGCGCAGCTTGAGATTGTCGACGGTCATCTGAGTCCTCGGGAAAGCGGCGCGCGCGCCCTGGCTGGTCGTCGCCGCACGACGCGAAAGGGTTGGCGGCCAAACTCGGCATTGGAGAGGAATTCCGGGTCAAAACCGGCACGAACAAGCGGCGTCATGCCCGCGAGCGCCGGCGAAGCCGAAGCGCTCGAATGTCGTGATGTTATTTTCATACGAAAGTGTTTAACCCATGCTTAAGCGTTCCTTCTCGCTCCGGCGCACTCATCCGGGAGGCGCCGCCTTGAGAGGCGAGTCGGGCGGAGGCAGACACTGTGGCTAGCATGAGGTTAGCCACATCGCGATGAATCGCATCGAGGTCGCGCGCCGCCACGACGCTATGCAGGAGCAAATGTCCGCTTCGACATTTCGGGCGTCCGACAGCCGCCAAACCGCTGTCGGCCGCGACGCACCCAAAATCGAACGTCCGGTTCTGCCGCGCCGCCGCGGACAGGTTGTTTCCCGCCCATTCGCGCCGTCCCGGGTCGGATATCGAGCGTTTGATTTCGACCACGAGTAAGACAAGGACCCGCCAATGAGCGTCCCACCGAATCGCGGCGATCCAGCTCAACCCCCCTCGCCTTACCGCCAGGCATCGACTTCTCATGCGCGACCGTGATTTGTCAGGGGCGACTATGCGGGCGATGGGTTAACGCGTCGCTATTTGCAGCGGCGCGCCAATGTCAATTCCAGGCGGACAGCGCTGGCTCGACGCGCTCGGTTCGCGCGAGCAGCGATTAACGAGCGAACGCGCGATCCTATGCAAGCGCGAGTCGCCAGACTCTTGCGCCGAACGCGACAAGGCGTCGCCCCACGGCGCCGAGGGCTTCGTCGCGATCAAGTCCACGCTGATGGGCGGACCGGATCGGTAGGAGGAAGCGCGCGGCGGCGAGGGGCGTCCTGGATTGACACGCGCGGTGAAGCGCCATAGGAGTGTTATGTTATAACATCTCAAATGCCGGCGACTCGACGTCGAATGAGCGTAGCGCGGCGGGATCGGAGATTTTTCAATGCGTCGCAAGCGTCGCAGCGCGCTCGTCCTCGCCATTTCGCTGGCTGGCCCGGCGGCGGTCGCCGGCGCGGCCTTCGGCCAGACCGCCCTGCCCGAGGTGCAAATCAAGCAGCCCGAGAAGACCGCCGCGCCGCACAAGGCCAAGCCGGCGCGCGGAACGAAGCCGGCCCTCGCGCATGGGCCGGCGCCCGCCGCGTCGCCCGGTCCGCAAACCGCCGCGAACGGCGCGACGCCGCTGCAGGCCGAGACGCGCGCGCTCGACGCGGCGCGCGCCAACATTCTCGCGCCGATCGGCGCCAACGCCGCCAATTTGAGCGAGGCGGCGATCGCCGCGCAGCCGCAAGGCGCGGATACGCCGATCGAGAAGACGCTGCTGCAGACGCCGGGATTCTCGCAGGACTCGGCGGCCAGCGGCGCGCTCCATCTGCGCAACGAGCACGCCAACGTCCAATATCGCATCAACGGCGTGCTGCTGCCCGACGGCGTTTCCGGGTTCAGCCAAATGCTGGACAGCGGATTCATCGGCAATGTGGAGGTAATCGACGGCGCTCTGCCGGCGCAATATGGCCTCCACACCGCCGGCGTCGTCGACATCACATCCAAGAGCGGCGCCTTCGACGGCGGCGGCGCGGTGAGCCTCTATGGCGGCAGCCGCGGCGTGATCTCGCCGAGCCTCGAATACGGCGGCACGGTCGGGCAGACGCAGTATTACGTCATCGGCCGCTATTTCGGCTCCAACGAGGGCATCGAAAACCCGGCCCCGACCGTCAACGCCATTCACGATCACACCGATCAGGGCAAATTCTTCGGCTACACGTCGACCCTGCTCGGCGACGGCTCGCGCCTCAGCGTCATCAGCGGCGTCTCGATCGGCGATTATCAAATTCCCGACAACTCGGGCCAGCCGATCCAGTTCCCGGTCCCCCCCGGCGCGACCCCGATCGATTCCTCGCAAGTGAACGAGCGCCAATACGAGCAGAGCTTCTACAACGTCGCAGCCTGGCAGAAGTCGACGGGCGCGCTCGACATGCAGCTCTCGGCGTTCTCGCGCTACAGCAGCCTGCATTTCGTCCCCGACGAGGTCGGCGATCTCGAATTCAACGGCGTCGCTTCCGACATCTTCCGCAGCAGTTTCCTCAACGGCGTGCAAGGCGACGCGGCGCTGCGCGTCAACGCCGACCACACGCTGCGGTTCGGCTTCACGGCGAGCGGCGAACAGGCCGAAGCCGACAATTCCTCGATCGTGTTTCCTACCGACGCCTTCGGCAACGTCAACGGCCCGCCCTACGCGGCGCCCGAGATAGCGGAAGCGAAGACCGGCTGGCTCTTCGGCGTCTACGCGCAGGACGAATGGCGCGTCACCGACAAACTGACGCTCAACGCCGGCCTGCGGTTCGACCAGATGGTCGAATACGTCGACGCCAATCAGCTCAGCCCGCGCCTCAGCGCCACCTATAAGGCGACCGACAGCACGACCTTCCACGCCGGCTACGCGCGCTATTTCACGCCGCCCGAACTCGCTCTCGCCGCGCCGACCAACCTTGCCGCCTATGCCGGCACGACGCAGCAGCCGGCGGTGAATCTCGACGATCCCGTGCAGCCCGAGCGCTCGAACGTCTTCGACGCCGGCGTCGATCAGAAAATCCTGCCCGGCCTCACCGCGGGGCTGGACGCCTATTACAAGACGGCGACCGATCTGCTCGACGACGGGCAGTTCGGCCAAGCGATGGTCCTGACGGCGTTCAACTACGCCAAGGGCTGGAACGAGGGGGTCGAAGGAAAGCTGCGCTACGATTCCGGCGGTCTCAGCCTCTATGGCAACGTCGCCTGGGGCCACCAATACGCGACCGACGTCGTCTCCAACCAATACCTGTTCGGGACCATGGCCGAATACGAATACGCGGAGACCCATTACATCCCGACCGATCATTCGCAGACATGGACCGGCTCCGCCGGCGCCTCGTATCTGTGGAACGGCACGCGCCTCAGCGCCGACATGATCTTCGGCAGCGGCCTGCGCAGCGGCTTCGATAATTCGACGACCGTGCCCGCCTACAGTCAGATCAACCTCGGCGTCTCGCACGCGTTTCAATGGTCGCCGACCGCGAAACCGCTCACGGTCCGCTTCGACGTGGTGAACCTGCTCGATTCGATTTACGAGATCCGCGATGGCACCGGCATCGGCGTCTTTGCGCCGCAATACGGCCCGCGGCGCGGCTTCTATCTCAGCCTCTCGCAAGCCCTATGACCCATTCGATCGAACGCGCACGGACGGCGATGATGCGGCGAACCCGGCGAAGTCGAAACGCCGCTGCGCTCGCGGCGCCGATCGCGTTGGCGACGCTTGCGTTTTTCGCCCCGGCCGCTGCGCAGAGCGCGTCCGATGCGCCCGTCGCGGCTGCGCTTCTGCCAAAGGATCTTTCCCCCTGGGGCATGTTCCTGTCGGCCGACATCTTCGTCAAAGCGGTGATGATCATCCTCGTCTCGGCTTCGCTCATCACCTGGACCGTAGCGTTGGCCAAGGCGATCGAGCTGGTCGCGGGGTCGCGCAAGTTGCGCGGCCAGATCGGCGTTGTCGAGCGATCGACGACGATCGCCGAAGCGGTCGCGGGCCTCGCGGGCGGCGGCGCCCTCGAGGCGGCCGCGCGCGAAGCGCAGGCGGAGATGCGCCTCTCGGCCGGGCTCGACGCGAGCGGGCTCAAGGAGCGGGTCGCCTCGCGACTGGAGCGCGCCGAGGCGCACGCGGGGCGATGCATGGCGCGCGCAACCGGCTTGCTGGCGACGATCGGCGCGACGGCGCCTTTTGTCGGGCTCTTCGGCACCGTCTGGGGCGTAATGAACAGCTTCATCGGCATATCCAAGCAGCATGCCACCAATCTCGCGGTCGTCGCGCCGGGCATCGCCGAGGCGCTGCTGGCGACCGCCCTCGGCCTGTTCGCCGCGATTCCCGCCGTCGTCATCTACAACCTCCTTGCGCGTGCGATCGCCGCCCACCGCGCGCAATATGCGGATGGCGCGGCGGCGATCCTTCGGCTGGCGAGCCGCGATCTCGATCGCGCGCGCAGCGCTCCCGCCACGCTCGTGCGCGCGCGCTCGGCGGCGGAGTGAACTGTGGGCGCGCGGCTCGATTCCGGCGACGATCTGGCCGAGGCCCATGAGATCAACGTGACGCCGTTCATCGACGTCATTCTCGTCCTGCTGATCATTTTTATGATCGCCGCCCCGCTTTCCACCGTCGATATCGCGGTCGATCTGCCGACGTCGAACGCCGAGCCGCAGCCGCCGCCGGAAAAGCCCATCACGCTCACGCTGAAGTCCGACCTCTCGCTCGTCATCGACGATGAGCCGCTGGCGCGCGACGCGCTCGCTTCCGCGCTCGACCGCGCTTCGAACGGCGACGCGGGACGACGCGTCTTCCTGCGCGCCGACAGAAACGTCGCCTATGGCGACGTGATGGCGCTGATGAACGATCTGCGCGCGGTCGGCTATCTCAAGATCGGCTTGGTCGGCCTCGAATCGGTCCGTCAGCCGTGAACGGCGAGGCTTGGCGCTGGGCGATCTGCGCGGCGATCGTCGTGGCGGCGCACGGCCTCGCTTGGCGCGCGCTGTCGACGCCGAACTATGCGGCCGAGTCGGACGCCGGCTCGCCGGTCGTCACGCTCGAACTGAGCCCGCGCGCCGCAGCGCCCGCGCCGCCTCCGGACGAGCCGCGCGCCGACGCGCAGCCGGCCGAGGCGCCGCCGGTCGCCGCGCGGGTCGAGATCGCCCCGGAGACGCCGCCGCTGCCCGAGGCGTCGACCCTCGATGCGGTCGCCCCGCCCCAGCCCCCCGCCCCCGACCCGCCGAAGGAGACGCCCGCCGTCGTCGCTCCGCCGCCGCTCGCCCCTCCGCCAAGCGCGCAGTCGGTCGCATCGGCGAGGGTCTCCGAAGTAGCCGCGGCGCCTGACAGCGCGCCGGGGCGCGAAGAGGAGGCGCCGCCCGCCGCGCTCCATAGCTGGCGCCAGGAGCTGATCGCCCAGATCGAGCGCAACAAGCGCTTTCCCGCCAACGCCGCGGGTCGTTCGGGCGTCGCGACGATCGCCTTCGATCTCGACGCCGGCGGGCGTCTGATTGGCGTCCGGCTCGTCGCCTCCTCCGGTTCGCCCGCGCTCGATCAGGCCGCCCTCGATCTGATCCAACGCGCGCAGCCGTTTCCGCCGCCGCCCAAGGGGCTCGCAGAGGGCGAACTGCGTTTCGTCGCGCCGATCCGCTTCCTTGCCGCGGCGCGCTGACGACCGCCGCCGCGCCCGCGTTGCGGCGCCGAGGAGTTCGTCGAGATCAAATCCATGCTGATGGGCGGGTTGGATCGATAGAGGGCGAAGGCGCAGCGGCGGCGACGGGGGGAAATGTTGCACAGTGGGGCTAATGCGACGGGAAGCTTAAGGGCTATTTTGCCGGCGTTGTATCTGTATATATCACCCTTTTCGCGGCGATGTCATTTACTTTTGCTTCTGTCCATCTTTCGCATTCCGGTAGAGCTTTCTTCCAGTCCGCCAATTTAACATCATTTATAAGCGTGAATATAATATCTGCTTTGTGCTCCTTTATTCTATTAATCTCATCGACGAGAGCGCTTGTGGTAGACGATAAAACTGAAGGAAACTGCCATTCTGTACTTATCATCGGAACAATATCTGAATAGACTAAATAAGCGCTGAACGTATATTGTGGGTTGAAACCACCTCCGAGCCATACGAGTGCGCTGAATCTATTTAATTCGCCGGTCAACGCGTCCGCGCCACCGGTCTGTACTTTGTACTGCCAATTTTCGGCAATCTCGCGCCCAAGTGCGCACGCGCTTCGCATCTGGACGACGGTATTTGATATCACGGTTAAGGCAGCGAGGCGTTTCGCTTTGTCCGCGCTCGACAATTGCGGAATTGCACTTTTTATCGCTTCAGGCGGCGTCCGCAAACCAGTTAGCGGTCCGTAGTGAAGTTCCCAATAGAGACCGCCGCCGAAGGCAAACGCCAAGCCAATAACGATGGCAGGAAGGGGATTAAGGTCAATCAGTCGGCGCAAAATGCCTTGCTTTTTAGTCGGTGAATTTGGCGTGAAATCGGCCATCGTGCTTGCTTGATGGCGGGATGAGGCCCAGTAAATTAGCACAACCGCAACAATCGTCGCAGTAACTTCGATTAGATTATTCGTGACAATTGCGATTAGGTCGCCCTCTTGAAGCCCGAACGTGCTTTTAAGCCGCGTCATAATTGCCGCATAAAGGATGTTTTCAAATAACAGTTTTGCGACGCCCATTAAGAGCAAGACGGCGACAAACCAAAGAGCGCTGAGGAACAATTTCATGCGAGCGCGCCAGCGTCGAACCGAGGCAAACGTAATCGTCATACCTCGAATGGGCTTCATTGGCACCAATCCCGAGATTTTGCAAATGCGCTCGCTGAGTCCCCTTTAGTATTGTGTATAAAGCAATAATTCCGAGGGCGTTTGGCCAAATCAGAATGCGTCCCTTTCAATGGTATAGTTGATCTATCTCATTTGGAAATCGCGCATCCGAAGCGTGCAACATATCTTGAAGATGGTCTTTGAGTCTATGTGTAATTTTCCGAATCTCCGCAGTTAGGACTGCCTTTCGGGTCGCTAACTCCGGCTCCTCCTCTGCGTCATTCGCGGCCATCTCGAAACGCAGGTCAGTCGCGAAATCGCGCTCTAATAAATTGGTATATTCCCAATACCAAGGGTCCGAAACGCCGGATTTTGCTTCGTCAATTTTTCTTGTCAGAGCTTGAATAAGCTCCAACACGTTCCGCTTGCCTTGGTTGAATTCGTCCTCCGTTGCGTCGGGGCGTAGCCAAGGGCTTGCAGGAAGCTTTTCGGTTTCGTTCAGCACTTCCGCCGTCAAAGCTTCCAAGCGGTCCCGATCTTTTCTGTCCTCCGCGATTCTCTCTCGCAGCGAATTTTTGAACATAGTATTTGTGCTAATTGTCGCCAGCTCCGCTTGGTAGAGGGCCACCATCACCGCGACTAAGGTTACTATTGGCGTCAGCGCCTTGGCCCAGAATTCAATTGTTTCACGCCTTTTCTTCTGGCGCGCCGCACGCAAGTCCCGCGAATAAGGTCCCGGCAATGCGGGTCTAGACCACAATTTCCAGTACTTCACCAGCCCCTCCCGTTTACGGGCGTTTACTGGGACACGATGCGAATTGCCGAATTTGGCGCCCCGCAGTCGGCGCCGGACTTTCTCGACCGGGCCACCCCGCCCCTCGCCGTCGCACACCAAGCCGTCGACTTCATGGAAGCATGAACTTCCGAAGTTTTGAGGCTGTCAATGGTCTTCGACCGCCGGAGGCGGCGCGCGAAAAGCGCGCCATTGACAGCCTCAAGACTTCGGAAGTTCATGCTTCCATGAGGTCGACGGCTTCGCGTGTGGCGGAGAGGGGCAGGGCGGCTCCAATAGAAAAAGTTGGTAGCCTGCTGTCGGTTCGCGAAATTGCGCAGTTCGTATCCTGTCCGCGTAAGCCGTTAGTTCGGGCAAAAAAGGGGGCGCAGATGGGTCGTGACGAACTCGCGGCAGGCAAAACAGGTATCTCCGGCTGGCTTTTTGTGCTGAGTGTGATGCTCGG
>Ga0326728_10015113_pt1 | contig 16143 bp, 13 predicted proteins | sample MB3enrmetagenome_FD_207602 | JGI IMG/M metagenome (GOLD analysis project Ga0326728, IMG submission 207602) | Lab enriched peat soil microbial communities from McLean, Ithaca, NY, United States - MB31MN | ecosystem: Environmental > Terrestrial > Soil > Wetlands > Peat | place: USA: New York...
CCTCGGAACGCTGATCGGCATCCCTCGGAATCCGCATTTCGTCCGGTAACGGCCGAAGTGGCTCAAGCCTTGGCGCAACAAGACGCTGAATTACTCGTTGCTCCTGCTGGACCACGATCAACGCCAGAACCCGGCGACGTTGTAGCACCTGCTCCCACAACGAAAGATGGCTGATTGGAAGAACGATCTCCGTTCAGCTGCAGCAAGCGCCGCGCCAGCGCAGGTGCTCACGCTATTAGGGAGAAAGCGCCCGCCACTTGGACTATGAACGCCCATTGCTTCCTTGTACCTGTGTCGATGTGGGCGCCGACGGTACAGCCGCGTGCACCGCGGGGACGCTCGCTGGTCCTGAGTTCCAACGCAACTCATCCGGGAAGGCGCTGGCGCCATTTGTCCGGGTCGCGAGAGGTATGAAATACGGCGTAGATCGTGACCGTCGCCTCCGATTGCTCGTAGAACACGGCATATGGAAAGCGACGTATCAGGGAGCGACGGTAGCCCTCGTGAACGACAGCGTACATCTCGGGTCGGCGCCGGATGCTTTCCAGACACGCATCGACCGAACTCAGGAATTCCTCACCCAGCCCGGCTCTGCGGCCTCCATACCAGACGTAGGCTCCTACAATGTCCAACTCAGCTTCCGGAGCGATCGCCAGCTCGACGGGCAGAGCGGGCACGCGCCTTGCGCTTCACCTCTTCCCAGGGCAGCCCCGAAGCCGGGTTTTTCAGTAGATTCGCCTTCCTGCGTGCCAGTTCCTGCTTTTGCCAATCGTGGACTGGCACGGCCTCCGGCGCGGCCGCAAGGTCGTCCCACAGATCTTCGACAAGTTGGAGCTTCTCGGAGGGGCTTAGATCGAAGATCGACGCTGAATTCATTCGGGTCTCCACTGCCAATTCTCTCAAATTGCCGGGCCACTTGGGCGCGCCGCCTCGACGGTCGTAATCCGGTATCGCGCCTGTATCCTCGGATAGAGCAGGACGCGTTCGACCTCTTCGAGAATGAACCGCGACAGAACCAAAGTGTGAGCGCCGAGAATGATGTCCAATAGCCGTAGCGCCAGTCCGCGCGGACTGGTCGCCGCCCGAACCAGAATGTAGGAATCCAGGGTGAATCTCACTCGCGCCGGCCGCGGATTTCAGCGAACGCCTCGTCCACAAGAGCATCGGCCTCGTCCTCGGAGACGTCTGGGCCGCGCGAGCCGATCTCGCGGGCCTGAGCGATGATGCTCCGCCGGAGAGCTTCGCGATCGGCGCTGACCGGCGCGGCATGGGGCCGGTAGGCATTGAGGGTGACGGTCTCATCCCTGGAGAGAGCACGGCCCAGCCAGCGCTCAACGAACATTCGCTCTTCCGGCGCGAGGTCGCTCGCCTTGTGGACCGAGTGGTTTGGCATACGATGGACCCCTCTATAGATTAGCGCGGCCTGGCTCGGTGGTATAACGGAACCCGTTATACAATAAAAAAGGCGTGATTAAAAGCTTCGCGGACAGACAAACCAGGGCGCTCTTCGAGACCGGAATGAGCCGCCGCTGGAACGCGATCGCCCGCGTAGCGGTGCGCAAACTGGTCCAGGTCGATTCGGTCGCTACACTAGATGAACTGAATGCACCTCCGGGGAACCGGTTGGAGGCTCTAAAAGGCGATCGGGCCGGGTTGCATAGTATTCGCATCAGCGATCAATGGCGCATTTGTTTCCGGTGGGAGAGTGATGGCGTTTACGATGTGGAAATTGTCGATTACCACTAAATGGAGGGAGCGAAAATATGAGCATCATGCGTCCTGAGGGCGGCTGGAATATCACCCGTCCTCCGGTTCACCCAGGCGAAATGCTCCGTGAAGAGTTCATGAAGCCGCTGGGAATTTCGATCAACGGCCTCGCTCTGGAACTGCACGTGCCGGTCACCCGCATCAGCCAGATCGTCAACGAGCACCGCGGGATCACCGCCGATACAGCTTTGCGTCTGGCGCGGCACTTCGGTACGAGCGCCGATTTCTGGATGAATATCCAGAAGAACTACGAATTGCTTCTGACCCGGAACAAGTCGTTGAAGACGATCGAGAGACGGGTGCGGCGGCGGACGGTCGCAGCATGACTCACGGGTCTTGACGGGGCGCGCGGCGGATAGCGCCGGCCCCCTTTGCCGGTGGGTTGTCCGGGCTGCCGGGCTGGGAAGACCTGCCGCCGGGAAGGACCGGCCTGTGGTATAGTGTGGGCTGAAAAGCTTTTGGACACCACAGGAACGCGGGAGTAATTCAGTGGTAGAATGCCAGCTTCCCAAGCTGGACGTCGCGGGTTCGAGTCCCGTCTCCCGCTCCATTTTTCAATAACTTACAGGACTTGCCTGACGCCCATTGCGCCGGTCTTACTGCACAATTCGCATCCGGCGCGAGCGCCAGAGAGTCTGGCAGCACCGCAGCCCGTGGAGATTTGACTTCAACGAGATTGACCTCCTCGGCTTTGGCTTTGAGCGCTCGCATCAGGATTGCAGTCGGGCGCGTTGAAGTAGATCGGCGTCCAAGAGGGTCAATTTCCGGTTCGCCGAAGATAACCGGGCAATATTCAGAGTACAGTCGTACCTCAATCAGCCGGACGCACGGGAATCGCGATCGGCCGAAGTAGATCCATGATTGGGCAGCTCGTCTGCAGCCTGGGCAGCATCAGGACTTCTCAGCGCGTATTGGCGCAGCCTGCGCTTCAGCGACGCGCGCGATCGGCGCACGGTACGGTGAGCATCGCGGGCAAGAAGGATTTCCCGGCGTATGCGCAGAAGCTCGTCTTCATAGCAAGCGCTGATCGGCTTCGGCTCCAACCAGCCGAGCACGGCGCTTTCGGCCAGCTCCACAGCGAGGGGGGCAACGGCATCCATCGCCTGGAGGCACTAGCTGAAGAAATCGCCAATCGAGTGCTTTCGAAGCTGGCGCGTCAAGCTGTGGTCGAGCTTGCTACGCCTGCCTGCGTATTCCGTGTGGTGAGAGTACCATTAGCCCTTTCGGAGTGCGATGAGTAGGCCGGAGCAAACGCCGTCTTTCGTCGGCCATGGTCCGATAAACAGCCGTCCCGCGGTTCTCGTGGGTAGTTCCCGGATTAATTCCCCAGCGGAATGGCCAGCGAGCCCACCCGTCCCGAGTTGCGATCGAGCACCACCACGCGCACTTGCGCCGCCCCCGGGGGCGGAAAGGGGACTGTGAACGAAATCCCTTGCTTCACCAGCGCCTCGTACTCGGAAGCTGTCGGCTTAAGGTGCACCAGCTTCTCGCTGGTCTCCAAGCGGTGTCCATCGGCCGCTTGCCGCGCGAATACCACATCGAGCTCGCCATTCCAGTGGTCGCCATCCCGGTCAAACGCAAGATCGCTTCCGGCGACACGGATGGCGAGTTGCTTGTTGACTCTGTCCAACCGCGCGGCGAGCGCTATGCCCGACTCTTCCAGCGGGCTCATCAGCGCTTCCACGGCTTGCCCCGTCCATCCTGGGCCGGTGGGCTTTTCCTCGGGCGCAGCGATGTATCCCTTGCGGGCGCGCACTTCCACATCCGGCCGGTTCACCTCCACTTTTAGGGCGTGGAATGACGAATCGAGCTGCCCCGAATCCGGATAGAACCCCAGCGTGTAGCTGGCCTCCGAATCTTCCAGGGCTTTCGAAATCGCGCCGTGGATGTCATTGGTATCGTGGAACGCCACGCCGCCAGTTTGGCTGGCGACCAGTTCCATAGTGGCGAAGCCGCTTGGGCTGGGGAGGGGAGGTTCGTCTGGGACCAGGAGGAGCCCGCGCGCATCCACCGGATACATTGTGATATTGGCGGCATTGAGTGCTCGCGTGATCCGGTCGACTTCCGGTGTGAATCTGCGCACGTTCTTGTCGCCTGTTCGCAGTCGTACGACTATTCTTCTGGAGCCAGCTTCGCCACCAGGCGCCGGACCTTGATCCGGGGGTAGGGATGCGGCCCCCCCCGTACGGAGGGGCTCCGCGAGCCGGGTCTTGTTCAGTTCAATCGGAAATGCGGCGCTGATCCAGATGAGGTTCTTGCGGCCGGGAACGCCTGCCATCTGCTTGGCGATGGCCTCGATGGCGGATGCCGTGATGAGCGCGCGATCGACTTTGGCCTGGTCTTTACTGGTATCGCTCTCGTTGGGATCCCTGAAAACATCCATCTGGCGGGTGAACTCCACCGGAGCGCGCTGCACGGCCTCTGTCAAACGCCGGGAGTCGCTGGTAAATTCCTGGAGGACGCGCAACTCTCTGCCCAACATGTAGACCCCCATGCGGTCGTCTGGCCGGATCTGGCCCAACAGTTTCAGGAACTCCTTCTTGGCTTGTAGTTGATCTGAAAACTGCGTGTTCAGCGCGTCCAGCAGGAAGATGGTGACGCCCCGCGGCTCATCCGGATTCGCCTCGCTGCGATTGGTGAAGACGTCCGGGTCGGCGGGCGCCGATGCCTGCCGCGTAAAGCGCGCGCCGTTCTTTTGGAAGACGGCGATCTTCTGGCGCTTGCCGCGGTCGAAGATCTTGAAATCGTCCTCGGTCAGGTCGGTGACCGGGCCGTTCTTATGATGGACCACGACTCCGACTTCCACCAGGCGGGCTGTAACCCGCAGCACCGGCGCAGCGGCCGGTTCCTGCCCCGTCAGCAAGGCGCTGAGGCCGAACAGCAAGAGCGAGCCGGGTACATCCATGCTGGGATCAAGTATAACGCGATGAGTGCTGCGAGCCTGCGAGCGTAGGTCTGCCAACGCCAGGTCACTTCCCAAGTTGGACGTCGCGGGTTCGAGTCCCGTCTCCCGCTCCACAACCTTCCGATCCTCAATAATCCAGTATCTCGATTGGTCTGTGCTATGATCCCACTGGAGCGATCGCCGGCTCCGTTGGCCGGTTCGGGATCCCCGCGTGTTGTCGCGGCCACACGTCCAACTTATGTCCACTGCTCTGTCCGAAAACCTGCGCCTTGCCGCTCTGGATCGCTGCGGCATCCTCGATACGCCTCCCGATCCCCATTTCGACCGTATCACGCGCCTGGCAGCGCAATTCTTCGGCGCACCCATGGCCGCAATCAGCTTCGTCGCGCACGATCGAAGCTGGTTCAAGTCCACCTGCGGCTTCCAACAGATCCAACTCGCTGGCTCGGCGTCCTTCTGCTCACACACGATCGGCTGCCCCGAAGCCCTGGTGATACCCGATGCCGCCGCGGACGAGAGATTCGCGGGTCTCGCGCTCGTCGCCGGTCGCCCGCGAGTTCGCTTCTACGCCGGGGCGCCTGTGTTCACTGCCGGGGGATTCGCGATCGGCGCCGTTGCCGTCATGGACACGCGACCTCGCGGCCCGCTCTCGGAATCGGAAATATGCGCCCTGCACGATTTCAGCGCGCTCATCAGCCGGGAGTTGAATGCCAGGCCATCCGCGGACGGCGGCGATGACTCGTCACTCCTGTCCGCTGTTGTTCAGAACGCGGAAGATGCCATCGTCAGCGTAGACCTGAACAACGCCATCATGACCTGGAATCCGGCTGCCGAGCGATTATTCGGATACTCCGCCGCGGAGGTGCGGGGGGGCCCGATCGACATGATCATCCCTCCGGACCGCTTCGAAGAATCGCGCGAGATAATCACAAAGGTCCTACAAGGGCAACCCGTTCTGCGGCGCGAGACCGTCAGGATCCGCAAGGACGGAACCAGACGGTTCGTATCGCTGAGTCTCGGCGCCATCAAAGACGCGGATGGCCGGCCCATCGGAACCGGGGGTATCGCGCACGATATCACCCCTCTGAAACTCGCCGAAGCGGCGCGGCTGGCAATCGAAGACCACCTCAAACTGGCCGAGGAGGCCGCCGGACTGGGTGTCTGGGACTGGTCTGTGCCCAGCGGCGGCATCACCTGCTCGGAACAGTGTTGTCGCATTTTTGGATTGCCTGCGAGCCGGACGAGCATGTCCTATGTCGAGTGGCTCACGCTGGTGCATCCCGAGGATCGGGATCGCGTGCAAGCATACCACGGGGAACTGCTGCGGGGAGCGGGGCGGGGCGGGGCCGAATTCCGCGTTATCTGGCCGGACGGTAGTGTCCGCTGGGTCGTCAGCAAGGCCAAGACGTACCCCAACGCCGCCGGCGAGGCCGCCCTGGTGATCGGTGTCAATCTCGATGTAACGCACCTGCGGGAAGCCGAACAGGCCCGCCGCGAATCGGAACAACGATTTTCCGATCTCTTCCGCACCATGACTCAGGCCGTGCACTATTTGGACGGTGAAGGCTTGATTCTCTCGGCCAATCCAGCGGCCGACAAACTGTTCGGCCTCTCCATTGAGGAAATGCGCGGCCGGCACCCCTCCGCATTCCCGCCGAGGATAACGAGGGAAGACGGTACTCCGATGTCTTGGGACGAGTTCCCCAGCGTGGTTGCCCTGCGCACCGCATCCGAAGTCCGTGGTTTCATACACAGAGTATGGAACGCTCAGACAGACGAGACGCATTGGATATCGACCGATGCCATCCCCCGCTTCAGGGCTGGGGAGACCAAACCGTACGAAGTTCAGGTGATTGGCCACGATCTCACGGCCCAAGTCGAGGCCGCGGCGCGTCTGGGTGCCAGTGAAGAACGCAGCCGCCTTTTGATCGAACATGGCATGGAGGTCACTGGGGTCATTGACGCCACCGCCACCTTCAAGTACGTAAGCCCCTCTGTGGAAAGGGTATTCGGCTACCCGCCGGACCTGCTAATCGGAACCAATGCCATGGAATACGTGCACCCGGACGACCTCGAGGCCGTTCAAGGTTCTTTCACGCGCATCCTGCATTCACCGCCAAGTGTCGCGGCGACTCTCCGGTTCCGTTTGCGCAACCGCGATGGGGAGTGGCGCAGTGTCGAGTGTACGGTAGCGAACTGCCTTCATGTGGAGGGGCTGCGCGGAATCGTGGTCAATCTCCGGGACGTCACGGAGCGAGAACACTACGAAGAGCAGTTGCGGATCTCGCACGATCAACTGCGCCAGCTTGCGGCGCGCGTCGAATCGGCCCGCGAGGAGGAGCGTGCGCGCATCTCACGGGAAGTCCACGACCAGTTCGGCCAGATGCTCTCCGCGCTGAAACTCGATTTCGAAAGCCTGGCATCTCAGTTTCGTCCCCGCGGGGCCAAGGCGCGGAGTGAATTCGACCAGCGCGTCGCCGCGATTGTCCGCGAAATCGACTTGTCCATGATGACAGTCCGCAGGATCACCGCTGAGATGCGCCCCGCTGCTTTCGAGGATCTCGGGCTTGCGGCGGCCCTCGACTGGCAGCTTCAGGAATTCGAATCGCGCACCGGAATTCGTTGCCGCCGCCGGGGACTCGCCCGGAACGCTGGCCTTGCCGCCGAGCCGTCCCTGGCCGTCTTCCGCATCTTCCAGGAAATCCTCACCAACGTCACCCGTCACGCGAATGCAACCATCCTGCAAGTGACGGTCGAGACCGATGACGACTGGTTCACCTTGCGTGTCAGCGATAATGGCAAGGGGTTCGATCCGAAACTTCTGTCTCCCTCGCGCTCTCTCGGCCTCCTCAGCATGCGCGAACGGGCCACCCTGCATGGAGGGACCATCGAGTGGTCGGGCCGCCGAAATGGCGGAACCACGGTAACGGTGCGGCTGCCCCGAGGGGGCGGGGCGGCGGGGGTGGGAGGGACGCCGGAGGGCGCGGGCGCGTGAGCGTCCAAGCCACGGCCAGCAGGCCCAAGCACAGGGCAATTCAACTACTACTTGACCAAGCCAGGAGCTTGCCTAAGAACCGATGGGTCATCCCGACACCAAGACCCGAAGGGAGCGGTTGAGGAACCACGCGTGTACTCGGAGCCATCCACGACGAACTGCCACTCTCCGAACCAAATGCCCCTGCATCGAGCTCGGAGAAGACATCGAAGAGGGGGGCGGAACTCGCGCGTTGCCACTTGTTGCAATCAGCAACACGCTGAATGCAAATGGGTTGGCGACAAGCGCTGCAGGATTCCGGGAAACTCCTGCGGACCCCAACTTGGCACTTTCCGGCTGCCAAGCGCGATCCCGTAATGCGCAAAAACCCAGAGCCCGTCCCTGAGGGACAGGCTCTGGGTCAGAAGGCGGAAACGGGGGTTTCCCTGGTGGATTAGGCTCGCTTGCGCAAGAGAGACCCGCAACCCAGCAAAAGGGTTCCAAAAAGCAGTATTGACGCTGGCTCCGGCACCGTCTGCGAGAAATACTGGCCGATCGAGGAGATCGTCGCTGAATCACCCGGAGTCGGTGCAAGCAGTTCTATGTCTTTGGAGACGTTTAAAGTTGTGTACGGTCCGCCGACAAGAACTACGCCCGTCTCCGACCCCGGAAGCGGATTGCCGACAGCAATCTGCCCAACAACTGCTTTACCAGCATTCACTTGCTCGGTAACGTGGGCGAACCCATTGCCCGTTATTGCGCCATTGAAGACCATGTGAAGGTCCGTGATCAGCGGTGACGGCGCAGTCACCGTATAATCTATATCGATATCCACGGAACCTGGCCCATAGGTCGCTGTGTAAAGGGCGCCAAAACTGCCCGTAAACAGGATACCGAGATTACCGCTGGTGTCCGTGGAGGCCGCTACACTAATGGTACTGCAGTCTGATGGGTAAGCAACTTCATCAAACGTCGCGATACTGCACGTGAAGTTGCTAAACGTCTTATCGCCGACCGTAATGGTCAATCCTGGCGTCGTTAGCAGATCCGCCCAAGCCCCGCTCGCCGCCAAACCGAGCACCAAAACAACTCCGATAAACAGCTTCAGTTTCACTTTCGTTTCCTCCTCTTGCTAATTGCGTTTCCGCTCGTAAGGTCCCGGACTCGTCCGTTGCAATTCGGCCGCCAAAACTTCAGTTTGGCTATGTTGCTGATATTAAATGGGCTCTTAACCGTGATTCAGCTAGCGGCCTTCCCAGTTTTTGGGACTTCTCGCGACGTTTCGGGATAAACCACGAAGTTTCAGGGATGGGTGGCGGCGCTGGACCCTTCAGCTTCGCCATGACCGTTACCGAAGTGAACGGTTGCTGGCCAGAAACCGAACGACTGAAGTCTTGTTACCGCTACGCTCGATGCCGGCGCAGGGAGCGGCCGAGGCGGAGCGTGCAGACGCCGAAAAGCAGAATGGAGGCCGGTTCCGGGGTCGCTCACCGGCTGAAAAGAGCGCTTGTTGGCCGGCAGGCCCGGGCGGCGAGCACGACCCAAACCGCCAGGGGGCGGGCGGCATCGGCGCCAAGCATGTCCGTTCGCAGGCGGCGTGAATGAGTGCCAGACAAAATGCGTCTGTCCCGTTTTCCCATGAGTGAGCCTCACTTGGCGAATCTATGAGGCGATGGGCGACGTGGCTCCGTCAAGCCCCCTTCCGTCTCAACGCGCTGCCCACGACGAGCAGGATGGTACCGAGGCCAAGGATGCTGGCCGGCTCGGGAGAGGCAAGATAGGCGGGTTTATCGGTCTCAAAAGCCGGTGAGCTTGACGTCATGACGATCTCGTCGAACGTCGTGCCGCCGGTCGCAGAGAAGTTTACGAAATCCTCGACGCTTTGGTCCCCGTCGCCGGGGGGGTATCGACCGATTACCGTTGAACCGCGCAATCTCGCCGCCGCCGTTGAAGAGGATCACGTTGTCCGAGTCGGGGCTACCGAAGTAGAAACCGAAGTAAACCAGCGGCACGCTGAAGGTGATGCCTGCCTCTTCTGGATACCCAGTACCGCTGCCCACCGTGAGATAAGCGCTGCTGTCGTTGGGCGGAGCTGCGTGCGAGCCAGTCACGAACGGACTGCCACCGCCAGTCCAGCTATACGTGGCAATTCCCGAGTTGTGAGGTGAGGTGGTACCATCAAGACCGTTTGAGAAGGGAAACCGATGGAAATTCCAGCGGCTTGGAGTGCGTCACCGTTCCGTCGCGATGTCCCACGAAGACCCGAAGTGGAGGACGGCAGCATCGCCGAACTGCCAGGCCATCGCAACTCATAGAAAACAAGGCGACTGGGTGCGGGAGAAGGAGTCGAATGCGGGCGGCTGGCGCGAAGGGGCGCCGCCGGCATGGGAACACCTGGCGGCAAACTCAGATCCTGCATCGGAACTGAATCGGCGCCCGGAGGGGACGTCTTGACAGGCCTCGGAAGGCGCGCCCGAGTTTTGTAAGCCCTTGAAGGGTAGAACTCAGCACCGCCAGCCCCGGGATCTCTGAGAGCTGCCTCATGATCGAAACGGGAGGCTTTTCAATCTGAATACCTGCCTGTTGGAATTAGTCGGGGAGATGGAAGCACTTCCGCTCACCGCTTCGCCACCCCACCGCCCATCTGCGCCGCCATCCGCTGCGCCGTTGCCGCCTCGGGCAGGGTCGAATCCATCTTCACCGCCTGATTCAGCGCGTCGGCGCCCCGCCGGCGGTCGCCCATCTTGAAGTAGGCCATGGCGAGGTGGTACTTCCGCCGCGCGGTCGGCTCCTTCGCTACCGCGGCTTCGAGGTGCTCCGCAGCCACGGGGTAGAGCCCTTTGCAGTAGTAGACCCAGCCGAGGGTGTCTTCAACCGCCGGGTCGTGCGGCGCCAGTTCCTTGGCCTGCTGGGCGTATTTGAGAGCTTCATCGGGCTGGTTCGCCCGGTCGGCCAAGAGGTAGCCCAGTCCGTTCAGCGCCACGAGGTTCCTGGAATCCTTCTCCAGGAGTTTGCGGTACTGGGCGATGGCGGCAGCCGAATTTCCAGCCTGCAACTCAGTTTCGGCCAGCCACAGGTGAGCCGGAGTGCTCGCATCGTTTCTTGCGAGGACGGCGGACAGCCTCTTCCGGGCGTCCTCCGGCTTCTTGTCCATCAGGTCCAACTGGGCCAGGCCCAGATCGGCCTCCGCACTGTTGGGATTGGCCGCCTTGGCCGCCTCGAACGCGGCGCGCGCTTCCGCCCTCTTGCCGCCGGCCATAGATACCACGCCCAGGTACTGTTGAACTGGCGCCGACTCGGGATATCGCGCAGCGTACTCCTGGAGCCTGCGAAGGCCGGCTTCCGCCTGGCCTTGCGCGCGATACGTGCCCACCAGGACAGCCAGCGCCCGCACGTTCTCGGGAGCGAGCGTGAGAGCCTCTTCCACGGACTTCCGCGCGCCGGCGAGGTCCTTGCGCCGCATCTTGAGAAAGGCTTCCTGGATCAGGAGATCCGGCGACCGGCTGATTTTCAGCCCCTCCTCGATCCCCTTGCCGGCGTCGTCCCAGCGTCCCAGGCCCATCAGCGCCCCGTTGCGCTGCGCTATCACCAAGACGTTGTTCTTCTGCGCCGCCGGCGTCTGGTCCATCAGGTCCAGCGCGGCCTGCGCCGCGTTGCTGTCCATCAACACGGACGCCATCTCCAGCCGCGCGTTCAAATAATTCGGATTCCTGCGGATGGCCTCTTCCAGTTCCTGCCGGTAGGCGCCCATGGAACCCTGGGCCTGGTGAACTTTCGCCAGCAGATGGTGGGCTTGGGCCATATCCGCGCGATAATTCAATACGGTGAGCAGGTCTTTCTGCGCATCCGCATACTGACCCGCCATCACCCGGATTCGGGCCCGCGCGAACAGCGCGTCGACGTCCTTCGGGTTCTTGGCCAGCACGTCCGAGAGGATCTTGGTGGCTTCCGGCAACCTGTTCTTCGCGACATAAACGCCAACCAGCAGGTTCCGCGCCTCCCGGTCCTTGGCATCCTTCGCCGTCAGGTTCTTCAACTCCGCGATCGCCTCGTCGGCCCGGCCTTGACTCAGCAGGAACTGCGCATGAGTTGACCGGTATTGGCTTCCTGGCAGCGCGGCGGCTTTCCGGTAGGTTTGTTCCGCCAGGTCCTTTCGACCGGAAGCCATCTGGATGGCACCGAGCTCGATGAGGGGTGCGCCGTCTTTGGGGTCGATCTGGACCGCCCGCTGGAATTGAGCTTCGGCTTCCGGGTTACGGCGCAGAATCCGGTATAGCTGTCCCAGGGCCATGGCGGCGTCCTTCGATTTTGGATCTTTCGCCACCGCGTCTTTCATGACCTGCTCGGCTCCCGCCATGTCCTTCTGGTAGAGCTTGATGCTGGCCAACAGCATGGAGGACTTCAGGCTGGTCGGGGCCTCCTGGAGGGCTTTGATGAGATCCTGTTCCGCATTCTGCGATTCGCCCAGACGGAGCTTGGTCAGCGCCAGGGTGGTGAGGGCCTCCGCGTCGTCCGGTGTGGTCGCCAGCACGCCCTCAACCCGCTTGCGGGCTTCCTCGACGGTCTCCTTGCTGTTGCTGGCCGCCATCAGTTCCGCCAGCTTCAGTTGGGTCGGAAGATGCTTCGGATCAAGCGCGGCGGCTTTGTTAAGCTCGCCGAACGCCTCCCGGGTCGCGCCCAGCCCAAGGTATGCCAAGGCCAACTCATAGTGAGCTTCCGCGTCTTTAGGCGCCACCTGGATGGCGTTCCTGAACTGGAGGGTTGCCCGCTGGTAGTCCTTCTTGGCAAGGAAGCGCTTGCCGGTTTCCAAAAACCTGGCTCTTTTCTCAGCCGGATTCGCGCAACCCGAAAGAAATAGGACCGCAATGATCGCAATTCCGGCCACGCATGCCGGCCCACGGTACTTAAGCGCCTGTGCCATGTTCACCCCGATTTCTATCATTTCGTGCAGGAATCGGTAGGAGAGCACGTCAGATGCCAGAGCCGGATAGATGCCGATAAGTCGTTACAAAAGTTGGCCGAAGCCGCCGGACGACCAGCAGTTTCCCAAAATTTGGGATATCCAGCCGCCCTTTCTCAGTGCGCCCCAAAGGCGTGGATCACCAGTGGGGGAAGGACCCCCTCGAGTAGTTGTTGGTAAGACTTGATAGCTTGCGAGCGTCCGAATCGGGAAACCCGCTAGGGCGAAGCCTCGCGACAAAGCCCACGAAAGGTGGGCGATCGCCCTTGCAGGCCGTAACGCGTGTGAAGCTTGAGCAGACCTCGAAAGTGAAATGCGGATGCCGACCCGCCTGAGAAACGGGGAAGGCTGTACGGACAGGGAAGAAGCCGGCGCGGGAGCGCGCAACTCGGCAACCAACAAGCACCTGAACCGATCCACCGGGGTAGTGAGCACGACATGTAGGGAAGGTGGTCTGGGGCAGTGGGGGAGGCACACCCTGGTTTGCTTTCCGGCCTACCTGCTATGGAAGACGCTGGCGCAAACCTGCCGTACAGCGGGACTGGGAGATGAGCCGCGCCCGGTTTTCGAGGAATTCTCTAAGGTGACGCTGGTGGATGTTGCGCTGCCGACTCGCGCCGGCGTGACGATCCGCAAACGATGCGTCAGTCGGCCACCGAGCATCAGGCGATTCTATTACAGCGACTTGGGCTGACACTGCCAGCCGCGCTCGATTTTGCGCCGACGTAGTGAAGATTCGACCCCTTCGGCGCTCAAAACACAGCTACTTACGATTCCAACTGCGGAAGCTGGGCTAACTCGCCTGCCCGCCGCGGTCCCACGCAGAGGCCATTCGTCCGACTGTAATGCCTCCGCGGACTGGATGCGTGAGGGCGTCCGATTCCAGCGGCCTATCGATTTGCGGGTTTCTGTGCCGTCTCGGCGCTCACCTGCTGGGCCATCGAGCCTCGAGCGGTTTCGGATCCATCTTCAATGCCAGATCCAGTGCTCCTTGCCGCGACGGCGATCGGCCGTCTTGAAGTATGCCATCGCCAAGTGGCATCTTCCGACCGCCGCCGGCCTCCGGGAGACCGCCGCCTCCAAATACCTCACGGCCGTCGGGCAGAGCCCTTTGCGGTAGTGAACCCAGCCAATAGTGTCATCGGTGACCGCTTCGTTCGGCGCCACCTCCTTGGCCAGTTGCGCATATTTTGAGCGCCTTATCGAGCTGGGCTGTCTGGCTAGCCAACAGGTAGGCTAGGTTGTTGAGCGCGAATGCCTCGCCAGCCGGGCACCCGGTCACGGATTGGTCTCCGCCAGAGTTCGCAGCGCCGTGGCCGCCTCGGGCAGGGTCGAATCCATCTTCAGGGCCTGATTCAATTGCGCTGTTGCGCGCGGGCGATCACCCGTCTTGAAGTAGGCCATGGCCAGGTGGTATTTCCGCCGCGCGTTTGGCTCCTTCGCTACCGCGGCTTCGAGCCGCTCCACAGCCATGGGATAGAGCCCTTTGCGATAGTAGACCCAGCCAAGGGTGTCGTCAACCGCCGGGTCGTGCGGCGCCAGTTCCTTGGCCTGCTGGGCGTACTGGAGCGCTTCATCGGGCTGGTTCGCCTGGTCGGCCAAGAGGTAGCCCAAAGTGTTCAGGGCCATGAGGTTCCTGGAATCCTTCTCCAGGACTTTGCGATACTGGGCGATGGCAGCAGCCGAGTTTCCAGCCTGGAACTCAATCTGGGCCAGCATGAGGTGAGCTGGAGCGCTCGCGTCGTTTTTCCCGAGGACCGCGGACAGCCTCTTGCGGGCGTCCTCCGGCTTCTTGTCCATCAGGTCCAACTGGGCCAGGCTCAGATCGGCCTCCACACTGTTGGGATTGGCCGCCTTGGCCGCCTCGAACGCGGCGCGCGCTTCCGCCCTCTTGCCGCTGGCCACGGATATCACGCCCAGGTACTGTTGAACCGGCGCCGATTTGGGGTACCGCGCAGCGTACTCCTGGAGCCTGCGCAGGCCGGCTTCCGCCTGGTCCTGTGCGCGATACGTGCCTGCCAGGAGGGCGAGCGCCCGCACGTTCTCGGGAGCGAGCGTGAGAGCCTCTTCCACGGACTTCCGCGCGCCGGCAGGGTCCTTGCGCTGCATTTTGAGGAAGGCTTCCTGGATCAGCAGATCCGGCGACCGGCTGATTTTCAGCCCCTCCTCGATCCCCTTGCCGGCGTCGTCCCAACGTCCCAGGCCCATCAGCGCCCCGTTGCGCTGCGCTATCACCAAGACGTTGTTCTTCTGCGCCGCCGGCGTCTGGTCCATCAGGTCCAGCGCGGCCTGCGCCGCGTTGCTGTTCATCAACACGGACGCCATCTCCAGCCGCGCGTTCAAATATTGAGGATTCCTGCGGATGGCCTCTTCCAGTTCCTGCCGGTAGGCGCCCATCGAGCCTTGGGCTTGGTAGACCTTCGCCAGCAGATGATGGGCTTGGGCCATATCCGCCCGGTAATTGAGAACGGTTGTCAGGTCTTTCTGCGCATCCGCATACTGACCCGCCATCACCCGGATTCGGGCCCGCGCGAACAGCGCGTCGACGTCCTTCGCGTTCTTGGCCAACACGTCCGAGAGGATCTTGGTGGCCTCCGGCAACCTGTTCTTCGCGACATAAACGCCAACCAGCAGGTTCCGCGCCTCCCGGTCCTTGGCATCCCTCGCCGTCAGGTTCTTCAACTCCGCGATCGCCTCCTCGGCCCGGCCTTGACTCAGCAGGAACTGCGCATGAGTTGACCGGTATTGGCTTCCCGGCAGCGCGGCGGCTTTCCGGTAGGTCTGTTCCGCCAGGTCCTTGCGCCCGGAAGCCATCTGGATCGCGCCGAGCTGGATGAGGGGTGCGCCGTCTTTGGGGTCGATCTGGATCGCCCGCTGGAATTGCGCTTCCGCTTCCGGGTTGCGGCGCAGAATCCGGTATAGCCGCCCCAGGGCCATGGCGGCGTCCTTCGATTTTGGATCTTTCGCCACCGCGTCTTTCATGACCTGCTCGGCTCCCGCCATGTCCTTCTGGGAGAGCTTGATGCTGGCCAACAGCATGGAGGACTTCAGGCTGGTCGGGGCCTCCCGCAGCGCCTTGATGAGGTCCTGTTCCGCATTCTGCGATTCGCCGAGACGGAGATTGGTCAGCGCCAGGGTGGTGAGGGCCTCCGCGTCGTCCGGTGTGGTCGTCAGCACGCCCTCGACCCGCTTGCGGGCTTCCTCGACGGTCTCCTTGCTGTTGCTGGCCGCCATCAACTCCGCCAGTTTCAGTTGGGTCGGAAGATGCTTCGGATCAAGCGCGGCGGCTTTGTTGAGTTCGCCGACAGCCTGCTGGGTCGCGCCCAGCCCAAGGTATGCCAAGGCCAACTCGTAGTGAGCTTCCGCGTCTTTAGGCGCCACCTGGATGGCGTTCCTGAACTGGAGGGTTGCCCGCGGGTAGTCCTTCTTGGCAAGGAATCGCTTGCCGGTTTCCAAAAACCTGGCTCTTTTCTCAGCCGGATTCGCGCAACCCGAAAGAAATAGGACCGCAATGATCGCAATTCCGGCCACGCATGC
>Ga0326728_10015116_pt1 | contig 16138 bp, 22 predicted proteins | sample MB3enrmetagenome_FD_207602 | JGI IMG/M metagenome (GOLD analysis project Ga0326728, IMG submission 207602) | Lab enriched peat soil microbial communities from McLean, Ithaca, NY, United States - MB31MN | ecosystem: Environmental > Terrestrial > Soil > Wetlands > Peat | place: USA: New York...
TTAAGTAGTAAACAATAGCGGATGTCATGGCTCGTAACATCTAACAATTACATTATCTTGCAAAGGAATGCGTAAGTCAAACAGCATTTTGAGGCGAAAATTAGAAAATAAAGCCGATGCCTCCCTACTGGAGCTTGCTAAGGCATTCAAGGTTTTGAAAAAAGCAGAACTCGGGCTAAGAGGTGAGCCCTTCTGGATTACGGGTTTGCTTGGTTATCTCCCGGTGATTGAGAAAGAGGATTAAAAAGACCGGCATGCAATCGCTGAGGAGGCTATCTCCGGATGATTACTCCCCACCAGGATGCGCATGTAAGATTTCGGGATAGTTGTTAGCCACTGGATTTCGCGATGAGTCCGCGCTCAGTCAAGCAGAAGGCGATGCTGGCGTCTCTGTCTCTTCGTGCCGTGTGTTCTGATGATCTGATTGTCCTCCGTTCATCACGAACGAGAGCCCCAAAGGAACCAGAAAAACGTAAAAGCACGCCCTTGCAACCCATGCTGTGTCTTCGGGCAACACCCAAAATCCCAATACCCCTGAGAAAATCGTCAAAATTAGAAAGGTTATTGCCATCGAAAGAAACATGTCAGCCTCCCTATAAAGAGCAGGTCATGACCTTCGCCCTGGACAGTGTTAGTGATACCTGCCGGTGCTTCATCCTTCGATTTCATAGAGCGCAACGCATGTTATCCACGGGCTTACCGAGACCAATTCCTATTCACAATATAAGCATGATTTACTCTGAAAGCAACGCCAGGAAAGCATCCCGGGCGTCTGGCTGAGTAATTCCGGCGCCATTGTTTCTCAGGACCGGCCAGGAGATTTCTCCAGTCCTCAGTTCCTTTGGCTGGGACGAAGATCCTCTTTTGTGCCTTAATAGAACCCTATCTCCTGTTCTAATGACCTGCTCGGCGGAGCAAAACGAGTCCGGCAAGCCCTAATCTCGGCCCTTCGGCTTCCATTCTTTCACCAGGCGCCGGGCCTCGGCGATCTGTGCTGGAGTCATCTTCTCGGCGAGACTGTCTCGGAAATCTCCGGCGTAATCTTCCGCATACGTATCGTTTTCGTGTGCTGCCGCCAAATCAAACCACATATACGCCTGAATGAAATCCTGCGGCACACTCTTACCGTCGGTGTACGCCCAGCCCAATTCAAATTGTGCTTCGTCATCTCCCCGCTCAGCCGCCTTGCGATACCATTTTATCGCCTCGGCGTGGTCCTGCGGCATGCCTTGACCGTTGGCGTAAATCCCTCCCAGTTCACGTTGTGCGGGAGGGAATCCCTGTTCAGCCGCCTTGCGGAACCATTTGACGGCCTTGGCATAATCCTGCGGCACGCCATGACCTTCGGCGTACGCCAGGCCCAATTCATATTGTGCCTCGTCATCTCCCTGCACGGCCGCCTTGCGGTACCATTTCACAGCCTTGACATAGCTCTGAGGGACGCCGCGTCCTAGATAATACATCTCTCCCATATAACCTTGTGCATCAGCATCTCCGTGCTCCGCCAAGGGCTTGAACTCTTTATAAGCCTTCGCATAATCACCCATGTCATAAGCCGCCTTGCCTTCATCATAACCGGCATAAGCAGGGGCTGCGAATCCTACGAGTACAGCCACAAAAAGCAGTAATTTAAATATTGTCATTTGTGCCTCCTCGATCTGGCGGGCATCAAGGGGAAGAAGCAAAGCAGGGGAACTTGGTGCTGGAGGCATATTACAGTCACGTTCCGGTTTCGCAAGAATATTTTTGGACGGAATCTTTTTGAAGAGTGGATTCAGGCGAAAGACGCAATGGCATGCATATCGAAGCGCCCTTCACCGGAAGGCTGATAATTAGCTTTTTAGCTTGAAAATCGGCAGGAATGCCCGATTTCTTTTGAATCGATCGTGTTCAAGTGCAGCCCGGTACACATTCCTGGAGCAAGAGACAGCGCCCCGGAGAGGCAGGAGTCAACTGATTTCCAGGCAAAAACGGCCTGGCTCAGTTGTGTTCCCGTGTATTTTTAAATGAGATATCGGGCCAATCTTCGATAAGAAAACCAAGGCGCCATGTATTGGGAGCAAGATAGGCCAGGTGCCCTTCCGAATCATGGGCCAAGTTAGCAAAGTTTTGCCGCTCAAAATCCTCGAACTTTTTCTTGTCGTCATAGTCAATCCAACGGGCCGCAGAAAAGCCCGCCGGCTCGTAGACCGCATCTACGCCGTATTCGGCCTTAAGCCTGGTCACGGTCACATCGAATTGCAACGCGCCAATGGCGCCGAGTATGTAGTCCGAGCCCATGAGAGGGCGGAAGTACTGTACGGCGCCCTCCTCAGCCAACTGAGTCAAACCCTTTTGAAGCTGTTTTACCTTCAATGGGTTCTTCAGGAGCACTCGCCGGAAATGCTCCGGGGCAAAATTGGGGATTCCGGTGAAGCACAAAGGTTCTTTGTCTGTGAAAGTATCTCCGATCTTGATGGTTCCATGATTGTACATACCGATTATGTCCCCTGCATATGCCTCTTCGACATTGGTCCTGTCCTGGGCCATAAAGGTGGTGGCATTGTTCAGGGTGATTTCCTTCCCTAGCCTGTGATGAATGACCTTCATTCCCCTGGTGAACTTCCCGGAGCAGATCCTCAAGAATGCAATTCGGTCCCGGTGAGCGGGGTCCATATTGGCTTGAATTTTGAAAACAAATCCTGAAAAAGGCTCCTCAAAGGGAGAGACTTCTCTTGTCACTGCGGGTCTCATTCCTGGTGCCGGGGCCATTTCAATGATGGCGTCGAGCAATTCCCTGACCCCAAAATTGTTGAGAGCACTGCCGAAGAACACCGGCGTCTGGTTTCCCCTGAGATATTGGTCCATCTCGAATGGATTGGCAGCCCCTTCGAGTAATTCCACGTCCGCGCGCAGTTCATCGGCCTGGCGTCCCAGCAGTTTGTCCAGCTTTGGGTCAGCCAGATTCTTGATCAGAACTCCCTGTTGCTTTCGGGTTTCCTGGTTGCGTGCAAAAAGGTGGAGTTCCCTGCGGTAGAGATTGTAGACCCCTTTGAAACTCTTCCCCATGCCGATAGGCCAGGAGAGCGGCGTACACTCGACCTGGAGCTTGTCTTCTATCTCGGCCAGGATATCCAGCGGCCCCATACCTTCCCGATCCATCTTGTTGATGAAGGTGATAATGGGGGTGTTGCGCATTCGGCAGACCTCCATCAGCTTCTCTGTCTGCGACTCCACTCCCTTCCCGCTGTCAATGACCATGAGAGCGCTATCGACTGCAGTGAGAACTCTGTAGGTGTCTTCCGAAAAATCCTGGTGCCCGGGAGTATCGAGAAGGTTCATCTCAAACCCCCTGTGGGAGAATTTCATTACCGACGTGGTGACGGAGATGCCTCGCTCTTTCTCGATGGCCATCCAATCGCTGGCGGCGTGACGGGCGGCTTTACGTGCTTTGACAGCTCCGGCTATTTGAATGGCTCCGCCAAAGAGGAGCAGTTTTTCCGTTAATGTTGTCTTGCCGGCGTCGGGATGACTGATGATCCCAAAGGTCCTGCGCCGGTTGATTTCTTTTTGATTGGGTTGGTTCATTTGATCTCTCTCCGGGAAAACGGCTAATATATTAGAGCAGTCAGTCTGGATAATTCCCGCACGCTGCCTGGTTCAGGCCCGTGACGGTCGAAATGTCGGACAATCCCGGAATGCGGGCGGATAAGGCGGCGCTTTGCGGTTAATCAACAATAAAGCAGGTGGGCCTCTTCAATCAGGGCGGATTTCCATGCATTGGATGGACTGATCCGGACAGGCGAGAAAAGAGAGGACACGGGCAATCATTCTTGAAAGAAGTCGAAGTCACTAAACCTGGGTTCTCCTAAACGAAAGTATCTGCTCACAGGCAAACTCAAGCAGCCATTATTTTCAGCAGTATAATGTAAACATTTGCCCCTGGTCAACAGTGGAAGGCGAAAGCAGTTCAACTAAACGATTTGCGGCCCCGGAAAATTCGTTATCGGGGTCGGAGCGCAAGCTGCGAGACAAGCATATTGCAAAGCTCAGGCATTTCTTAGTGGTGTCCACCACCGCCAAAGCCGCCGCCTTGGGATCCTTTCATACCGCCATCACCTCTGGGGCTATCGTGGGTCCCGCTGCGATATCCGCCGCCGGGAGAATAACGCGGTGACGGAGCTCCGTTGAACGTCCGCCCGTCGTAGGACGGAGACCGGGGAGCCGCGGCTGAGCTGGCTCGTGGACTGGATGTTGAACTCTCTATATCCTGCGTGGCGCTACCTGAATCTCGCATGATTCTATCATTAGCCAGCGCAGATACTGAAGATGTGGGGTTGCGCGCCGCTGACGAATCGGCCGTGTTTGCGGTGTTTGCCCTTGCCCCGGTTTGCCGGTTTGTTATTGCGCTTGCACGTGTAGTTGCATCGATCCGGCTCACCGTGCCATTTGCATTTGTTACATGATTAGTAATGGGGTTGTGGTGATGGTTCCTGTCGAAATCGACCAGGATGAAGAAGCCTCTGAACCCGTATCCTCCCCACCGGAAAGGGCAGGGGACCCAATTATAGAGATAGCCATATCCGAAGGGGGGCGGATAATAAGTCACGATAGGAGGTTTGCTGTCGTCGTAGTAGTCCTCGACAACGGAGGGTTCCACATATTCGGAAGCCTCCGGAGCAGGAGCGGCAGAGCGTGACTGGTATTCAGAGATGGAGTCATAACCCGCTTGGACCGGAAGATTCATTGCGATGCAGACATTGTCCACGATGCCTGCTGCATCGGTTTCTGAAAACTGGAGATCCCCCGAAGACGCCGATAGCGCGACGCTTTCCCTAACCTCGGCAATGATATCGGGCGTCATTGGATAGTCGGCAATCCATCCGTTTCGAGGCATAATGTTGATCGAAGCCAGATGGCTTTCTCCAGCCGCTTCATCGTGCGACGAGGTTAAATTGAAGGCAATTGCCAGCTCCGCGGCAAATTCGCCTTCCCGCACCAGGGGTTGTTCAATAGGAGGAGGTCCGAGGGGTGACCTCTTATTGTTTACCGCGGCCGTATGTTGCGTCAGAGCGAGACTTGCGGCAAGGTCTTTATATCGAGACTGCAGATTGTTGTATTCATCCTCCAACTTCTGTAAAGAATTTTGCAATTCAACATTCTCATCTGACAAAAATTTGTTATTTTTAAGAGCGGTCAGGATCTGTTGGTCTGTATCGTTAGATTGCTTTTTATAGATAGCATGCCCGATTAAGAAAGTCGCTGAAACAGACAACCCAATCAGGCACACAAGCCAAACCAGCAAAGTAATGGGACGCACGCTAACGGTCCTTTTCGTTTTTTCTCCCAGCATAACGGCTCCTGAGCCGTGAAATATCTGTTAAACCGTAATCCGAACCCCCTGCTGGAGTTCCGATTACATCAATATTAATGTCCGGGAAAAAACTTTCTTTCATGTCTGATGATACAAGAATATTGTGAGAAGTCGCGTTAAATATCGTTTATTACACGTAAAATTTTGTTAAGGAGGCCTCGATGGCTCGAGACCCGATGTCAACCTCCCCAGCCGGGAACAACTTTAGTTTCTCTCCCCTGGTAAAGTTAAAGCGACTCAATGAGGCAAGGCTCCCGCGGGCGTCTTGAACTGCATCATCGATCGATTTCGCTCACTCCTTTTCAACCTCAGGTTAACCGGCGGCTTGCTCTGTCCTTGCTTCCAATGACCCAGTGCGGTATATTTTCCCTTCCCCCGCAAACTTCCATCGAATTTGCCTGGATACATCAGGATTTCACGCTCATTTCAAAGGAGCCGTCCATGACTCTCACCAAAGCCCAAATTGTGGAAGCACTCTTTGCCAAGAACATTTTCACAAAGATTCAGTCGGCCCAGATAATAGACACCCTTTTCGAGTTGATTAAACAGTCCTTGGAAAATGGTGAAGACGTTCTCATTAGTGGTTTTGGGAAGTTTTCAGTAAAAGAGAAGCATCAGCGTAACGGTAGAAACCCTCAGACGGGCGAGCCCATGACTCTGCCGCCCAGAAAAGTGGTGACATTCAAGTGCTCTGCTGTTCTCAGGGCCGGTACAAATGGGGAGAGGGGCTGAGGAGTGTGCATCCAACGCAGTCTCGCCCGAAGAAAAATCAAACCTGTCGAAGGTAGGCGAATTCCGGCTGATCGACAAAAGCCGCAACGCTGCGGTCATGAAGCGGAAGATATTTGACCGGGAGCGGATTGAAGGAGTCGTTTTGATCTGCTGGCGGCTGCCTCGCCATCGGAAATGGATCTGTTCCCGCTTGATGTGGAAAACCGGCAATAGTGCGCAACTGTTCGAGAGAAGCTTCAAGGAGATTGATGTTTTATGAGAGCAATTAAGACACCTGTTACAGCTCCTGGGGCGAAAATTATCGATAATTTGGAGATTACCCTTATATGTGTAGCTTTGCTCTGGGCTATTTATCTTCTGAACCTGGTTTTACCCTTCGATTTGCGAATTTACGGCATCAAACCCCGGAGTATCTCAGGTTTGTCAGGTCTCCTGTTTGCACCTTTCCTGCACCAGAGTATCGGGCATCTGTTTTCAAATTCCCTGGCTCTTGCTCCCTTACTCTTTTTTTCATTGGCGTACAGCAGGCAGCTCACTTTGAAGGCCGTCATTTTCATCGCTCTGATCGGCGGGGCAGGTATCTGGATTTTTGGTCAGAGCCATACGATCCATATAGGAGCAAGTGGCATAATCTTCGGTTTGATCGGCTACTTGCTCGCTATTGGCTTCTTCCGGCGAGAATTATTGGCGCTCATGGTTTCCTTGTTGGTAGCCTTTTATTATGGGTGGGCCTTGTTTTCCTTGTTTGTAGTATTGCCTGGAGTGAGCTGGACCGGGCATTTCTTTGGGTTCGCGGCAGGCGCGCTTGCCGGCTGGTTGACGAGGCATAATGGAGTGTAGGAACAAGAACGATGACAAAAAAGCGATGGAAGTACGTGCCGCCGAAGCTACCCTAAAAGTCCCATTTCTGCATCACACCAATACCGCCTGCTGGGGCGTCCCTGGTTCCATGGAGTTGCTCGTCAATTATTAGTTGGTCCCTTGCCGTCTGCGGCATGATGTAATCATAGTTAGGAGTCGATACCAAAGGCTGCACGATACCGCCCCCCAAGGGGAAGGGAACCATGCCATCAGTGACGCATTTGAACTCTCCTTCAAGAGAGCATGCTAATAGTCCGAAGAACAATGCTAAAATATGTATGGGTTTTCGAATCATTATCGTTTCTCCATGGTTCCAGGGTTCAATATTCGATTCATTTCAAACATAAGCATTCGTGAGGCCAAAAGAAATAGAGCTGGGGATGGCAAACCAAATTTCACACCCTCGAAAAAGCTACACTCGTACTAATTGTCCTAAAATAAACTAAGAAAAAAGAGCCCTAACACCCGATCATCGCATTAATTACGGCGTCTTCACTCTCCTCTGCCCGGCGGCAATCAGTCCTGATCCCGATAATTTTCCGGCGTAAAGATATCCGGTCTCCCATGCAGTACAATCATCCACCGCGGCACTTCATGTCCCTGAGGGACACCCCAAACCATGAAAAGGCGCCTGACCGAGCCGTAGTCTAGCCCCTTGTGGGCGGTCTTTTCGTAGCAGTTCCTCACGTCCCTCTGGGACACCCTGAAACCATGAAAAGACCCGTAGGATGGGTGCAGCACAGCGCAACCCATCAATTCTTTTCGAAGCAGCTTATGTCCCATTGGGACTTCTTCGCGTTCTTCGACGTCAAAAAACGCGTCTTCGCGTGAAAGACTGTCTTTTCGGAACAGTTGTTCATGTCCTTTTGGACACCCTGAAACCATGAAAAGGCGTGTAGGGTGGGCTAAGCGCAGCGAAGCCCACCGAAACTTTTCGAGACAGCTTTTCACGTCCCTCTGGGACACCCCAAACCATGAAAAGGCGCCTGACCGAGCCGTAGTCTAGCCCCTTGTGGGTGGCCTTTTCGTAGCAGCTTTTCACGTCCCTGAGGGACACCGCGAAATCATGAAAAGGCGTGTAGGGTGGGCTAAGCGCAGCGAAGCCCACCGAAACTTCGTAACAGGCAGCAATTAATGCTTCATTGGGACTTCTTCGCGTCTCTGCGTCTCCGCGTGAAAGACTGTCTTTTCGTGACAGATCGAGAAGCCTGATCATAGGCTTGGCATCATCGAAATGGGATTTGCAGCGGGAGAAAATCTCATCCGGGACGAACCCGCAATGCCCTTTGAGATCCTTTGGCGGTCAGGTTGACGCGTTATTCGTATTTTCAATAATTGCATTTTGGCGGATTGTAGTTATTAAAAGAGGAGGTCAGGTTTCCGAAGCAGATCCACATAAGCCGTTAACTCTTTTTTCACAGGAGGCCGTTATGAGTGTTCGAGTGATTATCGAAAGGCAAGTTGAGCCCGGGCAGGAAGCCAGATTGCGACTTTTTATGACACAGTCTCGGACGAAAGCCATCAAGGCAAAGGGCTATATCTCCGGAGAGACGCTCAAGGCTTTGGACGACCCGAACAAATTCATAGTCCTCAGCAACTGGAACAGTGCGGAAGATTGGAATGCCTGGGTAAAGGACCCGGAGCGTGTCAAACTCCAGGAGGAATTGAAACCCTTGCTCACAGGCAAGGAAAAATGCACCGTATATACGCACCTTTGATCGCTGGTCCCTGATTGCTGCCCATCCCGAAATAAGACGCAGGCACAACGCAGTCCTCAATTCAGAAATCGGCAATTTTCCGCCAGGTCGCTTCCACGCACAGAAACGGGGGATGGCAAACCACATTCCACGCCCTCGCGAAAACGGCATTATACTAATCGGCACAAAATAAAGTGAGAAGGAAGAGTGCGTTCAAAGTGGGTAGCGAGCCACGAAGGACACGAACCGGATAGAGTTGTGGAATAGAGGCAACCATTCGGTTTACGACACCGGATCATATCGGTTCGAGCCTACGTTTCGAGATGAACAGGAGGAATTCCATGAGCCCTAGACAACAGATCGATGCAAAAGAATGGGTAAAAAATGCAGTCGCCTTTTATAAGTCTTCGGGTAAAAGGATCGCTTTGGCGGCATTCACGGACCCCTACGGGATGTTTGTTCAAGCTGAGCTCTATATCTACGTCCTGAATCCCAAGGGGACCATGTTGGCCCACGGGATAAATGAAAAATTCGTGGGGGAGGAATTCATAGAACTCATGGACTCCGACGGGAAGAAATTTATCCGGGAGATCGTCGAAACCGCAAATGCCAATGGCAGTGGCTGGGTGGACTACAAATGGTATCATCCGGTAATCAGGGAATGGCTTCCTAAGGCTGCCTATTTTGAGAAAGTCGATGACTTGATCATTGTCAGTGCCGTCTACAAGCAATAAGCCGGAAGCCGGATAAGCGCCCCCGGCGCTCGAGTATCCGGAGGTAACACTGACTGCGAATGGATGTGAATGTAATAAGTCTAAAAGTAGAAGGGCGGGCGGATAGGCCAGGCGTCTGCCGCCTGCCAATAAGATGCCTCGCCTGATAGATCCTGCATCATTTTCTGACTCCCACATTTCCTCACTCGACAATTCGGGCGCCCATTGAGCAAGACTCCCGGGAGTCTTGCAGACAGGCTCACTCCATCCCTGACTTTTCTATCCTAGCATCCGTAGACCCGGTGCGTCTGTGCGGTAAGAGGTTCCAAAAACTCTATCTGTACCGAAACAGCGGGCTCCATTTCTCTCTCGGCTACCAGCGCCCACCGGCCTGGCCTGAAGAAATAGAATGCAAGAGCCAGCACGGGGAAAGCGGCAAAAATTCCGATTATCGGTAGAAACGTCAGTCCCAGCGCGATCAGGATCAACCCGGCTATGAAAAGGACCGTTCCGACGATCGCGCAGGCCGCCCTTTCCGCTATTGTGACCTTTGTTCTCATCCCTATCTCCTTTGCTGTTTTGCGGCATTTTCAAATTTTCCCTGCTTGAGGGCGCGGGATGTTTCATCACACGATCTTATGGCTGCTATGTACCACACGGTGGTTTCCGGAAAGTTACTCTCGACGGCGGACTTCCGACGGGCAACGGGCAACTGGACGCGGGAACGTGTCGGTAGCAAATGATATGTCCGCTTTTCATAGCACATGAAATGTCCGCTGTGAGGGATTTCGGATAAGAAGCGCCTGGAGGTAGGCGCAATGTATCTCGATCCGAAATCCGCGTACTGGCGGGCAATGAAAGAACTCGAAGTAATTCTGAAGGCGATTGGTGGTGAAATCAAGTGGGTCCAGGCAGCAGACATTTTGGGCGTGACAGCTCGAACTATCCGTAGGAAGCGCCAGATCTATCTGGAACATGGGATCGGCGGATTAATCGATAAGCGGCGAGATAAGACATCGGCTCGTCGGGTCCCTTTTGAAACAGTGCAAATGGTTCTACGACTCTACCTGGAGAAGTATTTCGATTTCAATGTGAAGCACTTTCACGAGCATCTGGCAAGAGATCACGCTCTTGCCTATAGCTACACGTGGACAAAAAACCTGCTCCAGGAAGCTGGGTATGTGAAAAGGAAGAAGGGTCGAGGCGGCCACCGCAAGAGAAGAGAGCGTCGGCCTGTTTTTGGACAGATGATTGACCTCGATGGCAGCGAGCACCGGTGGCTGAGCCTTGTTCCCGGAGAAAAACAGGTACTCTTGCTCGCCGTTGACGATGCAACGGGACGAAACCTTGCCGCCCGCCTGGTAAGGGGTGAGACCACCAAGGCATGCCTTTGCATTATACGGGAAGTAGTTGAAAAATGGGGCATACCGGCGCAGCTCTATACGGATCGAAACAGCGTTTACTGGACCACAAAGAAGAGAGGACAAAAAGTCGACCCCGATTGTCTTACTCAATTTGGCAAAGTAATGACGGACCTGGGCATTGAGATGATCCCCTCCTACTCACCACAGGGCCGAGGCCGGGGTGAACGCTGGAACGCTACATGGCAAGGGCGCTTGATTTCCGAATTGAGACTGGCCGGGATTAATTCCATGGATTTGGCCAATGAATACATCAGCCATGTTTTCTTGCCGGAAATGAATGAGCGTTTTTCAATGGAGGCAAAGGAAGAAGGAACGGCTTTCGTTGAGGCCTCTGGGGCAGACCTTAATGCGATCTTTTCGATTCGCCATACTGGTCGAAGGGTCGATAACGATAATACCGTTCACGTGAATAACTTAACCTTGCAAATCCCAAAGTCGGCGTACCGGAGTCACTTTGTGAAATGCGAGGTGGATGTTCTGGAACACCTGGAAGGGGGGTATAGCGTGGTCTGGAAAAAGCGGGTAATCGGCAAGTATGATGCAGTTGGAACGGAAATGGGTTTATCGCTTTTCCCGAACAGAGAAGTGGTTGAAAAAAAGGGCGGAAGCTCTCGACTGCATCCGCCTCTTCTCCGTCCGTCCGTGAGTGCTCGGGTTGCTCCCCAGCATTGCCCTATCCCCTCACAGGACAAGGAAGCATAACGGCTAAGGCGATAATCGGCAACCGGACATTTTATGTGCTATGAAAAGCGGACATTTCCAAGTGCTATTGACACTGGACGCGGGAACGTTGAGGATTGGATCGTTCTGGTTTATAATTTTAAGGAGAGCGGTTTTACGCAGGTTTTTGGGTGGACTTTCTCACAAACTAACAGATACCTTTTATAAAAGTGGCCTGGGTGGAATGCCGCACCGAGGTCCCGTTGACCACCCTGTTGGATGGTGCAAAATTGCCCGTACTGAAATTTTCGAGTTATTCGCCCCCGCCCTTTTTCACCAATGGGCATTTTCAAACCATTTTCGCAAACATCCGTCGAGTACCCGATGTTAACTATCAGCGGAAGCGGCTCATCACTTCCGACAATGACTTTCTCGATATTGACTCTTGTATTATTGGATCGGATCGAACGGCGATCATCAGCTATGGGTTAGAGGGAAATTCCCATCGGCCCTACGTTTTGGGCATGGTGCGGGTATTGATTCGTAATGGTTGGAACGCTGTGGTTTGGAACTTTCGGGGGTGCAGCGGAGAACCTAATAAGAAGCTGCGTTCTTATCACTGCGGCGATACGGAAGATCTGAACGCCGTTCTCCGGTTTGTTCTTAAAGAAGCAAATAGCCGCAAAATTGCCATGATAGGATTCAGCGCGGGCGGAAATATGCTGATGAAATTTCTTGGTGAGCAAGGTGCCGGGATCGCCCCATATGTTTCAGCAGCGGTCGGGATCTCCGTGCCTTGTGATTTAGCGGGATCTGCGCAAAAATTGGCAATGTGTTCCAATCGAATTTACACCATGCGTTTTCTGCTGATGCTTCGTGGAAAACTACGTATTAAAAAGCAATTATTTCCTGGTTTGATTCCAAACCATATTAACGGAATTAAAAGTTTGATCGATTTCGATTCTGCTTATACAGCGCCGGCGCATGGGTTTAAAGATGCTTATGATTACTATGATAAGAGCAGTTGTCTTCCATATTTGGGGAACATAAAAATACCCTCGCTACTGTTGAATGCACTTGACGATCCGTTATTGTCTCGTTCCTGCTTTCCTTTTTCCCAGGTTGAATCAGCTCCACAATTGTACCTGGAAACACCACCTCATGGCGGGCACGTCGGTTTCGTTTCCTTCAACGATAGGAATGAGTATTGGTCGGAAACACGGACGCTGGAGTTTATCAACGATCATGCCATATAACAGTTTTCTCAAACTGGCATTCATGTGCTCCGGCGTTCTGCGGGCTGTAATGAATGGGGCTGGCGACTGAAGACGGCGATTACATTGTGGAGGGAAGATATGCCGATGCTCTTTGAAACCACAACGATAAAAAGCATGTCCTTGACCAACCGGTTCGTCCGTTCGGCCACATGGGAGGCAATGGCAAACGAAGATGGCTCATGCTCCCCAAGGCTTACCGATCTCATGGTCCGGCTTGCGAAAGGGGGAGTGGGACTGATCGTCACAAGCCATGCATATCTTGGCAGGGAAGACAAGGCCAGGCCCTGGCAGCTAGGTATTTACAGCGATGAACTTGTCCCGGGACTGGCCGCCATGGCTGAAGCCGTGCACAATGCAGGCGGGAAGATCGCTGTCCAACTGGCTCATGGAGGATGCCTTGCCGACCCGGATCTCACTGGGCGGATGCCCCTGGGGCCGTCGGCCATGAAGGGTGAAGGCATGCCGAATTGCCGTGAGATGACCGGTGATGATTTTCCAATGGTTGCGGAAGCTTTCGGCAAGGCTGCGGCCCGGGCTCGGGAGGCAGGGTTTGATGGGGTCCAGATTCACGCTGCCCACGGCCATTTGCTGAGTGAGTTTCTCTCGCCGTTTTTCAACAGGAGAATTGATCGATATGGCGGAAGCGTCGAAAACCGGGCAAGACTCCTCCTGGAAGTTGCACATAATATCAGGGGTAAAGTCGGAGACAGGTTTCCCGTGATGGTCAAGATGAACTCGGAAGACTTTGTCGCAGGGGGACTTACCGTGGAAGAGATGCTCGAAGTTGCCTCAATTCTGGAGAGCGCCGGTATCGACGCCATTGAGCTAAGCGGCGGGACCAGGTATTCGGGCAACTGTGCGCCGGTCAGGCTTGGAAGGCTCGATACCGAGGACATGGAAGTCTATTACCTGGAAGCGGCCAAAAAATTCAAGCAAAAGGTCAGGGTTCCTCTGATGCTGGTTGGCGGGATTCGTTCCTATTCGGTAGCGGAACGAATCGTAAAGGAAGGGATCGCAGACTACGTTTCCTTGTCCCGTCCTTTAATTCGAGAGCCCGATCTGGTCAACCGCTGGAAGTCCGGAGACACCGCTAAGGCAAGGTGCCTCTCGGATAATCTTTGTTATGAACCGGCAAAAGCGGGAGAGGGGCTTTACTGCGTTGTGGAGAAGCGTTCCGGGCGGGTATGAAGTCTACAAATTCTGGGTCTTCCGGCCAATGCGAACCTGGACAGTTTGCACGCGAAGCCGCGTTTTTTGACGTCGAAGAACGCGAAGAAGCGGTAGGCGCAAAAGAGAAGCGGTAGCGGTAGCGCCGTCTTCCACGGCGGCGCAAAAGAGAAGGCGCAAAAGAACAGGTTTTGTTGGGCTTCAGGCAAACATGTACCGTGTTGTTTGGACACGGAGCTCCAGGCTAAGAGCTTACAATGGAAGGCGTGAAGTCCTGGGAAATGGAATGAACCGATTACGCTAAGATGAAAAGAAGATGACGCAGTTAAATGCGTTACCAGGAAGTTGCGTAGGCAGTAGCGAGAGCCGAGGGGCCGAAGCACAAAGAAAGCCGTCTCCCCGCTCGCTATCCCTGTTCTCCGCCTTCTCTTTCTTCGCGTTCTTCGACGTCAAAGAACGCGTCTTCGCGTGAAAAATATTTTCCCCGGTTACTCCAGGGCCACACGCTCACAGTCTTCGACGCTCATTTGGTATATTATTTCGGCTAAGAAGGCTGCAAGGCTCTACGAAGTTGGAGGCATGAGAGGAAACGCTGAATGAGTGGGAGGGAAAAGGTAAGCTCCAGAAAAAGGCTGAGCCCCGAGTGACCTTTGCAGTTGCCCAACTTCACCAACTTTGGTTCATCTCGGTTTCTTTTCTCAACTTCCCCAAAGAAAGCCTTGCGCTTTCTTCTTTCCGTTGAGTATTTCCCCCGAGCATTTTACTGGGCTCCTGGCTCCGACCTCTTGGGGCTCTTGGTTACACTTAAAACACAAACAAAAGAGACTGTCAAGGATTTTCTTCCCGATAAATCAGAAAAGACGAAAAACCGCGCCGGAAGCTCCTCGCTCGACCTCACAATCCAATCACACGAACATTCAATCTAGGCTATTCACCACGGCGCCTTCACTTTCCCCGGCTCGGCAGGAATCGGTCCTGATACCGGTAATTTTCTGTTCGGGCCCTATCCTGGAATAAAAATAACCGATTCCCATGCCTATCGGATCAGTAAGCTGGATCGGATACAGCAGGATCAAGTTGTAGCGATTGTAAGGGCTCTTTTGAATTCTCAAATGTCTCACGAACTTGTCTCATGACACAAAAGCGTCTCAAATTGTATCTTGAGACACTTGCAGCACTCGCCCGTGGTTTATTTTCGAATATTTCTAACTGTTTACGGCTAAATATTTGCTTGTTCCGATTGTCTCGAAAGTGTCTCGGTATTCATACAGACCATCGCCAGGCAAAATTATATATGCCCTAAGATCTTGAATTAACACAGTAATTTAAATTACCGGCATGCGCTCGGACTTGGTACGCTCGTTGCCATTAAGAGAATGCGGCTTGGCTTTTGGAGGGTATCGATTAACACCTGCCATGAAATGTTTAAGATAAAAGGCCGAGGGGTGAGGACACAACCATGAATTGAGAGGAGTAGCAAATGGAGGGGGAGTGGTTTGTGACAGTATCTTGTGCTGCCGATGCACTGAGATGTACGTGCTCTGACATTTACGATTTGGTAACGAAAGGCCTTCTGGCTTTCATCCGGATGCCCAGTAAAGAGATTAAGATTTCAACCGGATCACTGGCAACTTTTTCTGGATCACCGGACATCTTTTGTGACAAATTTTTTCCGAGAGGTTAAAGTTTCGGATTAAAGGAGGGGATAATCATGCCGATTCACGAATTTAAATGCAAAAGCTGCGACAATGTTTTCGAGTACCTGTGCATTCGAAGTGATGAGAAGGATCAGGTGCTTTGCCCATCCTGCGGCAATTGTGAAACGGAGGTTTTACTTTCAACCTTTTGCTGCCGAGGATCAACGAACAAGGGTGAGACTTCAGCAATGCCTTCCTCGTCCTGTTCCTCGTCCAGAGGGTTCTCGTGAGCCTGATTTTGTAACCGCAGGTTGCGGTGAAAAAAACAAGCGGATGTATCGGGAAGATATTGGAAGGGTGAGGATTTTTTGCGTATCTCAAGCTTGGGGACCGTTGTTTTGCGCAAGACTTAAATCTCGACCCCAGGCCTCAGCCACCCCGAACCTCCGCCACAACGAAACCTCTGAAATAATCCGCTCCAAGCCTCCTCTATCGACTCCACAATCATCTGCACCAGATCCTCTATGCCTATCTCCGGCAAGGTAGGGTAGTGCCGGGAACTGCTAGATCAATATCGGACAAATGCTCTGCTCGAAGTGGACGGTGGAGTTCACACC
>Ga0326728_10015118_pt1 | contig 16137 bp, 14 predicted proteins | sample MB3enrmetagenome_FD_207602 | JGI IMG/M metagenome (GOLD analysis project Ga0326728, IMG submission 207602) | Lab enriched peat soil microbial communities from McLean, Ithaca, NY, United States - MB31MN | ecosystem: Environmental > Terrestrial > Soil > Wetlands > Peat | place: USA: New York...
AACCGGTCTGCCTCATCTTTTCTCCCTATGCGTTGTTTTTTATGACCATAACATACCCGTTGTTAGATTGGTAGAGTGTTGATAGTAAATTTAGCTAATTTTTAGAGGGACCCTTAATTATTCTCTGATGAGAGAGATTGCTGAAAAACTGAAAGCTTTCCGTTTGGCCAATCGAATGACCCTCAAGCAACTGGCCAGCAAGGCCGGTTGCACAGATGCTTACCTCTCACAACTCGAGAGAGGTCGTGCGAATCCTTCCATCATGATCCTAAAAAAAGTCGCTTCCGCCCTTCAGATGAAGGTCGTTGATTTCTTCCTTGAGCCAAAGACTAAGGAGAATGATGTGGTCTGCAAGGAAGGGGAGAGGGTAAACATTCGCTTCAAGCAGGGGGATGCAAAGATTCAGATGCTTGTTCGAGGTATCCAAAATAAATGGATGCAGCCTTTTTATACGACGATTGAACCCGGTGGTGGATCGAAAGGATCTTACTCCCATATCGGAGAAGAATTTGGGATTATTCTCCAAGGACAGATAGAGGTCAATCTGAACGGGAAACCCTATCGAGTGAAAAAGAACGAAAGTTTTTATTTTTCATCCCAAGAGCCTCATAGCTGGTCGAACCGTGGCAAAAAGAAAGCGATTGTGATATGGGTAGTGAGCCCACCAACTTTTTAATGGACAAGGGAAACCAGTGGTGAAGGAAGGCGAAGAATCGACATGCCGATCTGAATCAAACCGTATCATCATTTTAGAAAGGAGGGATTTTATGCGGAAGCTATGTCTCGGAGTTATCATCGTAGGACTGATGGCCTTTTTGAGTTCCGGAATTGGTTCAGCCCAGCAAAAATTCAGGATCGGGTGTGCCGATCCCCTTACGGGAACATTCGGCAGGGATGGGAATCTGGTGAAGGATGCGTATACCTTCTGGGCCGATCTTATCAATTCAAAGGGAGGCATCGAGGTTAAGGGGAAAAGATACCCGGTCGAACTCACCTTCATTGACGATAAATCGGTTGCTGCCGAAAATGCAAAATTCACGGAAAAATTGATCACCGAGGATAAAGTCGATTTGGTCCTGGGCGGGTTTGGTAGCGATTCGGTCTTCGCAGGCAGTGCTGTGGCAGAGAAATACAAGTATCCTTTAATCAGCGGTGCGGCCAGTTCGAACAAGCTCTTCGATCGGGGTTTCAAATACTATTTTTCCACTATAGGGAAAGCGACGGAAGAAGTCCGTGGTTGTGTGGACATCGTTCAAATTCTCTCTCCAAAACCTAAAACAGGGGTGATCATTGGGGCGGACATCCTTTTTACTGCCCTGGCCTGTGAAGGCTATAAAAAATATGCTGCTCAGAACGGGATTGATATTATGCTTTTTGAACTCTTTCCCATTACCCTTCAAGATTATAACTCAATGCTTCTGAAAGTGAAGCAGAAGAACCCCGATGTTTTGTTCGTAGGATCTCATTTGATGGTGGCGATGAAGACGATCAAGGCAATGAAGGAGATTGATTTTACACCCAAGATGGTAACTTTCAGCTATGGTCCAACGGTCCCCGACTTTGTCAAGAATTTGGGGAAAGATACAGAATATGTCCTAGCGGCGTCTGAGTGGGCTCCGAACTTGTCCTATAAGGACCCGCTCTTTGGTACTGCCAAACAATTTAATGAAAACTATTTCAAAAAATACGGACGCTACCCTGACTATGTCGAGGCAGCATCAGCAGCGGGAGCCTATGCAATGCAGATAGCTGTTGAAAAATTGGGGATCACACCCCCGGTCAAGGAAGAGGACCGGGTAAGGCTGATGGAGGAACTTCATAAGCAAAATCTGATGACCTTCTACGGCGTCGTCAAATTTGCTACCGGTGGCGCGAATGAGGCCCATCCGCCTGTAGTCGTTCAGGTACAAAATGGGAAGCTGGTCAATGTCTTTCCTAAAGACGCAGCGGAGGTAGCTCCATGGTATCCTATGAAACCATGGAAAGAAAGATAGATAAAGGTCTGTGAGGAGAGAGGTAGGGGCGGGTTCCTTCAACTTGCCCCTATAATCGTTTTTGGGCTTAAATATCACGCACGAAGGTTTTCGAAGAAATGCTTCTATTTTTACAATCCTTGCTCAATGGAATCCTCCTCGGAGGGATTTACGCCTCCTACTCAGCCGGGTTTTCATTGATCTTCGGGGTGATGGGGGTCATCAACCTCTTCCACGGTGAAATGGTGATGTTAGGAGCCTTCCTTACCTACTGGGTTTTTACTCTATTTCATATCGATCCATTTTTGACAATCCCTCTTTCAATTGTCTCTCTTTTCATCTTCGGCTATCTGGTCCAGAGATTTGTCATCAATAGGGTGGTTGAAGAACCTCCCATGATTTCGTACATTCTCACGTTTGGTATTCACTTAATTATCGCCTATACAGCCTTATGGGTCTGGACGGCAGATTTCAGAACGGTGACGACGAGCTACTCGGGATTTAATGCGAACATTGGTGGAATGATCGTTCCCTACGCCAGGTTAGCGACCTTCGGATTAGCCCTTTTTGTCGTAGTCGGGCTGTACATTCTTCTGTATAAGAGCGAAGTGGGAAGGGCTATTCAGGCGACAGCCCAGGATAAAGAAGTGGCACGCCTGATGGGGGTCAATATCAATAGAATTTATGCCATAACATTTGGGGTTGGAGCAGCTATTACGGGGATTGCCGGCTCATTGATCTCGACATATTTTATCGTCTTTCCACAAATGGGACTTCCTTATACGATCATTGCCTTCTGCGTAGTTGTTTTGGGAGGGATGGGATACATTCCGGGTGCCCTCTGGGGAGGGCTTATCTTGGGGGTGGTTCAATCTCTCACGGCGACCTATCTTAATGCAGGGCTTTCGGGGGCCTTCACATTTATCCTACTCTTCATTATGCTGGTCGTTAGGCCTGCAGGTATCCTGGGAAAGGGAGTTGTGGAATAAAAGCATGGGAAAGAAATTATCACCGATGGTCGTCATTCTCATCACGGTGGGTCTTCTGATCGTGCCTTTTGGTGGTTTTTCGGAATACTTCATCCGGCTTCTTGCCATGATCTTTCTATGGATTGGAAAGACAGGTTGTTGGAACATCCTCTCCGGATTCACGGGTTACATCGATTTTGGAGCGGTAGGATATTATGGAGTCGGTTCTTACGTCACTGCCTTGCTCATGTCGAAAGGACATGCTCCATTCTTGCTCTCGATTCTGGTCAGTGGCCTTGTTTCTGCTTTGATCGCCTTACCCGTTGGCTTGCCTACTCTTCGATTAAGGGGAGCTTATTTCGGGATTGCCACCCTTGCCTTCGCCGAGGGGATGAAGCAGATCATTCTCGAATTCGATAAAACGGCTGGGGTCAATTTTTTTGAGGGTCCCCATGGGATTACGTTACCCATTGGTCCGAAAAACGAGTTCTTTTATTACATTGGATTTGGGATCATGATAATCGTCATCGGGATTGCTTATTGGATCAGACGATCCAAATTTGGCTATGCCCTTCGCGCCATTCATGAAGCTGAGCATGCGGCAGAGCTTTCAGGTGTGGATACGTTGAGGACGAAAGTCAAAGCTTACATGATCAGTGCCTTCTTCTTGGGGCTGATAGGAGGGGTTGAGGCTTATTGGCTCACTTATATTACCCCTCATATGGTTTTTGACCTCCTCATCACCATTCAGATGGTGGTGATGTCCTTACTGGGAGGAATTGGAACGGTGTTCGGACCGGTGGTCGGAGCTTCCTTTTTAACGATCGTTTATGAACTGCTTCATAGAGATTTTCCTTATACCTATACGATTATTGTCGGGTTTATCATCGTCGTGGTGGTTCTTCTTATGCCCAAGGGGATTATGGGAACCCTACAAACAAAACGGGTGATACAGAAAACTCGACCAGTGCAATAAACTTATATGGGACTACTCGAAGGAAGGAATTTAACGAAATATTTTGGGGCTCTTGCTGCTGTCAATTCTGTAGATTTCTCAGTAGAAAAAGGGGAGATCTTAGGGATGATCGGTCCGAACGGGGCTGGGAAATCAACTCTCTTCAACGTGATTATGGGAGTCTATAAACCTGATAGGGGCGAAGTGGTTTTGAAGGGAAAAACAGTTTCAGGGTTAAAACCTCACAAGATTTGCAGGATGGGAATAGCTAAGACCTCACAGATTGTCCAGCCTTTTGCTCAGATGAGTGTCCTTGAAAATGTCTTAGTGGGCGGGCTTTACGGAAGGAACCTTTCTTTTACCAATGCAACTCGGGAAGCGGAAGAGATTCTAGAGCTCGTTGACCTTGGAGGTTTGAAGGAAATGGCTTCTGGTTCCATCACTGTACCACATCGAAGGCGGCTGGAACTAGCGAGAGCAATCGCAACAGGGGCAGATATCATCCTCTTGGACGAGAATATGGCAGGACTGAATCCAACGGAGATCGAAGAGGTTCTGAAACTTTTAAGAAAGATTCGAAATCAGGGCAAGACGCTGATCGTAGTGGAACATATCATGCGTGTCGTCATGGGAATTTCTGACCGGATCATTGTTCTTAATTACGGAGAAAAGATCGCCGAAGGGACCCCTTCTGAGGTGGCGAATGATGAAAAGGTTATCCAGGCTTATTTAGGTGAAAAAGTATGCTTCGTGTAGATAAAATCAAAGTGTTTTATGGAGATGTTCAAGTTTTATGGGATGTTTCTCTAAAAGTGGATGAAGGGGAAATTGTCACTGTAGTAGGACCCAATGGCTCGGGGAAGTCAACCCTTCTCCGTACGATTGTAAATCTAAATCATCCCAAAAAAGTCGAGCAAAAAGATTCAGGTATTTTTTATCGAGGTAACAGGATGGATGGTTCTTCCCCTGAGGAAACAGTAAACCTTGGGATTGCCATTGTTCCGGAAGGGGCGAGGGTTTTCCCCGAAATGAGTGTGCTCGATAACTTGAAGATGGGATCTTATATTAAGAAGGCAAGGGAGGTTCGAGAAAAAACTTTAGAAGAAGTTTATACCCTTTTCCCAAGGCTGAGAGAGAGAGAATCTCAGAAGGCAAAGACATTAAGTGGAGGGGAGCGGCAGATGTTAGCCGTGGGAAGAGCCCTCATGTCAAAACCAGACCTTCTTCTTCTGGATGAGCCCTCCTTGGGACTTCAACCTATATTGGTCACTCGCACCTTCGAAGGAATTAGAGAGATTAACAGGAAGGGGGTTACTATTCTTTTAGTAGAACAGAATGTTCATTACTCCCTTGAGATTAGCCACCGAGCCTATGTCCTTGAAAACGGGAGGATCATGTTGGAGGGGAAGGGGAAAGACCTTCTGAATAACGCTCATGTCAAAAAGGCCTATCTGGCAATGTAAGTGTTTGGTATCGAACCGTAATCACCGCTCCAGCCGGGGCCCTCAATTTCACAATAACCTCCAATATTTCTTAAAGTTTCTCTATCGTTCCCCAGCATTCAAATTCCTTCGCTTGCTGCTTGCCGGTCCCGCTTTTCCATATACAAAACAAGAAAGTTGGTAATAAGAATGGATTCGTGCCCCAACCCTTTCTGAAATTTTCAACCCTCGATTTCTTATGGCCACAAGTTCTGAATTAAATATTTCTTAATAGAGTTTAGATATATTTAAGTTTTCAAATTTTTTGCTTGACATCTTTTTTTGAGCTAAATATAATTAGCGCAGTTAAGAAATATCTAATGCGTTTATGGAAGAAATTGCCAGAAAACTCAAGGCTTATCGATTGGCAAACCGGATGACTCTCAAACAGTTGGCCAACGAGGCTGGTTGTACAGACGCTTATCTCTCACAGCTTGAAAGAGGCCTTGCAAACCCTTCGATCACAATTTTGAAAAAGGTCGCATCAGCCCTTCGTATGAAGGTTGTTGATTTCTTCATCGAGCCTGAGATAGCGGAAAACGATGTTGTCATGAGAGAACGAGAGAGGGTGAATATCAATTTCAAGGAAGGAGAGGCAAAGATACAAATGCTCGTCCGCAATATTCGTGATAAGCGGATGCAGCCTTTTTATACGACGATTGAACCCGGGGGTGGATCAAAAGGATCTTACTCCCATATCGGAGAAGAATTTGGAATTGTCCTTCAGGGAGAGTTAGAGATCAATCTTAATGGGGACCCTTATAGGCTACGAAAGAATGAAAGTTTCTATTTTTCTTCGCAGACTCCTCACAGCTGGGGAAATCCCTGTAAAAAGAGGACAGTCGTCATATGGGTGGTAAGCCCCCCAACATGGTGAGTCTCCCATCGCCTTAGGCAGAACGTAAATTCCAAAGGAGTGACGGTATGTTGAAGGGAGGATTCTTTCGACGAATACGGAGAGTCAACGGATCAAAATTATGTCAAATGAGAGAGGGTTGATCATGGAAGCGAAAAGACTCAAAAATTACGTCAATGGACAGTGGGTGGAATCCAAAACGAATCAATGGCTTGAAGTGAGAAACCCGGCAAAGGATGAAGTGATCGCTCTTTGCCCTGAAACAACCAAAGAAGAAATCGACCGGACGGTGAGGGCATCTCAGGAGGCGTTCTGGAATTGGAGGATTACACCTCCTCCCAGACGCGCGAAACTTTTGTTCGACTTTCACGAAAAAATTCAGAAACACCAGACTGAGGTGGCTCAATTGATTGTAAACGAGAACGGGAAGACCTTGCCGGATGCCGTTGGTGAAATGACAAGAGCTATGGAATATGTGGAACATGCCTGTGCAGGGCCGGAGCTGATGAAGGGAAGCCATGCAGAAGATGTTGGAACGGGTGTGGACACCATGTACATCCGGGAGCCTCTGGGACCCTTTGTATTCCTTCCCCCTTTTAATTTTCCTGCCATGATCGCCCTTTATTTTGCATGGGGCGTTGCTGCGGGAAATACGGCCATCATTAAATCAAGTCGTCTCTGCCCGATGACCATTACCCGGATCATTGAGATTGCTGAGGAATGTGGTTTCCCCAAAGGGGTGATCAATCTTCTACACGGTTCTGGAAGCGGTGTGGGGGATGCTCTGATCACTCATCCTGGTACAGTGGGTGTCACCTTTGTAGGTTCTTCGAGGGTGGGAGAACATGTCTACAAGACGGCCATCAGCCACGACAAGAGGGCTCAATGTCAAGGAGGTGCAAAGAACCATGTCCTGATTGCCGAGGATGCGGTAATCGATGAAGTGATGCAGAATGTGGTCGATTCCTGTTTCGGGCATGTGGGAGAAAGGTGCTTTGCTGTATCGAATGTCCTGGCTGTAGAAAAGATCTATGACAGGGTGAAAGAAAAATTCATTGAGCTCTCCAAGAAACTGGTATTGGGGTATGGGATGGATAAAGGTGTGACGCTTGGGCCGGTTGTCTCAAGAGATGCCCTGGAGAAGATCCTTAAGGAAATAGATCGAGGGATCAAAGATGGAGCAAAACTGATTCTCGACGGCAGAAATCCTAAGGTTGAAAAGTATCCCAAAGGTTATTTTCTTGGACCAACGGTGTTAGAAGCTGAGCCTGAAATGCGAATCTTTCAGGAAGAGGTTTTTGGTCCAGTTCGATGCCTTAAGAAGGTAAGGGATCTTGCAGAAGGGGTTGAAGTGATCAATCGAAGTCCTTATGGTCACACCGCGAATCTTTACACGGAAAATGGTGGCTGGGCGCGAGAATTCGCCCGTCTTGTTCATGTGGGTCAGGTGGGGATCAATATTGGCACTCCCGCTCCCATCGCCTATTTTCCTGTTGGAGGCAAGAAGATCTCCATGTTTGGAGATATTCGAGGCCGTGCTAATGAGGCGATTGATTTCTATACCGACAAGAAGGTGATCATCAGCCGTTGGCATTCTTCATTTCACGGAGTGGCTAAGAGTCTAGATGATGGTTTTGCGATGAAATATGCCAAAGAGTAAGAAATTACAAATCCCAAGTAAACTCCAAGGTCCGATGACCAAGTGGTTTGGAATTTGGAAATTGGAATTTAATCAATAGCTCAGCATGGATATAGCGATCAAATTTATATTGAATGGTAAATCTGTTGGAGTTGAGGTGCCCGCTCACTGGACCCTGCTGCGGCTTCTCCGTGAGAGGCTGGGTCTAACGGGCACGAAAGAAGGTTGTGGGATCGGTGAATGTGGCGCCTGCACCGTTTTGATGGATGGGATGCCTGTCAATGCCTGTCTGGTCTTGGCTCCGAAAGTTGAAGGGAAAAAGGTTGAAACCATAGAAGGGCTCGGAAGTCGGGAAGCCCTTCATCCATTACAAAAATCTTTTATTGAACATGGGGCGATCCAATGTGGTTTTTGTACCCCGGGAATATTGATGTCTTCAAAAGCATTACTGGAGGGAAATTCAAATCCCACCCGAATGGAAATCGAAGAGGCGATTTCGGGCCATCTCTGCCGGTGCACGGGTTATCACCAAATCGTTGAGGCCATTGAAGCACTAAAAGAATAAATGAAAATGCCAAGGTTCAAAATCCAAATGTCAAATGAATGTCAAAGTTCAAATTAGGGATTTTGACATTTGAGGTTTGGATTTGGTTTGAAATTTGAACTTTGCCGTTTGGCATTTTGGGTATGATACCTTCTTTCGACTATAAAATTCCGAATACAATCCAAAAAGCAATCGAACTTCTGTGGCAGGATGAGGGGAAAGCAAAGATTATTGCTGGAGGAACAGATCTAGTCATCAGCCTAAGGAATAGAGATCACACCCCTAACGTCATTGTCGATGTCACCAAGATAGAAGAACTTCAGAAGATCGAAGAAAGAAATGGAACGATTTCTGTTGGCGCGGCGGTCACCCATTCGGAGATATCTTCCTCTCCGTTGATCAAGAAATATGCAAAAGTACTGTCTGATGCCGCTTCGGAGATCGGTTCTCCACAGATCCGAAATCTCGGGACGATCGGCGGGAATATCATCAATGCCTCCCCGTCAGGGGATACCATTCCACCATTGATGGTCTTACGTGCTGTAGGAAGGATCATATCCAAGAAAGGAGAGAGGGAAGCTCCCCTCTATCAATTGTTCAAAGGTCCCTATGAGACAAACTTAAAACATCATGAACTTTTGACTCAAGTCATATTTCAAAAACTTCGTTCAGATACGAGAAGCAGTTTTCTTCGACTTGCCAGAAGGAATGCTATGGCGATAGCCAGAATGAGCGTCGCTATCGTCCTTCGACTTGAAAAAAATCGAATTGAAGAGATTCGTATTGCTGTGGGGTCGGTCACTCCAACCCCTCAAAGGTTTTCGGAGGTTGAAACTTTCTTAAAGGGAAAAGCGCCTAACGGAGAGATTTTGCAAAAAGCTTCGCTCATGGTTTCCGAAATGATGATCCATCAGAGCGGAATTCGGCCTTCCACTTCCTATAAAAGACCCGTGGTAGAAGCCTTATTCATGAGGGCAATGAGAGAGGCTTTAGAAAGATAGGCATGAAGCAGGTAGGGATTGAAATCCCCAAAGCTGATGTTCTGGAGAAGGCATTGGGCACAGCAAGATATGGTGCGGATTTACCTATCCAAGAACCTCTTTACCTCAAGGTAGTCCGGAGTCCAAGACCTCATGCCAAAATTGTAAGAATCCAAATAGACGAAGCTCTCAGGATTCCAGCCGTGGAGAGGGTCATCACAGCGAAAGATATCCCTGGGAAGAATCGGGTTGGGACAATTATCAAGGATCAGCCCGTCCTGGCTTCAGATCGTGTAAGATATATCGGTGACCCGATTGCATTGATTGCTGGGAAAACAGAAGAGGTAGTAGATGAGGCTGCCAAGAAACTAGTTGTGGTCTATGAAGATCTTCCATGCATTAACTACCCAGAAGAAGGCCTCAAACCTTATGCCCCTTTGATTCACGAGAAGGGAAACCTGCTCCTGGAATTTCAGGTGATCAAGGGTGATGTTCAGAGAGGATTTAAAGAGGCGGAGGTCATCATTGAAGAGACCTATACCACCACATGGGTTGACCACGCCTATTTAGAACCAGACGCTGGGGTCTCCTATCTGGATGAAGACGGAAGAATCACAGTGGTCTGCCCAACTCAGAACGTCCACTATGATCAGATGGAGGTGGCTTCTGTTCTCTCTCTTCCATTGGATAGAGTAAGGGTCGTCCAATGTGCCACAGGAGGAGGATTTGGCGGAAGGTTGGACATCACGGTCCAGTGTTTGCTGGCATTAGCAGTTTTCCATCTGAAAAGGCCAGTAAAAATTGTTTATTCCAGGGAAGAAGTTTTTCAAGTTACGTCCAAGCGTCATCCTTTAAAGATTCAATATAGAAGTGGGGCGAAGAAAGACGGAACGCTCACGGCTGTGGAAGTGGATATTTTAGGAGATAGCGGCGCTTATGCTTCATACGGCCCAACGGTAGCCATCCGATCTGCTGTCCATGCTACCGGACCTTATCAGGTTCCAAATGTGAAGGTGAGGAGCCGGATGGCGTACACCAATAACTCATGGTCCGGTGCAATGCGTGGGTTTGGAGTTCCCCAAATGGCTTTTGCTCACGAGTCTCAGATGGATCTTCTCGCCCAGGCGTTGAAGATAGACCCCCTCGAGTTTCGTCTTAAGAATTGTCTTCGCCAGGGTGCTGAGACAGCGACGGGTCAAACGTTGATGGCGAGCGTTGGAATAGGGGAGACGCTGAAAAAAGTAAAAGAGTGGAGAGATCGTTCGGACATCTCCAGAAACGGTTCGAAAAAGCCCTTCATTAGGAAAGGAATTGGAGTTGGTTCGATGTGGTATGGGATTGGCAACACAGGGATCGCGAACCCCTCGACCGCCCAGGTGGAGATTGATCCGAATGGGGGGGTTCGACTTTTTACAGGGGTAGCTGATATCGGGCAGGGTTCTGATACGGTTCTTCTTCAAATTGCCTCAGAGGGATTAGGGGTTCCTTTAAAAGAGATCCGTTTGATTCGAGCAGACACAGCTCTGACCACTGACGCCGGTGCCACTTCCGCGAGCCGCCAAACCTATATTTCCGGAAATGCCATTCTCAATGCTATTCAGAATTTGAAAGAGGAAGCGATTAAAGAAGCAAGTTGGATATTAGGGGTTGATGGAGAAGATCTTTACTTCGAAGATGGACAGATCAAGCAGAAGTCAAAAGCCTCAATCTCCATTCCCATCAAGGAGGTGGGTAAAAGGTGTGGGAGGGTCTTAAGGGGTGAAGGCCATTTCGACCCGGAGACGACCCGGCTTGATCCTAAGACCGGACAGGGATCTCCGTATGCCACTTATGCATTTGCCACCCATTTAGCAGAAGTGGAGGTTGATACAGAAACAGGCAAGGTGAAAGTCAATCGCGTGATTGCGAGTCACGACGTAGGGAAAGCCATCCATCCCCAAAATGTGATTGGTCAGATTATGGGCGGGGTGGCTATGGGGACAGGATTTGCATTGATGGAAGAGTTCGTTCCTGGAAAGACGACCTCTTTCGTTGATTATCTCATCCCGACATCGAGGGATGTTCCTGAGGTTATACCTATTATCGTCGAAGATAAAGAGCCAAGCGGTCCCTTTGGAGCGAAAGGAGTAGGCGAACCAGCCCTCATTCCATCTGCTCCAGCGATTCTGAATGCGATTGCAAATGCGACCGGACAGAGGATTTATCATCTTCCCGCGAATTTAGAGGGGGTATTGAAAGCAGTGCAAAAGATAAAAAGTGGCCAGTAGGCTGAAAGCAGTAGGCAGTCTGATTTAAAGAAAGGGAATGTAGACCGCCGCAATATTATTTTTTTTGGACACGGATCACGGACACGGTCACGTTATTTCCCAAATAATGGGAGGCTCATATGGCTAAACTGATGATCAAAAATATTGGCACGTTGGTTTCGGGGAATATTTCTAATCCCGTCCTGGAGGCCGATACCCTCATCACCGAAGGAGGACTGATTCAAGGTATCGGTAAGGAGAGAGACCTCAACACAAAAGGTCTAGATCAGGTGATGGATATTGGGGGAATGACCATTACCCCCGGGCTCATTGATTCTCACTGCCATCCTGTTCTCGGAGATTTTACACCCAGGCAGAAGATGATGGACTTTATTGAGTCGTCACTGCATGGGGGGGTTACCACTGTGATCTCCGCAGGAGAGGTTCATCTTGCTGGAAGGCCGAAGGATGTTGCAGGCACGAAGGCTCTGGCGATTCTTGCTGCTAAATCATTTGCCAGTGCCAGACCTGGCGGGGTAAAGGTATTGGGTGGTGGTCTTATCTTGGAGCCGGGTCTTCAGGAAAAGGATTTCGAAGAATTGGCCAAAGAAGGTGTTAAAGTGGTGGGGGAGATTGGTCTGGGAGGGGTGAAGAGTCCGAAGGATGCAGCGCCTATGGTTAAGTGGGCGAAGAAATATGGGATGGTTGTGATGATGCATACCGGAGGAACTTCGATCCCTGGGAGTACTACTGTTCCGGCCGATGATGTGATCGCCGCGGATCCGGATATTGTCTCCCATATTAACGGGGGTCCGACGGCTATCTCCATTGCGGAAGCAGAAAAACTGATTCGAAAGACAGCCCTTGCTCTGGAAATCGTCCATTGTGGAAATTCAAAGATGATCGTGGATGTGATGAAGATTGTGAAAGAGGTAAGGGCTTATCCCAGAATCATCATTGGAAACGATGCTCCTTCTGGAACAGGTGTAATCCCTCTGGGAATTCTTAGGGTGATCAACTTTCTGGCCTCCCTCTGCGATGTGAAAGGAGAACAAGCCATAGCCATGGCCACCGGCAATACGGCAAAAGTCTACAAATTGAATAGAGGAGTTGTTGAAGTCGGAAAGGAAGCTGACTTGGTCATTATGGACGCCCCCATGGGGTCGGTTGGCAAAGACGCCCTTTCTGCCATAGAAGCGGGTGACATCCCAGGGATTGCGGGAGTGATGATTGACGGAGTAATGAAAATCGGAGTGAGTCGTAATACTCCGCCACCAAACGGAAAGATCGTAACCAGTAAAGCCTAAATAAATTTCGTCATTCCTCTATGTCGAAGGATTCGCCCCAAATATAATGTTTATAAGTATGAAGCAACAGAGGGTATTCACAGTGCTATAACAAGAGAAAAACAACTGAAGAAATGGAAGAGAGGGTGGAAAATAGAACTTATTGAAAAGAAGAATCCTGAATGGAGAGATCTCTATTTTGATTTGATATAGATTCCTGTTTTCACGGGAATGACAAGAAATAAAAGGATCAGAATTATGATTGTTGACTGGGAAACTTGTATTGGATGCGGTTTGTGCGTGGAAGTTTGTCCCCTCGGGGCCATTTCCCTGGCGCCAGAGAAGAAAGCTTCTATCTCTGAAATCTGCGTGGATTGTCAAGCTTGTACCAAAGTTTGCCCAAGGGAGGCGATAACGCTTGCACCAGAACCGAAGGAGGGAGGCGTTAGGTGTCTATCGTGCCCGATCTCCTGTTATATCAAGGTCGGCAAAACAGGAGCTTGTCAACGATTTGTCAACTCGGATGGAGAACTCACCCGTAACATCCCTCTTCAGCGTTATAAAGATGTTAAGGAGATCGTAGGCGAAGATCATGAGGAAGCCATCCGAAGACCGTTGATCACTGGTATTGGAGCTGGGACCACTTACCCTGATACTAAACCTGCCCCATATATTGTCCAATCTCGGCTGAATGGGATTGACGTCGTCACGGTCGTCACAGAAGCGCCGTTGAGTTACAGCGGTATCAAGGTGAAAGTGGACACAGATTTGCATATGGGCGATGAGGGTTCGCCTGTCCTGATAGGGAAAAAAAAGGTAGGGCACCTCTGTACAGAGGAATATGGCTCTAAAATTCTTTCCTTGGGAGGGGTCAATCTCTTAACCGGAAAAGATGGTATTTATGTAGCTAAGCTCATTGGTGACGTTGCTAATCGAAGAGAGGTCCGTCTTAAAGTGGAGGGTGGAGCTGAATTGATTCTTCAGGTAGGCAAAGCTCCGGTCATCGATGGGGAAGTTGGGACAAGGATGAGAGTGGGTTGCGGCAGTGCCTCCATGGGTCTCTTCGGAAGGTATTTTTTAGATGCAGCGGATGAAGTGATCGTCCTTGATGCTCATTTAATTGGACAATTTACAGAGCATGCAGCAGGAAGAGAGCTGGGTGCAAAATATAGTGGCATCCATTTGAAGGCGAGGCGATCCACTCCTGGCAGATATTTTGGAGAACATGGTAGAGGCTGGGGAGGCACGCCCATTGAAGATCCCGTTGAAATCATCGAAGGGTTCGATTCAAAGATCGCCAGACCTGGGATGACTATCCTCATCACCGAGACCACAGCAGAAAGAGCCGCCATGTTTCGTCTGGGAAAAGACGGAAAGTTTACTCAGATTGAGTTGACCCCAAAGGCGAAATTTGCAGTGGATATGATTGCCTCCAACTGCCAGCCATCCCGAGTTTCAGCTGTCTTCATAGGCGGTTCTGGCGGAAGTCAAAGGGCAGGGGTGACAAAGGTACCTGTTAAACTCAACCAGGCGATTCATCAAAATCGGGCAAAGTTGACTGTGGGGGGAGCGCCCACCTATATCCTCCCGGGAGGTGGGATTACTTTCTTAGTGGATGTTGAAAAGGTGATGGTCAGAGCTTTCACCTATGTTCCCACCCCTGCGACTGTTGTTCCGCTCGAATATACGATGAGGCTGAAGGAATACGTGGAAATGGGTGGCCATAAAGAGGAGATACGGAAGCTAAAAGATGTGCTAAGGGAGATCGGAAGAAGCACCAAATCCCAAGCGGCCATAACAATGATAAGGTGATTAGTCAATAAGTGAATGGGCATTGAATGACTTTATTGACTGAGAAGATTTGATTATTGGAATATGGCAGGTACGAACATGCAATTGACCGACGGTATATGCGGACATAATCCCTTGCAGGTTTCGGCGAATGGAGTCTTGGTCGATTATGGCCCAATGCATATGTTTATCAGTGTGTTCGAGAATGGGAGGCCTGTCGTTACACTGGCGGAAGAAGGGGCTCATTTCGCCATGAAGATTCTTGAGGACTTAGCAAGGTTTCTTCCTGTAATAAAGAAAAAATCACAGGGATTGGAAATCGAAGAAGCCTTTCCGGATGTGGTTCGAAGGATGATCGAGGTGACAAAGAAAATGAAGGAGCCAGATCTAACTCCTCTTGCTGCTGTCGCAGGAGCAGCTTCTGATGCGGTTGCCGATTTCATATTGGGCAAAGGTGGAACCAAAATCATCGTGGATAATGGAGGAGATATAGCCATTCGCTTGCGGGAAGGGGACGTGGCAAGGGTGGGAGTTAAAACCGAGATCGATGCGAAACTACCCACTTACCTCATCTCAATCGATTCTGCCACGAGGATGGGTGGAGTGGCGACCAGTGGACTTGGAGGAAGGAGTTTTACGAAAGGGATCGCTTCCGCTGCAACGATCCTTTCTGAGACAGCTTCCTTATCCGATGCGGCAGCCACTGTTATTGGAAACTTTACTAATGTCGAAGATGCCGATATCGCGAGGTCTCTGGCAGAGGAAATCTACCCTGATACCGATCTCGTCGGAGAATGGGTTACTACCAGAGTAGGAAAGTTATCTCAGGAGAAGATCGAGGAGGCATTGAACAATGGCCTGTCAAAGGCGTACTCGATTTGCCAGAAGGGACTAATTCATGGAGCGTTGGTTGCCTTGCGAGGGAGAGCGGTCTGGACAGATTCTTTAAATCCTTGGTTAACAAGATTGTAAAATACAGAATGAAATCATCCTCACCCTCTCCTCTTCCCTTGTGAGAGAAGGATAGGGTGAGGGGCAGGAGGTGTAAAATGGAAGTCAGAAAATATTTGACCATTGTTGAGGAAACGGCGATTGAGGGAGGGAAAAAGGTTGATCCTCCGACCCGAAAGGCTGCTGCCATCGCGGTGATTAAGAATCCCTTTGCGGGGAAGTATGTAGAGAAATTGGATGAACTCATTGATATTGGTGAAGAGTTGGGAGGCGTTTTGGGAAAGAAGGGTGTTGAAGCGCTGAAGATACCTGCCCAAAATGCGGAGAGCTACGGGAAGGCAGCCATTGTGGGAGTAGATGGCGAACTGGAGCACGCCGCTGCCATCTTGCATCCGAAATTGGGAACACCTCTGAGAGAGGCGGTCGGCGGAGGAAAAGCCATTATTCCCTCGGCCAAGAAAATAGGA
>Ga0326728_10015120_pt1 | contig 16135 bp, 19 predicted proteins | sample MB3enrmetagenome_FD_207602 | JGI IMG/M metagenome (GOLD analysis project Ga0326728, IMG submission 207602) | Lab enriched peat soil microbial communities from McLean, Ithaca, NY, United States - MB31MN | ecosystem: Environmental > Terrestrial > Soil > Wetlands > Peat | place: USA: New York...
AAAGGAATTTCTCGATTATGTCAGGAGCCTACCCAACTATCAGACTACCATTGATCGTTCCAGCAGTTCGGGCATTTCCATCAGCTATAAGAGGTCACATTAAACTATTTTTTTTAATCAGATATTTCCTCAAGAAATCAAGGGCTATAATGGAGGCCCTTTCGCGCACCATCCAAAGTTCACCGCCAAGTGAGTATTCTTGGTTTTCTATTCCTTCAGAGGTTGAAAGTGAATAATAGGTTTCTATTCGATATTCTCCCTCCCTTTGTCCCTCTGCTATTTTCCCAAACATGGCAAGTCCTAAATCCGCTGCAAACTCATTTCGAGCCCTTTGGGCTAATGAACCAGTAAGCCTCCTTGAATCCTCTCTGATAGAATTGAACTCTTCCAGTGAGAGATTAAGAAACTGTTTTTGCGAAATCCCGGATGGAAGTACGACTCCTTGAATAAAAGAGTTACTATTTGTACTCATCAATTTCTGACAGATGATTCCTCCTGTGAAGGTTTCAACCACAGTTAAGGCAAGCTTTAAACTTTCCAATTCCCTTGCAATATTTCCATGTAGCGTTTCGTTATCCACGCCATAGATCAAGGCACCAAGCCGATTTCTGATTTCCTTTTCCATATTTTGTATCAGGTTTGAAGTTTCCTCAGAATTTTCGCCTTTGGCTGTAATCCTAATCCTTACGTCCCCCATTGAGGCAAGTGTCCCTATTGAAGGATTTTTACTCTCCTTCATCAGATCTTCGATTTGAAGGCCGATAGCGCTCTCTCCAAGACCACAGGCACGCAAAACCTTGTATTGAATAACTTGACGTTTAATATCAAACCGTTTTCGGAGATAAGGAACGACAGTATTTTCCATTAAATATTCCATCTCTAAAGGAACGCCTGGGATAGAAATGATCACGCCACTAGAGGTTTCCACAATAAACCCAGGAGCCGTGCCTTTTCGGTTTTCAATGGGAATGGCTTCTTCCGGAATATAGGCCTGTTTTCGGTTACTCTCGGCCATTCGAAAACCCCGCCTTTTGAAGAGGTTTTCAATCTGTTCCATCAAATGAGGTTGGAAGGTGAGAGGATGCTGGGTAACTTCGGCGATAGCCTCCCGGGTGAGATCGTCTTCAGTGGGACCGATGCCGCCAGTGGTAATAACGATCTGAGATCGATTGATCGCCTCTCTGATCACCTCTTTCATTCGTTGGAGATCGTCTCCAACCGTTGCAGTCTGAATAAGTTCGATCCCATTTTCCGCAAGCAGTTTAGCAATGTAGGAGGAGTTTGTATCAACGATTTGACCAAGGAGGAGCTCTGATCCAATGGCAATGACTTCAGCCTTCATTTTTATTATTAGAAAAAGGAAAACGCTCTATCGTGACTCGAACACGCGGCACACGTTATCACAGCCCCATGGCTTTATAAAGTGTTATTTTTCTTTTTATTTATGACTTGCTAAGGCCTTCTCGCTCTCCCTCACCATCGCCCGAAGCTGACTGACCGTGTAAGTGCCCGGCATCAACTTTTCGTACGCCATTTGATTCACCACACACACCATGAGTGAATTCAGCGGCACAGGGATGTCATGCTTCTTGCCAAGCCGAACAATTTCCCCATTCAGATACTCCACCTCGGTACGCCCACGGTTGAGATATAAATCCTGCCACATGCTGGGACGCACCGCGTTTTCCTCATCAGAAGGGATATCGAACTTGAGTTCGCCCGGACGGCGAAGATGTTCGACTTCCTTATCTGGCGGCTGATGCCCGGCCAGTGGAACAATCTCGATGCCTTCGGTGTTTACCACGCGAAGTGCTTCTTCAAGGATATCCGCCATCATGAAGCGAAATTCTTCATACTTGAGCCCCTCGAGCACGGATAGGCCGGTAATAGCATATAGTGCATTGTTTAAGTTCCGAAACAGTTTTGACCATTTCACTGCCATAATGCTGGGGTAGGAAGTTACAGAAAACCCCGCTAGGTTAAGCACTGAGGAAAGGCGGTTGACCGTCTCATCCAGACCCTTAGGATAAACGCCGATGCCGAGTGAGTTCTCGGTCGTGTGGATGACCGCACCGGGCTTGAGGTACTTTGCACCGAAGAAAACGACGCCGCCATAGACTTTCTTGAACCTGACAGAGGCAAACTCTTCATTCCGCACCGCGTTCTGGAAACAAACGACACTGAGTTTGGACGCTGTCTTGCCCAACTTGTTGATTGCCGTCTCCGTGTCGAACGTTTTCATAGTAAGAAACACGATATCGTCACTGCGAAAATCAACCTGCGACACCTCTGCAACCGCAGGAATCCTTATGACGTAGTCTCCCTGCACTCCGCTGATTTTCAGACCGCGTCCATCAATAGCTTCAGCGTGTGCTTTTGAGCACACGAGAATTGTTTCCTGCCCGCAGTTATGCAGGTATCCGCCGATTACGCTGCCAATAGCTCCCGCGCCGTAAACTACAATCCGCGTTCCTTCGGCCTCCTTATTTTGTAGGATCTGCTTTTGCTTTTACCACGATGGTCCTGTCTCATCCAAGTTTTCCAATGCTACCGATTTAATACAAGCGCAATAAATCTTTATACTTCCTCCCCATCCCTCTCAGGAGGGGAGGGGAAGGGTGGGGCTTAAGGATTAAATGTGCCATGTTGACTCCTTGGCAACGGGTTTAACCCTGCACTATCAAACGAGAAAGGTTCGGTCACCATTACAAGGAGGAACTCTTCAATTTCTCAGGGAAGTTTCGTGCCCCACGCCGAATTTAACGCTCCCACCTGCTAAAACTTGTTTCTGTGTAACCAGCTGAATTCGGGTCGTTTTGGGGGGGGAGAGGGTTTCTCCCCCGGTTCCCCAATCTTCAGAACGGCCGCTAACTCATAATCTTCCGGAATACCAAGGATTTTCTTAACCTCTTTTTCCTGTTCCCCCCAAAAGACCACGATCCCACTTCCCAATCCATCGGCAACCGCGGCCAGAGACATATTTTCGATGCAAAGCCAAGCACTTGCCGGCGCCCCTTTCTGATGACAAACTGCAACAGCACTCGCATTCTCGAATGATTTCCTCTGACCGATCGCTCTCTCCTTAACTTTATCCTGTCCCTCTCCAGCACGGGGAGGCATCGTTAAACTAAGCTGATACTTTTGTTCCGCAATTTGGTCGATTGCCTTTTGATCATCAATAATGATGAACTCCCAGGGCTGGGAATTTCCGGCTGAGGGCGCCTGGATACCCGCCAGAATAATTTTCTTGAGCTGTTCTTCCGAAGCTTTCTTCTTAAAAATGCGAATTGTTCTCCTCTTTGTGATTACTTCATGCATTTCCATATATCGTCTCCTTTCGTAAATGCTTTGTATCTCCAAACTCTATCCCGTGACGGATAACTATAATACGGGTACCTGAAGAATCAATATTGTTTGCAATTGATGATAACCGAATAAATCTGACTTCTATTATGGCCGATCAAAATATAGATTTTTCCCCGTTGCCGAGAGAGGAATGCCGATAGTAAGGTCAGAATCTAAAAGATTCAATTTTTTTGCAGCCGCTCCTACGGTGTACATCATCCGATTATCAATGTTTAATTCTCCGGCCAGTTTAACAGCTGACCCAAGAGCAATCCCCAAATCAATTGCTTGGAATATACAAACAGGCCCTGTGAAATCCTCCCCTTCGCGTTTGCCTGCAGCCAGAAGATCTTTACAGCTTTTATAACCACACGCACCACAGTTAAGCGGGAGTTCAACCCTTTTGGGATCTCGGGATACCCCAATAAGCAAGACAGCCGCAGAATTCCTAATATTGTCGGCATCTCTCTTGAAGGTTGGAAGTTCAGTCGATTTCTCCTTGACCTTCTTTTCCATTGCGACGGCCAATTGTTCTAAGTCATTTCCCGTCAGAATCAAAGTCTTGACGGAATCGACGCCTCTTGTCTTGGGTGCTGTCCTTGCACTTAGTGCCATCATTGAAGCTCCGATTTCAACAGCATCTTTCTCAATCTTCTCACTTCTTAAAATTGCCATGGATCTCCATCCTCCTTAAGTTTGATACTACCTATCATTGTTCTATAAATTTCTTTTGGTCAGCGGTAAGCTTGCTCCTGACTTTTTTCATAATGGCCCTCTTATATGTCATCTATTTTCGCATGAACGAAGTATCTCTTCAAGAGTTGTTCTCCCATATGTCTCCGGTCTATAGACCTTCCAAAATCATGTCCAAAAAAGGCACTTTTGATGTTTTAAATCGTCCAAGAGACATCCTTTCAACGTAAATTTAGGGGGTACCTATGGGAATATGAATTTTTGGAAGGCGGGCTTAAAAGGTCAATTTTTGAAAAAGAAAAGATGATTGCTTTAAGAAGAGGATACGCACCTGAGGCTGATGCTATAGGGAGCTTTCTTATTAATCCAACGGGTTGCACTTTCCCGGGCACCGCTTCAGAGAGTCTTACTTGAAAGATCTGCGTGAGTTTACCCTGCTATGCGAATAAGCTCCTGGGCCACTGCTTGAGGCTTGGTAAATAGTGTTTCATGGCCTCCTGGGATCTCAATGAGATCGAATCTTCCCAGGCTTTGGGCCATCCCCAGGAAGGCCCCCGGCGGGAGCGAGGCATCCTCCTTACAAAAAAGAACCGTTCGAGGAATGGTTAGTCTGTTAAAGGCCGCTGTGCTGACCTTAGTGGTAAAAAGGGCTAACGGTTGTGGAGTCAAGCGCTTAATGAGAGCATCCTTTAGCTCCTTTGTATCCCCCGCCATCAGAACATTCCGAACAAAATCTTCATTTACCGGAACACTGTTATCAGGCGAAGCCTTAGCTGCCTCGATCATGGCCTTGGCTACTTCGGGCGGAACCACATCGAATTGCGCTATTCCATCTGGAAGAATGAATGCATTGTGAAAGACAAGTCGCTCGATCTTATCCGACACCTTTGGGGCCGCTGATTGAAGAAGAAACCCAGCGCTTGAGTGACCGACTAAGATAACGGGTTTGGGTTGCTTCTTTAAGACCTCGATAATCTTCTCGATGTATGCGTTGAATGTCACTTTGGATCGATCATCTCCGGGAGAGTGTCCCGGCATGCTGGGAGCTTCAGCGGTATGCCCGGCCTTTTCCAATATTCGAATCACGCCCTCCCAACACCAACCCCCATGCCATGCGCCATGAATAAGAACAAAACGTTTCATAATCATGCCTCCTTCGCACCAAATATTTCTGCTCTCCACATCTGATAGGATGAGCTTTTACTGATAGGAAATTCGTATATCAGAAATTTATAAATTGATCAAGAGAAGGAAAAAGAAATGTGTGGGAGGATGGCAGGATCAGGGAGCCTGATTCATGCTCTATTAATCAGAGGGGCTACGCTCCTCCAAATAGCGTCAGTTCTCTGCCGTATTATATCAACGATTCCAGCAGCTGGGTTTCCACGGTCAAAGGCTTCCTGTAAGGAATAGGCCATCTGCTCCAAAGGACTATTTTGGTAGCCAAATTGCATCAAACCTACTCCGTATGCCAATAAGAAATTCTCCACTCCTAACCTTTCCCATTGGACAACGTGAATCAGTTCATGGAAATGAAGACTTTCACTACTCCGATAAGCTTGGTTGATAAAAAAAGTATCTACATATGTTATACCGTCCATAGCCATGTTTTCCATTTGCGCTAATTCAGGCAGACCCATACGGCTAAGCGGAGGAAAAGGCAGTTTGCCTGTTACAACTACTACCTTCGCTTTTCCCAATAACTCTGAAGGGAATACTTGTTGAAGTCTGGGAAAACCGAGCTTGATTATTTGATTGGCCTGGTCTTTGTGACCTTCTAATAAGTCATCGATCCATTTTCGAACCATGGATAATGTTGAATGAAGCTTTCTTATTAAATCGAATGAATCCATGCCTTCTTCCCCAAACACGGCCTAAAAGTTACGCCGCCTCTCACGTGTCATATATTTTTACATGAACGAACCATCTCTTCAAGACTGTTCTTCCAGTATGTCTCCGGTCTATAGACAATCCAAAATCATGTTCAGAAAGGGCACTTTTGATGTTTTAAAACGTCAAGGAGACATCTTTTCAACATAGATTTAGGCAGTGCCTATGAGGATATGGATTTTCTGAATGGCGGGCTTAAAAGGGCAATTTTTGAAAAAGAGAGAGGGTGATTGCTCCAAAAGAGGACACACTTAAGGCAGATGTTAGGGGTAGGATTTTTATGCTTCGTGCAAAGGCTCTTAAAATGCACAATCTGTAATGCCTGTATAGAATTATGCCAGCATGCCCATGACTTGAAATAAGGTCATTTTTTATATCATAGGAGCACTTTTTCCCTCAATCCACTAATCCAAATCTTACAACTTCTTAACATTGCACGATTTTTTAAACACTCTGATTCCAAGCCCGATAAGCCTACTTGTAGTTCACGTAATGGGACAGTAATTGGCATAATGTTTGCTTTTAAGTACCTTAGAGGAAAGTAAAATGCCCGTAAAAAAAGGAGACAAGATGAAAAAGAGTGGAAAGAAGCGGGGAATGAAGGATCCAAAGAAAGTAGCGGCAGCAAAGAAAGGTTGGAAGACCATTCGGGCGAAAGCGAAGAAACGGTAAGACCTCTTTGTTCTCCGAAACAATGCTTTCAGAGGTTCAGGAGGAAACGAGCAGCGATGAGTTTAAGGTCTGCTCGTTTTCAACTTAAATTGTCCTCAACGAAACGTAATCTGAAAGAGATCGTGAATAGACTCGTCATACCAACGAGTACAGCTACAGGTCTGCACTTTAAAACAAATTCACCGAAAGGATAGAAAGTTTGAAGGGTGTTAAGAACCGATCGGCATCTATATTTCGTAAAAAAATAACCAATAACTTCCTTTAATGAAAGGAGAACATAATGGGCAGCAAATGTGCATCGTGTGAGAAGGATTTGAATCTTGTTGAAGAACTCACGATAGGATATTGCTCCCAGTGCGTCAAAACAGGAAAAGCCCCTGCTCCGGAGAAGTCTGAGAAGGGAGTGAAATCAAAAGGGGAAGCAGAAGATTTGGAGAGTGTAGAGTTAAATGAACGAATAGCGAGCCTTGTAAAGGAACCCCGAATGATAGATCTAATAAAGAGACTTAAATCTTTGCAAGAATCTGTAAAGTGAGGAGACATCAGAAGATAACGGGAAATGGATAAAAAGAGTAAGGGAAGATGTCAGTCTGATACATAATTAAGGCAAATAGCCTATTGGGAGAGAAAGAAAATAAAAGATATAGTTGATGAGGCTTTGGGTTCGTATCTGAGAGGGGAAAGAACTAAACCTGTATCAAATGAAAAAAGAGGGAAATGAGATGAAAAAGTTGGTAATTACTATTTTACAGATTGTATTGGTTGTGGTAGCTGGGGGGATAGTTGCTCACGCTCAAGAAGCAAAGAGCATGGTTCTTGCCCAAGTGAATGATGAAAAAATTACACTAGAACAATTCAACGGGGAGATTGCCAAATTAGAACCCCCTTTGATAAGAGACATGTTTCGGGAAGAACCCGGTAAGCTTCTCGATAGATTGATCGTGAAGATCCTTCTTTTACAAGAGGCAAAGAAGGAGGGTGTATCGGCTCCGGTTCAAACCTATAAGGATGCGGCCAAGAGCCCTCTTTCACCCGACGAATCGATCATCGTTGAGTTTATCGGCAAGAAACTCTCCTCCCCGCCGGAGGTAAAGCGTGAGGAGATTGAGGGATTTTATAAGATGCATAAGGATCGAATGGAGGGGAAGCCTCTGGAAGAGGTCGCTCTGGAGATTGAACAGTATATCCGGGAATCGAAACGACAGGATGCCCTGGAGCAGTATTTGGTGGAGCTTCGAAAAAATGCCAAGGTGGATATCAATCAGGAACAGTTACAAAAAATTGCAGTCAAACCACCTGACATGAATACAGAGGATGATTTGAAGAAGGCTCTCACGAGTGGAAAGCCTGTCTTAGTGGATTTTGGAGCAAACTCGTCTATCCCTTGTCGCCAGATGAGGCCTGTTCTTAAAGAGGTCGGCAAGGAATATGCGGAGAAGGCAAAGGTTCTGGTCATCGATGTTTACAAAAATCAGAATCTTGCTCAAGATTACAAAGTCTTCACGCTTCCTACGCTGGTTTTCTTCGATTCGAAGGGAAAAGAAGCCTTTCGAAGTGTTGGAATGATGGAAAAGGAAAAGATTGTCCTAAAATTAAAGGAGATCGGAACCGAAACGTAATCCGATTGGGGAATTTGGATTGTTGAATGCGGAATATTGACAGGCCGTGGCAAAGAAAACCTTTTCGGGTATTGGTAGCAATCGGATTACACAAGCTACAGAAAATTTTGGCAAAGCTGACGATGAAGATTTAGGGTCTTATCTGGAACGAAAAAAGATTAGATCTTGAAAAAATGGGTAGAAGATCCCTTTACTCTAAATGAAGTCGATGAGATCTCGGCTACAGATTTCTCTATTGAAGCAAAAGGCAAAAAAGATTGGAAATGAAAAAAATGAAAGGAGAACTAATTATGAAAACCATCGGTAACATTTTTGGAACTATTTTGACTTTGATTGGGGTTTGGAGACTCTTTGCGGCTATTGATGGGTATTCAACACTGAGGTGGGTGCTAAATTTTCCAGAAATACAGAGAAAGCTGGAATCCCTACTTTTTCAGGGCATTGTTTTTATAATTATCGGGGTGATGGTCCTACTCCTCACTAATCTAAAGAAAAGAGCCAACAGTGTAGGAGGATATTCAGACCGCCGTGGTTATTACCAGTCTACAGAGGGGTGGTCTACAGAAAAATAAGCTTGACAAATGGGGGACAATCCTATGAGTACCTTTATAATTGGCATTTTTGGTATTTTAATCGGCCTTATCGGTTTTGGATATGCCGTATACCAAGGCAGTGAACGCAAGAAATTACAGAAATTGGCCCGTACCCAAGCATGGGTGCTATATAATAAGGCGAATAATTTGACTGGCATTATACAAGTTACCCAAAATAAATACTTAGAAAAACATAAAGCAAATATTGACTCAGAAGTTCTTGACTTACTTTCAAGAAGCACCGTTTTCGGCTTAGAAGCATTTAGGGAATCCGTAAGACAAATACAAATTTCTGAGCCGAAGTTTGATTTTAATTCAATTGACCTATGGGAGAAGCAAAAGAAAATTAACTCTACTGACCACAAGCGTATATTCACCGATTTAGTGATTGATGATAAAACGGAATACAAGCAATCCTCCGATAATAAGGCTCATGACACCACAAGCCATTAAAAAAGATTGAGAATATTTTGTCTATCGTTCACAGGTTATTGTTCCTTCTAAAAATATTTCATATTGGGTTTCAAAACCTGACGATACCAAAGTCTCTCCTGGTTAAATGCCTTTAATATTTAGTGCGAGCCGAAATGCTTCGAAATCATTAGAGTCTACATTAGAGAAATTCAATAGCTGCAGGAACTCTTTGAATGCCTCAGGATCTTTTAATAAATGGGGATAAGCCAGTGCAAACCATAGTTCATATGCAATGGCTTCTATGCGCTGACGATGCTTCAAGTATTTTTCAGACGCCAAATGTCTATACAGGTAACAGGTCTCGGCTAAGAGAAAGTGTAATACCTTACTTTCGTATTCAAGTGTTCTATCTGGGTCTCGATCAGCATGCTTAAAAAAGTTCTGTGCTTTGTGAAGTGTAGCAACCCATTCTGATTTATATTCAGGTTTAACCCAATCAGTATCGTGTATAAATGCTTGCACCCCATAACGGAGAGCTAATCCCCGCAAAACTCCAGACGCAGCTCCAACCAAAATTTCTATTGGAATGGCATCATATTCTAAGAAAAACAATCTTATGGCACATTTGAGCTCTGATTCGGCTACCTGAATTTTTGTCAACGCTTTTTTCAATGCCACTTAAGTGCCGCCCTTTGATTCTATGGCTTTTTCGCATTCCTTTATTAGTTTCGGAAGAAGCTCCGCAAATTCATCATAGATATGCGCAACCAAATCAAGGCAGGCATGCAGCGTGAAGATAATCTGACTTTGCGTAGAGTCTTTGAGCCTTATGTTCTGCCCGAAATCTACCCACAGTTTCTCTTTGTTTATCTTCGTGTATATTCCTAACGTACCAGCCCAGTTGGGATGTGACAACTCGCATAGAATGTCATAAACTGACCTAAAACCTGGAACTTCTTTGTCTACATGATCAACCATTTTCAAGACATTGACTGGATCGGGCATATCAGGATTGTTCTTCGAGCCCATCAGCGATTTCATGAGCGACTCGTCAAGATGGGCCAAATCTCCATCCTTTATGGCCTTCTTGACCTCCCTGTTGACGTAGAAAAGAGCTGCGAAGGTTTCTTGGAATGCCCGAGTTGTGCAGGCTGCTGCTACGAAGTTGTTGGCGCCAAGAAGCATGCATGAGGCGTCCGCAAGGTCGGTGGCTCTGTACAATAACGCTTCTCGAATCTGGAGAGCCTTGTAAGGAATCTTGGCAATAAGAGAAACCTGGGCAGGATCTGTACGAGAGATCAAGCCCTTTCTAAAAGCCTTGACGTTACGTTTCGATTCTTCTAATAGCTTTTTAGTGCTATCCATATATGATCGTAAATGACTTAACGGCGAGTGCAATATCACCATGTGGCTTCCTGAGCAGATTATGGATGGGTTCAAAAAGCCAATAACGAGTTCTGTCCACAAACACATCGATCAGGTCATCAACGTTCTTGAGGTCGAGCTTAGACTTGTCAAAATTAGGACTTGTTTTGTATTCCATTTCTATATTTCTGTGACATAACATAAAGCTCACTGGGAGCCGGATTTATCGGCGATCCGGCAGGCTGTCGAACCTTGGCAGAGATCACCCTCCTCTGTTTTACGGATGCCAAAACCGTAGGGACGCAAGGCCGTGCGTCCCTACCCGAGTCATCTCTTCCTCAGTCTTTTCTGCACGGATTTTACCTTGTCTCCCATATGTACCGTCTTGTCCCTCCGGTCATCGATGGCAATGGTCGTATAAACACGTTTCATACCCATCTTAAAAGGTACCTCGTGAAGCTTTCGGGCGAGAGCGTAGAGCTCTGCAGCCCGCCCCTCCACAATCGTAGCCATGTCATTCAGCTCGTATGGAAGATTCTGGCTCTTCAAATACCGGTGAATCTCGGCCACGTAGTCTCCGACGCTGGTCCCTTCCCCTCCGCGGGGGCTGATCGTAATCTGCATGAAAGCCATGGGTTTCTCCTTTCTTAAGCCGCGCGTTCTTTCCCGGAATATCGCAGGGGGACACCGTAAGCCCCTACGAGGGGTTTGCTTTCTTATAATCCTCCATCAGGAGGTTCACTATTTTGGCCAAGATTTCACAGGTTCCCATCAGCGGGTCCTTTCCCGAAAAGATGATCGCGTTCTCCCATACTTGGGAGAACGATGGGAAATTTTGTCTGGACGACAGTACAAGGACCGGTCTGTCCACACTCAACTCGACCATGCCGTAATAGAGATCTTCCTTCTGGCGTTTGTAAAGGAGGACGCGCACGTAAAGTGAATGATAAATGATAATGATAAAAATGATAAGAACTTGCTTTGGGATGGGTTAGATATACAAAAAAGGGAATAGTCTGTCAAGAAAAACCGACCACAAGATATGGTAGTGCCCTACTTATCCCTTCGAGCGCCAGCCTGGAAATTACAAAAGTGAAGGAAGAGGCAGTGAATCGAGAAAGGGGACATTGGTGATTACCAATTCAAATCGTGTATGCTTTGACAAAGTGCTGAGTTGTTGAGTACAGGAAAAAGTCACCAAGACGCCTGACAATATCCGTAGGATTAAACCCTTTGTAATAATTTGTGAAAATCAGGATTCGAGTTAACAAAAATTGGACAAAAGAAGAAGGCTCACATGGGTCCTTCTTCGGAGACCTTCTTTCAGTTTACCGGTGTCCTCCGCCACCACCTCCATGACCACCTCCACCACCTCCTCCTCCATGGCCGCCTCCTCCATGGCTTCCTCCGTGAGAACCTCCAGAGCCGCCAGCACTAAAGCCGCCGAAAGAACTTCGCCCGCCCATAGAAGGTGCACTAAAAGACCTGCTTGATGCCCTATCGAAGCTTCTACTATAAGACCTGACTGAGCCAGTCCGTGCGCCTTGGAAGCTTCGATATTGTCTACCAGTATTGCTAGGTTGACTGAATGTCCTGCTGTTCGCACTGCTGTTCACACTTCGATTGAAGATTGACGTAGCGGCTTTTTTAGCCTCCGAGGATGCAAACCCACGGGAACCTGTTCCCCCAGGGGTGCGTGCCGCTGTCCCGGTCGCTCTCGTTGTTGGATCAACCCTAAGAGAGGCATGAGTCTTTGGGTCGATGAAATGGTTGCTGATTATCCCTCGTCTCCCATACGAAAAACCGAATCTGTAGAAGTCGTGCAAACAGAAGAATCCTGGGAACCAGAATCCAGAAAACCAGAATGGATAAGGAACCCAGGCATACAAATAATAATAATCCCAGGGCGGAGGATAGTAAGTCACAACCGGCGGACCTTCGGTGTAGTAGTAATTATTGACTACCTCAGACTCCCCATAATCTTGCGTTTGCGGTTCAACAGGATTCTCCCTTTCGTCGACTTTAACTGGCAAGCCTTGTTGAGAAGCAAGATCCTGGACCGCCTTGGCCGCCTCATCCCTGTTCATCCGCAATTTGCCGGAATCCACCGCCGAGCCGACAGCATTTTGCAACTCTCCAATAATATCAGGCGTCACGGGATAATCAGCAATCCATCCGTTTTTGGGTGCGATATCAACCGTGGCCAACATACTCTCAGCTTCCGCCTCACCTTTAGCTTGTCCTATCTTGAGTGCCCCAGCCAGTTTGACCGCAAAGTCTCCCTCACGAATCAGGGGCTGAGCAATTGGAGGAGCTTGCGTTGCCACCTCCTTTGGCTGTGCACCAATCGCTATCTTTCCAGGAGGGGTTTGGGAGGGGACTGAGCGTCCCGTTTTCGGCATGCTCACTTGCTCAGCCTTATTGCGATAATCAGGAGGAATTTTGCTATAGTCGTCCGTGAAGTTCACTACCCCCTTTTCATCCACCCATCTGTAAATAGTAGCCGATGCAGAGGAAGCGAAAATAAATAAGAATGATAATGAAAAAATGAGCAGCCTCTTCATCTTATTCCCTCCATTTTAATTTAAAATACATCCTGCCTTCCCCCAGTCTAAATCCAACCCTTTTGGTTGGTTCATTGCAATCCATTGGCCCGGCCTGATAAATGCCTCTCTAATTCCTTAGACGTATTATCTTGGTTTCCTATTCAACATTCTTTATACCTCACGCTGCTGGACATCAATAATGACATCCTTGGTAATCAGTTAATTCTACCTTGGAAAGAAAAGGATGTTTGCCTTTATTATTTAACCCAGTCTGGATCAGCTTTGGATTCTTCTGCTTCCTTTGACTTACAGCTTTCTTGTCTAATTATACGCAACAAGAATATCCTTTCTGAGGCGGCAAACAAAAAGGCCGAGTCTACCGTTGGTTCATCCTTCGGCAGCTCGGCCATCTTCTTCCTAAAAGATCCGCCGCTTTCCTTCCCTACCTCACGGAAGGTTTGGCTTTATCGAGTGAGCCTATATAACCATTATCTAAGGAAATCTTAGATTTGTCAAACAAATAGTTGGTGATTCCTTGGTTATTCTCTGAGGGTCATTTCTCCTTTCCGGCAGCCCCCCGATCAACTCATAACCTTTTGGGTCACGCCAGCAGTAAAGTTCGTAACCTACCATAAGTTAATCCTCTGCTCACTTTTTAAACTTCTTAAACTTCTTCCTCAACGCTTTCCTATTTTGCATTTTCGATGCCGAGTCTCGGCTATCGTAATAAGCTCCCATAACCACTCTATCTTTCTCAAACTTCAATATTTTAATGGAAGTCAAGAATGGAAGGGTTTTTCACACAAATCCCGAATTATTCCTTAAAGAAGTGTGAAAAACTTTTCCCACTCCTTATTGATTTCGATTTGAAACATTGTATTAAAACAGAAATATTTAAAAACTCGATTACAGGAAGTACTGTTCGACCTCTCCCTTTCAAGTTTCAGAAAAGTCAGACGGGAGGAAGGAAAGCCATGAGGGATTTATTATCCAATGACCGCCTGCGGAATATCTCTTAAACTGACTACATCTCGAATCTTACCAGAGACGTTAAACCCAATCGAACATCTCACCTGGCACTGAGAACAATCCTTGCAGATCCTGTCGGGAAGATTCAAGGACAATATGAGATCTTGAGCATGGGTGAGATTACGATAGCCATGAGCATACATATAGGCACGCATCAGATCAGGAATAGGCAGGTGATCTGGGCATTGTCCCAAACATTGCCTGCAACCCTGACAGTATAATCCGGGAAGGGATGCCTCTTTTTGCAGGTCTTTCTTTTCAGAGTCTGTGAGGGAGGGATTTTCCATAACGGTCAGGTCAATATTCATCTCTTCAAATGTCGTGAATCCAGGGACGATGGTTCCCACGTTCGGGTCTTGGAGAACCCACTTCAAGGCTGCGGCGGCGTTCTTTACAGAAGGAGTTTGCCTGGATCCACCTCGGATGGCCTTCATCCCAACAATTCCAATCCCAGCCTGAGACGCTCCGGCGATAGCGTTCCTCACCTCAGCGTAATGCTTCTGTTGAAAATTATAGGATGTCAAAATCACATCGTAGAATTTCGAATCCACGGCTGCCTGAATGACCTGCGGCTCATTCATGTGGGTGGTGATCCCGACAAACCGAGCTTTGCCCTCTTTTTTCACCTTCTCCAATGCTTTCAAAATTGGTTCATAAAGGGCCGATTCTCTTTTCCATACGTTGTGGTGGTAATAAATGTCTACATACTCCAGTCCCAAATTTCTGAGGCTGCTGTCCACTTTTCTAAGAAAGGCTTCTTCCGTTGCTTCTTCCGTATAAAGACCGGTCGTTTGATTGTTTGGGAGGTGTGCTTTGGTGGCAATGACGTAAGAATCCCTGGGACGTTCCTTGAGCACCTCTCCGATCATCCCCTCATCTTGGCCTCTTTGGTACGCTTGAGCGGTGTCAATCATCACTATACCGGAATCCAGCGCCGCCCGGACAAGGTTCGGATTATCGAGATGATTCGTTCCCATGCCGATCACTGGAACCTTGATCCCCGTCTTGCCAAGGGTTCGGTAAACAATTTTCTTCTCCTTCCCTTTTGCTTCAACAACCCTCAACTCCTGTTTCATATCAATCTTAGGAAGAAAAAATAATCCGCCAAGCCCAGCAAGGGTTGATTTCATGAAATCTCTTCTACCAATCAACTTATTCTTCATGGTCCCTTCCTCCCTTCAGGTCATAGGGCATTGCCCCCTCACCTTTTTCCTCTCAGCTTAGGGGAGCGGGTAGCGAATACAGGATTAAGTCAATATATTCAAACCCCTTGTGTCTTCTTTTCCTAGGGTTGAATCCTACTTTCACAATTTAAGCCTACTCGTTTCTAAGGACAATGGTAAAGGTTTACAAGCGGGGGCCAACGGGTACATGCTAACCCACCCCAGTTTAACCTTCAGATAAACGATCAGAGCTAACTGAAAATTTGCAACGGATCAAAAAAGATAATTCTCATGATTCTATTTTAGTGTCTCCTTTCTCCAATCTCTGATAGAGATTGCCTTCTTCAGCAACTTTACTCCTTCCTCAATATCCTCCAAAACTTGATAGATCAGCGACATCTGGCGGGGAATATGAGGGGGCTTTGATTGAGATCCTCTTATTACGGCAACTGGTTTGTAAATGTTCATCTCGGCTACCTCCATTTCTATCATTTTTTCATTGTTCCAGGATTCTTGTTACGCTTAGATATATTCTACCATCCCCGTCCAACAGAGCCGTCCGAGTAAGTGGTATCAATATGGAAATCAAACAATAACCTTAGCTGTGAATATAGCCCTCCAATGTCACAAAATGATCTAGAAAATATGAATTTCATGTTACAGAATCAACCTAACTTTGCCGAGTCAATCCCTCTTTCAGTTGAAATTTTATAGTGGCTCCTGTAAAAATGACCTCACCATTTGTCCCACAATCAATTTTCTGAGTTCGGTCCATATCTCAGTATCCCCCCTAAGCAGCCTCTTTC
>Ga0326728_10015121_pt1 | contig 16135 bp, 10 predicted proteins | sample MB3enrmetagenome_FD_207602 | JGI IMG/M metagenome (GOLD analysis project Ga0326728, IMG submission 207602) | Lab enriched peat soil microbial communities from McLean, Ithaca, NY, United States - MB31MN | ecosystem: Environmental > Terrestrial > Soil > Wetlands > Peat | place: USA: New York...
GCTGCCGCAGCGGAGGCGAAACTCGGAATGGGCCGCGCGCGTGTGAGCGCCTGGCGAATCGCGTCGCGCGCGAAATCGTGGACGAACTGCGGATGCCGGAAGCGTACCTCGATTTTTGCGGGATGAACGTTGACGTCCACCTCGTCGCTCGGCAATTCCAGAAACAGCAGCACGGCGGGGAATACATTTTGCGGAACGATGTTGCGATACGCCTCGTGGATCGCGTGCAGGATCAACCGGTCGCGCACGAGCCGGCGGTTCACAAAAATGTAAATGCTGTTCCGGTTTGCGCGCTGCACTTCCGGTCGCGAGACAAATCCGCTCGCGCCCAGTTGCGCTGCGTGCTCTTCGGCCTCGATCTCCGGCTCCATGATGGCCGCGCGCATAGGCGCCTCCACCGGCGGAATCTCCACGAGTTCATCAAGCGCCTGCCGCCCGAACAATTGATACACGCGATCCGTTAGATTCGCCGCGGGCGCCGCATCCACGATGTCCTGCGTCGGCGACTTCAGCACGAAATGCTTGTCGGGATTGGCCAGGGCGTAGTGCGTCACGAGCGAAGCGATGTGGCCGAGCTCGGTTGTGTCCGACTTCAGAAATTTGCGCCGCGCCGGCACGCAATAGAACAAATCCGCGACGCTCACCGTGGTGCCCGCGGGCAATCCCGCGGGTTTCACGCCCACCAGTTTGCCGCCCGCGAATTCGATGCGCGTGCCTTCTTCTTCCTCCGCGGCGCGCGTCTCGAGCAGTAGCCGGGAAACCGCCGCGATCGAAGGCAGCGCTTCGCCGCGAAATCCGAGCGTCTCGATCGAGAGCAGATCGTCCGCCGTGCGCAGCTTCGAGGTCGCGTGGCGCTCGAACGCGAGCAGCGCGTCGTCGTGCGCCATGCCGCAACCGTCGTCGCTCACGCGAATCATCCGACGCCCGCCCGCTTCGGTTTCGACGCGCACCGTGTGCGCCCCGGCGTCCAGCGCGTTCTCGAGGAGCTCCTTCACAACGGACGCCGGCCGCTCGACAACTTCCCCGGCGGCGATTTTGTTCGCCACATTCTCCGGCAGTATGCGTATCCGGCTCATCGCGTGCGGCTACTTCTCCGGCTCCTTCAACTCTATCCCTAGCTCATCCAGTTGCGTCTTGTCCACTGTGGAAGGCGCGTCGGCCATCAAGTCCTGCGCCGCGGTCGTTTTCGCAAAGGCGATCACCTCGCGTATAGATTTTTCGCCGGCCAGCAAAGCCACCACGCGATCGAGGCCCAGCGCGATGCCGCCGTGCGGCGGCGTGCCGTAGGTCAGCGCATCGAGAAAGAATCCGAAGCGCGCGCGCTGCTGCTCCTCGCTCAGACCCAGCGCGCGAAATACGCGCGTCTGGATTTCTTCCAGGTGATTTCGGATGCTTCCCGAGCCCAGCTCCACGCCGTTCAGCACCAGATCGTATCCCTTCGATCGCATCGAGAGCCGCACTTCGTCCGATGGATCCGCCAGCTTCGGCAAATCCTCTTCGACGATTCCCGTGAATGGATGCTGCGCGCTCACCACGCACTTCTCCGAATCGCTCCACTCGAACAGCGCGAATCCCGTGATCCAAAGAAACTTCCATTCGTCCTTCGGCACAAGATTCAGTTTCTCGGCAAGATACAACCGCACTTGCCCCGCCACCAGCGCGGCCGCGTCCGTTCCGGGAATTTGCTCTTTGGCCGTCACGGCAATCACCAAATCGCCCGGCTTCGCGCCTGTTGCGCCCGCAATCTTGCGAAGCGCTTCGGCGCCGAGCATCTTTTCGAGCGATGACGCCACGCCCTCCGCCGTCACCTTTATCGTGAACACGCCCGCCGCGCCGGCCGCCTTTGCCCGCTCCGTTAACTCGTCGAGCTGCTTGCGCGAAAACGCCGCCGCTCCGGGCGCTGCAATCGCCTTTACGTTTCCGTGTATGCGCAGCGTCTCGCGACTCGCCGCGAAGTGCGCCGTGACGTCGTGCAACTCCATGCCGAAGCGCAGGTCTGGTTTGTCCGAACCGTAGCGCGCGATCGCCTCCCGATATTCCATTCGCGGAAAAGGTCCCGCCGCCACGATTCCCGCCGCGGCGCACGCGCGCTCCATAACGCGTTCGATCACGCTGAAAATGGCGTCCTGCGTCGGGAACGACATCTCGAGATCGAGTTGCGTGAATTCCGGCTGCCGGTCGGCGCGCAAATCCTCGTCGCGGAAGCAGCGCACGATCTGGAAGTAGCGGTCGAGCCCCGCGATCATCAGGATTTGCTTGAAGATCTGCGGCGATTGCGGCAGCGCGTAGAATTGCCCCGGATGCACGCGGCTCGGCACGAGATAATCGCGGGCGCCCTCCGGCGTCGAGCGCGTCAGCATCGGCGTCTCGATCTCGAGAAAGCCCAGCTCGTCGAGCGCACGGCGGATCTCGAGGACTACCTTGTGGCGCAGCTCGAGGTTCCGTTTCGGCCGCGAACGCCGCAAATCCAGAAAGCGGTAGCGGAGCCGCGTCTCTTCCCCTGCGTTCACTTCGTCTTCGATTTGAAACGGCGGCGTCTTCGCCGTGTTCAGCAAGCGCAGCTCTGCGCCGATCACTTCCACTTCGCCCGACGGCAATTCCGGATTCGGCTTCTGCCGCCGCACCACCCGTCCGCGCACCGCCACGACGTACTCCGGCCGCACTTCATCCGCGCGCGCGTGCGCGGCCGCATTCAGCTCCTTGTTGAAGACGACTTGCGCGATGCCCGCGCGATCGCGCACGTCGAGAAAAATCAAATTGCCCAGGTCGCGCCGCCGGTGCACCCATCCCGCGAGCGTGACCTCGCGCTCCGCATCCGACGCGCGCAAATCACCGCAATACTTCGTTCGCTGCCAATCTCCCAACGCATCCAGTGTCATGGTCCCCTTTGTCCTGCGCGCGGCCTCCGCCGCAATCCGCCTTTGCCGTTTCCCTTGTAGGGGCGGAGCCTGCCTGCCGGCAGGCAGGCTTGTCTCCGCCCGCCGTTCTCAGTCAGCGCGGAACCCCGCCCGCTCTCTGTGTCCTCCGTGCCCTCTGTGGTAAGACTCCGTGCGACCCCAAAGGCCGGCGTCTATGCGCCCCACAAATAAGCCACCAACTCCTCTTCCTTCATTTTCTGCTGCGTTCCATCCGCGAGCCTCTTCACGCTGAACGAGCCCGATGCCAACTCGTCTTCGCCGATGATCACGGCGTGGCGCGCGCCCAGCCGGTCCGCGAGGCTGAGCGATTTCTTGAATTTCATCTCGTCCGCCGGTAATTCTACGCGCAAACCCTCCGAGCGCAGCCGGTGCGCCAGTTTTGCAGCCGCCGGATACGCCGCTGCGCCGAACCACACAAGAAACACATCGAGCCCGCTCTCCCTTTGGAGTGCGGCGGTCCGATTTCCGGACTCCGGTGGAGTCCATCGGACTCCCGAAACCGGAGCTTGACGCCGCTTTTCCCCCTGCAGCGAAAGAATGAGCCGGTCGGTGCCAATCGCGAACCCGATCCCCTTCGTTGGTGGGCCGCCTAGCAGTTCCACAAGCCCATCGTACCGGCCGCCGCCGCAAATCGCGTCCTGCGAACCGAGCCCTGGCGCCGTAATCTCGAATGTCGTGCGCATGTAATAGTCGAGCCCGCGCACGAGCCGCCAGTTCGGCTCGTACACGATGCCGCGAGACTCCAATTCCGCCTTCAGTTGGGAGAAGTGCTCGCGGCACTCCGCGCAAAGATGATCGGAGATGCGCGGCAGCGCCTCGATGATGCGCTGCTCCTCCGGCAACTTCGAGTCCAACACGCGCAGGGGATTTGTCTCGATTCGCCGCTGGCTGTCCGCGCCGAGCTGGTCCTTCACCTTGCGCAGCGCCTCGCGCAGCTTCTCGACGTAGGCCGGCCGGCACTCTTTGCAGCCGATCGAATTGAGATACAACTTCGCGCCCTTCAGTTCCAATCGCTCGAGAAACATGGACAACATCTCGAGCACGTCGGCGTCGATCCGAGGATTGTCCGACGAGCCCAGCACTTCCGCCCCAATCTGATAGAACTGCCGGTAGCGGCCCTTCTGCGGACGCTCCCGCCGGAACATCGGCCCGATGTAATAGAGCTTGACGTCGCCGGGCAGCGTGTGCATTCCATGCTCGATGTAAGCCCGGCAAACACTCGCCGTGGCTTCAGGCCTCAGCGCCAGCGATTGACGGGGCTCGTATTCAGGTAGATCTAAGACCTCGACCTCAACACCTTGTGCCGCAGCTAGCCCTCGAACAAATTCAGAAGGTTCTTCCGCAAAAACTAGTGCAAGCTTCACCGAATCCTTCGACGGGAACTTTCCCTGGAAAGCCTTCCTGTACTCTATGATGTTTGCGATTGTGGCTTGGTTTATAGTCCTGCGCTTGAATTCGACGACCAGGACATCCTCTCCCCTGCGCACGACAAGGTCCGGCTGCTGCCGATTGGCGAACACCTGTTGCCGATCCACCGCACTCAATTCGCCCAAATGCTTAAGCATCCATTGTTTTTGTAGAACTGATTCGATGGGAGTTCCACCCTCGTCCCACGAAAACATCTCCTTGGAGACGATATCCGTCTCCACACCAATGGAACTCGCAAACAACTCAATCGGCTCGAAGATCGGCAGGCGAATCTCGCCGAAGCCGAACGATTCAAACACTGCGCGTGCAGTCTGTTCGACGCGATTCCACAGCGCCGAGTCCGGCGGCAGGATGTCGCGCACTCCCTTGATCGCTTGGAATTTCACAGGCTGTGTTCTTCCTCGCTCGCCACTTCAGCCTTATACGTTTCGGCATATTCGGCGTAGCGCGCGGCGTACTCGTCAATGCCGGCAATATCTTTCGCCGTCAGGGCGCGCCGGAATTGCCCCGGATGCCCCGTGAAGAGGCTCCCCGGCGACACTTCCGTTCCTTCGAGCACCAGCGTTCCCGCACCGATAATCGAGCCGGTCCCGATCCGCGCGCCGTTCAGGATAATCGCGCCCATCCCGATCAGCACGCGCGATTCAATTGTGCAGCCGTGCATGATGGCTCCGTGCCCAACGGTCACGCTGTCGCCGATTTCGAGCGGGTACTTGTCGCGCATCACGTGCAGCACCGAGCCGTCCTGAATATTCGTCCGCGCGCCGATGCGGATGCGGTTCACGTCGCCGCGAATCACCACCCCCGGCCAGACGCTGGAAAGCCCGCCGATCGTGACATCGCCGATCACAATCGCCGCCGGATCAATGTATGCCGACGCCGCAATCTCCGGCTTTTTCCCCCGATAGCTGCGAATCAACCTTCACCTCATTTTCCGATTTCCCGCGCGCCACTAGCCACTCGCCACTTCCGCAGAGTTCCCCGGCAAAGTTTATCAAGAACCCCTCGCAGATACGAAATTCATTACCGCAAATCGTCCCGCCATCGCGCCATTTTCCAGCCACGTGTGGTATACAAGATTGAATGCTCATCCACGCCCGAGCCAACATCCCCCTTCAGTCGGACTCACTGGTCCAGGCACTCTCGGAGTTCGCGGTCCTCGTCCGCCAATACTTTGCTACGCGACAAAATGCCGAGATCTCGATCGCCATCGGCGAGTCGGGCGCCCGAGCCAACGAAGTCCTCGCCCGCTATCTGCCGGGCGACACCAAGGAATTCGGCCTGGGAATGCTGCCAATCGGCCCGCCACTCACCGGAGGCCAATTCCGGGAGTCAATCGCGCTCGGCAGACCGAAGAAGACGCGTTCGCAAATACGCGTCAGCGCCGCCGCCATTCCAGACTTGTCTGCGCTGCTCGATGACTTGGCCGGGGTTCTGCCTCCCAGCGGACGCGGCATCATGCTGCTTGTCAACTTAACTGGTTGGCAGATCGCCGGCGACGATAGTGCGATCGCCCCCGCGGCCGACGCCACTTTTTCATGGTTTCGCAAAGGCGCTCGCCCTCTCTCGGCGTCAGCCGGAATCCGATTTCACGCGCTGAGCCTGAAGGATCCCGTCGTCGCAGAAACCATCGCCGCGGCATCTGAGCGAACGAAACTCCGCTTCGGCAAACCAGTGTCGTCCTTCCCGGCCAACACGATTGCCTCCGCGCAGCCCTCTCCGCGGCCGGATCCGCGCCTGCTTACGCCTGCGCCGGACGCGCAATTGGTCGTGCTTCTCAGTTTTGAAGAAGCCATGGCTCGCGCCGCCGATCAGATTGGCGCGCGGCCCGAAGATTTGGCAAATGTTCCCATGTTATTCAGCCGCAGCAGCGGCTTCGGCAAGCGAATGCGCGACGCCATCGCCGGAAAGAAGGAGAGCGTGAATCTTCCCTCGCGCGTGAAGCGATTCATGAAGGAGCTCTTCCCGCACTATCGCTTCGATGAGAGCGATCCGCAACAACTGCGTTTCCGCAAGCCGCTGGCGTCCACGCTGGATCTGATTCTGGTGTTTAACCGCGTCCATCAGTGGGGACTCGGCAAGACCTTTAGCGTCGAATTTGGCGCGGATTTTCCGAATACGCCGTTTGGCGGTATGCACGCCGGAGTCGGTGGAACCAGCAAGAACATTTTCTGGCTCTTCCACGAAGGCTGGGAAAGACAGGTGTGGGCGTACAGTACTAGCGACGAACTGTCCAGCGCTCTCGAAGGTTGCGGAGAGTTGCTGCGCCGCATCCTCCCCGCCGCGGAAGAGCAATGCCGGCAACTTTTGCTGCCGCCGCCCGCCGCCCTGCCCGCAGGCATTGCTACGCGAGGCGCCCTCAGCGCGCGCGAAGCCTACGACCTGATCCTCCCCATGGCGCGCGAATGGGCCGCTGATGCGCAACTCGAGAGCCTCGGTTCCACCAACGTCGTCCACATCAGCGGTCCGGTTGGATCTTTGCGCTCCTCCATCTCGGAGGAGGGGCGCCTCCGCCCGCACGGAAGCTGGGCGCTGAAGTTTGTTTCCAAGCGGCTTGATCGTTGTTGCGCTTATTTCATTCCCCACACTGGCCGCGTCTGGTGGAGTTTCTATCCGGTTCTCCAGGGTGCGCTTCCGAAGTACAGCGCAATCCTCGATTCGGATGAGTGGATCGATTCCACGGCGGTCGCCCCGCAAGCGCTCCAAGCCGCGCAGCAGCCTGGCGAGGACCGCGCCTACGAAATCTCGCTCGTGTTGCGCGATCCCCAGCGCTATGCCGGCAATTTTGTTTGGGAAGCAACCTGCATGTCACACGGCGATTCCCCGTCCGACCGGCGCCAAGTCGTAATGCAATTCGATCGCCGCACCGGCAAGCTCAAAGAAACGGTAGTCCGCTAGGCAGTTTCCCGTCCACTCGCGTCGGTCCCAGCGCACAAGCAGGCCATGTCGATGAGGCCTGCATTTTCAGGAAGTTTTGCGCCTATTTGCGCTCTCGCGCAAATTACATTTCTTCGTAAGCCACTTGCTGTCAACAACTTCCGGACGCTTTTAGATGACGACCCCAGCTGAGGGTACCGCCTGTCCGTGCGAACCCACTTCTCAGCCTCGGCCGCGCCCTCCGCTGTATTGCCATCTTGCTTGACTTTCATCTGTCTCCCGTCCATCTTCATAGGCTTTGCGCGTGACGTCGCGGAAGACGAGGAGGGTGCGTGCCGGGTCCGGTGAACGTTCGGCTTTGTTTCCACAACCATTGCTTTGACGGGGCGGCCTCTTCGGCCGTCTTTCTGCGTTTCTATCAGTCGCGCATCCAACCGAACTCTGAATTTCACTTCGCCGGCATGGTGCACCGCGCGTCGAGTCTGTTCGACGACGACACCTTCGACGGCGATGAGAACGCCATCGTTGACTTCAAATACTCAAGCTCGCCGCGCGTCACCTGGTGGTTCGACCATCACCAGAGCGCGTTCCTCACTCCCGCCGACGCCGAGAACTTCCGCCACGACACGTCGGGCCATAAGTTCTACGATCCCGCGTACAAATCCTGCACGAAACTGATTGCCGACATCGCCAGCAAGAAATTTGGTTTCGATGCTTCGCCGCTCTCCGAACTGATTCATTGGGGAGACATCATCGACGGCGCGCAGTATCCGACGCCCGAATCCGCCGTCGAAATGCGCGAGCCCGCGACGCAATTGGCCCTGGTGATCGAAGCCACTCCCGATTCCGGACTGCCGGCGCGGCTCATCCCGGAAATGGCCGCCAAACCTCTGATGGAAATCGTGCGCCTGCCGATCGTCGCGGAGCAGCTCGGCCCTTTGCTCGAGCGCCACAGATGGTCGATCGAAATACTGCGCGAACGCTCGGAGTGCCGCAGCGGCGTGATCTTTTTCGACGTGAGCGATCTCGATTTCGAGGGCTACAACAAATTCATCCCCTATCTGCTTCACCGCGAGGCCATCTACTCCGTCGGCGTGAGCGCGTCGCCTACGCGCGCGAAAATTTCTCTCGGCTCGAATCCCTGGAACATCCGCGCCGTCGAGAAGAATCTGGCGTCGCTTGCGGAAACCTACGGCGGCGGCGGACACCCCCGTGTGGCTGCGATTTCGCTCGATCCCGGCGATATCGAACGCGCTCGCCAGGTCGCGCGCGACATTGCCGCACAGCTCCGCGATTGATGTTCCAACTTGAAACGCGGCGACTTTGTTTCCATTGCGCCGCATTGTTGGCGTTTCCGCCTCGCTGTTTCTCTCTGCTTCTGGACGACTCCGCCGCGCTTGCTCTAGTCTGAACTCACCCCCCTCAATCCTCGAAGGCGATTTGATGGAAGGAGCGCCGCGAGCGCTCGGCGCAATCCAATGGTTACCTCGACGAATCATGGTATCCGCAGCGAGCATCGGGGCAAGATTGAGCAGCCGATTCGCGTCCGCGCGGTAACCGATGCCGATGAGATCGACCTCTGCCGCACGATGAACGTTTCCAAGAGCGGTCTCTACTTCGTTTCCGGTCAGCACCACTACCACGTCGGAATGCACGTTAATCTCGTCCTGGGTTACCGGGACGGCGATCCCATCTTGAAGGAGTGGGTTGGCGAAGTTCTGCGCATCGAGCGCCGCGACGATGGCCAGTCAGGGATTGCGGTCCGCATCCTCCTCCGTTGATTTCGGGGTTTCTCTCTCCGCTCAAGCCGTTATTCGCGTCTTTGAAAGCCGCCGCCGTGCGCGCAAATCGCACTTGCCCCGTGCCTTGGGCTCTGCCGTCCTCGTGATATGATGAAGAGATTGTGGGCCGCTAGCTCAATGGTAGAGCAGCTGACTCTTAATCAGCGGGTTGCAGGTTCGAGTCCTGCGCGGCTCACCACTCTTCTCTTTCTTCGCGCAAGCCGCGAGCATTGACCTTTAGTCTTTCCAGGGCCGAATCAGCCTCGGGCATTCGCGATGTCCGATCCCGCAGCACTTTGGCCGGGGACACAGCCTGCGCTGGCCGGCCCAACCGGCTTCCTCCTTGGTCCCCCGACAAGGAAATGCAGCATCACCTGTCATCCATAACTCATAGGGCATGCGGCGAATTCTCCGCGTGTCCTGGCCGAAGAGAGGCAATAAAATTGAAAAAGCGTTGTTAGGGTCGGTTTTGTCCCCTCTCGATTCACCTTCTTGGGTGTTCCGGTTCTGATGTTTTGGTCGTTTTGGTGTAACCCCCCTTCCTAAAAGAGTCCGCACCGCTCCGGGCGGAGCACGGTGCTCAGACGGTGTTTAGGAGGACCGCAGCATGGCCATTCTAATGAGCGTGGGACAGGATGTCTCTTTTCGCTTGCCCGCGCGCGATTGCGCAGCTCGGAGGCTAGAAGCATGAGAATTCGACGTGGAACGATCAAGAAGCCAAGTCGTACAGCGTGTGACTGGCGCCGTTTGCGGCTCGGCCAGGCTATTCGCCGCGCCCTTTTGGGCTTGGCGATCTCCGTGCTGATGGCCATTCCTGCTTGGCCGCAGAATGCCCCCAAAGATCTGGCGAATGAGAGCCTCCAAGACCTGATGAACATCGAGGTGACGTCGGTCTCCAAAAGCGAGCAGAAAGTTTCGCGCACGGCAGCGGCGATTTTCGTGATAACGGCCGAGGACATCCGCCGCTCGGGCGCTACAAACATTCCGGATCTGTTGCGCATGGTTCCCGGCCTGGACGTGGCTCAGATCAACGCCAATACCTGGGCGATCAGCGCCCGCGGGTTTAACAACCGTTTCAGCAACCAGTTGCTCGTCATGGTGGACGGCCAGACCGTATACACGCCCACGTTCGGGGGCGTCTTTTGGGATGTCTTGGATATGCCGCTGGCAGACATCGAAAGGATTGAAGTCATTCGCGGTCCAGGCGGCTCGGTGTGGGGAACGAACGCCGTGAGTGGCGTCATCAACATCATCACAAAGACCGCCGCAGAAACTCGCGGCACGACGGTCGAAACCGGGGGAGGGAACGTCGATGAGGAGTTCGGCACGCTTCAGTACGGAGGAAAGGCGGGCGCGAAGACCGACTTCCGTATTTACACGAAGTATTTCAATCAGGACCACAATCCGAGTCCGAGTGGACCGGACGGTGGAGACGGCTGGCACGTGCTGCGAGGCGGCTTTCGCGTGGACACCACCCTTTCCACGAAAGACAAATTGACCATTCAAGGGGATCTGTATAGCGGGCGCGAGGGCCAAGCCGAACCATTCTTAGCGTCGATCACCTCTCCGTTGCAGCTCGTTGAAAGTGTTGTGGGTCTATCGGGAGGTTATGTTCAAGGCATCTGGAACCACAAGTTTTCCGCTCGCTCGGATACCACGCTCCAATTTTCCTACCAGCGCTACAAGCGCGGCGACATTCTCAACGAAGATCGGGGCACACTGGACATCGATTTCCAAAACCACTTTCTGTGGGGTGAGCGTCAAGACGTCGTCTGGGGACTCGAATATCGCGATTCGAGGTTGACATCCCAAGGCACCTTGGCCGCTTCGCTCAATCCCGCGGACCTCACCACCTATCAATTCAGCGCCTTCGGCCAGGATGAACTTGCGCTCGTCCCCCATCGGCTGTACGTGACCTTAGGGACCAAACTCGAACACGACTACTACACCGGCTTCAGCGTGATGCCGAGGGCGAGCGTGGTGTGGACACCAAGCGACCGCCAGACCTTTTGGGCGGCCGTCTCCCGCGCCGTCCGCACACCTTCGGCCATTGATGCCTCGGTCCGCTACAACTTGGGGGGATTCTCCGGGCCGGGAGGCACTCCTACCCTGATCATTTTTTTTGGCAATCCGCACATCAAGAATAACGACCTGATTGCTTATGAAGGGGGCTATCGCACGACGCTGAGCGATCGTCTGTCGTTTGATTTGGCCGTCTACTACAACAATTACACCGACCTGGACACTTCGGAGCCAGCCACCCCATTTCTGGAGAACACACCCGCGCCGCCTCATCTTGTCCTACCCACTACCTACGAGAACCTGATGTTCGGAGAGACACAGGGTGTCGAAATCTTCGCGAACTGGAAGGTGTCGGGCCGCTGGACGCTGAGCCCTGGATACGCCCTGGAACAGACCCACATGCATCTCGACCCCGCAAGTCAGGACACGTCGTCCGTCAGTGGGGTGGAAGGAAGCAGCCCGGTCCACTCCGCGCAGCTTCGTTCGCATGTCATTCTGTTTCGGGGTCTCGCCTGGGACGCGTCTGCATCCTTTGTGGATCGCATTTCCGATCCGGTCGTGCCTTCCTACACCCGGCTGGATACGGGTCTTTCCTGGCAATGGGAGAAAGGGTTTGTCCTTAGCTTGGTGGGCCAGAATCTGCTGAAGGACCGCCATCTCGAGTACGTGGATACGACGGATAGCACCGCGAGCACTCTGATCAAGCGCAGCGTGTACGTCAAGATCACATGGTCGCACTAACAAGGAAAACGGGAGCTTGAATCGCAAGATTACAGATCGATTTGTGCCGGTCGCGCGACGGAAGGAATCGCAGCGGCCCCGCTTCCGGCATGCCGGCTCCGCGTTTTCCGCCGGGATGCTCGTGCTTCTGCTCCTGCTGTCGCAATGCGTCCCGGCGCGGGCGCAAGAGAGCCGGTCGGTTGAGTACCAGGTCAAAGCGGCCTTTCTCTTGAACTTCGCAAAATTCGTCGATTGGCCTGCGGACGCCTTCGAGAATGAGACTGCTCCCATCAACTTCTGCGTGTTTCGGCAAGACCCCTTTGGCCGCGCTCTTGCTGACATCACGCAAGGAAAATCAATCAATAATCGCGGCCTCCAGATCCGCCACATCCAAGACGTCGCGAACTTGAAATCTTGCCAGATCGTCTTCCTCAGCGACGCCGCCTACAAGCAACTTCCAGAGGTACTCGACAGCCTCAAGGGTTCCAGCGCGCTCGTGGTGGGCGAGAGCGAAGGTTTTGCGGAACGCGGCGGAGGAATTCAATTCTACTTGGAAGACGGCAAAGTGCGGTTCAGCGTGAACGTAGATGCCACCAAGCGCGCCCGCCTAACCGTCAGTTCCAAACTCCTTGCGCTGGCTCGAATCGTCCACGATCAGGGGAACTCGAAAGGAAACTGAAATGCGTTCGTACCGGGATATGCCCATTCGTTACAAGCTGCAAGGCATTGTCATCGTGGCCTGCGGCGTGGCCTTATTCGTCGCGTCCGCGGTCTTCACCGCGTACGATCGGACCACGTTCCTCCGGGCGAAAACAGAAGATCTGATTGCTTCTGCGAAGATGATCGGCTCGAACAGCACCGCGGCGCTGACTTTTCGCGATTCGGGATCGGCGCGGGAGATCCTGAGCGCGTTGCAAGCCAAAGTCCACGTTATCCGCGCCTGCATCTACGATTCCGAAGGCACAGTCTTCGCCAAGTACAACCGGAATCCGGTCGAAGACGGTTCCTGCCCGCGCGTGCAGGGAGAAGGAAGCCAGATTGTCGCCAGACGCATGGTCTTGTTCCAGTCGATCGTCCTGGATGGCGATTCCATCGGCACCATCTACCTGGAGGCGGACCTGCGGGACCTGAATGACCGGCTCCTTCGATTCGTCCTGATTGATTTCGCCGTGTTGCTGGGTTCGCTGGCCGTGGGATTGACATTGTCCTACCGGCTGCAACGCGGGATTTCAGAACCTCTTCGCGAATTGGCAGAGACGGCATCGTCGGTCTCAGTGCATGAAGACTATTCCATTCGCGCTACCAAGAAAAGCCAGGACGAAATAGGAATCTTGTTCGACCAGTTCAACAGCATGCTCGACCGCATTCAACAGCGGGACGTCGCTATTCAGAAGGCGCATGACGATCTCGAAAGGAAAGTCGAGGAGCGCACCTCGTATATCAATGCTCTGATCGAGAACAATCCCCTCGCGATCCTCGTACTGGATTCTGCGGGCAAGGTTCAATTGTGCAATCCGGCGTTTGAGCGGATGTTTCACTTTTCCAGGCTGGAAATTGCCGGCAAGCCTGCCAGCGGATTTCTAGCGGGTGGAGCCCTGCTTGCGGACGCTCATGAAATGACCCATGGAACCCGCGGCAGAACACCTGTAGACCCAGTGAACGAGGTGACACAACGCAAGAGAAAGGACGGCAGCCTGGTAGACGTCGAATTTCACGGCGTCCCACTGATCGTGGAAGGCCGCATGATTGGCTGGCTGAGCATCTATCAGGACATTGCCGTTCGCAAACGGGCGGAAGAAGCGTTGCAGCAAGCAAAGGAGGCGGCAGAAGCCACCAGTCGCGCCAAGAGTGAGTTCCTCGCCAACATGAGCCATGAAATTCGCACACCGATGAATGGGATCATGGGCATGACCGAACTGGTTCTCCAGACAGAACTGGACTCCGAACAACGAGAATATTTGGAAATGGCGAAATTATCGGCCGACTCCTTGCTTTCTTTGATCAACGACATCCTGGATTACTCCAAAATCGAAGCGGGGATGCTGGAGATCGACGCGATTGACTTCGATCTGAGCGACAGCCTCGGCGACACGATGAAGGCTATGAGCCTTCGTGCCCACCAGAAAGGTCTGGAACTCGCCTACGACCTTCAGCCAGATGTCCCGGATGCACTCGTCGGCGATCCTGGGCGCTTACGTCAAATGATTGTGAATCTGGTGGGTAATGCCATCAAGTTTACGGAGAAAGGAGAGGTGGTCCTCCACGTAGAGACCGAATCGAGGACGAGCGAGGACATACTGCTGCATTTCACGGTGTCCGATACGGGCATTGGAATTCCTGCTGAGAGGCAGGCTGCAATCTTCGAGGCATTTACGCAGGCTGACGGGTCTATGACCCGCACTTATGGCGGCACGGGATTGGGTCTCACGATATCGTCCCGGCTGGTTGCACTGATGCACGGCCGGATTTGGGTGGAAAGCGAACCGGACAAAGGCAGCCGCTTTCATTTCACCGCGCGTTTCGGCTTGCAGAAGGCGTCCGTCAGGACTGTAGTACCGAGGGATCCGGCAACTTTGCGCGACCTGCGTGTGCTGGTCGTGGACGACAGTGCGACAAATCGACAGATCTTGTTAAAGATGCTCAACAACTGGCACACGAATCCCACGGCGGTTGAAAGCGGGGCGAAAGCGATCGCCGCGCTAAAAGAGGCGCAAGGCTTCGGGAGCATTTACCCACTCATTCTGATCGACGCCCAGATGCCCGAGATGGACGGATTTGCCTTGGCCGAATGCATAAAGCGGAATCCGGACTGGAAGACCGCCACCATCATGATGTTAAGTTCCTCCGGCCAACGCGGAGACGCCAAACGCTGTCGGGATCTTGAAGTCGCCGCCTATCTTACGAAGCCAGTCCGGCAAGGTGAGCTGTTAGACGCCGTCCTGACAGCATTGGGAACCCCGCCGACAATAGAAGTTGTGCCTGCCTTGGTTACGCACCACTCACTCCGCGAAAGCAGAATTCACCTGCGCATTCTGCTAGCGGAGGATAATTCCGTGAATCAGATGCTGGCGATCCGGCTACTGGAGAAGCGCGGGCACAAGGTGACAGTGGCAGGCAACGGCAAAGAAGTATTGGCGGCTTTGGAGAAGGACTCCTTTGACGTCGTGCTGATGGACGTGCAGATGCCGGTGATGGACGGCTTCGAAGCGACAGCGGGGATTCGGGAAAAAGAGAAGACGTCCGGAAATCACCTGCCCGTCATCGCCATGACTGCTCACGCGATGGAGGGGGACAGGCAGCGGTGTCTTCAAGCCGGGATGGACGATTACATTTCAAAACCGATTCGGTCGCAGGAATTGAATGATTTGCTGAAACGCTATTCGCCCATGACTTCGACGGACACATTGGCCTAGCCCTTGGGAAGGGATGGGGCCGATCTTCATCGCGTCCACATCGCCGGCCTTTTCCGGATTCTCGATCAAGAACGCGGCGCTGGCCATCCTTGTTCACGCTTTCGTCCAGAGGGTTGCTCTCCAGTTTGTGTGTGATCTCTACCCATCGCGCTGGCTCTTCCGGTGTCGACGTCTCTTGGGCTGATGTTCTCGGCGTAATTACCACGAACAGGAAGCACAAGATTGGAAGCAACACCCAAACCAATCGCTTACTCTGCAGATTTCCTGCGAAACACTATTGCGGACCCTCGATCTCGTAGAGCGTCAGGGCGGGTACGTCTCAGCAATGCGTTCCATTCCGGATCTCCCACGATGTACCGGCGCAGAGCTTCCCTAGAAAGAACCCTGAGCTGCGGCGCAGACCCACTGGTTTCTTGTCGTATTGATTAGGACTGTGTCTGTATCCTTCGACGGGCAGGGGTGGTTCGCATCTGGGTCAATGAAGGTCACGTCATCCCCTCTCTTCCAACCATCACGACCCACATTCTCCTGCGTGATGAAATAATCCTGACCATTGGGTGGACTGTGCGGGTTGAGCGTTATGTGGTACCCCGCAGGCAGCCAGGCAGTTTCGGGGATGTAGTCGGAGATGTTGTTGATTTTTCCCGAACCATTTGCTGCGATGCAGACTCCAGCTAAAAGCAGGATGGCAACCAGCAGCCCGGCAATCTTTCTCATGGGAATCTCCTTTTTCAACACTGATTCTGACGGGTGGCCCGCGCCGCCGTTCGTTCCTTCCGGTTGACGGCACCCATCGAGGAGAGAATACCACTGCTGCAAAACACCGCGACGTACCGAAACCAGGGTGCCCCCTCGACGACAACAAAGGCCGCGCGCCGTGTGCGTGCAGTTCTTCTGGAACCAGTTCTGGGCGGGAAGTTTCGAGCTACATCGGCCGCGGGCGTTGCCGGAAGACGCGCAACGCTCGCGGCTGTCA
>Ga0326728_10015122_pt1 | contig 16134 bp, 12 predicted proteins | sample MB3enrmetagenome_FD_207602 | JGI IMG/M metagenome (GOLD analysis project Ga0326728, IMG submission 207602) | Lab enriched peat soil microbial communities from McLean, Ithaca, NY, United States - MB31MN | ecosystem: Environmental > Terrestrial > Soil > Wetlands > Peat | place: USA: New York...
CTCAAACCCAAGCCGTGGAGCTTACCCGGCGCGGCGGCCGGATCGTCCTCTTCGGCGGGTTGCCGAAGACCAGTCCCATGGTCAGCCTCAACGCCAACCTGATTCACTATGGCGAAAAGACGGTGTTAGGGGCGTTTTCGTACCACCCGAGCTATCATGAGCAAGCGCTGTGCATGCTCGCCCGCGAGGTGGTCGAGGCCGGGCACCTCATCACCCACGTTCGGCCGCTCTCCCGCATCCAAGAGGCCTTTCAGATGGCCGCGTCCGGAGAGGCGCTGAAGGTGATGGTCGTGCCGCAATGATTGGCTCTTTCCTTCGCGACCAATGAACGCCATTAACGAACGGCTCCTCGACCTGGAGACAAAGGGCACTCCGGTGAATATCGGCCTGATCGGGGTGGGACAGATGGGACAGGAGATCCTGTGCCAGGTCCAGCTCATGAAGGGAGTGCGGGTTCCCGTCGTCGTGGACGTCAGTTTCGAGCGCGCGGAACTGGCCTGCCAGATGGCCCGGCTGCCGGCCGAGCGGTTGGTGCGGATCGAATCCCAGGAGGCGGCGCAGGCGGCGATCGATTCGGGTCGGATCGCCCTCGCCACAGACTGGCGGCTGGCGCCGCAACTGCCGGAGGTGCGGGCCGTCATCGATGCCACCGGTTCGCCGGAACTGGGGGTGTCCATCGCTTTGGAGTGCATTCGCGCGAAGAAACACATCGTGATGATGAACGTCGAGTGCGACGTGACCGTCGGTGCGATCTTGAACCGCCTGGCCCTGGAGGCCGGGGTGATTTACACGCTGGCGGCCGGGGATGAGCCGGCGGCGATCCTCGAGCTGTATCGCTTCGCCACGGCCCTGGGGTTTGAGGTCGTGGCCGCCGGTAAGGGAAAGAACAATCCCCTGGACATCACCGCGACGCCGGAAGCGCTGGCCGAACGGGCCCGGGCGCGCGACATGAGCGCGCGGATGCTTTGCGAGTTTGTGGACGGCTCGAAGACCGCCGTCGAGATGTGCAGCGTGGCCAATGCCACCGGGCTGGTGCCGGACGTGCGCGGGATGCATGGCGCGAAGGCCACGCGGGACACCTTGCACCAGGTCTTCTGCCCGAAGGCACAGGGAGGCGTTCTCAGCCGGTCAGGCGTGGTGGATTTTGCAATTGGCGTTCACCCCGGCGTGTTCGTCGTGTTCACGACCGACCAACCGCGCCTCAAGCATGGCCTCATCCAGAGGGACATGGGCCCCGGGCCTAATTACCTGCTATTCCGTCCCTACCATTTGTGCAGTATCGAGGTGCCGCTCACGGCGGTCCAGGCCGTCATCTACGGCGAATCGAGCGGCCACCCGTTGGCGCACCCGGTGGCGGAGTGCATCGCGGTTGCCAAGCGTGGGCTCAAGGCGGGGCAGAGGCTCGATGCCATCGGCGAGCGTTGCTACCGCGGGTCGATTGATACGGTCGAGGCTGCCCGCCGGGAGAACCTGCTGCCGCTGGGGCTGGCAAAGGGATGCGTGCTGGGGCGCGACGTGTCCTGTGGTGAACCGATCCGGTACGAGGACGTCGAGAGCGTGCCGGAAACGGCGCTGGCGCAATTGCGACGGCGGCAGGACCGCGAAGACGGGCCAATCGGTTGAGCGGCCATGAAGCTCATCGGACTGGATGTGGGCACGACCGGCTGCAAGGCGATGGTCTTTGATGCCGAAGGCGGCATCCTGGGCGAGGGCTTTCGCGAATATGACGTGATTTGTGATGCCCCGGCCAAGGCGGAGCAGGATGCCGAACAGGTGTGGTCGAGGGCCAAGGAAGCGCTGCGGGAGGCAGTAGCCGAAGCGGGCAGCCAGGACATGCGGGCGCTGAGCGTGTCGGTGCAGGGCGACGCCATCGTTCCCGTGGATGCCAACTTGCGCGCGCTTCATCCCGCGATTCTGGGAATGGACTACCGCTCCGCGCCTCAGGCGGAGCGTTGCGCGGAGGCCCTTGGCGCGTTTGCCCTGTTCCAGCGAACCGGCATGAGGCCGCACCCGATGAACTCACTCACGAAGGTGCTGCTGCTGCGAGAGCTGGCCCCGGCGGCCTTCAGCCAGGCAGCCAGGGTCGTAACGTACGCGGATTTCATCCTTGGGAAGCTTGGTGGCGAGGCAGTGATTGATTACACCATGGCTTCGCGAACCATGGCCTTCGAGTTGGGCGGCCTAAGGTGGAGCGAGGCGATCCACAAGACCTTGGGTTTGGACTCAGCCATCTGGTCCAAACCCGTGCCCTCGGGCACACCTGCCGGGACGATCAGGGGGACGCTCGCTGAAGAACTGGGTTTGCCGCCAGGCATGATCCTGGTAACCGGCGGCCACGATCAGAGCTGCGCGGCCCTGGGCGCTGGGGCGATTCGTCCGGGCTTGGGGGTCATCTCCACCGGCACGGCCGAGGTCCTTTCCACGGCGCTGTCTCAGCCTTTGCTCTCGAAGGAGATGTTCGAGAGCTTCTATCCCTGCTACCTCCACGCGGTGCCTGGAATGTCCTTCACCTTCTCCCTGAACCACGTGGGCGGCATCCTCCTGAGATGGTGGCGTGACAACTTTGCCGGCCCGGAAGTTGCCGAGGCCCGTCAAAGGGAAAACGATGCTTACCAGTTGATCGATCACCGTATGCCGGACGGTCCATCACCAGTGATGTTCCTTCCCCATCTCAACGGCAGCGGTACTCCGGCCTGTGACTTGCAGTCCAAGGGCGCTGTGGTTGGAATGACGCTGGCCACCACGCGGCACGACATCGCCAAAGCCATCCTGGAAGGGCTCACCTTTGAGTTGAATTTCAACCTCGAGACGATGCTCTCGTGCGGCATCCGCATTGAGGAACTGGCCGCCGTGGGCGGCGGCGCAAAATCCCCGCTTTGGCTCCAATTGAAAGCCGACATCCTGGACCGGCCCCTGCGCACCCTACGCTGTCGCGAGGCGGCCTGTCTGGGGGCGGCGCTGCTGGCGGGGACCGCCGTGGGGATATACAAAGGTCTTGAGGAAGCTGTGGCGCAGACCGTTCATTACGAGCGGGAGTTCGTCCCGATGATGGATCGCATCACGGCCTACTCGGAACGCTACGCTACTTACAAAAAGATCTACCCGGCGCTGCGAGTACTCCATTCCAGGTTATGAACATCGAAAGCCCCACATCTGCTACCGCTGACCACCCCGAGCAGGTCCCACATCGGTGCCTGATACGGCTTCGCGGCATTTATCACTCCCTCAAGACCGCCGAGCGGAAGGCGGCGGACTTTATCCTGTCGTCGCCTGATGCCATTCATGACGCCGGGGTAGTCGAGTTTTCGGCGAAGGCGGGGTGCAGCCAGGCCACAGTGGTGCGCCTGGCCCAGCGCCTGGGCTACGAGGGCTATCCGGAGCTCCGCCACGATTTTGCCACGCCCGAAACGCAGGTCCCTTATCGCGATATTGCCTCAACGGACGAGCCTGAGACAGTACTGCGCAAGGTCTTCGCCAACTCGGTTCAAGCCTTGCTGGACACGCTGGCGGCAGTCGATCCCGCCCAATGCAAGAAGGCAGTGGAGGCGCTGGCCGCCGCCAAGGGATTGGCCTTTTTCGGCCTGGGCAACGCCGCGGTGGTGGCACGAGAGGCATATCATAAGTTCCTCCGTATCGGAGTTCCCTGCCACACGGCGGAGGACCCGGACCTGCAACTCATCATTTTGCGCAATCACTTGAGCCGCGGAGATCTCATGGTGGCGATCTCCTACTCGGGTGAGAGCAAGCCCATCCTGGGAGCTGCGCGCGTGGCTCAGGGTCGCGGCATCCGCGTGCTGGCGATCACGAACTTTCCGCGCTCCTCGCTCGCGAAGTCGGCCGACCTGGTATTATTGACCGCCGTGTTCCAGGAACATGTGAACGGGGAAATCGGTTCTCAACGGTTGGCGCAACTGGCTGTGCTCGAAAGCTTATATGTGAGTTACCTGCTGCGCAGCGGGCCTGGACCCCGCAAAGCCCTGGCCGCCGCCAACGAGGTCGTCGGCGCCAATAAGAACCGTCAGTTTGACCCCTTGACCCCTTGAACGCCCATGAGACCTGGAATTGTTCCGCTCCTTTGCCTGCTGCCGGCGCTTGTGGCGAAGCCGGCCGAGCCGTTGCGGCGACTCAAGGTGAGCGAGAACCATCACTTCCTCGTCACCGATCCCGGCCAGCCGTTCTTCTGGCTTGTGGACACTGCCTGGGAGCTTTTCCATCGTTGTGACCGCGAGGATGCGGAGCGCTACCTCGACGACCGGGCGCGGAAAGGGTTCAACGTGATTCAAGCTGTGGTCCTGGCCGAGTGCGCAAATACCGGCACCCGCGAGTTCAACCCGCCAAATCCCGGCGAAGCCCTCGATTGGGTGCTGGTGCTCGACGATGCGGCAAGAGGCTTCCCCAAACCTGGAGCATGGAGGTGAAACTCAGCACGGACTAAGCCCGCACCCACGAGTATGAAAAGCTCCATCCAGCTTTGTCTTCTTGCCGTCCTCGCGCTCGATCTGTGCGCTCCGGCCCAGGTTCCGCCCTCGGCGGCGCTTTCCCAGGCCCGGGCACAAGGAGTTTTCAACATTGCTGACTTCGGCGCCTCGGGGGACGGCCAGACCGATTGTACCGCGTCCATTCAGAAGGCGATCGATGCGGCGGGCGCCAATGGGGGCGTGGTGGTGATCCCCGTTGGCCGCTGGCTCTGCAAAGGACATCTCGAAGTCAGGATGGGCGTCCACATGGCGGGGCTCAACCAGGCCCCCCAATCCTGGGAGCCTGCCACCGGCTCGATCCTCATGCCTACCGAAGGGAGAGACCAGGAATCAGCTCCGGCCTTTATCGAAATGCGCAGTTCCACTTCCCTCAAGGGGGTCACGATTTACTACCCCGAGCAGAAGGTGGCGGACATCCGCCCCTATCCCTGGACCATCCAGATTCGGGCCAACCCTGCCAACACCAACGAGGTCAGCTTCGACAGCACGGTCGAGAACGTCACTCTCATCAACAGCTATGATGGCATCCGCACCGGCCCGACCGAAAACGGCCGGCACCGGCTCTTGCAGATCAACGGCTGCGTGCTCCGGCGCGGCATTTTCGTGGACTGGACCGGCGACATCGGGCGCATCGAGAACGTCCAGTTTCACTCGCATTTTTGGGCGCACCCTGCGTTCGCCGGCAATTGGAAGAGGGTCTATGCCTATATGCAGCAGAATCTCGAGGCCTTCGTTTTCGGCCGAACCGATTGGGAGTACGTCAACAACACCTTCGTTTTTCCGGCCAAGGTTGGGTATCGCTTCATCGAGACCGGGAACGGCGCCTGCAACGGCCAATTCTCCGGCATCGGCGCCGACGCGTGCGACACCTGCGTGCTGGTCGAGTCCCTTCAGCCCCAGGGCCTGCTCGTCAACAACGGTGAATTCAACGCCCACCGGGTCGGACGAAGCACGCAGGTGGCCGTCGAACCCGGCTGTTCCGGCAGTATTCGCTTTGTGAACTGCGGGTTCTGGGGGCCGGTGGCCCACAATGTCGTCTTGCGCGGGAGCGCCTACGTTTCCTTCTCCGACTGCTATTTCTCGAATGACAACCAGCAGGACGCCGGCTGGTCGATTGTCGCTGAAAACGGCAAACTGCAAGTCCAGCACTCCACCTTTGATGCGCGTTCGCGCCGACGCCCACCCGGCAACGCCTGGGCGGCGAACGACGTCCGGAGGCAACCCGGCAGCATCCATCTGAAGGCGGGCTTGAAGTCGGCGATTCTCGAAGGCAACAACGGCTATTACGGCGTGAAGATCCAAAACGACATCGGCGACCGGGCCATCCTGCGGGACAACGAGCCGTTTCGCGCGGAGCAGGAGACCGCAAAAGAACCATGAAGATCTTGATCATTGGCGGCACCGGCAACATCAGCACCCCCATCACCCGGACGCTGGTGAACCGAGGGCACGACCTCACCCTGTTCAATTATGACGCTCAACCGCCCGAGTGGCTGCGGGGCGTGAAAATCGTTACGGGAGATCGAACCCGCCGCGACGACTTCAGCGCAAAACTGAAGGGGACAGGGCCCTTTGACTGCGTCATCGACATGATCTGCTACGAGCCCGAGGACGCCCGGTGCGACATCGAGACCTTCCGTGGCCGGACCGCGCAGTTCATCTTTTGCAGCACCGTCGATGTCTATACCAAAACACCCCAGCGCTACCCGGTGACCGAGGAAAACGGCATCCTGGGGGCCCTGCCGAGTTTCCCGTATGCGCATAAGAAGATGCTCTGCGAGCAGGCCCTGTGGGAAGCGCATCGGCGAGGCGATTTCGCGCTGACCGTTTGCCGGCCCACTTTCACCTACAACGAGGCTTGGAGCCCGGGCATCCATTCATTTGGGGGACAGAGTTACCATTTGGACCGTTTGCGGCGCGGCAAACCGATTCTCCTGCACGGCGACGGCACGTCGGTTTGGGCGGCCAGTTACCGGGACGATACGGCGGGCGGGTTTGTCGGTGCAGCCGGCAATCCCAAGGCCTTCGGCCAGGACTATAATCTCTCCGGTGATGAATGGATGACCCACAACCACATCTGGCGCACTATCGCGCGCGTGATGGGCGCTCCCGAGCCGGACTTTGTTTATATTCCCACCGACCTGCTTGTCCGGTTGGCGCCGAAACAGGCCGAGTGGTGCCTCGAGAATTTCCGCCATAACAACATCTTCGACAATTCGAAAGCCAAACGCGACCTGGGGTTCCGTTACACCGTCACATTCGGGCAGGGCGTGAAGAGATGCCTGGAGCACCTGTCCCGGCACAACCTTATCGAAGACTCGGACAAACACCCGTTCTACGATCGGATTGTCGAGGCCTGGCGCAAGCACGCGGCTGCCCTCGTCGAGGAATTCCGAATCAACCCGGCATGACAGACCCCGGTTCAGGATTGGGTGGACACGAGAGGCGCGCGGCGGAGATTTCTCCCGTCGACCCTCGACCCTCGACCCTCGACCCTCCGTCCTCCCGCACCCTGCTTTACACAGTCTATTTCATCTATTTCTTCTGCGGGATGGCGCTGTGCTTCGAGGGAGCGTTTAACCCCGAGTTCAAGGACTACTTCCACCTCAGCTACCAGCAGCAACAATATACGACTTTTGCGAAGAATTTGCCCTTCGCACTGGCGCTCGTGATCGGTTTTCTCATCCCGCGTGTGGGTTATAAGAACTGCCTCAGCATCGCCATGGCCCTGTTCGCCGCCGGCACGCTGCTGCTCGTGCCCGGCCTGCAGAGCGGCGATTACACGGTGGTGCTGGCCGCCTTCTTGGTAATCGGGATGGGCTTCAACTTCGAGTTGGTGGCCGGAAACCCGCTCCTCTCAGGCCTGGGACCACCGGCGGGCGGCTCCAGCCGGCTCAATCTGGGCAACGCTCTGGGCGCGATCGCCCAGATCATCGCCCCATTCGTGCTGACGCTGATCATCCCGGCGGGGGTTGACGGCGTCGCCGGGAAGATGCCCTATATGAAAGGGCTGTTCTTCGCGATCGGAATCGTCCTTATCGGAATCTTCGTTCTCACCTGGCTCGCCAGGAACGTGGATATCTCGGGCAACCTCGGCAGCGCCAGGCTCGACCCGGAGATTACCGCGCCCGCCGGCAGCCTTTGGAATCGGCCCAAGGTCCTGCTTGGTTTTGTGACGATCTTCCTGGTGCTCGGCGCGGAGGCCGGCCTGTTCGGCCTGTTCCGCAATTACCTCGAGGACCCTTCGATCGCAGGGGTCTCCTCGCGCGCGTCCCAGCAGTTGTTCACGGTCTATTTTGCCGTGTTCGCCTTCGGGCGACTGGCAGGCTCGTATGTCCAGAAGCGGGTCAAACCCGCCTATACCCTGGTCTTCAACGCCGTCGCGGCGCTGCTCTTGATCTGCCTGGTGATGGTCGCCAAAGGGGGTTTGGCGGTCATCTCGATTATGCTGGTTGGGTTCTTTGTCTCCATCTTTTTTCCCACGCTTTATTCGGTAGCCATCGAGGGCTTGGGAGAACAGACCGCGAAGGCCTCCGGGCTGTTGACGATGGGTTTTCTGGGTTGCGCCTTTCTCCCGGTGCTCCAGGGCAGGCTGGCCGACGGCATCGGCCTGCAACGCTCCTTCGGCATTTGCATCGTGCCATACGCCTTCGCCCTTTTGTACGCCCTCAGAAGCCGCAAGGTGGAGACCGTTTGCGGCCCGGGAACCGGGCCGGCGACAACTGTCCAGTCCGGCCGCCGATCGGAATCAGCCTAGCCACATGAAACGTCTTGGCATTTCCAATAACCGCCGCTTCCTCGTCTGGGACGATGGCACGCCTTTCTTCTGGTTGGGTGACACTGCCTGGGAACTCTTTCATCGGACGAGGATCGAAGAAGCTGAGGATTACCTCGAAAACCGGCGCCAAAAGGGGTTCACGCTCGCACAGGCTGTCGTGCTGGCCGAGTTCGACGGTCTGACCGTCCCTAACATGTATGGCGAGCGCCCGCTGATCGATGACGATCCCTTCAAGCCAAACGAGCGCTACTTCCAATACGTGGACAAGGTCATGGAACTGGCCGGGCAAAAGGGCTTGTTCGTGGGTCTCCTGCCAACCTGGGGCGACAAGATCGAGCTAATGGCCCACGGCAAGGGCCCCATCATTTTCAACCCGGAGAACGCGCGGCGCTACGGTGAATGGATCGGCAGCCGCTACCGCAACGTCTGGAACATCATCTGGATCAATGGTGGCGATCGCCAAGGTGGCGGCGCCAACCGCGTGGTCTGGGAGGCGCTGGCGCAGGGTATCAAGTCGGCCGATCCGAATCATGTGATGACCTTTCACCCGCTCGGCGGCGATGGTGGGCACAGCTCCTCGGAATGGTTCCATCAATCGGAATGGCTGGATTTCAACCTTGCCCAATCGGGTCACGAACGGAAGCACCTGGCCAATTATGAAATCATTGCCCGCGATTACAGCCTCCACCCGGTGAAGCCTTGCCTTGACGGCGAGCCCCGTTATGAGGACCACGCGGTCAATTGGAAGCCGCAGGAACTCGGCTGGTTCGATGACTACGACGCGCGCCAGGCGGCCTATTGGGCGGTGTTCGCCGGGGCCTTTGGCCATACCTATGGCTGCCATCCGGTCTGGCAACTGTTCGATGGGCGCTATATGCCCATTAGCTTCGCCCGGCGCTATTGGCGTCAGGCCCTGGACCTTCCCGGCGCCTGCCAGATGCGCCACCTGCGAAGCCTGATCGAATCGCGCCCCATGCTCTCGCGTGTCCCCGACCAATCGCTCCTGTCCGAGGAAAGGGGCGGTGCCGGGCATCGCCGCGCCTGCCGCGGCGAGGGCTATGCCTTCATCTACCTCCCGCAAGGAGGCCCGGTGGATTTGGACCCCGAACCCCTGCGGGAATCGCGCCTGCGCGCCTGGTGGTACGATCCCCGGACGGGCGCCGCGCAAGACCTCGGGGTGGTTCCGGGAAACCGGCAACTTGAGTTTGCCTCTCCCTGGGCCGGCCCTTGCGGCGACTGGGTGCTGGTGCTCGACAGCGCAGAAAAGGATTTCCCTCCGCCAGGCATTGTCAATTCCACACGACGCTTATGAAACTCGGCCTCAATACCTACGTCTATGAAGTGGCCAAATGGCCTATCGAAAAAACCCTCAAGAGCGCCCAGCGACTGGGCTTCAAATACACCGAGTACGCGGCTTGCGGCTCGGGCGACCCGACGACGATGAGCGCCAAGAAGCGGCGCGAGGTCGTCAAAATGCACCGCGACCTGGGCTTGTGCAGTTCACAGATGCTGCTGGCCAACGTCGAGCACATGGCTTGCCCCAACGCCCGGACCCGGCAGGAGGTCGTGGACTACATGAAGCGCTGCAGCGAGTTTCAACTCGAGCTGGGCGGCCGTCAAGTGCTGGTCTGCTGGGGTTGCGGCGTGCACCTGGCGGAGATGCTGCCCGAGGTCGCGTGGCTCAACTCCATCTGCTCCATCCGGAAGCTGGCCCAGTGGGGGCTTAAGCAGGGCCTGCTCGTGGACCTCGAAATCGAGCCGCACGTCTATTTCATCCTCAACAGCACCGACAAAGCCGCCCGCATGGTCGAGGACATCGGCCTGCCCAACGTCTTTCCCAACCTGGACGTCGGACACTTCGTGATTAACCGCGAGGGACCCCAGCGAATCGAGAAGATCAAGGACAAGATCATCCACATCCACTTGAGTGAGACCCAGGGCTACGACCATACCAACAGCATCATCGGCACCGGCACGGTCGATTTTCCGGCCTACGTCCACAAGGCGGTCGAACTGGGTATCGAGGAGAACTGCAAACGGCTCGGCGAACCCTGCATCGCCGGCATTGAGATGGGCGAGCCTCACTACCCGGTGGACAACCCGGACCGGTGGATGCGGGAGAGCTTGAAGTACCTGGCCAAGAAGTTGCCACAGTTGACGCGTCAGGAATGACGAATGACGAATGAGGGAACCGCTACCGAAAACAAAAAACCATGAGAAAGAACGCACTTACCTTCGGAGCGATCGTTGGCACCCGCGGCTGCTTTTCCGCGAAACTGGCGCACGACGGTCGCGAGCAACTGCTGGCGCAAATCGCCAAGGCCGGCCACCGCAGCCTAATCCTGCCGGCCAATGAAACGCTCACGGGCGCCATCGAGACCGTCGCCGACGCCCGGAAATGCGCCGATTTCTTCAACGAGCACCGCAAAGAGATAGACGGTGTCATCGTTTGCCTGCCCAACTTCGGCGACGAACTGGGCATCGTCAACACGCTCAACTGGGCCAAGCTGGGCGTGCCAATACTCGTTCAAGCGTGTGACGATGAACTCGACAAGCTCGACACAACACATCGCCGCGACTCCTTCTGCGGCAAGATCTCCGTCTGCAATAACTTACGGCAATACGGCATTCCCTGGACCGATACCGCGACCCATACCGTGGCGCTCAACGGTCCTGCCTTCCTCAAGGACGTGGAGTTCTTCGCCTCGGTCTGCCGGGTGGCCAACGGCCTGCGCAACGCCCGCATCGGCGCTATTGGCGCTCGACCCGCCGCCTTCCAAACCATGCGCGCCAGCGAAAAACTGCTGCAGGCCTCCGGCATCACCGTGGTCCCGGTTGACCTTTCGGAGATCATCGCCGCCGCCAACCGCGTGGATGTCCGCTCCAGCCGCGCCCGCGAAAAACTCGCGGAGATCAAGGGCTACGGCACGGTCGCCCCGGGCATCAAGAACCTGGAAGCCAAGTTCGAGAAACACCTCCGTCTCTTCCTGGCAGCCGAGGACTGGATGCTGGCCAACGCGATCGATGCGGCCGGGTTCCAATGTTGGACCTCGATCCAGCAGAACTACGGCTGCGCGAGCTGTCTGACCATGAGCATGATGAGTGATCAGCTCATCCCCTGCGCGTGCGAGGTGGACATCGCGGGCGTTACCGCCATGTACGCGCTCGTGCTGGCCACAGGCCAGCCGGCGGCCATCGTCGATTGGAACAACAATTACGCCGATGACCGCAACAAGTGCGTGGCCCAGCATTGCGGCAATTACCCGAGGGGCTTCGTCGGCAAACCGGTCCAGATCTCGAACCTGAGCGTCCTGGGAAGCGTCCTGGGCGAGGAGCTTTGCTTCGGCGGCATCGATGCCAAGGTCGAGCCGGGTCCGATGACCTACCTGCGCTTTTCGACCGACGACCTGAACGGCCGGGTACGCGGTTACGTGGGGGAGGGCGAGTTCACCGCCGATGCCTTCAACATGCTCGGCTCGATCGCCGTCTGCCAGATTCCGAATCTGCAGAAGCTGATGAAGCATATCTGCAAGCAAGGCTTCGAACATCATGTTTCGATGGTTCGCTCCCATTGCGCCCAGGCGATCCAGGAAGCGGCCACGACCTATCTCGGCTGGGATATGTACCTGCACGAATAGCTCGCGGCGGCAACCTGGCCCTGTGTGCGACGCATAAGCTCATGAGCGACGCCTCCACCAGACCGCCGTTACTGGAGTTCTGAAACCAGCTTAAGGCTCACCTGCTCACCACGAACGGCATGACCCAGAAAGCATCCCCGGTATTCGAATGAACAAGAAACAACCCTTGCTTATGCTCGGGGCGGTGCTGCTCGCCGCCACCAATCTGAAGGCCGAGAATTGGCCGCAGTTTCGCGGGCCCACGGGTCAAGGCCATTCCGACGAAACCGGCGTGCCGCTCAATTGGAGCGCCACCGACAACATCGCGTGGAAGACACCTTTGCCCGGCGAAGGCTGGTCCTCGCCCATCGGGGACGGTTTGGTCTTCGCGGCAGGCGAATGGGGCGGCAAGGAGTCGATTAAGGCCTTCAAATTGGGAGGCGCGGGCGACCTGAAGGAGTCGAACCTGGTCTGGGAGCAGAAGAAGGGCATGCCCAAAGTCCCGTCGATGTTATTCGTGAAACCGTACTTGTTCGCCCTCGGTCGGAAGTGACGGTGAGATTGGAAGCAAGGATAAACAAACTACCTGCCTGATGCGAACTCTCATCAACTGCCTTGTTTTGTCGGTGGTGGTAACCGGCCCATGGACGGCACAGAAACTCCGGGCGGGTGTCATCGGTTTGGAGATCTCCTCCAACCGGATGCGGCTCCAAGCAGGGCCGCAGACCTGGCAGTTCGACCAGGCGGACGGACACTGGTCTTTGTCCGGAATCGAGGTCAGCGGCCGCATCGTCGCTCGGCCCTTGTCCCGCCTCGACTCCTTCTGGCTTGGGGCCGGGGAAGCTGCGAGTTATGAAGTGCGGACCAACACCCCGGCGGAAAAGGCCGTGCGCTTTTCGCTCTCTCAGGGCAGCGTGACCTGCCGGGTGCGCGCGGTCGATCCTCTCCCCGTGGTACATTGGGAGTGCGACCGCACGAATGAGACCCTTTGCGCCTTTTGTTCCGGCACGAGCGCCGCCCAGGAACACGGCGCCTGGGTGACGCGCGGATGGGTGGCCACGGATGCCGATGCCTCCGAGGCCTTCATCGATGCCAGCAATCCCTGGGTCTTTGGCCACAGCGTTGCCGGAGACCTGGATGTGGCCTACGCCTTCCTGCCAGAAGTGATGGCTCACCCCCAAAGAAATGGCCGCACCGAGCAGCGCACGGGGACCTACTTCAAGGCCGAACGTCGCGCCGAAGGCGGAGACGGCTTCCGCGCCGTCTGGAACTGGCGCTTGGGCGAAAAGGAACCGAAGGCCTTTGCCCTCTTGTTCGACCGCGATCTGGGCGGACGCATGAGCGATGTCTGTGAGAAGTACTTTGCCGGGGCGGTCGATTTGCTGGTGGACCTCACGAAAGTGCCGCGCAGCGGTTTCGATCCCGAAAAGTGCCTTGAAGTGATGCCCGTTCGGTTGGCCGCCCCGGATGCCTTCATTCCGGGTTGGGGAATGATGATGGATGAATTCCCCCGAGCCTCGTATCCGTTCGCGCATGATTGCGTCTGGCAGGCGCCGGCGCTGCTGGCCTACGAGGGGTTGGCCACGGGCCGGGATTGGGAGCACAACTTTGCCCGCTATTTCCTCGACAAAACTCCGCTCGAAGGGCCCGATGGCAAGAGCTATTTCGTGCGCCGCCCGGGCGGTCTGACGCGCTGGGGGTATTTCGCCACTTACCGCGACGGCTTCGTGCCTCTCGATGGCGGCTCGTGGTGGCAGGCGGACATCCTTCACCGCACGGCGCTGGCGCTCAATGACAGCAAGCTCCGCCAGGCCGCGCTCGATATGGTCCTGCATGACCTTAACGTAAAGCTGGACCTGGAGAAGATGACCTATCCGCCCTGCTGGAGCGCGACCCTCAACCGTGTCGGTGATGACCATCGGGACGACTGGTTCATGACGCCTGGCCTGGCCTATTGCGCGTTTATGGCGGCGCGGGTCGCCTTTCCCGAAACCAAGGACCCTAAGTACCTCGCCATCGCCGACCGCATCTGCGAATGGTTTGCGGGTTATATCGTGCCGGAGATTAAGCTCAACCAGCTCCAGGGGAATAATATGCACGCGGTGTTCTCCCATTATCTGGCCTTGGCATTCCTGGAAAAGTACGAGCGCTCGCACGAGCGTCGGTTCCTGGACATGGCCCGGGACATGGCCTGGATTCACATTATGACCACCTGCACGACCGCGGCGCGGGACGGTGGCGGCCATCCCCTCACGGGCGCCACCTGTGTCGGCATCCGTGGCTGCGTGGACTATGACTGCTCGCCAAACCTGTGTCAGGAAAAGGACCTGAGTTTTGTTCACCTGATCGGGCCATTGCTCGACCACGTTTCCGGGCCGGCTTACGCCAAATACATCGCGCTTTGCCGGCTCGTGTTGGACCAAGACTCCTGGAAAAGCGCCTGGACCATGGAGCTGCGGGATACCAACCTGCGGACGATGTATGACACGTATCCCCGCGGCATGGCCAACTTGATCTATGCCCTGAACCCTTCGAACGACCCGTGGGTAAGTTCGGTGGAGAAGTTGGTTTCCAAAAGCGACGTCAACATCGGCCGGGAGCGCGATCTGATGGTCGTCAATGGCACGGCGCAACCGTGCGATGCGCGCGTGGAGATCCGTTTCCTGCAGCCGGGCACCTACGGCGTTAAACTCGATGGAAGCGACCTCGGCCAGAGAACCCATCTGCAACTGGCCCAGGGCCTAGACGTGAGCTTGTCTGGCAACTCGATGAAACAACTTCAGGTCCACTCGCTTCGAGCTGACCCGCCCGCGACGCCGGACACCGAGGCTTACGATTCGAGCGTCACCTGGCTGAGCGATCTGGCGCCGTTCGCCGCTCAGCGCGGCACTGGCCTGCCGGAGCCGGTCTTCAGAAAGGACGTGAGCTTTAACTCCTCCCCCATGGGCCTCGGCGGCAGGGTTGTTGCCAAAGGACTGGGCTGCGCGGCCAACACCGTCCTGGTTTATGAACTCAAGGGTGAGTATAATCGGTTCCAGGCGACCGTCGGGGTGGACGACTCGGTGGTCGCAAAGACCAACCCCCCGCCTTCAGTTTTTTTCACCGTTTTTGTGGATGGCCTGCTCCGTTTCGAGAGCGGTCCGATGTTCGTCAACACGCCGCCCCACGAGGTCAACGTGGATGTCCGCCATGCCCGCATGCTCATGTTGCGCCTGTCCTGCAACTGGGATGACAATGGCAGGTCTCAAAACGACCACGGGGATTGGGCCGAGGCGCGGCTGAGCGGCAGGGCGAAGAACCCGGCTCCGAAGCAATGAGAAACGACTTGTGCAAATCGGTGAATGGTTCACTATCGCTATATTAAACCGAACCAGATCAACAACCGAAAGGCCTGGCACCCATGAATGAATATGTGATCCTGAATCGGCGTCAGTTTCTGCGCACCGGCGGCCAGATGGCAACGACATTGGCGGCAGCCTCTGCATTGGCGCCCGCGGTTCTCGCGGCGGCATCCCCCGCCAAAACGATTGGCGTCGGTTGCATCGGTCTGGGCACCCGTGGTGGCGACCTCATCGATGCGGTCGTGCACGCCCCCAACGTCAAGGTGGTGGCCGTCTGCGACGTCTATGGGCCGCATCGGCAGAAAGGCACCCAGCGCAGCCTCAATCCGCAAGTAAAGGCCTACGTGGATTACCGGGAACTGCTGGCCGACCCGGCCGTGGATGCCGTGGTTATCGCCACGCCTGACCACTGGCACTGCCAGATGGTGCTCGACGCCGTCCAAGCGGGCAAAGACATCTACTGTGAGAAGGGATTCTCCCGGACCCTGGCCGAGGCCAAGCTGATGCGCAATGCGCTCAAGCGGAGCCGGGTCGTGTTCCAGTTAGGCCATCACGCGCGTCAGGCCACCTGCGCCTTGCAGGCCAAGGAACTCATTGCTCAGGACATCCTCGGCCCCATCACCCTGGTGCGCACTGGCCGGTTCAAAGCGTCCGACCCGGCCCATCCCAACTGGCGCTGGTACGGCTATTACGAGCAATGGGACCGGCCCGACCCGGCGCAGGTTGTCAAGGAGGTGAATTGGGACCTCTGGCTGGGGCCAGCCCCGAAGATTCCGTGGAACGAGCGCCACTTCTGGCACTGGCGCTGCTATTGGGCCTACGGCACCGGCTATGCCGGAGATCTGCTGTCGCACGAAATGGATTTCGTGCAGTATCTCCTCGGCCACGGCATCCCGGACAACTGCTCCTGCGGGGGTTTG
>Ga0326728_10015123_pt1 | contig 16132 bp, 12 predicted proteins | sample MB3enrmetagenome_FD_207602 | JGI IMG/M metagenome (GOLD analysis project Ga0326728, IMG submission 207602) | Lab enriched peat soil microbial communities from McLean, Ithaca, NY, United States - MB31MN | ecosystem: Environmental > Terrestrial > Soil > Wetlands > Peat | place: USA: New York...
AGGCGATGATGCCCTGCTTGACGTCCTCGCGGTTGGGCAGGCCGAGGTGCTCCTTGGGGGTCACGTAGCAGAGCATGGAGGCGCCGTACCAGCCGATCATGGCCGCGCCGATGGCCGAGGTGATGTGATCGTAGCCGGGCGCGATGTCGGTGACCAGCGGGCCAAGCGTGTAGAAAGGCGCCTCGGCGCACAGCTCGATTTCTTTCTCGACCTGGAGCTGGATCTGATCCATGGGGATGTGGCCGGGCCCCTCGATCATCACCTGCACGTCGTACTCCCAGGCCTTGCGCGTCAGCTCGCCCAGGGTCTGTAACTCGGCGAACTGGGCCTCGTCGCTCGCGTCGGCGACCGATCCGGGGCGCAGGCCGTCGCCCAGCGAGAAGGTGACGTCGTACTTCTGGAAGATCTTGCAGAGGTCCTCGAAGCGCTCGTAGAGGAAGTTCTGGCGGTGGTTGCGCACCATCCACTCCGCCAGGATCGAACCGCCGCGGCTGACGATGCCGGTGAGGCGCCGCGTGCACAGAGGGATGTACTGTACCAGAACGCCGGCGTGGATGGTCATGTAGTCCACGCCCTGGGCGGCCTGCTCCTCGACGACCTCCAGCATAAGCTCGGCGCTGAGATCCTCGATGCGGCCGACGCGCGTGAGCGCTTCGTAGATGGGGACGGTTCCGATGGGGACCGGCGAATGGCGGATGATGGCTTCGCGGATGCCGGGGATGTCGCCGCCGGTGGAGAGGTCCATCACGGTATCGGCGCCGTACTTAATGGAGTAGCGCAACTTCTCGAGTTCCTCGTCCACGTTGGAGGTGACGGCGGAGTTGCCGATGTTGGCGTTGATCTTGCACAGCGACGCGATGCCGATGCCGATGGGCTCGAGATTGGCGTGGTTCACGTTGGCGGGGACGATCATGCGGCCGCGGGCAATCTCGCAGCGAACCAGCTCGGGCGAGAGATTCTCCCGGCACGCGACGTGCTCCATCTCGGGAGTGACCAGGCCCTGGCGCGCATAGTGCATCTGCGTCCGGATCTTGTCAGTCTTCCGCTTCTCGATCCATTCGGTGCGCATGGGCGATTCTTCAGAAGCTCTTTCTACCGAGTCTACAACAGACGTGGGCGGGAACGCCCAGGGACGGCCCACGCGGCGGGAGTCGATCCTGTCGCTCAGGACCGTCTGGGCCAAGCGCAGAGGCGATTAGCGTCGCAGGTCGGCGCAGGGCCGATGTCGCATGAAGTAATACGCCACCGCTCCGAAAATGTTGCCGAAACAGATGGCGACCGTCCAGAGAGTCCTTTGGCTGCCTCTAGGTTCTTCGACGACGCATTCGAAGAACATCCGAAGCCAGAAGATAGCCACAAAACCTGCGACAGCCAGTTTCAACAACGTGACGGCCTGAAAGAGCGCGCTTTCCATCAGCTATCGCCTCTGGGGTAGAGTATAGCAACTCGACATCGGAGTCGGCAGATGGCCTCTGCCTTTCACGTTGCGAGTTACTCCCTGGGGGCCGGCGCTACTCGACGGTGACCGACTTGGCCAGGTTGCGGGGCTGATCGACGTCCAGGCCGCGCAGGGCGGCGATGTGATAGGCCAGCAACTGGAGCGGGATCACAGTGACCACCGGGCTGAGCATCCAGGGGGTTTCGGGCACCCAGAGGACGTGGGTGGCGAGCGGCGGAATGACCCGGTCGCCATCGGTGGCGACGGCCACCACGGCGCCGCCGCGCGCACGGGCCTGCTCGATCTGGCTGATCATCTTCTCGTACCAGGGATCGCGCGGCGCGATGACGAGGGTGGGCATGTTGCGGTCGATGAGGGCGATGGGGCCGTGCTTCATCTCGCCGGCGGGGTAGCCCTCGGCGTGGATGTAGGAAATCTCCTTGAGCTTGAGAGCGCCTTCGTAGGCGATGGGCATGTTGATGCCGCGGCCGAGGTAGAGGCAGTGGGTGGTGTCCTTGAGGGCGCGGGCGACGGCCTCGACGTCGGCTTCCCGGTCGAGGCACTGGCCGACTAGGTCGGGCGCCAGGCGCAGGTTGTCGATGAGCGAGCCGCGGGTGGCCTCGTCGAGCGTGCCGCGGAGGTCGGCGAGCAGAATGGCCAGCATGTAGAGATCGACCAGCGGGGCGGTGAAGGCTTTGGTGGAGGCGACGCCGATCTCGGGGCCGGTCTGCATGGAGATGTATCCGTCGGCGACGCGCATGGCTTGCGAGCCGATGGCGTTCACGATGGACCACAGCACGGCGCCCTTGCGGCGGGCTTCCTCCATGGCGGCCAGGGTATCCACGGTCTCGCCGGACTGGCTGATGGCCAGGACCACGGTGTCCTGATCCACGATGGGGTCGCTGTAGCGGAACTCGGAGGCGATCTCTACTTCCACCGGGATGCGCGCGATGCGCTGGATGAGGATGCGGCCCACCAGGCCGGCGTGGGCGGCGGTGCCGCAGGCGGTGATAACGATCTTCTTGATGCGGCGGGCCAGCTCGGGCGTGAGGTTCAGTTCGGGAAGCCGGATGCGGGCGGCCTCGAAATCGACGCGGCCGGAGATGGTGTCGGTGAGCGAGCGAACCTGCTCGTGAATCTCCTTGGCCATGAAGTGGCGATACTCGCCCTTCTCGGCGGCGACGGGGTCCCAGGCGATGGCGTGGGTTTGGTAGCGGACGGGCTGGCCCTCGAGGGTCTGGAGATCGAGCCCCTGGCGGGTGACGACGGCGAGCTGCCGGGACTCCAGGAAGACCACCTGGCGGGTGTGGTCCAGGATGGCGGGCATGTCCGAGGCCACGAACATCTCGCCGTCTCCCAGGCCCACCACGACGCCACCGGCATTACCGATGCGGGCGGCGACGATCTTGTCGGGCTCCAGCGCGGACAGCACCACGATGCCGTGCGCGCCCTTGATCTGGAGCAGGGCTTCGCGCACCGCCTCGACCAGGCCGAAGCCGCGCGCGATGTAGCGCTCGATGAGGTGCACGATGGTTTCGGTGTCCGTTTCGGAGCGGAAAACGGCGCCCTCGGCGGTCAGCTCCTTGCGCAGCTCGAGGTAATTCTCGACGATGCCGTTGTGGACCACCACGACCTGCCCGGTGTTGCCGACGTGGGGGTGCGCGTTGCGGCTGCTGGGCACGCCATGAGTGGCCCAGCGGGTGTGCCCGATGCCGATATGGCCGTGCACCGGCGACTCCTGGAGCAGCGCCGCCAGGCGGGATAGTTTGCCGACTTCGCGGCGGACCTGGATGGCGCCGTTTTCCAGCACGGCGAGTCCGGCAGAGTCATAGCCGCGATATTCGAGACGCTTCAGGCCGTTCAGGATGATGGGTGTGGCGTCCTGTGGGCCGACGTAACCTACGATTCCGCACATGGGAATCCCTCCTTGGTTAGTTGTCGTCTCCACTCGCCGCGGCTTTGCCCGTCCGGTTGCCCGGGCGGTGTTGTCCGCGACGTTACCTGGAGGGAAAGATGCGGGTGATGGAGCACCCGGAGGGCATCCGCTGAACCTTCGATTTTCCCGGGGCGAAACTGCCCCGCCCCAGTACCCCCGCCTCTCGCGAGGCGAGAACCCTCAACCTCGTCACCCAGCGCCAGCCCAGGATCGGGCCCGCGCGGGTCATGCGCTGCCTTTCCCTGCCTACGTTTTGAGTGTAGCATGGGGGCGGGCGCCGCGCCTGGGAAGTGCGTTGAACACGCGCCGTCCATATGCGTCCCAGTCCTTGGACACCCATGGACCTGTTGGCACCCAAGGCCGCGCGCCGGCAAGGCGATCCTGACATAATCGAGAGAATGACAATCGAGGAAAGCCTTCAGTCCTTCGCCGATTCGGTCAAGGCCAAGATGGGCCAACTCACGCACGGCGAGCCGGAAGACCAGTTGCGGGCGCCCTTCGAGAATCTGATGGCTGGCGTCGCCCGTGTGTTGGGCTGGAATGTCGTCTGTACGGGTGAAACGCATTTGCCCGGCCGCCTCGGCCGTCCGGACTACGCCGTCCATCTCAACAAACTGCTGGCCGGCTACGTCGAGCTTAAGGCTCCTGGCGATGGTGCGAACATCGAGCGCTTCTCCGGCCATAACCGCGATCAGTGGAAGCGCTTCTCGGCCATCCCCAACATCCTCTACACCGACGGAAACGAATGGGCGCTCTATCGCAGCGGCGAACGCGTGGGCATGGCACGGCTCTCCGGCGACATTTCCGTGGATGGCAAGAAGGCCGTGACCCCCGAGGATTCCTATGCCATCGAACGTCTCTTGCGGGAGTATTTGTCGTGGCAGCCTATCATACCCACCGACCGCAAGGGCAAGCTCGACCTTGAGGGCTTCGCCGCGTTGTTGGCGCCGCTCTGCCGCATGTTGCGCGACGACGTGACCGAGGCGCTTAAGGATCCCAATTCGCCTCTCGTCCTACTAGCCAGGGAGTGGCGGCAACTGCTGTTTCCCGACGCCTCCGACGAGCAATTCGCCGACGGCTACGCTCAGACCGTCACCTTCGCGCTGTTGCTGGGGCGCAGCGAAGGAGCCGACCCGCTCACGCTTCCTGGCGCCGAGGCCGCCCTCGCCGCGCAACATGCTCTGCTTTCCCGTGCGCTCCAGGTGTTCACCGAACCGGGCGCCCAGGGCGAGATCTCAGCCTCCGTGAGCCTGCTGCTGCGGGTCATCGGCGAGGCATCCCCCGCCTCGCTGACCGGCCCCGAGAATCCCTGGCTTCACTTCTACGAACACTTTCTCGCCGCCTATGACTCCAACCTGCGCAGGGACGCCGGGGCATACTATACGCCCATCGAGGTAGTCCGAGCCCAGGTTCGCCTGATTGACGGCCTACTCGTGAACCGTCTCGGTAAGCGACTCGGTTTCGCCGATCATGGCGTCGTCACACTGGACCCCGCCGCGGGCACGGGGACTTACCTGCTCGGCGTGATCGAGCACGCCCTAGGCAAAGTCGAGGCCGAGCAGGGGGCGGGAGCCGTGCCGGGCCAGGCATCGGCGCTCGCTTCGAACCTCTACGGTTTCGAATTGATGGTTGGCCCCTACGCCGTGACCGAGCTCCGCGTCAGCCGTGCTTTGCGCGGCTGGGGCGCCGTGCTCCCCGCGGAGGGCTGTCACATCTACCTGACCGACACGCTCGAAAGCCCCGACGCACAGCCTTTGCAGTTCCCACTGTTCTTCAAACCCATCGCGGAGCAGCACGCCAAGGCCCTCAACGTGAAGTCCAACGTTCCGGTCATCGTTTGTCTGGGCAACCCGCCCTACGACCGCCACGAAGCCGCTGCCGGGGGTAACCAGGCGCGGACAGGCGGCTGGGTCCGTTGGGGCGACGATGGCAAAGGCACTGGCGCGATCCTTCGCGACTTCCTGGATCCCGCGGTCGCGGCCGCCCACGGCGTCCACGTGAAGAACCTGTACAACCTCTACGTCTACTTTTGGCGCTGGGCCCTATGGAAGGTCTTCGAACACGGGACCACACGCGGGCCGGGTGTCGTCAGCTTCATAAGCGCGTCGAGCTACCTGGATGGCGACGCGTTCTGTGGAATGCGCGAGCACATGCGCCGCGCGTGCGACGAGATCTGGATTCTGGACCTTGGCGGCGAGGGGCGCGGCACGCGCAAGAGCGATAATGTCTTCGCTATTCAGACCCCCGTGGCCATCGCCGTGGCTGTGCGCACGGGCAAGCCGAAGAGGAACCGGCCTGCCGCCGTGCACTACGCGCGGATCGAGGGCTCCCGCGAGGCCAAGCTCGCGGCGCTCGACGCCATTGCCGATTTCGCGTCGGTGAAATGGCAGAATTGCCCCGCCGATTGGCAGGCCCCCTTCCGCCCCGCGGGTAGCGGCAGGTATTTCGATTGGCCGCTGCTCACGGATCTGATGCCTTGGCAGCATTCGGGGGTGCAGCTCAAGCGAACTTGGCCCATCGCACCAGACTCGGATACGCTTGAGAGACGATGGCGCGGCTTACTCTCCGCGAAAGACAGATCAGAGGCCTTTCATGGAACGGGGGACCGCGAGATCGAGGGGACGTACCGGGTGACTCTCACCGCCGAATCGGACTCGAAACCTATCGCTCAACTGTCGAAGAGCGCCGCGGTGCCTCCAGTCGTCCGTTACGCCTACCGATCATTTGACCGCCAGGCCATTATTGCCGATGGGCGGGTGATGTCCCGGCCCCGGCCCGACCTATGGCGGTGCCACAGCGATCGCCAGGTGTACCTAACAAGTCTGTTGACGAAACCCCTGGGGGTAGGCCCTGCGCTGACGGCTTGCTCGGAGATTCCCGACCTCGACTGCTTTTCGGGTCGTGGCGCAAAAGACACGATTCCCCTCTATCGCATCGCTGAGGCGACAGAAGCCAACATCCGCCCTGGTCTGCTCGACGTTCTCGGCAAGGAGTATGGGCGCAAGGTGACACCGGAAGACTTACTGGCATATGCCTACGGGGTCTTGGCCCAGCCAGCTTTCTGCGCGCGCTACGCGGAAGAACTGGAGACGCGCGAACTCCGCGTGCCGATCACCAAGGACGCGGCCCTGTTCGCCAAGGTCCGCGGCGCGGGTGCGCGGCTGCTCTGGCTCCATACCTACGGCGAGCGCTTCGTTCCAAAAGGCAAGCGGCGCGGCCACGTCCCCAACGGCGAGGCCAGATGTGTCAAGGCCGTGCCCGGCGACCGGGGCGGGTATCCCGAGTCGTTCGAATACAACGACGCAACCCGCATCCTCAACGTTGGCGGCGGCAGGTTTGCGCCCGTCGCACCGGAGGTCTTCGAGTTCGAGGTCTCGGGCCTCAAGGTGGTTCAGTCGTGGCTTAGATACCGAATGAAGAAAGGGGCGGGTAAGAAGTCCTCGCCGCTCGACGACATCCGGCCGGAACGCTGGCCGAGCCAATTCACGACGGAGTTGCTGGAACTTCTCTGGGTGCTGGAGGCAACCGTCGCGGGGTACGCCGAACAGACGAAGCTCCTCGATGCGGTCGTGGCGGGTAAGTGCTTCAACGCCGACGAAATACCGCCGGTTCCGGATGAAGCCCGCAAACCACCGGCGCATCGCCAGGCCCTCAATGGCGAGCTGTTCGAAGAGTTGTAGCGGCTGGCTGCGGGCTTCTAACCCATCTCCACCAGGACTTGGTTCTCCGCCTCGAGGTCGGCCGCGGGGATGAAGTTCCCGCTTAGCTCCCGCCCGTTGAGCAGCAGTTTCTTCACGCCTTTCTGGACTCCCGCAGGGTTGCTAACCTCGATGGTCAGTAGTTTGCCTCGAAAGACCCGCGTAACCTTGAATCCTCTCCACGCGGAAGGAATGCAGGGGTCGATGCGCAGTCCCGCGTATTCCGGCTGCACGCCCAGGATGTATTGCGTCGCGGCGAAGTAAGACCAGGTCGCGGACCCGCTTAACCAGGGAAGGCGCGAAGCCCCGGCCCGCGGGCTGTACTTACTGTGGGTGAACTGGCAGTAAACGTAAGGCTCAATCTGCCGGACTTCGGGGCGGGTGTTGTAAGCGCCCGGCAGATAGGCCTTGAAATAGCGATAGGCCAGATCGCCGTGGCCCAGCAATGTCTCCGCCATGACCGCCCAGCCCTGAGTGTGGAGGAAAATGGCCGAGTTCTCCTTCATTCCAGGATTGAACAATCCGGCGCGCATTACTTTGAAATCCGTCTTCACAAACGGCGGATCGCATAACATCAGTCCAAACTCCGTACTCAGGCGCTCCTGCACGGATTGCATGGCGCGCGCTGCCCGCTCCGCATCCGCATGCCCGCTGAGCACGGCCCAGGATTGCGGATTCAGGAAGATGGTGCCCTCGACGCTCTCCTTGCATCCATACTTGAATCCATCCTCGCCGAAGGCCCGCGCGTACCAGTCGCCGTCCCAGGCAGCGGCTTTCAAGCGGCTGTCCAACCCGGAGAGTTGCTCCCGCGCCCACTCCTCTTCGGCGGGCTGGACCAGCATGCGGCAGACTTGCTCGTACACCGCCAGCGCATAGCGCAGTTGAAACGCCACGAAGATGGATTCGCCCCCAGGCCCTAAACGGATGCAGTCGTTCCAATCCGCCAACAGGCCGCAGGGCAAGCCATGCGCCCCGGAGCGATCCAGACTGAACTGGATGGCTCGTTTCATGTGGCCCAGAACGGTGGCCTCGCCTCGATCGGCATAGGGCAGCAGGCGCCCATAGAAATCTAGGTCGCCGGTCTCTTTGACGTAGGCGGGAATGGCGTTGAACAGCCACAGGCAATCGTCGGAGCGGTACTCGTCCTCTTTGGGAGGCGGTTCCGCTCCGGGATGATGGCCGAACTGCCGCACCACGGGCATGGCGCCGCCGGTAGAAACCTGGCCCGTGATCATCAGCTCAAGGCGCCCGCGGGCCTCTTCCGGAATGGCGTGCATGACGCCGAGCATGTCCTGGACCGTATCCCGATATCCCAGTCCGTCGCGCTCTCCGGCATAAATCAGGCTGGCCGCCCGCGACCACGCGTAAGTGATCAGGCAATTGAACGGGCTCCACATATTCAACATGCTATTCAGGTCGGCATCCGGCGTCTCGACCGTCATTCCGGCGATGCGCGCGTGCCAATAGCTCTTTAGCCTGGCCAGTTCCTCGCCGGCCCGCGCCAAGCTGCCAAACTCCGCCACGGCCCGTTTCCCGTCCTCCTCCGCCTTTCCGGGGCCCATCAGCACCAGGAACTCTTTGGTTTCGCCGGGCTCCAGCGTGATCCGGGTTTGCAGCGTTCCGCAGCCGTTGTCGCCCACCGCCAGGGAATTGGTGCATTCGCCGCGCTCGACCACCTCCGGGTTCGCATACGTCCGGTATGTGCCCAGGAACACCGTCCGGTCCGTATCGAAGCCGCACACCTCGGCGCCCGCTAGCGCCAGAAACGTGTGCCGGCTCTGATCGTGGTTGTCGAATTCCTCGGGCTTATGCGGAACGTTGACGTTGATCCCGTGCCCGATCATCCCATCGACAAACCTCATGTTGACGATGTGCTGCGTGTACTGTAAGTTGATCTGGTCCTGCCAGGCGTTCCAGTTTCCCGCATACTCGACATAGGTGAACGCGCTGAGCCGCCGGGGCCGGTCGCTCGCGTTGGTTAGTTTGACGCGCCAGCACTCGAAGTTCTTCCCCAGCGGGACGAAGTAAGTCGTTTCCGAGCGAACACCGGAATACTCCGAGGAGATTACCGTGTAAGCACTGCCGTGACGGCACTCGGAGCGGTATTGATCCAGCGGCTTGCCGACCGGCTGCCAGGAAAGGGACCAGTAATCCTGGCTCTCGTGATCGTGCAGGTAGATATAGCGGCCCGGCTGATCCATGGGAACCGCATTGAAGCGCAGCCGGATGAAGCGCCCTAGCGCCGCCGACTTATAGAAACTGTATCCCCCAGCGTTGTTAGTTATGATGGCCCCATAATCCGTGTTTCCCAAATAGTTGCTCCAGGATTTCGGCGTGTCGGGCCGGGTGATCACGTACTCTTTGCTGGCATCGTCGAAGTAGCCGTACTGCATGCGTCGTTTCCTTTCGCTGACCGGGCTGGTTGCGCCTGCGGCGCGCCGCCCGCGAGCCGCGCCTCCCATCTAGCATAGCCCAAGGCGGAGGCCCTACCACCCCCGGGTTTTTGCCTTACTCCCTCCACTTTGCGGTTTCCCGGCCCGATCCTTCCTCTGATGGCTGACCTGCCTCCGGAACTGGTATGGATTGCATTGCCCTTGCTCATCGCGGGGGCCGCTGCCCTGGTGACCGCGCTGGTGATGCAGGCCCGCGCTGAAGTGGCCGTCTCGCGGCATCGCGAGACCCTGGCCGAGGCCCGCGCTTTACTCGCCACGCAACACCGCGCCATGGAGGAACGGGTCCGCGCCACCGAGGAGAGCGCGCGGCGCAGAGCCCTGGACGAATTCCTGGCGGCGATCCAGACCGAAGAGCGGCAGTTCCTGCGGGAGATCCCTTCCTGGTTCTCGAAGCGCAGGTCGCTGGTGGTGCAGCAGCGGGTCTGCTTCCGGAACGTGCCGCTCACCAACTGGGTGGAACAGGAGTTTCCTGACACCAAGGAACTGGTTCGCATCCCTTTGCCCACTCCGGAGCGGGCGCTCCCGCCTCCGCCCGAGCCGCCGGCCGTGGTGGTCGAGGTCGCCACAACAGGCAACGGCCGCCGCCTGCTCAGGTAGGCTACTTCCCCATCCAGAGCATCCGCACGGCCACCACCAGCAGGAACCCGGCGTACAGGCGGCGGATCACGAGCGTGGGCAGGCCGATGGTGATCCGGGCGCCGAAATAGGCCCCCAGGAATAGCCCCAGCGCGATCAGGGCCGCGTAACGGAAGTTGATGAAACCGCTACGGTAATACTCGGCCGCCCCGAGAAGGCCGACGGGCGGAATCAGCGCCGCCAGGCTGGTGGCAATGGCCTCGGTCTCTTTCATCTTCAAGATCAGCAGCAGCGCCGGCACGATAATCAGGCCGCCGCCGATTCCGAACATCCCGGCGAGCACGCCGGCCAGCAGTCCAATTCCCAGGAGTATCCAGTAGATCATGGCATCCTCAGGATAAAACCGGCGGCCCGGCCGCGTCCACTGGATGGCAGTTGCTAGAATGGAATCAGCCCTTTCCCCATGCTAGCCACAGCCAGCCTTGCCGAAGAAATCCTGCAACTGAAGCGGGAGCGGCGGGCCATCTTGCTGGCGCACTACTACCAGGAGCCGGAGATCCAGGATCTGGCTGATTCGGTTGGGGATAGCTTGGAGTTGGCACGGCGGTCGCGGGATTTCGAGGGGGACGTGATCGCCTTCTGCGGCGTGTGGTTCATGGCGGAGACGGCCAAGGTGGTCAACCCCACGCGGACGGTGGTGGTTCCGGACCGGGAGGCCAGTTGCAGCCTGGTGGAGAGCTGCCCGGTCGAGAGGGTCCGCGCCTACCGGCGGCTGCACCCGGACCACGCCATCGTGAGCTACATCAACACTTCGGTGGAGGTGAAGGCGGAGAGCGATATCCTGTGCACTTCGCGTAACGCGGTGGCGGTGGTGAACTCGATGCCGCCGGAGCAGCCGATCCTGTTCCTCCCGGACCGCAACCTGGGGGATTGGGTGCAGCGGCAAACCGGGCGTCAGAACATGACCTCGTGGCCGGGAACCTGCATCGTGCACGCGACTTTTGCCGCCCGCAAGCTGGCCGCGGCGCGGATGGAACACCCGGGCGCGCGCGTGGCCGCCCATCCGGAGTGCCCGCCGGATGTGCTGGCGCTGGCGGATTTCGTCGGCTCGACGACGGCCATCATCGAGTACTGCGTTCAGACCGGCGGCGACGAGTTCATCGTGATGACCGAGAGCGGCGTGGCGCATCCGCTGCACAAGCTGGCCCCGGGGAAAACCTTTTACTTCATTCCCGCCGAGCACTGCAATTGCAGCGAATGCCCGTATATGCGGCGCAACACGCTGGAGAAGCTGCGCGATTGCCTGCTCCGGCTCGAGCCCCGCGTCGAGATTTCCGAGGAATTGATGCGGCGCGCGCTGGTTCCACTGGAGCGCATGCTGGCGCTGCGATGAACAACGGGCTGCGCGACACCTTCGGGCGGCTGCACGACAGCCTCCGCGTCAGCATCACGGACCGCTGCAACATTCGCTGCTTCTACTGCATGCCGGAGCGGGACGCCGCTTTCGTGGAGCGGCGCGAGATCCTGAGCTACGAAGAGATCGAGCGGTTTGTGCGCATCGCGGTGGGGCTGGGGGTCGGCAAGGTGCGGGTCACCGGAGGCGAGCCGCTGGTGCGCAAGGAAGTGTCCGAGCTGGTGCGGAAGCTGGCCGGCATCGACGGCATCGAGGACCTGGCGCTGACCACCAACGGCATTCTGCTTCCGCAACTGGCCGAGCCGCTCTACCAGGCGGGCCTGCGCCGGCTCAACGTGCACCTGGATACGCTGGATGGCGAGCGGTTCGCGCGCATTACGCGGCACGACGATCTGGCGCGCGTGCTGGAAGGGCTGGCGCTGGCGAAGCGCCTCGGATTCGCTCCCATCAAGATCAACGCGGTGGCTGTTAAGGACCTCTCGGAGCCGGACCTGGTTCCGCTGGCGCGCTACGGGCGCGAGAACGGCTTCGAGATCCGCTTCATCGAGTTCATGCCGCTGGACGCGCAGGGGCTATGGGACCGCGGCCGCGTGCTGATCGCCGATCAGATCCTGGAGACGCTGTCGCAAGAGATTGGGCCGCTCGAGGAGATTCCCGACCGCGATCCGCGCGCGCCCGCCACGCAGTTCCGCTATGCGGACGGAGGCGGGACCATCGGGTTCATCGCCTCGGTGAGCCGCCCCTTCTGCCAGAACTGCAACCGCATCCGGCTGACCGCGGACGGCAAGCTGCGCTACTGCCTCTTCGCGCTCGAGGAAACCGACGTAAAGAGCCTGCTGCGCGGCGGCGCCCCGGACGAGGAAATCGCCGCCCGGATTCGCTCGACCGTGCTGGCGAAGTGGGAAGGCCATGAGATCAATACCGCGCGCTTTGTGGCCCCGCCGCGGCCGATGTACTCGATCGGCGGATAATGCGAGGCCCATCTGATACAATGGCCCTTCTGGACGGGAGGACATTGGATGCCTATCGGCAAGTGGGCGGCAATCGGAGCGCTGGGGGTGTTGGGACTGACTTCCCAAGCAGCCAGCATCAAGAAGCAACCATTCGGCAAGACGCAGGAAGGTAAACAGGTGGAACTTTACACATTGACCAACTCCACGGGGATCGAAGTAGCGATCGCCACTTATGGAGGGACTATCGTTAGCTTGAAGGCGCCGGACCGCACCGGGAAGATGGGCGATGTCGTGCTGGGCCTCGCCACCGTGAAGAGCTATCAACAGAACACGGCCTATCTCGGGGCGCTCATCGGGCGCTACGGCAATCGGATCGGGAACGGCAGGTTCACGCTGAACGGCGTGGAATACAAGCTGCCGCAAAACAACGGGCAAGCCACCTTGCACGGCGGCCCGAAGGGGTTCGACAAGGTGATGTGGACGGCGAAAGAGGTTCCCAACGGCCTGGAGCTGACCTATCTCAGCGCGGATGGCGAGGAAGGGTTTCCGGGGAACCTGTCGGTGAAGGTGGTTTACACGCTGAACGACGACAACGAACTGCAGATGGACTACAGCGCGACCACCGATAAGGATACGGTAGTCAATCTGACCAACCACGCCTACTTCAATTTGGCGGGCGAGGGCCAGGGCGACATCCTGGGGCATGTGCTAACCATCCACGCGGACCGCTTCACGCCGACCGACGCGGGCCAGATTCCCACCGGCGAACTGAAACCGGTGGAGGGCACGCCGTTCGATTTCCGGACGCCGCACGGGATTCGAGCCCGCATCAACGAAAAGGACGAGCAGTTGGCGCGGGGCGCGGGGTACGATCACAACTTCGCGCTCAACCGCAAGGGCGCGGGCATGGAGCTGGCGGCGCGGGTGGTCGAGCCGCAATCCGGCCGCGTGTTGGAGGTGCTGACCACCGAGCCGGGCATACAGTTCTATTCGGGCAACTTCCTGGACGGCACGCTGATAGGGAAGAGCGGGAAAGCGTACAAGCAGCGCTACGGATTCTGCCTGGAGACGCAGCACTACCCGGATTCGCCGAACCAGCCGGCGTTCCCGTCGACGGAACTCAAGCCGGGCCAGCACTACCACACCACGACGATTTACAAGTTTTCCGTACAGAAGTAGCGGCGCGCTAGCCGAGGGCGGCCAGGACCTGGGCGGCGTGCCCCTTGGCTTTGACCTTGGGGAAGATCTTGCGGATGCGGCCGTCCTCGCCGATGAGGAAGGTGGTGCGCTCGACGCCCATCGCCTTCCTGCCGTACATGGACTTCTCCTTCCAGACGCCGTAGGCCAGGATGGCGGCCTTGTCGACGTCGCACAGGAGAGTGAACGGCAGCTCGTAATTGAGCTTGAACTTCCGCTGGGCGCCGGGAGCGTCCGGCGAGATGCCGAGGATGACGGTGCCGCGCGCGGCGAAGGCCTCGGAAGCGTCGCGGAACTCGCAGGCCTCGGTGGTGCAGCCCGGCGTAGCGGCGCGGGGATAGAAGTAGAGCACCACCTTCCGGCCGCGCAGGCTGGCGAGATGGAACGGCTCGCTGGCGTCGGTGAGGAGCTGGATGTCGGGTGCGAGATCGCCTTCTTTCATAACTTCACTTACTTGACGCTCAAGGAATCGCGCAAGAAAGCCACCACCCGGGTCAGGGAATCGTTGGCGGCCTCCGGGTTCCAGGCCATGTAGCCTCGCCCATCCTTGGCGGCGGGGTCGGCGTAACTTACCGGTGGAGCATTGCGATTGAATCCGTGCGTGGCGCCTGCGTATTCGACCGTCTGGAGATCGAACTTATACTTTTTCGCCAACAGCCGTTTGAGCTCCGGAACGGCGCTGCCCTCGCCGTAAGAGTCTTCGGTCCCGTAGAAGACGATCATGGGAGCGCCAGTCAGCCCGCCGCGGCTCTTCTCGAGTCTGGGGATAAAGGGCTTGCAGACCGGGTAGAAGGCCGCGTGCGCCGCGAATCCCTTCTCGGCTCCCATCCACTCTTCCCGGTTGGATTCCAGGGCCGTTCTGAGCGTGATCCCGCCCCCCAGCGAAAACCCCATGATGGCGATGCGTGCCGGATCGATGGCCGGCAGTTTCCGCAGCTCTTTGAGCGCCGCAAAAGCCAGCGGGAGGAAGGCCTCGGGGTGCGGCCGGTCCAGCGCGGAGGTGTAGATGCCGGTCCTGAAGTCCACTTCCAGAATCGCAATCCCGGCCTTCAGGATCGACTCCCGGTAGAACGCGCCGCGCGCGTCGATTCCCGTGGTCCCGTGAACTATGACGACCGCCGGGCAGGGGCCCGAACTGCTCTCCGGCTGATAGAGCGTGGCGGATGCCTTGAGAGAATGGCTCGAGTCCAGGGAAGAGAATTCCATTCTGGTTCCGGCGGGAGGCGCTGCGAAAGACACGCAAAAGGCAGTGAGAAGACCCGCTGCGATCAGGCCGGGATGTTTCCAACGCGTCATGGTTCACTCCTGGTAGACTGCTATCGTTGCGCCTGTGAAACTCTGCGCCGTGCCGGCCGCCAGGCTCAGCGGCACGGCCAGGGCGGGGCCCCTCTCCTTCACTCGACGGGCACCTTGGCGCCGGGGGCCGGTGCGGCGGCGGAGAGGTGCTCGATCCGCTCGTCGATCAGGGTGCGGACGGCCTTGAGAAACTCGAGGCGGGAATTGCGGAAGTGCTCGCGCGCGGCCTCGGAGCGCGGCTGGAGCAGCTCTCTTAAGTGGTCCGCAACTTCGCGGCATACGCAGCGCTCGGCTGCGGGCGGCGGAGCGGATGGCTGATCGCTCATGATGGTACCTCCTTCATTTCGACGGTGAGGACACTGCTTTCGAGCCTGGCCCGGCTGGGCGTGAGAGCGGCCATGGAAGTGGGCAGCCCGATGTGGCGGCGGAATGTGCCGATCTCGACCACTAACTCATCGCCCTTCTTGAAGAGTCCGACCTCGCCCTTGGTGGCGAACGGCAGCAGCACACGGACCTCGTAGAAGCCTTCCCGCTTGCCGAAGGTATACGGACGCTCCGTGCGCGTGACCGCGGCCGGATCTTCCCCCTCAGCATACATCACCGCGGCCAAATCCTCCAGCCTTCGGCGGCCCAGGACCTCGTGCGTGAACAGCGGAACGCGGCGGGTGGGAACGGGCGCGAAGTAATCCTCGATCTCGCGGAGGATCTTCTCCTGGGAGGCGTGCCACTCGTCGAACCAGGCGCCGGCGGCCTCGCGGGGAAGCACGCGGTTGACGATGACATTGTCGACCGTGAGGCCGTGGAGGGAGAAATAGACGAAGGCGCGCTGGGTCTCGCGGAGCACCATCTTCTCGGGATTCGTGACCAGGCGGACGCTGGTGACCTGCGGGTCCTCCATCAGTTCGTCCACGCCGGCGAGCTTGTCGAAAAGATTGCGTATGTTGGCGAAGTAGCTGTCGGGGGGCAGCTCGAACGGCGCGACGCGATTGGCGAGCGGGCGCACGGCCTTGAGCACGCTGCGCTGGAAGGGGAAGATGTGCTTCATGTACCAATCCAGCGTGGTGGGCATGCTGATGAAGCGCATGGACTCGGCGGTGGGGGCGGCGTCGAGCACGATGACGTCGTAGCGCTCCTCGCGGCGGTACTGGTTGATGTACATCATGGCGCTGAG
>Ga0326728_10015125_pt1 | contig 16131 bp, 13 predicted proteins | sample MB3enrmetagenome_FD_207602 | JGI IMG/M metagenome (GOLD analysis project Ga0326728, IMG submission 207602) | Lab enriched peat soil microbial communities from McLean, Ithaca, NY, United States - MB31MN | ecosystem: Environmental > Terrestrial > Soil > Wetlands > Peat | place: USA: New York...
CTGGGAACAATATCGCAAACCCTTACCAAAAGCCGCCTGACAACAACCAAGTATGGTAACGATTTTGTCCTGCACCCGATTTTTGCGGTCCTCAAACTTTTTTCTCGACACGCGCGGTTGCGTTGCTAAAATAAATCTACCGGCATTGAAGTCCAGCAATGCCGGTAGATTTATTTTCATGGCCTCTAATATTACGCCATGAAGTGTTGCAAACTACGAAGGGGAAAGAAATGTGTTGCCAGAGCAACGCGACACCAGGGCAATATCTGGTTGCGCAATCACAGCTTTCGTCCATGTTTGCGGGCATTTCGTGCATTTTCTCCGATCTCATACTTGACAGAGTAACGCCCACCTGCGCCTTTCAAAGTCCGGTGGAAACGCCAGGCGCGCTCCGTGCGAGAGCGCGCGGCCCGCCCTCGTCCGGCGTTTTGGGGTGTGATTGTGGAACTGTGCCGCTGTCCCTCAACAAAGGCAATGCGCGGGCCGGCCCCACTGTTGAACACTTTTTTCTTCTTGCGTAATACTGCCGCATCCGGTAATACTCCCATGCATGAACGTAACACTGGCTTCCTCATCGGGCCGGGCGCCGGTTTCGCGCCGCGCCTGGCGGAACATTTCCTCGACCCTCACAGCCGGCCTTTGCGGCTGGCTGCTGGCGGCGGGGATTTCCAAGGCCCAAACCGTCACGAACCCCGGAGCCGCGGAGACCAACAGCCTTGTCCAGGAACAGCCGGCGGCGGTCCATTCAAACGCTCCCATTCGCCTGCCGGACGTGACGGTCACCGGACGGCAGGACAGCATGCTCGGCATTGCCGATTCCGCCGGGCAAGGCACGACCGGCGCGGCGCAGCTTGCCGGCCGCCCGATTCTGCGCGACGGGGAAATCATGGAAACCGTGCCGGGAATGATCATCACCCAGCACGCCGGCGGCGGAAAGGCCAACCAGTATTTTCTGCGCGGCTTCAATCTGGACCACGGCACGGATTTCGCCAACTACCTGGATGGAATGCCGTTGAACCTGCCTTCGCACGCGCATGGCGAGGGGTACTCGGACATGAACATCGTCATCCCGGAATTTGTGGAACGGGTGGATTACGAAAAAGGCCCTTATTACGCCGACGTGGGCGATTTCGGCTCGGCGGGCGCGGCGCATTTGCAATTTTACAAAACGCTCCCGTATGACTTCGTGACGGTGGAAGGCGGCACGTTTGGTTACGAGCGCGGCGTGTTCGGCCTGTCGCAAAAACTCGGATCGGGCAATTTGCTTTACGGAGGCGAGGCATATCACGACGACGGCCCGTGGGCGCATCCGGACGATTACTGGAAATTCAACGGCCTTTTGACCTACAGCCAGGGCGACGCGGCCAACGGCTGGAGCGCCACTTTTCGCGGCTACCACGGCGATTGGAATTCCAGCGATCAACTTGCCGCAAACGCCGTGCCTCTGGTGGGTTTCTTCGGCACGCTCAACCCGGCGGACGGCGGCAATTCCGGGCGCTACAGCTTGCAGGCCGAATGGCATCGCCAGGCCGGAGATTCCGAGACCAAAATCATGGCCTACGGTTTTTACTACGACCTGGATTTGTTTTCCGACTTCACTTATTATCTCACGGACCCGGTTCACGGCGACCAGTTCGAGCAACAGGACAAACGCTGGGTGGGCGGATTGGACGCGCGGCACACCATCACCAGCGAGTGGTTTGGCAGGGATGTGGAAAGCTCATTCGGCCTGCAAGTCCGCAACGACTGGATCAACAACGGCCTTTATCAAACGGAAGATCGTGTGCGCGTGTGGAAAACGGATGCCGATCCCCTCGGCCTGCCTGCCGGCGTCGCTTCCGCCCTGCTCCCCCCCGACACGGATGTGAATCGTCTTACGGACACGCAAGTCGGTTTGTATGTGGAAAACAAAGCCCAGTGGACGGACAAATTCCGCTCGGTCCTCGCTATTCGCGGCGACTTGGATTACTTCGATGACACCAGCCTGAGCACCCCGGCCAACTCCGGCACGTCCGCCACCTTGCTGCCCAGCCCGAAAATGAGTTTGATTTTCGGCCCGTGGGACAAGACGGAATTCTATGCGCAGGGTGGATTCAGTTTTCACAGCAACGACGGGCGCGGCGCGACGCAGACCGTGGAGCCGGTTTCGGCGGACAATCCCATTTCCAATACGCCGGTTGCGAGAATTCCCGGTCTGATCCAAACCAAAGGGGCTGAAATCGGGGTGCGCACGCTGGCCCTGCCTCATTTGCAATGCACCGTTTCGCTGTGGTATCTGCACAGCGAGTCCGAACTGGAGCAGGATGGCGACACCGGGGGCACCGTCGCTTCACAGCAGCCGAGCGACCGCTGCGGCGTCGAATGGGCAAACTATTACACGCCGGTAAAAGATCTGGCTTTTGACCTTGATCTGGCGGACTCCATCGCCCGTTTTACTTCGGCGGACGCTGCCGATGCCGCGCCGATCAGTCCCGGCAGCACGACCCTGGGTCCCGGCGGCACCCGGGTGCCTGAGGCGGTCGGAGTGGTGATCTCGTCCGGCATCACGTTTCATGATCCCCATGGTTTTTCGGCGAGCCTCCGGCTGCGCTACTTCGGCCCGCGCGATTTGACCTCGGATGGGATATATCGCTCGGATTCAACACTGTTGCTCAATGCGGAGGCCGGCTACCAAGTCAACAAGACGTGGCGCATCTCCGCCGAAATCCTGAACTTGCTCGACAGCCGCGATCACGACATTGACTACGCATACGAATCGCGAATCACGCCGGCGGCAGCGGCGGCGTTCACAGATGTTTTTCATCCCGTCGAACCCTTTCAGGTGCGCGCCGGCCTGACCGCGCGGTTTTAGCCCACATGTTTCATAGTGCCTGGGTGGCACGGGCGACCCGCCCGTGCCGCCGGGCCACTGGCCCGGCGGAATTTGGAATGCGACTTTTGGCAAGAGTGCTGCGTCAGAACTTCAGTCCGTCACTCTCGGTTCCGGTCGGCGAGTCGCCGACCGGCACAGGCGAGTCGCCTGTGCCACCCAACCAAAGCGGTGCCGGGTATGAAATATCCGGGTGAGAAGGCTCGGCCTGACGCTATGGACATCCAGGACTGTTTCCACGGGCGGTCAAAAGTGATAACTCAAGATCACCTTGAAAAGCGCCGAGGCCACCAACTGATTGCCCCGGAAGTCCGCGAAAACCGGCAGTTCCACGTCTGCATACACGCTGACCGGATGCGCATGAAACTCGATTCCCGGCGAGAGCAGGATGCGCTCGTAGCCGGAGTTGGCGCCGCCCGCGGGGTTGTCGCTGCCGCCGCCGGAGGCGTTTTGCCCGGTATCCGTGGTCCGGGCGGAGGCGATGACTTGCGCCACCGGCGTGATCCGCACGCGGCCGAGCGACAATTGATTGTAGTAAACGCCCGCCGCGGTGTCCAGTTCCACCCCCGGCCGGTAGTGGGCTTGCGTCAGCGCCGGCACATCCAACAACGCCTGGGCGAACCAGCTCACGCGGTTGTCCCTGGTCACGTTGCCCCGATGGAAAGCGCCCAGCAAAACATCGGTGCTCCCGGTGCCGAGTTCCGAGTCCCGGTCCACATCGCCGTAGATATCGTTGTGTGTATAACTGCCCGTCGGCAGCTTGAAACCGAAGGTCAGGCCGGTGGATAAATCCGGGGAAAACCCGGTGTAGATGCCCTGCACGCGGATGTCCCCCAGTTGGCTCCAGTGCTCCGTGATCAAGGTGTTGCCGTTGGCGCCCCCCAGGGTTTTGAAAAGGCGGTTGTCGTAAGGCACTTCGATCTGGGCTCCCCAACTGCGGTTGAACATGTACTGAACTCCCGGCGAAAAAAACCACGTCCGGATTTGTTTGTCCCCGTTGTTCGCGGCCGGCGCTTCCGAGTTGGCGTGCCAGTTCATATTCTGGTTTTGGAAGTCGCTGTCAAGATACACCATCCCTCCGGGGCCTTCGGGAAACATCGAGCTGGTGGCCACGTCGAAAACACCGCATCCGCAGGCGCAGGCCCGGGCCGCGGCCGGCGTCAGCGCCAGCGCCAGCAGCGCGGTGGAAAGCGCCTGCTCCAAAACATTTTTGTTCTTCATATTCTTCATCCTTTCAATTCTTTGCCTGCACGCCCGCAGTGGGTATCACTCCTGCTCGAAACTGTCAAGTTTTGGCCTGCCCGAAAGAATCGGCGAATCGGCGTCACTAATGCGAAATCTGGTCGGCGAAAATCCCCTCCCCGCGCAGCCATGAAACAAAACCAGGGCAATGCGTCAGTGAAGGAGGGGAAAAAGGTAGGGCGGGCAGTCCTCTGCCCGCCGCGGCGCGCACGGAGTGCGCGCCCTACCAGCCGAGACTGACGCATTACAAACCAGGTTTGATTTCCTGTTTTTAGACGATGTTGTCTGACAGCATGAAAACTGTGACGGTTCGTGAGTTTTATCACAATGCCGGGCTGGTGGACGGACTTCGCGAAGGAAGGCAACTGGTGGTCACCGCCAATGGCAAGCCCAAGTTCGTAGTCAGCAAGGGCGCCACGCCGAGGATGACGCGCAAACTGGCGGAAGAGCGGGGATGATGCCCATCGCATGCGCCCGCTGGAAAGAATCGTTTTACGGTGCCACTGCACGGTAGAACCGCTGCTTGTAATTCGCCCAGGCCGGATCCGTGAAAGGAACCAGGCCATTCGTGTTGACCACGCTGGCAATGTTCGTCCAATTGAGGAGGTTGGTCGAGGCCTGGACGATGTAGTTGTAGCCTGACTCGCCCGTTAATTGGAATATTGGCAGTCCACTGTACGTATTCGTGGCGACGGAGAGAGTCAACGGTTGGCCTGGAGGCGGTATTGAGAGAAAGATGCTGTAGCTGTTGATGTCCATGTCGCCGGTGATTAGTGCCAGGGTATTGCCATCCGCAGAGGACATCACCCCTCCCATGAGGTAACCGAGAGGCTCCGCCGGGAACCCCCCAGATAAAAAGACCTGAGGATTGGCCATGTACCATGAGTTTCCGGTGTCAGGCGATACATAAGTGCCCCATTCCGTGGACACGATCAGCGTATGTCCACTCGCAGACGAGGCTGTGGAAGCGGCTGGGCCGGGTGCGCTGTTGGGTGCGCTGCGGGTTGGCCAAGAGGCCCCAGCATTTGTCGAGAAGAACGAGGTCTCACCCCCTACGAGAATAATGGAGCCATCGGCGGAGCACGAGATCGAATCCAAACCATATTGGGCGCCGAACGTGCCAAGGGAGGCCCATGTCTTGCCCGAATTCGTCGAGCCAAAAACAGCCCCGGTTTCCCTGGCGGGAAATGAAATTCCATAAAGGCGGGTTCCGTCAGCCGACGAGGTCAGGCCGTAGGTCGGCGAGTAGGGAGCGGTGCTGCCCTTCCATGTCGCCCCGAAATTCGTCGAGGTGTACACGTTGACGCTGCCGTCCGTGGCCGCTAACTTCTGCGCGTCAGACGAGGCGGCAAAACATGAAAAGGCCGTCGGGGCGCTGTTCGTAGTCCAGGTTAAGCCACGATCCAGGGAAGCATAGATATTGCTGCCGCTGGCCGCCAGGATTGTGCAGCCGTTTGAGGAAATCGCAAAGACCGACCCGGTTCCGGTTGTGGGCAGGAATGTGAGACCCAGATTCGTTGAGATATAAATAGCGCCGCCCGCGGTCGCGGCCAATTCGCGCCCGTCTCCAGACAGGACCAGCGCGCTCCAAACCGAATTGGTTGCCACTTGCACAAATTTTGGGACCGTGACGAAGCTGACATCCCCGCCAAGAACCGTTCCAAAAACGTTGGAGGCCACCGCTTGGCAATGATACGTCGTATAGGGAGTCAAGCCGGTCATCAAATTGCTGATGATCGGTGCGTTGGCGCCTTGGAGGATTATTGCCGGCGTCACGTTGCTGTAGTTGGTGGTGAGGCCCCAGTCGAACCAGACAGCGGTGTTGCTCGAACCGGTGGTTATCGAAGCCAATAAATTGGCTGCATAAAGCGATGGGTCTGGAGTTTCGGTGGCGAGGGATGCATGCACAACGGAAAGCGTCGCATTGCTGCTTAAAATGAAACCGAAAATATTCGATACTAGCACGCTATACGTGCCAGCCTGGTTGAGTTGGATGTTTGTCAGGGTCAGGGAGATGTTGGTGGCGTTTGGGATTGCAACTCCATCAAATAGCCACTGGTAATATGGAGATACGGCTGCAGTAACACTCACACCCATTTCGGTCGAAGTTGCCCCAAGAACAGTCTGGTTCTCTGGTTGAGCTGTGATAATCGGCCCCATCGGCTGCCAAATGTATATTCCGCCTCCATTCGCCACCGCAATTACAATCAAAGAAGATCCCTGAGAGGATATTGCGACACTAGAAAAAGGTTGTCCTAGTATGGTGAAGGGTATCCACGTTAACCCCGAATTGCCCGAAAAATACATGAGCGAGGGTTCTGCCAGCGCGAGGAACCTAGAACCGTCTGGAGATGCGCCTATGACGTCGATCATATTTGGTGGTGACGATAATACCAGCCTTGCGGTCCAGCCCCAGGCATTACCGATTACAACCGTGTTTCCAGAAGCACCGGCGAGAGTGGCCGCCTCAGCAGCCGATGTAATTAGGGCCCAAGAGATTTCACCAAAAACGCTCCAGTATTCCCCATAATTACCAGAAGCGCAAAATGTTCCACCATCGCCCAACCCCACTAATTGTGATCCATCCGACAAACAGGCTACGCCGTAGTATGTGTTTGATGGAATGTTGGCCATATTCCATTGGGCGCCAGAATTTGTTGAAACCCAGATGCCGCTCATGCCGCCAGCCACCTGAGTAATCCCATCCGCGGAACACGCAACCGAGATCCAAACATTACTTGGCGCACCAGAAAGCAACCAAGAAGACCCTGAATTAGTTGACATCCAAATGCCACCGCCATTGACAGCGGCGATCAGGTCAGCGCCGTTGGTCGAACACGCGATGGCGGCCCAGTTGTTCCTGGGAGCGTTACTCAAGTTCCAGTTCGTCCCCCCATCAAGCGAGTTGTAGATGCCGCCTCCGCCGATGACGGCGGCTATTTTCGAACAATCTGCCGAAGCGGCCACAGCGACCCAAGCGTTCGAAGGGGCTGAGGTTAACGTCCAGTATTGGCCAAGGGCGGAAGAGGCGGCAAAACAGAGACTCCCCGCCGCGGTGGTGACAAGAAGAAGAAACCTCTTTTTCACAATCGCACAACTCCCGGCTGCAATGTGCAAATCGGCCCGCATAAACCGCCTCGGCCCCGGCGCGGAGCGCCTGATATATCCTGCCCCATTTCTAGCCAGAGGAGGACTCGCCGTCAATAGAAATCGGGCCTGTAGAAACCGGGCTTATGCAGAGCTTTGCGAAAACTTAAAACCCCAGCGCCAACTGCGGTCCATCGGGCTGGCGAAAGGCGGCGGTGGAAAGCTCAGGGCCGGCTTCTGACAGGTCCACTTTGCGGAGCGCGACGTGGAACATCTGCGAAATCTGGCCGGCGAAAATCCCCTCCCCGCGCCGCCATGAAGCAAAACCAGGTTTGATTTCCTGTTTTTATACGATGTTGTCTGACAGCATGAAAACTGTCACGATTCGTGAGTTTTATCACAATGCCGGGCTGGTGGATGGACTTCGCCAAGGAAGGCAACTGGTGGTCACCGCCAACGGAAAGCCCAGGTTTGTGGTCAGCAAGGGCGCCACGCCGAGAATGACGCGCAAACTGGCGGAAGAGCGGGCCATTGGCGACCCTAAAGGCTCGAAGTTCGACGGGACGGCCTTCCTCGCCTCGCTCAAGAAATGAAAACAACAGTTCCGCTCCCAATGCTCAGGGTTTTTCGAGTTGCAAGCGCTACATGAGCAAGAATTCGCCACCCACACGGGATGATATCCGCGAGGCCCGAGCGCATGACAGACAGATCACCCGTCTCCTGCGCCGTGTCGGTTCTGGCCTCGGCCAGGGCCAGCCGAGCCATCGGTGAATCCTCGTTGCGCACGGCCTGTTCCATCCGAGGGATTCCCGCTCCAGGTATAGGCTTTGGGCACAAGGAGTCTCGACCGTTAGGGTCCGAACTCCCACGTTTTATGTGGTTTATACCAAAAGCCGCTTGACTTCCCGCGCTGACGGGCGCGGAATCGCAAACAAATGATGACGGCGGCGCTTTTTTTGATGATCGGCAATTCCTTTGTCGAGCTTGGGCTTGCGCCGCAGGGTTTTGCCAATATCGGAGGGGTGATGACATTGATTATGGGGCTTGGCTTGGTCAATCTTGGATTGGCAAATCGGAAGAAAGCTAAAAAGAATTGGAAGGCTTGGTTGCTTCTTGGCATTACTCTGTGTCTGACGGGAATTGGCGAGTTATTGATTTCGGGGGGGAATCCCTACCCAGAGAGTGCGAGCCTGCGTTTTAGCGATAAGATAGGAGTGCTTATGTTGATTGCGGGGATTTACTTTCTTGATCGTGGATGGACCAAGAGGAAGCAAGCTGAAAAGAATTGCAAGCGTTGGTTGCTTCTTGGCATGACGCTGTGTCTGCTGGGAATTGCCGCGTTTGCCATCTGATCAAATTGGCAGCTTGAAAAGACCGTTGCCATGGGACTGCCGAGGGTAATTTTCGAAACCGGCTGATCTATGGGCGCGAGGATCGAGGACTTAAAGGCCCAGCCCCAACTGCGCCCCCTCTGGCCGCCGAAAGGCGGCGGTGGAAAGCTCAGGGCCGGCTTCTGACAGGCCCAATTTGCGGAGCGCGACGTGGAACATCTGCAAAATCTGGTCGGCGAAAATTCCCTCCCCGCGCATCCTGTGCCCGAAACGGGGATCGTTGAGTTTGCCCCCACGCATGGCGCGGATGCGGTTCAACACTTTGTCCTTTTTTCCGGGAACATTCCGTTCCAGCCATTCTTCAAAAATTGGTGCCACCGTCAGGGGCAGCCGCAGGATTTCCGTGCAAGCCCACCCGGCTCCGGCAGCTTTGGCCGCGGCCAGCACCGCCGGAATCTCGTGGTCGTTCAGGGCCGGGATGATTGGGGCCACCAGCACCCCCACCGGCACGCCTGCCTTCGCCAACGCCTCCACCGCCGCCAGCCGCATTTTGGGTGAGGCCGCCCGCGGCTCGAGTTTGCGGGCCAGCTCGCCATCCAGCGAGTTGATGGACAGATGCACCATCACCGCCCGATGCCCCGCCAGTTCCCGCAGCAGATCAAGATCGCGCGTCACGAGGTAGTTTTTGGTGGTGATGATGACTGGATTTCTGAATTCAACCAAGACGGCCAGACAGCGGCGGGTCAATTGCAGCCGGCGCTCCACAGGCTGGTAGCAGTCGGTGACGCCGCTCATGGCCAGCGTGTGCGGTTTCCATTTTGGCGAGGAAAGCTCGCGCCGCAGCAGTTCGGGCGCATTTTCCTTGACCATGATTTTCGTCTCGAAGTCCAGACCGGCGGAGAACCCCAAATACTCATGGGTGTTCCGGGCGTAGCAATAGGAGCATCCGTGTTCGCACCCCCGGAATGTGTTCAGGCTGGTGTCAAACCCCACGTCCGGGCTGTCATTGTGGGTGAGGATGGAACAGGAATGGTCCTTGAAAAACTGCGTGCGCGGCGCGGCGGGCGCTTCGGCGGGCGCTTCGCCTTCGGCGTCCGGGTCGGGTTCCAGGTGGAGTTTCTCGAACCGGTTGGCCGGATTGGCGGCCGCCCCGCGGCCGGGCGCGATGCGGGACGGGTTTGTCACGGGTGTTTCATGGATTGGAATTGCGATGGAAAACTATCTCCGCTCGCCAGCGCCTTGTCAAGGAACCCCGCGCCGTTGCGTTAATTGTTGTAGTGTCGGCGCTGTGCGCCGAGGTCGAGCCACAGGCTTGACGCTGCCTCAAATGAAGGCATTGCCGAAAATGGACCCGGGCAAGATCATTCAAATCGGAGGCGTGGCGGGGGAGGCTGGGAGCGCGCCGTGGACCTCTTTGATGAATCCGAACTTTTTGACGCGAGCGATCAGGGTCGTCGGTTTGAGACCCAACAACTCGGCGGCGCCGCCCGGACCGTGGATCTTCCAGCCGGTCTTGTTGAGCGCCGCCAGAACATCCTCGCGCTCGCGTTGCCGGAATTCGAGATCGCGGAGAATCCCTGTGCCGGCTGGCGCGGATCTGGCTTGGGGAGGAGCGGCGGCGATGATGCGCACATCCACATTGCGGGTTCTTTCTTCGCCGACCCGTTCATGCTGGCCTTCCTGCAAGACGCGAAGAAACTTGCTTTGCAGTTCCAATGGAATTTCACCCACCTCGTCCAGAAGCAGGGCGCCTCCGTTGGCGGCTTCAAACCGGCCGGCCCGATCCCTCAGGGCGCCGGTGAACGAGCCCCGGGCATGTCCAAAAAACTCGCGCTCGTAAAGTTCCCGGGGAATCGAAGCGCAGTTGACCCGGATAAGCGGCCGCTCGCTGCGCGGGCTGTGCTTGTGGATCTCGCGGGCGACCAATCCTTGCCGGGGCCGGTCTCACCGAGGATCAACACGCTGGCATCCGATACGAGCGATTGCCGATCAAGCCGGCGCACAATAAGGGCGCGCTGGCTGTGTCGTCAGTCCCTTCGGTGAGTTGAAAGCAGAATTGGGCGTCGGCCACGGTGTATTCGGCATGGCCGGTGGATGCTTTGAACTCCATGGCCTTATAGACGCAGCCTCAGCCCTTCATACATTCAGCATACCGCAGCATCAGGCCCCAGCCAATGTCTTGATGACTGATGACTCCCACGACTTTATGGTTTTGGACAACCGGCAATTGCTTGATGCGCCGGGCCGTCATGGTCGCCCCAGCCTCCAGCGCCTCAAGATTGGGGGAGGCGGTGATGACTTTTTTCGTCATAATTTCGTCCACGGGAACATTTATGAAATCTCGAAAGCGATCTTCCATGGACTGGGGAGCAGTAAGATACTCTTCATGTTCCATTAGTTCTTTCTGCGTTGGGAGCAATTTACGGCTCAGATCAGAGTATGTGACAATGCCTGCCAGCGTTTCCTCGCTGTCCACGACCAGAATATCATTCAGTTGGTAGCGGAGCATAAGCTGCAGAACCTCTCGCAATGGCGTCTTGGGGCCAACCGTGATCGCCTTAGGATTCATCAATTCAAGGACTTTCATATAAGATCCGTAACACATAAATCGTGCCAGGCGGCGGATGGATGCGCAAATCATTATTACGGCTGACTTCAAGACGTGTTTTCGCATCCTCAAACACGGCCCGGCGGCTTGCGAGGCTTCGCAAGTTCCAATTTTTCGCAGGCGAATTGCGAATTTGTGCTCGATTCCGCGCAGGATCGCAAATACCGCCCCGTCACGATGCGGGAAAAGTCCAGGAAAACCTTGGCTTTTTCTGGTGGCAACGTCAAAATCCCGCGAAGGGCCATTTTCACGCAGATGGGCCTGAAAAATGCTTGAGAACCCATTGGAGAAAGCTATGACTAAACATCCGAAGGCCGCCAAGCCCGAAGTTTCCGTGAGCGCGATAAATGCCATCTATCTTCGCCGCTCCGTGCGCGACTATGCGCCCCGGGCCATCGGCCAGGCCGTCATCCAGTCCCTGCTCGATGCCGCCGTCCACGCCCCCACCGCCATGCACGAGGAGCCGTGGTCCTTTGCCGTCATTCAGGATGGAAACCTGCTGAACCGGCTGTCGGACAGCGCCAAAGAAAGTGTGCGCCGCGAAGCGCAAGGTTCCGATTCCCAGCACGCAAAGCATTCGCTGGAACTGGTGAACAAACCGGATTTCCATGTTTTTTACAACGCCGGCACGCTCATCGTCATCTACGGCAAATTCCAGGGGCCGTTTGTCGCGGCGGATTGCTGGCTGGCGGCGGAGAACCTGATGCTGGCCGCCTGCGCAAAAGGGCTTGGCACCTGCGTGATCGGCTTTGCCGTCCCGGCGCTGAACACGCCGGAGTGGAAGGCCGCATTATCAATCCCCGCGGAAATGACGGCCATCGCGCCGATCATTGTGGGCGTGCCCGCCGTCGAAACTCCGTCTGTCCCCCGCAAACCGCCGGAAATCATTGCTTGGAAATCGGAGAGAATGCCCGGATGAACACACTCGAATCACGAAAACAACTTGTCCTTGCGGAAGAGGGAGTCAAGATTTAGCCGGCCCGCAGGGAACGGCCCGCTGCAAGATTTGCCCTGCTGGAACGTATGGGTGAATGGCGGGCCTCGATTACAAGAGAGTCCCAGAAATCAAAAAATGAGGCAAAATATGAAACGAAATTGGATCATGGAATGCAGTACTCGCGTCATCGGCGCTTTGGCCGCCCTTGTCATGGCCTGGGCCGTGCTGACGGCCGGCCCGGCCAGTAACGCCCAAACCACCGCCGCCAATTTGTCCCCGGATTTGCAGCAAATCGTCAAGCTGGCCCAGGCGCACATGTCGGACGACGTCATCATGGGCTTTATCAAAGGCTCGGGCAAATCCTACGCTCTGAGCGCGGATGACATGCTTTATCTCAACAGCCAGGGGGTTTCGCAGGCGGTGATCAGCGCCTTGATGCAAACCCAAAGCGCCGCCCCGGCGGCGTCCGCTCCCGCGAGCGCTCCACCACCGGCGCCGCCGCCGGCTGCCGCGCCGGCCCCGGCTCCAATTCCTGCGCCTGCCTACGCGCCAGCCCCCGTCCCCGCGCCGCCGCCGGGATTGGCGGATAATTTCGCCACCGATGCCGGTTTGAACCCGTCGGTCTGGATGACGCAAACCCCGCTGCTGCAAAGCCTGGCCCAGTGGAATGGTTCCGCTTCCGTGCCTCCATTGCTGTCCTTTGGTCCGGCGGGAATGCAGATGTCGGGGGTGAGCGGTCCGGGCCAATTTGCCGGCATTCAATCCATAGGCTCGTATGCGCCGCCATTTACCTTCACCGCGACGGTCTCCGGGATGGAAGAGAGAGGGATTCCATTTGAGGTTTATCTGGTCAGCCCGGATTTGCGGCAATGGTTGAGCGTGGCCGGGCACTTGGGCGGGGCGGGCGGCCCGCGGGAGGGGGTCGGGATCAGAACACCTTTTGGCGGGGCCAGGATTCCGCTGGGCGGCGGCCCATCGCCGGAACACGGGGTTTGGGCCAATTGGACGGGCAGCGCCCAGCCCATATCTGCCTTGGGCAACAAGATTTATCCCGCGCCGATTGCAAGGTTGCCTTACACGATTACCATGACCGTTGGGGCCGATGGCATGGCGTCGGTGACTTTGCAGGATCCGGCCGGGGTGTCGCTGGGCGCGCTCAACGCGATGCCGGTGGGCGCGGGACCGTTCAACGTGGTTTTGGCGTCCCGAGGCGAGGGGCCGGCCTTCGCCAGTTGGCGGGCGGTGCAATTGACTTCGCTCACGCCGCAGCCGGTCGCGGTCATGGCGCCCCCCGAAACGCCGACGCTGGATTATTTCCAGGCGCATTTGACGCCTTACGGCCAATGGATTGATGTGCCGGGCATCGGCCCGGCTTGGGTCCCGGCCGAGGCCAACAACCCCGATTGGCGGCCGTACATGGACGCGGGCCACTGGGAATACACCGACGCCGGCTGGTATTGGCAGTCGGATTATCCGTGGGGCGACATCGCCTTCCACTATGGGCGCTGGATTCGGAACGATTTGACAGGAGGCCGGTGGGCCTGGGTGCCGGCTTATGATTGGGCGCCGTCGTGGGTCGCCTGGCGGGAGGGGACGGGCGGCATGGGTTGGGCGCCGCTGCCGTGGGGAGTGGAATTCCACGCGGGCGTGGGCCTCTACTGGCATGGCGCGGTGGCGGTGGAAGGGGTTGATTTTGGACTCGGTTTTGACGCGTTTGTGTTCGTGGGACCGGATCATTTCTGGGGGGGTGATTACCACAGGTATGCGTTCGAGCGGGTCCGGGCGCGCGAATTCTTCGATCACAGCCAGTTTCACGCGGGCTACCGGATGGAGGGCGGGCGCTTGCGGGCGGAGGGATTGGGACGCGAGCATATGGCGGAGGTCACGCGCCATGAGGTGGTGGAGCGCAAAGCGATGGATATGCGGCACGAGGAAGAGCGTCATAATTTCACCACCCGGGCCGCGGCGCACCAGGAATTGACGCGCGCTCCGTCGCCTGGCGAACGCAAGACGTCCGCGGCCGCCCCGGCAAGCGCCGCTCCGGCCCCGGCCAACACGCCAAGAGGCGCGCCGGCACCAAGCCGCGCCGCCCCGGCCGCCACGCCGGGCACCGCCTCGGCCACCAATCGCGCGCCGGCCGGCGCCAGTCCCGCCACGCCTCCGAGAGGCGCGCCGGCTCCAAGCCGCGCCGCCCCGGGCGCCACACCGGGCGCCGGTTCGTCCACCAATCGCACCTCAACAGGCAGGTAGGAGGAATTGAGAAAATGAAGAATCCAATATCTCGAACGGCCCTTGCGGCCATCACAGCAACCGCAATTTGCCTCGGCGCTTTCGGAAGCGTCGCCGGCGCGCAAAACAGCGTCTCAAACCAGGCCGGCGCCGCCCAGACCCCGGCATTGCCTTCGGGCGTGAGCGAAGTGACGAAGATGTTCAAGGGCGGCATTTCAGCGGACATCATGGTCAGTTATATCAATAATTCGCCATTGTCGTTCTACCTGAGCGCGGACAACCTCATTGCCTTGCAACAAGAGGGTGTTCCCACGCCGGTGCTGACGGCGATGATGCGCCGTTATGGCGAATTGCAGCGGCAAACGGGAATGGCAGCCGGCGCGCCAATCCAAGTGCCGGCCCAGGCCGCGGCGCCGCAGTATGCCGGCGCGCCAGTCCAAGTGCCGGCCCAGGCCCCGGCGCCGCAGTATTATTCCTACGATTCCTACGCGCCGGCGCCGCCGCCGGCTTCATACTCTTATGTCGCGGTGCCAAGTTATCCGGTTTACGGTCCGTACTATTACGATCCGTTTTATTATCCGTGGTATCCCTTCGGCGGGCCGGTGGTCTTTGATTTTGGCTTTGGCCGCTTCGGCGGGTATGGCGGACATTGGGGCGGCGGCGGGCGTTTCGGCGGCGGTGGGTGGCGCCGCTAAAATTGCCGGCCGATTGTGCTTGCATGGGGGTGCCGCGAGCCTTAGTGTTCTTCAAAATCTTGAAACCGACCTTCCGTGCCAGAGGCGCTGTCTGCTTCTGGGAGGAGGGGGGGCTTGATTTTTTGTCCCCGGCAATGAGGTCCGGGGCGGCAATAAAGCAATCAACCCGCAACAGTTCGTCTGTCAACCGAAAAGTTTATATGAAAAGCAATCTTATTTGTGCCGCAATCGTCCTGGTGGCCGGCTCCGTCCTTGCCGCCCCCAAGGACGATGTTACCGCCGCGATCACCAAGTTGGCCGCCGCTGACAATTACAGTTGGAAAACCGCTCCGGTGGTTGACCCCAATGCCCCGGCCGCGCCCGGCGGCCGTCGTGGGGGTGGCTTCGGTTTCTTCGGCGGTGGTGGCGCGCTGGATGGAAAGACGCAGAAGGATGGTTTGTTGTACGTTTACATGCCGGCGATGGGTGGTTTTGGCCGGAGAGGCGGCCGCGGCCCTGGCGGCCCCGGCGGCCCCGGCGGACCTGGGGCTGGCGGACCTCCTCCCCAGGCAACCACCAACGAGGCCGTCATCATGGGCGAAAAAGGCGCCATCAAGACCGCCGCCGGCTGGCAATCCTTTGCCGAAGCCAGCGCGCCCCCTCCCGATGACGGCAACGGCGGTGGATTTCCATTTAATCCGAATATGATGGCGGTCAATAACGCTCGCAACACCAAAGCCCCGGCGGCGGAAGCCAAGGAACTCCTCGGCATGGTCACCACTCTCACTCTGGCCGACGGCGTTTATTCCGGGGATTTGACTGAAGCCGGCGCCAAGGCGCGCCTGACCCCGCCTGCATTTGGCGGCTTCGGCGGCGGCGGCGGGCCGGAGATCAGCGGCGCCAAAGGCTCCGTCAAATTCTGGATCAAAGACGGCACCCTTGTCCGATACGAATACAATCTGAAGGGTTCCATGGATTTCGGCGGCAACCCCGTTGATATCAACCGCACCACCGGCGTGGACATCAAGGACGTCGGCGCCACCAAGATCGAAGTGCCCGACGACGCCAAGAAAAAGATGTCGTAGCCTGCACATTTCCCGGTTCCTGGGTGGCACGGGCAACTCGCCCGTGCCGCCGGGCCACTGGCTTGGCGG
>Ga0326728_10015126_pt1 | contig 16130 bp, 11 predicted proteins | sample MB3enrmetagenome_FD_207602 | JGI IMG/M metagenome (GOLD analysis project Ga0326728, IMG submission 207602) | Lab enriched peat soil microbial communities from McLean, Ithaca, NY, United States - MB31MN | ecosystem: Environmental > Terrestrial > Soil > Wetlands > Peat | place: USA: New York...
TCCAGGGCGCCATCGAGAGTTCCTTCGCTTGATATGGGAGCAGGGAACTGTATCGAAATTTGAGTCGCAGAGCCGCCGGAAGGACGGAAGCGTGATTTGGATCGTCGAGACAACCCAGACCGCCCAAGACCCCGACAGCGGTCTACAATACTTCGAAGGCACCATCGAAGACATCACCCACCAAAAAGAAATGGAGCAGGCGCGCCAGGAGGTGGAACAGATGAAGGACGAGTTCGTCTCGGTGGTGAGCCACGAACTGCGCACGCCGTTAACCTCGATTCGCGACGCCCTGGGCTTGCTGGCCGGAGGCCGCGTGACGGACCCGGAAAAAGTACAGCGCATGCTGGATATTGCGGTGACCAACACTGACCGGCTGGTTCGCCTCGTCAATAACATCCTGGATCTTGAACGCATGGGGTCAGGCCGGATCAGCATGGAGAGACAGGCTTGCGCGGTCGCCGACCTGATGACCGATGCAGCCGAGGTGATGCACCCGGCGGCGGAAAAGGCCAATGTGCAGTTATCCGTATCTCCCCTGGCGGCTTTTATTTGGGCTGATCCCGACCGGATTATGCAGACTCTTACGAACCTGCTCAGCAACGCGATTAAGTTCTCGCCTCCTGGCGGTGCCGTCTGGCTGACGGCGGCACGTGTCGGCGAGCAGATTCAATTCCAAGTTCGGGACCAGGGGAGAGGGATTCCCGCCGATAAGTTGGAAAGCGTTTTTCAACGCTTCGAGCAAGTGGACGCGTCCGACGCCCGGGAGAAGGGTGGTACCGGATTGGGGCTGGCCATCTGCCGGACCATTGTGAATCAACACGGGGGCCGCAGTTGGGTGGAAAGTAAATTGGGTGCCGGCAGCTCATTTTTCGTCTCACTTCCGGAACTGAAGGGGCCAAAAGAAGAAGAAAAGCCTGAGGTTCCCGCCCGCACGAGCACTGCTTCCACGGTTCAGAAGATTCTCGTTTGCGATGACGACGAGTCGGTGCGCGCAGTCATGCAATCTATCCTCGAGCTACGGGGCTATCAAGTGATCTCCACTTCATCGGGCCTGGAGGCGATCGAGCAGGCCGCGACCCAGCTACCCGACGCGGTGCTTTTGGACATGTTGATGCCCGGGATGGATGGTTGGCAGACCATGGCGGCCCTGAAACAAAATCCTGCGACGCGGGATATTCCCATCATTGTCGTAAGTGTTTTATCCTCTCAAGAACGTGAATCATCGCAGGCTGACATCGCGGCCTGGATACGTAAGCCCCTGGATGAAACTGTTCTCGTCCAAGCCTTGGAGAGGACCTTTGGCTCCCAGGCCAGTGCGCCCAGAATCCTCTTAGTGGAAGACGACTTGGCCCTGGCACCGGTGGTAATGACCATGTTTGAGCGGCATGGCATACAGGTGGTTCATGCACGGACGGGCCGGGAGGCGATAGAGGCCAGTCAGAAGTCTCACCCGGATTTGCTAATTCTGGATATCGGCTTGCCGGAGGGCGATGGTTTCTCTGTGGTGAATTGGCTTCGACAGCATGATCAACTGCGGCTTATTCCTCTAGTTGTTTACACCGCGAAGGATTTGGAGGCTTCAGAACGAGAACGGCTGAAGTTGGGGGTGACTGAGTTTCTTACCAAATGCCGAGTTTCCCCGGAAGAATTCGAGCAGCGCGTGATCACCTTGCTTAACCAGGTTATTCCGAATGCGGGGATGCCGGCACCTACCACACCCAGGGATGCAGGTGCATCATAAAACGTGTTTAGTGGCTGGGAGGCAGGGATTCGAACCCCGATACGCAGATCCAGAGTCTGCAGTCCTACCGTTAGACGACCTCCCAGTGAGGCATTCTGATAGAAGTAAACGGGCGGCCCGGCGCTTGTCAAGGCTTCTTTTTGAAGCGCCTTGACGCACATGGCGGGGACAGTAGGCAGGGTACTCAGAATAATCGGAAGCTGACTTCCACCATGACGCGCACCGGCACCGGTGTACCGTTTCGCTGGGCAGGTTTAAACTTCCACGTCTTCACGGTTTCAACGGCCTTTTCATCCAAGCCAAGACCAAGGGGCTTCACGACTCGGCAATCCGTGACGGCCCCTACGGCATCGACGATGATCCACAGAACGACGGTGCCTTGGTACTTCGCCTTGCGCGCTTCCTCGGAGTATGCGGGATCGGGCTTGTAAATGGGGATCGGCTCGCTGACGCCATTCCCCACGCTAAAAACCCCGCCACCAAAGCCGCCGCCTTCGCCGGGACCAAGGCCACCGCCTTTACCGGAACCAATCCCCGTGCCTTCTCCGCTTCCAATCCCACCGCCGAAACCGGGGCCGTTTGAGGCGGGCCCTATCACCCCATTCGGATCACCCCAGGGCATGTTGGAGCTCATTTGCGGGAGCTTCAATTCCGGCGGTCCCAGCAGCGTAGGTGGAACCACGAGCTGCGGGTTCGGGTTGGGAATTACTGCCATGGGGGGTGCGAGCTGCACTTTTGCAAACTTGGGAATGGCGCCTTTTGAAGCCGGCGTCGGCGAGCGATCTCCACCTCCTCCACCGCCTCCTGCCTTCTTGTTCCCTGCGGCAGTCATTTGCGGGAGGTAGGGCGAGATGTCCACGACCTCAGCCTTAGTGGCGGCTTTCACCGGCTGCCACATGCGTGAAAGGACGTAGGGCAGCAAGAGGAGTGTCAGCGCAATGCTGTGTACCAGCACGGAATTGACCCAGGAGGCGGCTTGCTGACGATAGTCACGCCAAATGTCGGGAGGGTATGGCCGTTTCTTGAATATGAACGAGCCCACAAATTCGCCCAGGGCGAATCCTGCGATCACACCTAAGAATATACCCGCGTCCCGTCTCCACAACCAGCCGCCCGCTCCCAACACAAGGGCAAAGGCGAGGGCGCACAGCGCGCGCTTTTCATGCTGCCCATAGTTGTAAAACCCGATCGGGTCGCGAGGCCTTTCAAATGCCACCTTGATCTGGGAGGGGAGATCCATGAACCAGGGGCGCATGTCCGTGGCAGGCAAGTTGACTTCGCCGCGATAGTATTGCGCGGGCACAGTCACCTTCGGTTCGCGAAACCAGTCGCGGATCTGCCGGTATGTGGAAACGAAAAGGGATGGGGGCTCGACGAGTGTGAGCCCGAAAGCCACGGGCGGCGCGGGCACGTTTTGGGGTGGATTCTTTCCCGGGCCGACTTCAACCTGAAGGTTGCTGGTTGACATTAACCTTTGTTCCCATTCCTCGGGCTAATGCTTCGCCCGGGCGAGGCGTTATTTAGCCCTAATATTTAATGATGGCGGACCGCACCACTGGGTTGTATCGGCTTGGGCCTCGCAGCTCGTCCGCCTCGAACCTGTCTCATACTACCACATCAAGCGCACGATGATAAAGCCCAAGATGTCCCAGCATTGAGAGAGCTCACTAATTAGATGCACTGGGTGGCGAAAAGGTTACTGTGGAAGGTGCCTCATGCCCTTGCTGACGCGACAAATCCCAGACCTTGCCCCGATGGTCCGAACACCTGGCACGTACCACCTGGTCTATGCAGTGTGCGATCTGCTTCCTGAATCCCGTCCCGTTCGGCTTGAGATAGGCGCACCGACTTGATACAGTGTATAATTGACTGGATTTCAAGTTATGGACGGTCAACCTCTTATGCCAGCACGAGCGAGTTTTCTTGATCCGTTGGAGCCGGCCAATGGCGAGCACGGGAAGCTTTATGTAGTCGGCACTCCGATCGGAAACCTCGAGGACATCACGCTGCGTGCGATCCGTATTCTCAAAGAGGTGGACCTAATTGCCTGCGAGGACACTCGCCGCACGCAGAAACTTCTGAATGCTTACAAGATTCAGACGTCGACCATCAGTTATCACGAGCACAACGAGATGACGCGTGCGCCCGAACTGGTTATCCAGATGGAAGAAGGTAGCAGTATTGCCTTGGTCACCGACGCCGGCATGCCCGTGGTCTCAGACCCGGGCTTCCGATTGGTGCACCTTGCCGTTCGCCATAGCATTCCCGTGATCCCCGTTCCCGGCGCCTCGGCCTTCGTGGCGGCGCTGGCGGCTTCCGGATTGCCCGTGGATAAGTTCCGTTTCCTGGGATTCCTGCCAAGCAAGAAGGGCGAGCGCCGGAGGGCATTGGAGGAACTTAAGGATGACACACGGACGCTGGTCTTCTACGAGGCGCCGCATCGCTTGCTGGAGATGCTCAAGGACGCGCACGAAATCCTCGGCGAACGGGAAATGGTCATTGCCCGGGAAGTGACGAAGGTCCACGAGGAGTTCCTGCGCGGAACCATAGGCACGACCCTCGAGTATTTGAAGAGGCGGCCGGCAAAGGGTGAAATCACCGTCATGATTGGTCTGCACACCGAATCGGACGCTAATACTGGCACCTCGCCTGTGGCGTCCATCATCTCCGAAATCCAAACGGCCATGGGTGAGCATAAGGTCGATGAACGAGCCGCTTTGAAAATTGTGGCCCGCGCCCGTGGCGTTTCCAAAAGCGAAGCCTACCGCCTGTTGCAAGCGGAAAAAAATCGCAAGAGTTAGTTCCGCTTGCGCACTTTCCAACGATTTTTATTCTCTGAGTATTGCCACCTTTTCCTGACATGGCATGCCAGTTCTGGCGTCTGAATGCGACCTTCCGCCCAGGCCCTCAGAAGCCCTCTGAGCTATACATGGGAAGTGTGGCTCCGATGAAGCGAACTCCTACGCGGTAGAATTCCTCATCTTGTTTGGTGCTGCGGACGACGGTGGCTTCGGTGAAAAAGTCGGTGGGTCCCGCGTTGGGCCGCATCGGACCGCGGCCGGGAATGACGACGGTGAGACTGGCAAAGATGGCCAGTTCGCGTTTGGTCAGGAAGGAGAGGCCGCGCCGGCTTACTTCCACCGCGGTGGTAGCATCGTCGTACTCAAGTCCTGCCGAGTCCAGCCCTCGCACACGGATGGGGATGGCGGCTTCGACCCGGCGCTGACTTCTTTTGTTTTCGCTGGAAGGCTCCATCAACGTCACCTTGTTCTTTCAGGAGGCGATTACCGCTTCCGGGTGGGCGGCGAGGGAGGCGAAGAACGCATCTACGCGTGCCAGCACTTCGCCTGTTTCGCGCGCGCTTTGTACCTGCCGTCGCAGTTCCGTTCCGTTGCGCACGCCGTGCGTGAACCAGCTTGCAAACTGTTTCATCTTGCCGAGGGCGCCGGGAATTTCCTCGGCGATCAGCATGGAGTAGTAAGTGCGAATCAACTCGTAGCGGTCGGCATCAGTCGGCACGCGGTAGGTGCCCGTGGCGAAGAATTCCGCAAGTTGACGAAAGATCCAGGGATTAGAGGCGGCCGCTCGCCCGACCATCACCGCGTCGCAGCCGGTCTGTTCGTGCAAGGCCAGGGCGTCCTGGGGTTTAAACACGTCGCCGTTGCCGATCACAGGAATGCGCACGGCTTGCTTGACCTGCTGGATGATTTCCCAGCGCGCCCGGCCGCTGTAACCCTGCACGCGGGTGCGTGGATGGATGGCCAAAGCTTGCGCCCCGCAGTGCTCCGCCAGGCGCGCCACGGGCAAGGCCACAATTTCCTCCTCGCTCCAGCCGGAACGGAATTTGATGGTAAAGGGGATCTTGACGGCGGCGCGAATCGCGCGCAGGATTTTTTCCAGCAGGGGCAGGTCACGCAGCAGTCCTGAGCCACCACACTTCGCCACTTTTTTGGCGGGGCAACCGAGGTTCAGGTCCACCAGGTCAAATCCCAGGTCTTCAATTTGACGCGCGGCTTCCGCCAGGTGCGCCGGGTCGGCGCCGAAAATCTGCGCGCTGATCGGCCGCTCTTCCTGCGTGTAATACAGATAGCGTTGCGACCTGAAATTCCGGCGAATCATCCCTTCACTGGAAACAAACTCCGTCATGATCAGCCCGCAGCCGCCCAGGCGCTTGATGAAGCGGCGGAATACCGTGTCGGTAATCCCCGCCATGGGCGCCAGGATGTGCGCCGGTCGTATGACGAGATCGCCGATATACAGATCTTCAAATACCATGTTGATTACAACTTCTCAAAGGACTTACGCCAACGCTTAAGCAACCTCTGTGATTGTGGGCTGCCCGCCGAAGGTTGTCAAGGAGCCTCCCGCCCCGGCAGGATATCCTGGGCATTGGCGATGCCGAAGCGCATTTGGCCCTCCGCCACCAGTTCGCCGTCGCGGAAGATGGAGCCGTGCAACTCGCCGACCTGCGCTTTCATCCGCACTACTTCCGCTTCCACACGGACCGTATCGCCGGCCTCAATCGGTTTAATAACCCGCGCGGAGGGTATGAACAAGATCAGGGCAATCTTGCTGGCCATCTCCGGGCGCTCCATCACCAACACGGCGCCGACCTGCGTTACTAGTTCCAGAATGACGCCGGTGGGGATGATCGCGACGCCGGGGGCATTCCCACGCGCAGCCTGATCGTTCACGGAAAAATGCTTCATCGCCACTATGCGCTGCCCGGGAACGAATTCCGTCACCTGGTCGACAAAGAGGAAAGGGAAGCGGTGGGGCAAAATACGCGCAACTTCGTTTGAGGAGAAGTAAGACATGTGGGATTCTACAAAGGCTAAAGGTCAAAGGGTAAATGATAAAGGTTAAAAAGCAGCGATCCTCCTTTTATCCTTTACCCTTTAACCTTTACCCTTCATTTTTCGGCGGCTTCAGCAGTTCCCGTTTCAGGGCCGGGTTGCGGTTGGTCCAGTCGCCGGGGCGGTCCTGGTCCGCCGCGTACTGCTCGCGCACTGCTTCCAGCTTGGAGTCCATTTCGTCCAGGAAATTGACCACCAGGGCCTCGGCAAACATCGGTTCCTTGGGCGAGCCGAACTCCAGCTTGCCGTGGTGGGAAAGAATAATGTGCTCAAGCTCGTCCTTGAGTTCAGCCGGGAAGTTGGGGATCTGGCGAATCTTCGTCTGTACCATTTCCAGCGCCATGGTGATATGTCCGAGCAGTTGTCCCCGCGTGGAATAGCGAAAGCCGCGGGTGAAACTCAGTTCTTCCGTCTTGCCCATATCGTGGAGCACCAGGCCGGCCACGATCAAGTCGCGCCGCAGCCAGGGATAATGATCCACCACGCGATCGGCCAGGGCGATCAGCGACGAGACGTGTTCCAGCAACCCGCCCAGGAAGGCGTGATGATAGCTCATCGCTGCGGGGGCCAGCTTGTACTTTTCCGCCAGCGACGCGTCTTCCAAGACGCTCAGCAGCAGCACGCGCAGCGGACCCTCGCACATGCGGCGCACGCGCTCGAGCAGCGCGGCGTACATTTCTTCCGGGTCGCGCTGGGTGCGTGGAAGATAATCGAGCAAGCTCACTTCTTCAGGGGCGCAAAGCGTGATCTTCCGGACGCGTAGCTGCGGCGTGCCGCGATAGCTTTCCACGTGTCCTTCCACCTGCACGACGTCATCAGCCTCAAAGGCCGGAGTGGTACGTTCGGAATAGTCCCAGAGTTTGGCGGCAATGGCCCCCGTGGCATCTTGCAGGCTGAGGTCAAGGTAAGCGGCGCCGCTGCTGGTGATCTTGCGTTCTTTGGATTGGACCAGGAAGGTACTGCGCACTGAGGAGTCCGGGGTGAGGTCCTTGATGAAGGTTTGCTTCATTGAGTTTTTTCAGAAGTTAGCGCCGCGCCCAGCGTATCGGCGCCCGTGTCTACGTATCCCGGAGCCAGATAAATGTAACTGTCTTTGCGAAGTTGGGTTAGATATTCGCGCATCTTGGGTTCCATTCGCTGGCTGTATAGGACCTCTTGCACGCGCGCTTCCACCTCTTCAAAGGGGGGGACGCCGGGACTGAATCGTTCCAACAGCCTCAGGATGATGTACCCGCTCTTGACCTTAATCGGATCGGTATACTCGTTGGGATCGATCTTAGCGAGGTCCGCCGCAATGGATGGCGGGATGGTGGAGATTTTTTGCAGGCTGATGTCTCCCCCCTGGTCTATATCGGGTCCGTCGGAGTATTTCTTTACCACCTCACTAAACTTCGCGCCTCCCTTCAGTTCGGCCTCCGCGTCCTTGGCGCGTTTTTCGGCCTCATCGGGCTTGTACTTCTCTGTAGAAATCAGGATTTCCGCAAGGTGGACCATCCCCTCGGATTTAAACTCCTCCTTGTGGTCATTGTAATATTTCCGCTCTTCTTCCCGCGTCACAATGATACGGGAACCAACGTCACGGCTCATGACTTCCTGCATTAGGAGCTGGCGGCGGATGCGGTCCTTGAAGTCCTCCCAATTAACGCCTTGTTGTTCCGCATCCTTTTCCAGGTCTTCGATAGTCGCCAGGTTGTCCTGTTTGCGCATTTGATCCAGCCGCTTGATGAGGTCGGTTTCCACGTTGACATCCTCGTCTTTGGCCTTCTGGACCATCAGCGACTCATCGATCAAGTTGCGCAAGAGGTTTTTGCTTTCATCACTCACCTTGGCATCGAGGTCGGGGCCGGAAAACTGCTGGCCGAGCTCCTCGCGAAGCTGGGCTTTTTCCCTTTCATACTGTCGCTGCGTAATGATCTCATTGTTGACGCGCGCGATGATGCGTTCCACCACGTGGGCGGCCCAGACGTGCGGCGCTGCAAAAGTTGCCGCCAGGATGGCGCCTGCCAGAATTTTGACCGTTCGTTTCATCATCCCCCCCGAGGCAAGTCAACAGTCATCGTGGTATCTTTACTGATTACTGACAACCGACCACTGATAACTTATCTTAAGTCTGCGGGTGCAATTCCTGCAAGACGTTTTGGACTTGCGTCAGCAGGTTGCCGTCGCGCTCGCGCAGGCGGAAGCGCAGGACGCGGTCCGGGCGGAAGCTGGCTTCGCGGCGCCGCCGCACCAACTGCGCCAACCGCTGCGGATCAACCGGCGCTTGCTCATGGAACTTAACCCAAATCTCATCCCCTTTGCGCTCCACCGTTTGTACCAGCAAGCGTTCCGCCGCGCTTTTCAGCAAGGCATAGTCCAGCAGGTTGGCGACCGATGGGGGAAGGGGGCCGAAGCGGTCGGCCAGCTCGGCCTCCAGGTCCGCCCGTTCGCCGGGCGTGGCGGCGCTTGAAATGCGTTTGTACATGCGCAGCCGTTGGTTCTCGTCGGGAATATAAGGGTCGGGAATCTTGATGTCGAGGCCCAGGTTGAGCGAGGTGCGCACTTCGATCTTGGCGGGAGCGCCTTTCAATTCCTCCACCGTCTGCTCCAGCATCTTGAGGTAGAGGTCGATCCCCATGGCGTTCAAGTGACCATGCTGCTCGGCCCCCAGCAGATTGCCGGCGCCGCGCAATTCCAGATCCAGCGCCGCCAGGCGGAAGCCCGCGCCTAGATCGGAAAATTCCTTCAACGCCGCCAGCCGCCGCCTGGCGATGGGCGTCAGTGTGTCTTCCGACGCAATCAGGAAAAAGGCGTAGGCGCGGCGGTTCGAGCGCCCCACGCGCCCGCGGAGCTGGTAGAGGTCGGCGAGGCCGAAGCGGTCGGCGTGATTCACAATCATGGTGTTGGCGCGAGGGATGTCCAAGCCGTTTTCGATGAGCGCCGTGGCCACCAGCACATCGTATTCACTCCGCATGAACTTCAGCATCACCCGCTCGAGCTCTTTCTCGCCCATCTGGCCGTGCGCCACTACGATGCGCGCAGTGGGCAGCAGGCGCTGCAAGAGCGCGGCCATCTGGAAAATCGATTCCACCCGGTTGTGCACGAAGAAGACCTGGCCCTGCCGCTGCATCTCCTGCATGATCGCGGACTGGATGAGCGCCTGGTTGAAAGGCGCGACGGTGGTTTGGATGGCCAGGCGGCCGCGGGGCGGGGTTTCGATCACGGAGAGGTCGCGCAATCCGCCGAGCGACATGTGCAGGGTGCGCGGAATGGGCGTGGCCGACAGGGTCAGGACATCCACGCCGGATTTCATTTTCTTCAGCTTCTCTTTGGCCGCCACGCCGAAGCGCTGCTCCTCGTCCACAATCAGCAAGCCCAGGTCGCGCAGGCGTACGTCCTTGGAGAGCAGCCGATGCGTTCCGATGAGGATATCCACGCGGCCGGCTTCCGTATCGGCGACGACTTTTTTCTGCTCCGCCGCGGTACGGAAGCGGCTGAGCATTTCCACACGCACGGGGAAAGCCGTCAGGCGCTGGCGAAACGTAGTGTAATGCTGGAAAGCCAGCACGGTCGTGGGTGCGAGCACCACCACCTGGCGGCCGTCCTGAATCACCTTGAAGGCGGCGCGCATGGCTAGCTCGGTCTTGCCATACCCCACGTCGCCGCAGAGCAGCCGGTCCATGGGCTCGGGGCTTTCCAGGTCGTGCTTGATGTCAGAGAGGGCGGTGAGCTGGTCAGGCGTTTCCTCAAATTCAAACGCGTCTTCGAATTCGCGCTGCCAGGGCGTGTCGGGGGAAAAGGCGACCCCGCCGCGCATTTTGCGTTCGGCGTAGAGCTGCAAGAGTTCCTGCGCCATGTCGCGCAAGGCGCGTTTGACGCGCGTTTTGGTGCGTTCCCAACTGGCGCCACCCAGGCGATCCAGCGGAGGTTTGGCGCCTTCGTGCGAGCGGTACTTTTCCACCAGGTCTAGGCGTTCGAGCGGCACGTAGAGCTTGGCCTCGTCCTGAAAAGTCAGCAGCATGAAGTCGCGCGCCGCCCCCGCCACGGTGAGTTGCCGCAGGCCTTGATAAATGCCGATTCCGTGATCGATGTGCACGACGTAATCGCCGACTCTCAGGTCGCTGAGGTCGGAAATAAAGCTGGAGATCCCCGAACGTTCTCGCCGCCCGCGCGCCGCCCAGTCGAAGCCCCCGAACAAGTCTGTGTCCGCCAGCCACAATTGCTTCAACTCGGGAAAGGCCACGCCTTCACGAATCTCCCCCCGCACGATGAGCACGCCGGAGGAATCAGGAATCGGGTAATCGGGTGATCGGATGATCGGGTGAGCAGTACCCACTTGCGAAGTGGGCTGGTTTTTGCTCACCCGATCACCCGATCTCCCGATCACCAGATCAAAAGAGATCTCGTAGTCCTTCAAAATCTCCCGCAGGCGATCCACCTTGCCACTGGTAGGGACGACGAAAATAACAGCCTCTCCACGCTTCACCCGAACCCGCAAATCTTCTACCAGCTCCTTGATCCTCCCTTGATATTTGGGTGGGGGTTGGGAAGGGAGAGGGAACTCGGGAGACGGGACACGGGACACGGGACTCGGGACACGGGATTCGGGGCTCGGGTGAGAGGAATCGGGTGATCGGGTGATCGGGCCTTCGCCCGCCGATGGGCTTCGGCCCGCAGGAGGGTGATCGGGCCATTTGCGATTTGCGATTTGTGATTTGCGATTTTCCAAGTCGCTGTCATCCTGAGCGTCAGCGAAGGATCTTACCTGGCCTGACGCGCTGCCCTCGGCCGTTGGCTGTTTCTCGTCACTCATGACTTGCGACTTATCATTGCTCTCACGAGCTGCTTGCTCATCACTCGTCACTCGCCACTCGTCACTGCTCTTCGCACTCGTCACTCGCCACTCATCACTGCTTTTCGCACTCATCACTTGCGACTTATCATTGCTTTTGCCACTAGCCACTGGCCACTGGCCACTGCTCTTTGGCGGGAAGAACAGGTCGCCGCCGATCACCACCGCTTGCGAGTTGATTTCTGCGGCTGGCGCGAGGTTTTCCAGGCCCAATTCCTTGAGCGAAATTTGTGGAACGCCTTCAAGCGCCTGAAGGAGCTCCGCCTCGGTCAGATAGACTTCGCGAGGTTCCGGGCGGGGCGGAACGATGTCGCGAACTTCCTCAAAGCTTGCCGCCAGGCTCTCGATCGTGGGCGCAATTTGGGCGCGGCGATCGAGGAGTTCGTCCCAAACCAGCACCGGGCGCTCCAAAAGGGAAAACAGCGTATGCGTGTGCGGCTCGACGAGCGGAACGAAAAACTCCCATCCCGGGAAAGTATTGGTATGTTCCGCGGCCCAATCGGGTTCGCGTTCCGGCAGCGGCGTTCCTCGCGCTTGAGCGTGCTCGCGGGCCCGCAGGGTGAGCACTCGGATGAGCCTTTCGAAGAATTGCGGCGAGCGCTGTGCTTCCGAGAGCGGTAGAAGCAGCGCTTGGGGCACGGGTTCGCGCGAGCGTTGCGATGACGGGTCGAACTCCCGCACCGACTCGAGTTGGTCGCCAAAAAATTCCAGGCGAAAGGGCCATTCGGCTTCGGGAGGGAAAACGTCCACAATGCCGCCGCGCACAGAGTATTGGCCGACGGCCGCAACGGGCTCCCCGGCCTCGTACCCAACGCTCCGCAGGTGCTCCACCAGGTCGTCCAGATTCAACTCGTCGCCGACTTTCAATTCCAGCGCCAGCGAGGAGTAGAAGGCGCTTTCGCGGAAGCGTCCCAAGGCTGCGGCGACGGGGGTGAAAAGCACGCGCACGCTGCCGCGCGCCAGGTTCCAAAGCGCGACGGCCCGCTGCTCCTGGATTTCCGCGTGGGGCGAACGGCCTTCGTAGGGCGAACAGTCCAGCGCCGGCAAGATTTGCACCGAGCTGCCGGCGCCGGGCTCGAGCCAGTCCAGAAAAGTGGCCGTGGTTTGCCGGTAGTTTTGCGCCGCTTCATTGTCGTTCACCAAAACTACGACCGGCCGCTTCACCTCGTGCGCCAGCGCTGCTACTACCACCGCCTTGGCCGCAGGCGTCAAGCTGGAGACGGCAGGGGGCGGGCCCGCAGCAGGCGCGGACAGCGCTACCACCGCCGCGCGCACGCTGGCGTGCTCAAGAAGCGGCTGAAGTAGGGGTTGAATATCGGCCATGCAGTTGCAAGCACCCGAATAAACCATACCCTTCCCGCGGACGCCTCGGCAACTTCTTTGTTGGCATTTGGGCAGGAGGAACTCGGGATACGAGACACGGGGGCTGGTGCAGGGCCGAACCGCGTTCGGCCTCTGGGCATCGGACCATTTTGGGTTTTAGATTTTGGGTTTTCGATTGGGAAGATACAAAGTGGGTAATCTTGCTTGTCACTCGCCACTGCTCTTAGGACCTGTAACTAGCCACTGGCCACTAGCCACTAGCCACTGCTATTAACACTCGACGAGGAATCTCACGAGGCGTGAATCACCGAGTGGTCGGCTTGGCGAGCCGCGTATTCAATGGCGGCAAGAATATCTTCTCTCTCCAGGAAGGGGTAATCAGCAAGAATTTCTTCGAAGGAAGCCCCCCCAGCCAAGAGATCCAGGACGTCGGAAACGCGGAGACGAAAACCCCGAATGCAGGGGCGGCCTCCGCACTTTCCTTCTTCCACCGTTATCCTCTTCAACCGTTCGATGCTCATAAATTGGAAGTCTACGATGGTTCGGGCCAAAGTGCAAGAAAGAGCCAACCGGGCGGGCGCGAAAAGCTTGCTCAGCACTGGTCGCCCACCTCTGCTCTTAGCAATGCTCGCTCGTCACTTGTCACCTTTCACTCGTCGCTGCCCCCAGCACTCGCCACTAACCACTAGCCACTAACCACTCTTTTTGGAAATCATCGGAACAAGTTTCGCCACGGGCTACGATCTTTCGCCCGTCCGCTGACGGACTGGCTGAACATGCGGTCAATCTACGCGCGATTCAGTGCGGGGGGCGATGCCGTACCGGGGGGCGAGAGCTGGCGGACGCGAAAACCATTCCCACGCGATCAAACGAAGAACCCACAGTCAGGACTGCACTGACTGTGGCTACCCGCTTTACAGCATTGAGGGTGGAATCCGCAAATGAGGGCCGGGGACAACACACTCCCCCTCCAAAGGCCGGGGCCTTGGTGTCCCGACATTTCAAGCCTCACCCCCTACCCCGTTGACCTGCCCACGTGATAATATGCGCGGACCATGCGAGCACCTGAGTCCTATGTCCACTGGATGAATCAGAACATCGGCTTTAACCCGAGAGCCCAACAAAACTCCAACGCCCTATCGGAGTTCGTAGTCGCCGACCTGGTTGCCTCTTGTCCGGCGATTCGAACCGCGATCGAATCTGAGGTTCTGGAGCCCAAGAAAAACTCCGAGGTTAATACGGCCAGCGCCGTCAGGACGGTTGATCTGGTTCTCTTTGAGAAGCTCAAGCTTCCCCTCGTTTCTGTATGCATCTCGGTGGAAAACAAGACAATCATGACCGCCCACGGAAAGGCCAGGAAGAACCGATACGGGGACATCATCGCGTATTCAAACCACATGCACAACCATCGACGCGAGTGTATTGCCGGCGCAATCGTGGTGGTCAACGTCTCCCCGAAGTATGAGAACCCCGACGAATTTGCAAAGGGATTGGAGAGGCCAAAATTCGATATGGCTAAGATCGTGACGGATACGATCAATATCTTCCGCAGGATCCCCCTCAGAAATGACCCCGTAGACCCCAGCGACCAGCCTGAGGCCCTGGCGGTCATTGTGGTTGATTACGACGGGAAGTCGGCGGCAAAACTCGTAACGGGATCGCTGGCCCCGCAGTCCGGAGACAGCATCCATTACGAGAGTTTTGTTGGGAGGATTGGAAGTCTTTTCGAACGGCGATTCAGCGGACGATGATCGAGGGCCGATCCCGATCGAAAAGCGTACTCAGTTCCTTTTCCAGCCTTGCTCTTGCCATTTTCGCGTAGGAAGCATCGATCTCGACTCCAATGCTGTTGCGGCCACATTTGGCAGCGGCTAACAGTGTGGTTCCTGTGCCCATGAAGGGGTCAAGAACGGTATCGCCAACAAAGGAAAACATCCTTACCAGGCGGTGAGCCAATTCCTCAGGGTACGGCGCGGGGTGATACTTCGTAGATTCCCCCGTCAGGCCATTCCAGACTTGTTGAAACCATTGCTGGTATTCTTCCTTCGTCAGCTTGGAAGCTTCGCGCTGCTCGTCAGTCGGCTGGCGATACCCCCCAGGTTTTCGAAGCATGAGGATAAATTCCACATCGTTCTTGATAATGGCGTTCGGCTCGTAAGGCTTCCCCAGGAAGCTGGAACCGTTCTCAACCTCGTAGTTGGCGTTTGAGATTTTGTACCAAAAAATAGGGCTTAGGTTGTCGAAACCGATTTTTCGAGCCCTGACTACAATGTCCGCGTGCAAGGGCATTACAGAGTGCTTGCCGTGGCGACGACGGGACAGGCAAACATCTCCCACGACACAGACGAGGCGACCTCCAGGGACCAGAACTCGAAAAACATGCTTCCACACCTTGTCGAGCTCATCGTGAAAAGCGTCATAATCTTCGATGAGTCCAAGCTGGCTCTTGTGGCGGGGGTATTCTTTAAGCGTCCAATAGGGAGGCGAGGTAAGAACCAGGTGGACAGACCCCGACGGAATCCAGTCCAACTCCCGGGAATCTCCGCAGCTTAATGTTGAAGTGGTCTTCGTGAGCGTGGCCTGCATCAATCCAGATTGTATCAGAGGTGAACCAGCTTGCAAAGAAAGCCCGTCGCACCCGAGCGTTTCCGCCTTGTGCGAAATGGGCAAGGCTGCCATCGAGTGAGCTACTTCCGAGCATCCTAGCTCTAATTGCTCTTGCATCGATTATATTATCGGCTCGCTCCCCCTTCAGCATTACGGTTTTTGAAGCCCTAAAAACCCCGCTACCTCGCGCCATGTTTGCTCGGTCAGCGCAGTCCTGACCGTGGCCTTTCCTCATGCCCGACTCCCCAGCGCCAACCGCACGTCGTCAATCGGGAGGGGGCAGGAGGGCGATCGCAAATTCAAAATTGCAGATTCAAGATAGGGGACGGCAGGAGGCTGATCGCAGAGGATTCAGGATTCGGGATCTGGACCCTAACTCCTGGCTCCTAGCTCCTGACTCCTGACCTCCTGACTCCTGTTTTCAGTCTACGGCATACCGTCTACTCCTTCCTGTCTCCTCTGACATTTGGTCGCTAATCCCCAAAAAATATTACCGTCTGGTTAAGTATTTCTTATGGTAATGGAAGGCATCGTGCTGGGCAGTTATATGGAGACTGGCGTCGGCGTGAAATCGCGCAGCATGGCTAGGTGTCTGGTTTCACGTGTCAGGTGTCAGTTTACAGGAAAGTTAGGGTGATGCGCCTGCGAAGCGGGGAACTGAGCCCTAGTGCTTACTTGAATTAATAAGCGAACTTATTGTATGCTTTTCGGCATGAGCCGAAAAGCCGTTGAGATTACCTTGAATCCTACGGAACGCGAACAACTGGAACGT
>Ga0326728_10015127_pt1 | contig 16129 bp, 12 predicted proteins | sample MB3enrmetagenome_FD_207602 | JGI IMG/M metagenome (GOLD analysis project Ga0326728, IMG submission 207602) | Lab enriched peat soil microbial communities from McLean, Ithaca, NY, United States - MB31MN | ecosystem: Environmental > Terrestrial > Soil > Wetlands > Peat | place: USA: New York...
CAACCTCGCCCCCACCTCCCACCGCCAACCAGCCTACAGTCACGATTGCAGCGAATCCAGCCGCGACCGCGCCGGGGAGTTCCTCCACTCTTACGGTCACCGCCAGCAATGCAACTCAGGTAGTGATCTCCGATAACACCGACAGCAGCACGTATACGCTGGGCGCGGCCGGCGGCACGCAGAAGGTAACGCCCAGCGCTACGACTACTTATACGGCGACGGCAACCGGGACAGGTGGCACGGCGACCGCTCAAACCACCATTACCGTGGCACCCCTGCCAACAGTCACGATCACGGCCAATCCAACTACAATCGCGCAGGGGAGTTCCTCTACTCTTACCATCACCGCTGCCAATACAACTCAGGTGGTGATCTCCGACAGTACTGACACCAACACTTACACGCTGGCTGCAGCCGGAGGCGCGCAGAGTGTAACTCCGGCGGCTACTACTACCTACACCGTGACCGCCACAGGGCTAGGCGGCACCGCGACCGCACAAACCACCATCACCGTGAATCCGCCTGGGAGCATACAATCGGTCAACCATATCATCATCATGATGCAGGAGAACCGCGGCTTTGATGAGTACTTCGGGCACCTCAACGAATACCGCACCTCGCTGGGCTTGCCAGTCGATGTCGACGATCTGAGCAATGTAGGCAACGTGTCACTGCCTAGTTGGAACAACTCCGGCAACATCTCGCCTTACCATATGGTGACCCAGTGCATTGGAGACGTGACGCCTTCATGGCAGGAATCGCACAATGACATCAACCTGACAAGTCCGAACGAAGGGAGTTGGGGAGATCCGCCTCCGATGAATGGCTTTGCCGCGATGGCCGGGGGCTATGCCGCGCACGACCCCACTTCGGGCGGCTTCGACGTTGCAGGCATGCGTGCCGTGGGCTACTACACGGCTGACGATCTGCCGTTCTATTACTGGGCTGCGACGACCTTTGCCACCTCGGACCGCTGGTTTAGCCCGGCGCTCACGCGCACGCAACCGAACCGCATGTACATGCTGGCCGCCACTTCAAACGGATATGCATATCCGGGAGGCAGCGGCGACACCACCCATCCAGCACTCAACATGGGCAACAGGAAGAGCATCTTTCAACTCCTGCAGGAGAATAACGTTACCTGGAGGGTTTATGTAACCGACAACTATGTAGCGGGCGATCTGTCGAAGATGGATACTTATGAGAATTACTTTCCGTGGGCATACGGCTATGTCGGTAATTTTGCGGACGCCAAGACGTTTGCGACCGATGCGGCGAATGGAACGCTTCCGCAGGTTGCTCTGATCGAGAGTGGATACACCGAAACGGGCTCCGATGAGCACCCGCAGAATCCAATCGACAAAGGCGCGGAATACACCGAATCGATGGTCCAAGCCCTGATGAACAGCCCCTCTTGGGCGAGTTCGGTTTTTTTCATCACCTATGACGAAGGCGGCGGATTCTATGACCACGTTCCGCCTGCGCCCATGCCGAGCCCGGATGGCATAAAGCCATATCTTGCGCCAGGCGATCCCACCGGTGACTTTGATACCACCGGCTTCCGCATCCCGCTGATGGTGATCTCGCCGTTCACCAAACCGGGATATGTTTCGCATAACAACGCCGATAACACTGCGATTCTGAAATTTATCGAGACCCGCTTCAATCTGCCATCGCTGACCAAGCGTGACGCGGCACAAATCGACATGACAGAGTTCTTCGATTGGAGTGCACCGAACCTGGCATCTACGGATCCACCGCCGCAGCCATACTTGTCGTGTTACTTCGACCACCTGCCGTAGGGAGCGGAAAAGATGCGGGTATCCGGAAACCGACGGCGTCGATTCGTCTTACTCAGTCGCGCACAGGAAGCTATTTGCTGCATTCACATCGCCGGAGCCCTTGTACTTTGGCCAGGCGGGATATACGCATAAGGGCCGCGTACGTCCGCCTGAGCCTTTATTGTTGTCCACCACCACGAGGTCCTTCGGAGCAACACCAGGATCGAGCCAGCGGTCGAGAACGCCGAGGGCATCGAACCCTGCTTTGAAGGCGCCACGCCCGTGTCCAAAACCGGGTATTAGGTAGAAGCGCAGAAAACGGTCCATCTCTTCCTGACTCATCCTGCCCTGGACCATCCTGTAATACATCACTGAGGCGTTAGTCGGGATGGTTGCGTCGGTTGTTCCGTGCAACATCAGAAACTTGCCACCGTGCTGGGCAAATCGCGTCAGATCGGGGTCACTCGCGGCGAATACATGAGATTGAGTAAGCAGATCGCCGGCATACTTACCGCCCGTGGTCGTGTCGAAGGTGAGCACGTTGAAGTGGTCGTCACCGGTCAGAAAAAAACGCAGCACTCGATCGCTGATGACGTAGTAGAACGAGTTTAGGAAAAACTTCGGCGGATGTTCAGGGTGATGAAGAAGGCCCATGAAGCCGGTGAGGTCCGCGCCCGCAAGCACGTTGAAACCCGGTATAGTCTGCACACCGTTCCACAGTGGCTGAGCGGTTTTCTGTTCGGTTGCAAAAGTCTGAATCGTCCTGAGTTCCTGGGGCGTGAAACAGTATTTGCGCTTGCCTCCCGGGGGACAGAGCATCGTCGCCGGATCGAAGTGACACGCGGCGACATTCCCGATGATGCCGTCCTGCAAGCCGTCTAGCGCATCGCAGGCCTTCATCACTGATTGCGCAAGCAGCCTTGTCTTCGATCTTGTCAGAAAGCCACCTTTTGCGTAGATGGCCTGCGATACGCGAGCGTATTGCAGATCAAGTTCGATCGGATCCCATCCGGCGTAGGCGCCCAGAACGCCATCGTAATCCTCAGGCCAGCGCTGCACGACGGAATACGCCTCGCGCCCTCCGGTCGAACCGCCAAGAAAAAACATCCTCGACGGTCTCGTTCCGTACCAACGCTCCATTACGAATACGGCCGCATCATGTGTCTTCTTCAGTCCGTCATGCGCAAAGTTGCGGCGTTCCTCGGGATTTCTGGCAAACGACGCATTCACCACGTTAAGCGCATCAGGCAGCAGGAAGTAACGTTTGTGGTGACCAGAGTCTCCACCGAAAGTTGCAAACCCGCGCGCCAGTGGCACCGGATCACTCGCCACACTGACTGGGCCACGCTTCAGTCCGCTGGTTGGACCGCCTAGCCATCCATCGAATGTGCCTCCGCCAAACTGCACCGCTTTGTGATTCCAGTTAGTCGGCAGGTTCACCTCGAAGCGAATGTCCTGTGCTGACGTATCCACCGGGCGCACGCCGCCCAGCACCTTGCAGTACTCGCCCCGGCGGTCATGCACCAGCTTCGCGAGCTTTATATAAGCTCCGGTGGTAGGCAGGCCAAGGCTTGCAGCCGGAATCTCCAGCCCTTTCAGCGACCGGCAAGAGTTGATCGCGTCGATCTTTTGGACACCTCCGTAAATCGACTTTTGGGCAAGCATGGCTGTCGTACCATCCCCCAACAAAAGCAACAGAAGTGCAGCATTTCGAAGATGCATCACGTCCCTTACTGACAATGTTTATCAAAACAGAGTTGCTTGCAGTATCTTAGATTCGAGCGCGAGCGAGTTGCAATTTGATCAGCAAATCACACTCGGCTAACCGCACCAAACACTTACTTGAGCTGGCAAGCAGGAACACGACTCCAGATATTCGCCGGGCTTATTCCAGGCAACTCTGAGCTGCCAGTCTGCTTCCGATTGAATGTTCCCTCGATATCATCGCGGATTAAATCGCAGGAGTATCTCGATGTTTACTAGAGTAATCGAACTAAGAGCCAAGCCGTGGAAAACGAGTGAGCTGTGCGACGTCGTAAGCAAAATGAAGCTGCGTATTCTGAAAGAGCAGCGAGGCTTTAACGGAGAGATCGCACTCGTCTCGGATGCTGATCCTACCCGGATGTTGGTACTAAGTTTCTGGAACAAGCGCTGTGACGCCGAACGCTACCATCGCGAGCAGTTCTCGCAGATAGCAGAGATGCTGCGCCCTTTATGTAAGTGTGAGCCTTATTTCGGGTCAGGCGGCTCAATCTTCGTTCCGGGACATCGCTTCCGGCCTGTCCTACCCGCAACGCATTCGGGAATGCGCCAGCGTGAAATACTTCGCCGTCAAGATGCTGGTAAGGGCACGGTTGTCCGGGTGCCAAGACGTGCTCACATTGAGAATGCAGGATAGCGCTGAGAGCTGAATGTATTTCGCTCCCTCTGTCAGGTAGATTTTCCAGACCGGCGCGACCACTCGGCCAACAACGTCTCCTGCTACAGATCACCCCTTCGCCTTGCAGCTGTACTAATGTAGGTTGCTTAGTCACCATCGCATCACCAGCGCCGATAAAGCACCTGCCGCTTCGGCGTGAGCGCAGTCATAAGCAACTGTGCTTACCCGTGGGTAGTCCGTTCGGGCTGCAACTTCCTTACGCCCGGCGATGAGCACGTTCCTCATCTTTACGTAATTAGTTCCCCTATCGCGAACAACTGGCGGTCGTTGGCTCGGCTACTCCCTCAGCTTACCGCGCTGTGATTTGCCTCACTCTCATAGTAGCCGCCAATCACCGTTCGAATGACTGTGTTCATGACATTCTTCCGGACTAGACGGGCGCGGTGACAGATATTGATCCAGGCTCGACCGCCTTTTGGTTCCCATCGCATTCAGGCTCGTGTGCACGTGGAGACGTGATGCGCCGTTACGTACTCGCCGGATTATTGATCAGCGCCCTTTTGCCAGCCGCGGCCCTCGCTGAGCAGACGCAAAGCCACGCGCATGAAATTGAAGGCATGGAGCTGCGATATCTCGCCACGAACAATCCAAAACAACGTCAACATGCGATCCACGAGTTGAAGGCGCTGATGAAAAACAGTCCGGGGGCTGATGCGGGCGCGCTGAATGCAGCGGTGTCGGCGATGCTGCCGGCAGCGGATTCGGAGGCGGAAGCGGAAGCGTTGCTGGCGATTGCCGCGGCGCATCCGGCAGGTTACGCGGCAGGAGAAGTGAAAGGCGATCCGGCGGATGCGGAGTTTCTGGTGGACGCCAGGCGCGCGGCCAAGGCGGCAGCTCACCCGGTGGGAGACGTGGAGGCGCTGGCCGACATCCGCATTGACCATTTGCGCAAAGACAGCCTGGGACGCGATGGGCTGACCGCGGCGCATGTGCAGCAGATCTGGCGGATTAACAGCGCGCAGGGGGCGAGAAGTTTTTCGCCGCGCTCGGTGACCTATGCTGCGATGAGCGAGACGCTTTGCATGGTTCGGGCACGGGTGCTGAAGCGCGATGGACGCGAGGTGGAAGCGGTGGTTTCCGCCGACCAGCCGGTGGTGGAGCGGGGCTCGTCGATGTACTTCGACTCGCGCTCGCGCGATCTGCATTTTGCGCCACTGGAGCCGGGCGATGTGGTGGAGATCGAGTATCATCTGCTGCCGGCGGCAGAGGTAAATCCGTGGGCGGGATACTATGCGCGGATGGATCTGTTCCGCGACTCGTTGCCGACAGCGCTGCGGCGGCGGGTGGTGATTGCGCCGAGCACGATGAAGCTGTATGCGGTGGAGCACGGATTGCGCCCGGCAGTGATCCGGCAGAGCGGCGAAGAGACGACGCGGATCTGGGAGATGCGCAACCTCGGCGCCCAGCCGTTTGAAGCACTTTCGCCGGGGGCGAGCGCGAGCGGCGAGTACCTGCATGTTTCGACCATTGGGTCGATGGAGGAGTTTGGCCGCTGGTACAACGGGCTGCTGGAGCCGGCACTGAAGCTGGACGAGAATCTGCGCGCGGTGGCCCAGCAGATTCTGGAGCGCAAGCTGACCACCCAGGGCAAGGTAGAAGCGGTGTATGAGAGCGTGCAGCGCAGCACGAAGTATGTTGCGTTCGAGTTTGGGGTGCACAGCTATCAGCCTTACGCGGTTTCCATGGTGGAGCGGCGCGGCTTTGGCGACTGCAAGGACAAGGCGGCGATGATTGTGGCGCTGCTGCGGGCGGTGGGCGTGCCTGCGGAATTTGCCATGGTACGCACGCGCTCGGCAGGAGCGGTGGCCGCGGAGGCGTACTCGGTACAGCTATTCAACCATGCGGTGGCTTATGTTCCGGAGCTGAACCTGTATCTGGACGGAACCGCGGAGTATGCGGCACTGGGCGAGCTGCCGCCCGACGATCAGGGTGCGACGGCGATGACGGTGGACGCCGAGGGCAAAGCGACGCGGCGTACGGTCCCGTTTTCTGCGCCGGAGTCCAACCGGGTGACTCGCGAGGTGCGGGCGCAACTGGGTAGCGACGGCAAAGTGCAGTTCGCATCGCAGATGAAGTTTGAAGGATACTTTGCGGCCGAGCAGCGACGAAGCTGCGAGTCGAACGATTTGGCCGGGAGCTATCGGGCGACGCTGGCACAGTTTTATCCGACGGTGAAGATCGCGCACGCGGTGGCCGCGGGAACGGCGCGGGCTTCGCGGGAAGTAGAGTTGAAGATCGAGGGATCGATTGACGCCGCCCACGGGGAGCATGAGGTGACGCTGCGCAGCTCGCTGAACACGGCAGGGCTGACGGGGAAATATGCGCCGGAGCGGGTGCGGCGGAATCCGGTGCTGGTACCGGTGACTCCGAGTGAGCGCGAGGTGTTTGACTACGAGCTGCCGGAGGGCGCAGAAGCCGCGGTGCCGGCAGATACGAAGCTGCATACGAACTTTGGAAGCGTTGAGGTGAGCTATGCGCGCGATGGCCGCAAGCTCCGGGTGGAGACCTATACGGAGCTGGTTCCGCTGACCGTGGAGACCAGGGATTATGCGGCTTTCCGGGCATTCTGCAAAGCGGCGGACGAGGCTTTGCAACGCGAAGTCAGGATCAAACTGCCATGAAGATTGAGCATTGGATTGCGACGATGGCACTGCTGGCGGTGAGCACGGGGATTTCCGCGCGGGCAGTGGCGCAGGCGGACGCGGGCAGGGCTCAAGGATCAGCCCAAGGCGCAAGCATGGGGACGTCGAGCGATTCACAATCCAGAAGAGATGACGGGAACAAGGCCACGGATGAGGCGGAGTTGCTGGCAAGTTCGCGCGAGGCAGGGCTGCTCACGGACTGGCATCTTGAGGGACGCTTTGGGCACGGCGGCAGAGCGGAGTTTGCACGCAAGTTCGCGCCGGAGAAACTGGCTCAGAAACAGGCGAAGAGAGCGGCAGACGGGGTCGACACCGGTCTTGAACGGAGGCGCTACGAGCTGGTGTTTCCGGGAGGAACATTTGCACTGCCGTCTGAGCTGGCGGAACGGCCAGGCGTATTCTACGCGAGTTCGAGCACCTACCTGGACGGCGGCGGAGAATGGGATGTGTATCTGGAGAGCGGCGCCGCAGCCATGGTGTTTGTGGATGGACGGCAGGTGTTGGCGCGCGAGTCCAAGGTGACGGGCGTTCTGCGGGCAAAGATTCAAGCGGAAAGCGGCTACCACTCGGTACTGGTGAAGTTCACGGCCCAGGCCGCTCCGTTCCGGGTTGCGATTCTGCCGCCGAACTCGGGATCGAGGCGGAAGAACAATACGCCGTATTTGAAGGCTTCGCCGGGCTCGGAAGATATGCTGGCAAAGCTCTAGAGACGCGACAGAGCGCTTACCGTGAGATCGACGGCAAAAAGTCGCTCGTCAGTTGAAAAGCTGAAGCCGCATGGGAGATTTGGACTGTACAGGGGTCCTTCGCTGCGCTCAGGATGACCCTTCAAGAAATGCACATCTCTTAAGAGCACACCACACTAAGAACAGAAGCACAGAACAAACGAATCAGGTACATCGGCTCTCAGCTGGTGTATTCGTGGCGAAATTGCTGGTAGGCATCGACGCTGCGACGCTCGGCGTCTTCGGCAAATTTCTCACTGACGCGACTGAGAGCGGCGAAGATCTGGGATGCGCGGTTGACGTAGTCAGGAGCGCTCTCCCAGACGGCTTCGAAGCGCTCAGGATACTCGCTGGCGAGCAGGGCGAGACCACCGGCAATGGTCGCGATGCCGAGATTGCGACGGCCCGAGAGCGCCAGCATGGTGCCAGCCCCGACAGCAGTGCAAACCAACGCTTTCTTCCAGTTCTGCATAATTCCCTCCCGGCAATCCATCCTATTACATTTCTGGCGTTGGACTGCGAAAAGACAGCGGCCGTTGCTTTGCTTCGGCAGGAGGAAACTCGGCGGCAGGGCAAAATCGAGTGCGGATAGGAAAGGTGCAGTGCGCTGGAGGTTTGCACGGTGCGGGGGCCCTTCGCTTCGCTCAGGGTGACACTCTAAAGCATAAGCGCAGGAGCAAGAGCAAGGTCAAGAACAACGGCAAGGTCAAATACCCCACCTTAAACTCGCAAAGAACGCGAGTTGAAGATGGGGCACCCGAACCATGGGAACCAGTCAGGCGCGAAGCACGGATGGGCGAGTAGGGGGGCGCTTGGGGGACGGGCGCGCGGGCTTGCGCGAGGCGGCGACGGATTGCTGGACGGCGGCCTCGATGGCATCGACCGGGGGCAGTTGCTGGTACAGGGTGAGGACAGGAGAAAAGAGGTCGCCACGGCGCTCGACGCGCTCGATTACCTGGGGAGCGGTGAATTCGAGCTTTGCCGGGTCAGCGGACTGCAGACAGCGGCTGACTTCGGTCCAGGATACGGGAGTGGAGGCCGTGGGGTGCGGACGGGCACGCAGGGAGTACACGCAGACGGTGGTTTTGTGCACGTCGTTCTGGCTCCAGTCGATCAGAACCTTGCCCTGGCGGAGGCTTTTGTCTATGTCACTGACGACCAGCTCGGGGTGTTTGTGTTCGAGGTGAAGGGCGAGCTGGTGGGCGAAGGGCTTGGTTTCGCTGTACCTGACGCCAGAGTTGAGCGGGATGTAGATCTGCAGGCCCTTGGAGCCGGAGGTCTTGGCAAAGCTGCGCAGTCCGAAGTGGGTGAAAGCATCGCGCACCCAGATGGCGACCTGGCAGCACTGGACGATGTTGGCGGGTTCGCCGGGATCGAGATCAAAGACGATGTAGGAGGGGTGCGGCATGGCCGAGGCGTTGGAGAGCGAGGTGTGCAGCTCCAGCGATGCCAAGTTGGCGGCCCAGACCAGCGAGGGAAGGTTCTGGACGACACAGTATTCCATCCAGCGGTGATTGCCCTCACTCCAGATAGGGGCGGTGGAAAACCACTCGGGGCGATGGCGGGGACAGTTTTTCTCGTAGAAAAACATCTCGTTGACCCCGTTGGGATAACGCTTGAGCGTGAGCGGGCGTCCGGCGAGATGGGGGATAAGGACGGGAGCGACGCGAACGTAGTAATCGATAACCTGCCCCTTGGTAAAGCCTGCCTCAGGGTAAAGAACCTTATCGAGGTTGCTGAGAGAGAGGCGACGGCCCTCGATGTCGACAATGGTTTCACGGCGAGACATACATAAAAATTAGATGCACGCGAATGATGTACGAGAACTAACACTCGAAAGAGCATTGCAGGAGTGGTACAACGGAACGCATGAGAACGATTGAGTTGGCGGAACGGATTGGGGCGGCCTGCGAGGGCGGCGACGTTGAGGTGAGCCGGGTTTCGAGCTTTGGCGGTGCAGGAGCGGAGAGCCTGGTCTTCGTGGAACATTCACGATTTCTGAAAGCAGCTCTGGCGTGCGCGGCAGCAGCAGTGATTGTTCCGGCAGATGCCGGGGTTGCGGTGGATGCTGCTGGCTATGACGCAGAGATCACGGGAGCCAGGGGCAAGGTGCTGCTGGTGGCGAAGAATCCGCGGCTGGCGTTTGCGTTGGCGGCCGAGGAGTTGAGGCGCTGTGAGGCTTGCGAGGGAGGGGTGGACGCCTCGGCGGTAGTCGATCCGACGGCGGAGGTGCATGGGACGGCGTGCGTGGACGAGTTGGTGGTGGTGCGCGAGGGGGTAAAGATCGGCGCGCGGAGCCGCGTGGGGCCGGGGTGCATGATTGGTGCGGGAGTGGTGATTGGAGAGGATTGCAACCTGGTGGCGCGGGTGGTGGTGTATCCGGGGACGACCATGGGCGACCGGGTGATTGTGCAGGCAGGCGCGGTGCTGGGGAGCGACGGCTTTGGCTTTGTGCCGCATCCGGAGACCGGGCGCTTTCACAAGTTTCCGCAGATTGGACGGCTGGAGATCGGCAACGACGTGGAGATCGGCGCGAATACGACGATCGACCGGGGCGCGCTGGATGCGACGGTGATCAGCGACGGAGTAAAGCTCGACAACCTGGTGCAGGTGGGGCACAACGTGCGTATTGGGCGCAACGTGGTGGTGGCTTCGCAGACTGGAATCAGCGGAAGTTCGGTGCTGGAGGACGGCGTGATTGTGGGCGGGCAGGTGGGGATTGCCGACCACGTACGGATTGAGTCAGGGGTGATCCTGGGGGCGCAGAGCGGGGTTCCTAGCAAGAAAGTGGTGCGTGGCAAAGGCGTGATTTTCTGGGGCACTCCGGCAAGGCCGATTGGGGAATATTTGAAGGAGCTGGCTACGCTGGCAAGGCTGACGCGAAAGAGATAGAGCGGAGACCAGAGCAAAGGAAAGATCAACACTCTACCTTAGCCGTACAAAACGCGGCGAGGATCGGCATCCTCGAGCTTTGTACTTCCCTCGAGTATTTAGCTTTGTGAGCTTTCTTGACCTCTCAAGATTCCTAAATCTTGCTACGACGGTTGGGTAGAGGGAATTTCAGGCTTTGGGGATGGAGTTATTCCGCTGTCTTCGGCGATTGGCTTGGAGATGAGGCTGCCGCCTTCCATGGCAATGCGGGCGACGCTGACATTGAGCTGGGCGGCGGTGAGGCTATGGACGAACATGGCGGTGATGTTGATGAGGAAGTTGGCTTCGCCTGGATTCATGCCGAGTTTGGCGAGGCTGGCAGAGTTGAACTCAATGGGGCCAGGTAACTCGTTTACCAGTTGGAGTGCTTCTTCGCGCACGGCGCTCTCGCAGTTCTGGAAGAGTTCGGAGGCGGCGATGGGTTTGACCGAGGCCCAGTAGCTCTGGAGAAAATCCGGCCAGCGGGCGAAGGCGCGATAGACGGTGTGGACGACGGCGGCTCCGGTGGCGGAGCGAATGTCGGCAAAGATGCCCTGGACGATGGGCGGGGCGGTATCTTCGTCGATCAGGACGATATGGCGGTGCGGTTTGGGCTCGGGCGCCGGGGTGCGGGGAATGCCAGGGTTTCCGACAGGTCCCTCAAAGGATTTGGAGAGGAACGAGGCGAGCAGAAGGGTCATGGGAACGGAATAACCGAAGAAGTTGATGCAGTCCTTCAGCTCCTGACAGGCGCCAAGACTGAACTGCTGGCGGGCGAGTTCGGGTTTAATGCTGGGAACCGAGAAATTCGTGTGAATGCGGGCGTAGGCATCGGCACGCAGGCGGGGCGCGCAGGAGAAGAAGGCTTCGGTCTGGACGATGGGGCGGATGGTGGTCCAGAAACTGTCCAGAAAACGCGGGTTGGTGCCGAGGAACTGAAAGAAGCTGCTGATGTGAGGCACGCCGAAGACGTGCTGCACATCGCGATAGATCTCCTGCACCCGGCCAGTCGCCTGGGTGGGCGGAAGTAGACGAACGACCTGTCCCTTTTTCCATCCCATGACAGATAGTGAGATGACAAAGAGAGGCTACTTAGATTCAGAATTCCAAAATAGAAACGACATTCATGGTGCTGAAGTGGAGATTGTGGCGGAAAAGCCTTTCGGGCGGCGCTGGATATTTGAGCGGCTGGGGTTCCTCGCTGCGCTCCTGCGGACAAGAAAGCGAGTGCGGGAGAGCGGTGGTTGGCTGGTGGAGGGAAGCGTGTCATGATTGCGTGCGCCATGCGGAACTTTGAGGTTTTGTTCGATTACGGAGAAGACGGCGGGGTATTGGACCCGGCGATGGCACGGTACGGCAGGATCGTTTCACTGCTGGGCGATGAGGCGGGCGGAGCCGACATTGTGGAGGTGGCGGAGGATCGCTGGTTGATGGACCTGCTGCGGGCTCACGCGGACGCAGTGCTGCTGGGGATGGGAACGCTGCGCGAGGAGCAGAGGCTGGGACGGCCACGGGCGCGGGGTCCGGTGTTCCGGATTGTGGATGCGGGACTGCAGGAACTGCGGGCGATGCTCGGCCGGGGCAGAGAACGCAATGTGTTGCTGACGGCGCGGGCGGATTTCCAGATGAGCGACTACGCGGTCTTCGACGGGGAACTGGTGGACGTAACGGTGGTGACGACGCGGGAAGGCGCAGCGAGGCTGGAGGCACAGCGCGGGCATCATGCGTGGGTGGACATTATTGCGGTGGATGGGGCGGAAGGCGGGGGAGTGGATCTGCGGAAGGCGGTGACGGCTCTGGAGGAGCGGTACGGGATCAGATATTTGTTGTGCGAGGGCGGGCCATCGCTGTATTCGGGAATGATTCAGGCAGGGCTGATCGATGAGAAGTTTGTCACGGTCTCACCGATGGAGGTGGGACGGTTGAGCGCCTATGGGCCGAGGCCGACGGTGCTGCCGGAGGTGGGATTCAGCAGAGATGAGGCGGTGCGCTGGCAGTGGTTGAGTTGCCGGAAGGTGGACGACTACCAGTTCCATAGATTTCGCCGAAAACTAAAGGGCATTTGTTAGACTCTGGTTGTGAAGGGTATCCATAAGAGCGCCTGGTTGTTGGCGGTTGCTTCCGGGCTGCTGCAAGTCCTGGTATTTCCTCGTCCGAATTGCTACTGGCTGTGCTGGATTGCGCTGGCACCGCTGATGTATGCGCTGCTGCGGGCACGCGAGGCGGATGCGACCGAACTGCTGACCGACGAGAGCTACTCGTATCTGGTTCCGGCGCGGGCTTGGCAGGGATTCTTTCTGGGCTGGGCTTCGGGGACAATTTTCTACTTTGGGACGTGTTATTGGGTTTATTCGGTGATGCACTCCTATGGCGGGCTCTCACCGGCGGTTTCGTTGCTGCTGCTGATCTTGTTCTCGCTCTACATTGGGCTGCACCATGGGATTTTTGGCGTGCTGATGGCGGTAGCAGGACGTTCGCGAGTGGGATTCAGCCGGAAGGCGCTGGTGCTGGCGCCGTTTCTTTGGGTGGCAGTGGAGTTGCTGCGGGCGTACGTGGTGAGCTTTCCGTGGGATCTGCTGGGGACCGCGCAGATTGACAATCTTCCGCTGGCGCGGCTGGCGAGCGTGACCGGCGTGTATGGTGTGTCGTTTGAAATTGCGCTGGTGAATACGGTGTTTGCCGCGGCCATGCTGGTGCATCGCAAGCGGAGGCTGGCGCTGCTGGTGGCGGCCCTGACCGGAGCGACCGCGCTGCAGGCTACGGCGTGGGTGAAGGCAGAGCCAAGCGAGGTGGAGGGGCACGCGACCCTGGTGCAGCAGAACGTGCCGATCGTGCGGCAATGGACGTATGAAGGCTACAAAGGGCTGGTGGATGAGCTGAGCGCGATCAGCCGGGCTCCGGAGGCGGGCAAGGATACAAGCATTGCGCCACTGATTGTATGGCCGGAGTCGCCTGCGCCATTTGAGACCGACGACCGGTTGTTTACCGAGTCGACGGCGGCGCTGGCCCGGAAAGAGCGGTCGTGGGTGCTGGCAGGAGCTACGGCGGTGCAGCCGGCAGCCAAGCTGGGCGAGCCCGAGCAGATCTATAACTCGGCGGTGCTGGTGGACCCCGAGGGGGTGGCGGCGCAGCGGTATGACAAGGTGCACCTGGTTCCGTGGGGCGAGTATGTTCCGTTTTCGTGGGCCTTTGGCTTTGCGAAAGCGCTGACCCATGAGGTGGGGGAGTACACGGCTTCCGGAAGCGGACGGACGCCGCTGGAGGTGGGATCGCACCGCTATGGCGTGTTCATCTGCTACGAATCGGTGTTTCCGCACGAGGTTCGGCAGTTTGCGGTGCGCGGGGCAGAGATATTCGTAAACATTTCAAACGATGGATGGTTTGGGGACTCTGGCGCACCGTGGCAAGGGTTGAACATGGCTCGGATGCGGGCGGTGGAGAACCATCGCTGGCTGCTACGTTGTACCAACACGGGGATTACCGCGTCGATCGATCCACTGGGACGGGTGGTGGCGGAGGCTCCGCGGAATCAGCGGCTGGCGCTGGATGCGCCATATGGGATGATGAACGATATGACTTTCTATACGCGCTATGGGGACTGGTTTCCGATTCTGTGTGCCATAATTTCAATCACGGGATTGCTCTGGCGCGACCATACTGGAGCGCACATGACACATCCCCTCCCTGTATAGGAGCAGGACATTCATGATCGATCAGCAGCTTGAACAAGAGTTCTCGGCTTTGCGGGGCAAGGTGCGCGAGCTACAGGAGTATCTTTGACTCGCCTAAATTGAAGGTGGAGTTGGAGAAGGTAGAAGAGCAGGCCGCCGACCCGAATTTCTGGAACGACTCCGAAAACTCACAGAAGACGATGCGCGAACGCAAGCGCCTGGAAGACGCCTTGGCGACCGACAGCGAATTGACGCGACGCGTGGAGGATATCTCCGCCTATTTTGAGCTGGCCAGCGAGGGCGAACAGGTGGATGAGGAAGTAACGCGCGAGATGAGCGGGTTGCGCGAGGTGGTGGAAAAGCTGGAGACGGAGACGCTGCTGAACGGCGAGCTGGACCGCAGCAACGCCATTGTGACGATCCATCCGGGGGCGGGCGGCACGGAGTCACAGGACTGGGCAGAGATGCTGCTGCGGATGTTCCTGCGCTGGTGCGAACGCCAGGGCTTTGGGACAGTGATCAACGACTTGCAGCCTGGAGACGAGGCGGGGATCAAGTCGGTGACGTTCAGCGTGACGGGCGAGTTCGCCTACGGCCTGCTGACGAGCGAGATTGGAGTACACCGGCTGGTGCGGATTTCGCCGTTTGACCAGCAGGCACGGCGGCATACGTCATTTGCCAGCGTGTACGTTTCGCCGGAGATCGACGACAGCATAGAAGTGATCATCAAGCCGGAAGACATACGGATCGACACCTACCGGTCGGGCGGCAAAGGCGGACAGCACGTGAATACGACGGACTCGGCGGTGCGCGTGACGCACTTTCCGACGGGGATCGTGGTGGCCTGCCAGAACGAACGCTCGCAGCACAGCAACCGGGAACGTGCGTTCAAGATGCTGCGGTCGCGGATCTACGAGTACGAGCTGGAGAAGAAGCGGGCGGCGAGCCGGAAGGTTGAAGATTCAAAGCTGGACATCGACTTTGGCTCGCAGATTCGATCGTATGTGCTGCAACCGTATCGCATGGCGAAGGATCACCGCACGAAGACGGAAGTGGGAGATGTGGACCGGGTGCTGGACGGAGACATAAATCCGTTCATACGCGCTTATTTGTTAATGCGTCGGGCGGAGCAGAGGTAATCAGCCGGACAGGATTATCAGACAAGGGTAATCAGGCGATGAAGAAGCGGCAGACTCTCGACTTGCAGGAGCAGTTGAAGAGACCGCTGAGCGTGCGCTTTGACCAGGCGCTGGTTCTGGCCTCGTCACTGCATCGCGACCAGGCTCGCAAGGCGAGCGATGTGCCATACGTTGCGCACCTGCTGGGAGTGGCGGCGCTGGTTCTGGAAGAGGGCGGCAGCGAGGACATGGCGATTGCGGCGCTGCTGCACGATGCGGCCGAGGATCAGGGCGGCGAAGAGGTCCTGTCGGCGATTGCGGCGGCATTCGGCGAGGAAGTGGCGCGATGGGTGCGCCAGGCCAGCGACAGCTTTGTGAATCCGAAGCCGGAATGGGAGTCGCGCAAACGGCATCACCTGGCAGAGATTCCGCGGGCCGACCGGGAAGCGCGGCTGATCATGCTGGCAGACAAAGTACACAATGCAAGAGCGATTCTGGCGGACCACGCACGGGTGGGGCCGAGGACGTGGAATCGCTTCTGCGTGCCGCGCGAGCGTACGGTGTGGTACTACGAAGCGTTGCTGGAGGTGTTCGAGCGCGGGCTTTCACCGGTGCTCTACGACACGCTGAGCGATTGCGTGCGGCGGATGAAGGAGCTGGACTGAATGGGCAGGATGGTGGACTTGATCCGCGATGGCGAGGCACCCGCGCCGGTGATGCGCCGGGCGGCTCAGGGCGGATTATCGCTGCCGGCGCGCGAGGCGATTGAGATTCTGGTGGCGCTGGCGGAGCATCGCGAGCTGGGAGCGGAGGCGGAACGGACGCTGGCGAACTGGAACGAG
>Ga0326728_10015131_pt1 | contig 16125 bp, 16 predicted proteins | sample MB3enrmetagenome_FD_207602 | JGI IMG/M metagenome (GOLD analysis project Ga0326728, IMG submission 207602) | Lab enriched peat soil microbial communities from McLean, Ithaca, NY, United States - MB31MN | ecosystem: Environmental > Terrestrial > Soil > Wetlands > Peat | place: USA: New York...
TCCGTGGAGTGATACCCCGCCGAGCCCCGCCGTCGCTCAACGGCGACCAGCAACGCTGCCTACCGCTCAACTCAAATCCGCTCCACTGCACCGAGCCCTACTTTGCGGAACTTCCGAAGCTATTGCGTAAGCGACTGGAATAGCAGAACGGCCTACCAGTCGGGGTAATATTGTGGTTCCCGTTTAAGATTCCTCAACCCGCCGACCACGTTTAAGCCTAAATAGAGCCAATGTGCGTCTTTTGTTGCCGTCGTAGCCAGCCTCCCAATGCGGAATCTGCACTTGCCGCGCTGACGCGAGTGGGCCCGGAGGTAGTTGAGGCGAACCGATCCTTACTGTCAGAGGGTGGCCTCGGGGGATGAAGTGGGTTCGGTGATAGCGCCAAGGCCGGTCATCGAATCAATGCGGATGCGGAAGAAGATGGGCGTAACCAAGCTGTCGCCCGCTTTAAGCTGGCGCTCGGCAAACGCGGTTTGCCACCACCGGTAGTGCGTCTCCAGCAGCTTCCGTGCACGCGCACGCTCATCAGCATATTGAGGTTCGGGCAGCTCCTGGTATCGGCCATTGACGATGACGCTCACCCACTGAAAGTCGCTCGCAATTTCGTCGACCTCGACACAGACTTTCGGATTTGCGCGCATCCATTCGATCTTCTGCCCGAAGGTCGAGAGGACGTAAATATAATCAGATTCGCAGGCAAGATAAATTGGCAGCACGTACGGCTGGTTGTCGAGCGCACAGCCGAGTCTTCCGATCGAGGCACGCGCAAGAACCGCGCGGCACTCTTGCCCGCTTATTTCATTGACGACCATGTCACACTCCCATTTTGCCCGACAGAATTTTACATCGGTCGGGATCGAGCCTGCAAAGATATCTCTGACGCCACCACCAGGTGGCACGGCGCAACCGAGGCGGTGCTTCGATGTATGACAGGGTGCTGTGGATACCGAACGGTTTCAAAACGGTTTGATTAATGGCGACCGACAGGATCCCGCAGACGCGGTTTTCTACCTGCAGACAGGCAAGGTAAGACTCACCGTTGTCTCCAAGGATGGCAAGGAAGCCACAATCGGCAATTGCGGTGTTCTGAGAATCGAGAAAAAGGCCATGGCGGACACGCTTCACCGCGAACACACCCTTTCCGATCTGTTCGTCGCATATTTGTTGACCCGGAACATTCGATACGAAGAGGATCTGGTTGACCAACTGTTTAATTCCAGCGAGAAAAGGTTAGCCCGTGTCCTTCTCATGCTCGCTCATTTTGGCAAGGAAGGGATTCCTCAATCCGTGATTCCGAAACTCAGTCAAGAGACGCTGGCCGAGATGGTAGGCACCACTCGTTCGCGGGTGAGCTTTTTCATGAACCGGTTCAGGAAATTGGGATTTTATTAACTACGCCGGGGGTCCAGAAGGCGGGTTACAGGTTCACAGTTCACTTCTCAGCGTCGTTCTCCACGACTAGCGGGCCATATCATCCCAATTGGGGGCCAGGCGATGCGGCAATCCGGTGCACGCGCCGCGCCAACAGGATCCGATGAAGCAGGTACGTGCCCTATCCGAGCAGCCACAAAGCGGGTAACATTAAAGGTGAACGTTTCACGTCCAAGTGTCACGCGCATTTGCACGGGGTAACGGAACGGAAATGATGCTTCCCCCACAGACGCGAGATTTGGCCCGGCGCCTTCTTGCACACGAAAACGCTGCGGGCAAAACCTCCGAGCCGACTGAACTCGCGGCCTTTCGCGTCTGCGAGACTTTGCGCCAACCTCTATGTGCACTCGCGGGAGTTGCCGGTTTTCGCTCGCTGCTTTCTCGTGCTCTGACGCTGGCCAAGGCGGAAGCTCCCAGTCTTAGCGCGGTACAGGTCGCGGCGGATGGCTCCTTACAGGGTCTAGACGAGCTTCGGTCGCAAGTCGATGCGGACCAAGCTGGGGAGGCAGGAATAATTCTCATTACCCAGTTACTCGGGCTGCTTGTCCGAGTTGTTGGCGAAGCTATGACGTTGCAGCTGGTGACATCTGAAATTCTCCCAGACTTTAAGTTCCTCTCGAAAAGCGGTATTCCAATCGGCTTTGAAGCGATCGTCAACGAAGTCGATGATCTCCAAGGCGTCAGTGCGCGTCTCGAAGGACTGGCGGAGCAATATCCGCCCGTCACAGAAGCGCTGAGGACTATCTCGGGAAGCGTCCTAAACACGGCGACGGTATTGGCGGTAGTGGCGGCAATTAAAAGCCCCAAGCCGAACTGAGCACGGCGTTCGCGCCCTGCACGGAAAAGGAAATCGTGAGTCTTCCAGAGTCACGACATTTGGCCCAACGCCTTCTTACTTACGAGACCGTTGCGGGCGAGAACTCCGAGCCAGCGGAGCCTGCGGCTATTCGCGTCTGTGCGAAGCTGCGCCGGCCCCTAATTACACTCGCGGGAGTTGCCGGATTTCGCTCGCTCCTTTCTCGCGCTCTGACGCTGGCCAGGGCGGAAGCTCCCAGTCTTAGCGCGGTACAGGTCGCGGCAGATGGATCCTTAAAGGGTCTAGACGAACTGCAGCCGCAGATTGACAAGGAACAGGCCAGGGACGGAGGAGCCATTCTCATTGCCAAGTTAATCGGGCTGCTCCTCACTTTCATTGGCGAGGGTTTAACGTTGCGGCTGGTTCAGGATGTGTGGCCGGAGGCCGCCTTCGACGGGCGCGGTTCCGAGAAGGAGAGGAAGCTTGAGCGCACAAGATAGAGTGATAATAAAAAAACTGCCGACCGGGGTGCCGGGCTTCGATGAAATCCTGGGTGGCGGTCTCCCGGAATTTTCTTTTAATATCATCGCGGGAGCCCCGGGAAGCGGCAAGACCACGCTGGCGCACCAAATCGTGTTTGCCAACGCGACGCCGGAGCGTCCCGCGCTCTATTTCACCATCCTCGGCGAACCCGCCATCAAAATGCTGCGATACCAGCAGCAGTACACGTTCTTCGACCAGGCTAAGTTAAACACCGCCGTCCGCTTTATCAACTTGAGCCAGGTTGTGTTGGAGAAGGACTTAAACGCGGTCCTAGAGGAGATTACGAAAGAGGTTGAGAGGGCAAGCCCCGGCATCGTAGTAGTGGACTCCTTTCGCACCGTGGTGCGGAAGGCGCTCGGTGGCACAACCGAAGTGGAGCTGCAATCCTTCATTCAGCGGTTAGCACTGCTCCTGACGAGTTGGCAAGCCACGACTTTTCTGGTCGGAGAATATGTCGAGGGCGAAATCCGAGACAATCCCGTATTCACAGTCTCCGATGGCCTCCTTTGGCTCTACCAAACGTCGGAGCGAAGTTCCATTGTGCGGAAACTCCAGATCGTGAAACTGCGCGGGCAGGCGTCCGTGCCCGGACTGCACACCTTCCGTATTACCCATGCTGGGCTGCAAGCCTTCTCGCGTACTCTTGGGCTGGCCGGACAAGCAAGAAAGATCCCCAGCACACGACGCCTTTCCATCGGTATTCCGGGATTGGACAAGATGCTCGGGGGCGGCATTCCCGAGGGAGATAGTGTCCTGGTGGCAGGGGCTTCGGGAACGGGAAAATCAGTCTTGGCAACCCAATTCATCGCTGAGGGTATACGTCAGGGCGATCCGGGAATTGTGGTGGTCTTTGAAGAACGACCGCAAGAGTATGCGGAGCGGGCCAGCAGTTTTGGTCTGGATTTGAAAACGCCGCGACACGAGAATAAACTCGAAATCCTCTACCTCCGTCCGCTGGACCTCTCGGTGGATGAAACCATGCACGAGATTCTCGACGCGGTGCAGAAGATTGGCGCCAAACGCCTGGTGATTGATTCGCTGGCGGGCTTTGAGATGGCGCTAGCCCCCGGCTTCCGCGCGGACTTTCGCGAATCGCTCTACCGGATGATCACCGCTCTGACCGGAGTCGGGGTGACGATTCTAAGCACGGTTGAGGTGAACGAGTCTTTCACAGAATTCCCGTTCAGTACCTACTCGATTTCCTTTCTCACCGATGACATTATCCGGCTTCGGTACGTATGCATCGACGGCCAGCTTCGCAAGATCATGGTCGTTATCAAGATGCGCGGTGGCAACCATAGCAAAGATATCCGCGAATATGAAATCACCTCCAAGGGCGTGGTCATCATGGGTGACCGCCTCACGGATTATCGAGGCCTTATCACCGGGATTCCGGAGCATTTGAACCGATCCGGCAATAATCAATCGCGCTCACATAAGCCGAAAGCCAAAAGCAAAAGCTAGAAGCAATCGCGACTAACGCTGACATTACGTCACTCACAACGGGAGTAGCGGGTCCGGCTTTCGCGTCGTGTCCCCGGCAAACCGCGTGTGCTACACGGAGGTTTACCAGCCTGGCGGAAACCACTGTGCGTAGACAAAACCGTACGCTGTCTTTTGATCAGCAATTTGAGGCCTGCCTCCAGGCTGCCAAGGCCCACGTGACGCCATGTTACAACGGTGGGTTCGTGCTGGAATCTGTTCTTTCACTTCTCGCGGCTATCCGCTTCTTGTTCCGCAGATCGGAGCGACACTGCCCTGGAGGTATTAGCCCTGCGACAGCAGCTCGCAGTCCTCAAACGGAACGGCCGCGGCCTCCTCTAAACTCTCTGGATCGCCTGTTTTGGACTATGTTGCTGCAGCACTGGTCTCGCTGGGCCGAAGTCCTCGTTATCGTCAAGTCCAAGACCGTCGTCGGCTGGCATCGCAGGGGCTTCCGTTGGTACTGGCGCTGGCGTTGCCGGCCGCGTGGAGGTCAGCCAAAGATCAGCAGGGAGATTCGACGGCTCGCGAAGTATTTAGCACAGCAATGCTTCCGCAACACCATGCTCTTGCGTGCATTCCCGAGAGAGCGGACGGCGTTCGCCGGATTAGAGTGAATTCTCGCGGCGTCGATAAAGCTCATCGCGAGATCAGCCTCTATTCGCAGGAACTCGAACCAACTCGCCATCGCTCCGTTCGGTAGGTGTCTGAAAGGTGCATTGAGCGGATTTCAGGGCATGAGTTTGGCTTGGCACTGGTCTTTAATGATATGGAGATGAATTGCCTTAAGGGCTCATTGCAATCATCCCTCGCAGATTTAATCCTCACTTGCCTGCACTTATGAAGTTACTCGGTCATACCGATCCAGAGATGACGATGCGGTATGTCGACGTCACGTCGAATGATTTGCAGCGCGAGTACCACCTGGCTCACGCGAAACCTCGACATATAACCCCACAACCGAAAGCGCCGACGATTTCGCCCCGCACCGGTTTGGACGGCGTCATCGACTCTCTGCTCTTCGCTCAACATGCCATCGAGATGTTCCGTCGCTCCCTACCAGATGGCCCTCCGCGGCGCTGCCTCGACCGCCTTTCGAATCGGCTCACCAAAATTTTCGCCCAAACTCGCAAACTCAGCCCGTCCGCATAACGGGCAGAGATTGGCCGTATAAGTCGGCCACTCGTACAGAGCTCTAGGGGCGGCGCAGAACATAGATCCCGTGAAGTCCGAGACCCGGAAGTAACCCATAAAGGCAGGGCAGTTGGCCAGTCGGGGTTGAATTTCTGGCGCGCTCGCGCTACGCCATTGAGGTATGTCTTCTCTGCGGCGAGATCTAACTGACGCCCAGTGGGCGCTCCTGGACTCCTTGATCCCTGAACCACAACGACGCAAGGACGGCCGTGGCCGCCCCAGGCGAGGCCGGCGTGAGGTGCTCGACGGCATCCTGTTCATCCTACGCACAGGCGCCGCTTGGGCCGATCTTCCAGAGCGATATCCTCCCTATCAGACTTGCCATCGCCGCTTTCAGCAATGGGTGCGCTCCGGTGTCATGCGAGGCATTTTAGAGGCAGTGGCCGAGGACCTGCGGCTCGGCGGAGGATTTCATCTTGATGAGGCCTTCATCGATGGAAGCTTCGCCCCGGCGAAAAAAGGGGTGTGGGCGTGGGAAAGACTAAACGCGGTAAGGGAACAAAAATCATGGCGGTAGCAGACAGTGCTGGCCTGCCTGTCGCTGTTTGTGCGGAATCTGCCACGCCGCACGAGGTCACCCTCGTTCAGCAGACTCTATCGGAAACCTTCGTAGCCGAGCCCATAGGACGTCTGATTGGTGACAACGCCTACGATTCGGACCGTCTGGATCATGATCTAGCCGAGACCGGGGTCGAGATGATTGCTCCCCACCGGTGCAATCGAAAAATCCGTACCCAGGATGGCCGCGCTCTCCGCCGTTACTGCCGTAGGTGGAAGATCGAACGTCTGTTTGCTTGGCTCCAGAATTACCGCCGCCTTACAATCCGCTGGGAATATCGGCTCGACAATTTCCTCGGCATGCTTCATCTCGCCTGCGCCCTCATCCTGATGAGGTATTTGTGAGATGAGTTCTAGCCTTACTGGCGAGCATAAGACCAGCTGTGCGGAATGAAAATACCCTCGCACAAGTAGTCTTCGACTCAAAATTGTATTAGAAGCTCGGATTCCGCGAGCCTCTTGAATGCAGCGCCAAAGTCGACCGAGATAGGCTGATTAATGACTCTGGGTCAGGATTGCACCAATTCGCGAATGCAAGCTTTGGAGTGAGTTCTTGAGGAATCTCCATTCGTTTGGTTTATAACGGCCCGGGGCGACGGTTTCAACGTTTTCTCGGCGTGGATGCCATCTACTCCGAAAAAAACGCCAATCTCCACCAATGACGGTATAGTCCGCAAGAGCTCAGGCGGTTATCATACCCTTAATTTGTTCACTCTGCGACTCTGAAACGCACTCCCTGTCAGCGGCCAACATTAGCCCTACAATCCCTCATAGGCCGCTGGCAGGGTGCCCCGACGCCTTGCGGTGCAGGGTACCGTCAAGAGAATCGAAGTGATACCTAGAGACCAGCACCCCAAAAAGCCGCTGATGACCAGGCGAAAGTTCCGGCTTTTCCGGTCGCATCGCTGTCCAAAGGATCGGCAAGGAGCCCGATATGATATTCCGCGTTGGTGTTGTGCTGATTTTCGCTCTTGGGGTTCTCCTAGCGGATGACTTGTCCGAGTCTGAATCCAGACTGATTGACCTCAACGTCATTGCAGTCGATATCCACGGACGGCCGGTCAGCGACTTGACCAGCGACGACTTTCAGGTGAACGACGCCGGAAAGCCGCAGAAAATCTCCTTCTTTCGTCACAACGACAGGAAGCTGTGGCGGACCCCATCGCTCGGGCCGAATGAATTCTCGAACCGTGCGGGAGCTGAAATTCCGCATGCCACGGTGATTCTCTTCGACCTATTGAACGAACGCTTTGGCGCTCGGGGATACGCTTGGAACCAATTGGTTCACGACCTCGAGCCTTTGGAAACGGCTGACTACCTGTACCTATATGTTTTGACGGTGGATGGCCGGCTATATGTCGTCCACGGCCTCGCCGGCGAGGAGGGGAAAGCTCCCCAGCCTGGGGCAGTGGCGTGGACCAGCCAGATCAAGCCGCTGATGAATCAGGCAATGCGGGCGGTCACGCGCACGCGGCCGGTCGATATCGATGTGGCTGTTCGGGTTCAACTGACCTATGTCGCACTGAACGCGCTTGCGGCACAACTGTCGAGGGTTCCCGGCCGCAAGAATATTGTCTGGATTACCGATGGAGTGCCTATTGCTCTTGGTCCGAACCGCTCAGATACCGGCGACTTTGTTGATTTCACAGAGCAACTGCGGCAGTTGAGCGAAGGGCTCGACCGGTCCGGCGTGGCGATCTATCCGGTGCGGCAGGTGATGCTCGGCAACAACGCCGGAGCCGGTGTCTCAAGCGAGGCGACTCTCGATGACTTCGCCGGCCTGACAGGAGGGCGGCCCGATATGGGCAAGGATATCGGCGCCGCCTTGCGGCAAGCCATGGACGACTTGCGCGTCAGTTACCAGATTGGATACTACGTGCCTTGGCAGAGCCTGAATGGCAAGTTCCATAAACTTCGCGTCGCGTGCAAGCGTAAGGGAGTGCGAATCCAGGCCAAAACCGGCTATTATGCCTGGCCGGATCCACCGGGGGCAAAGGCCAGACAGGCGATCGATGCGGCTATTTCGACCCCGTTCGACGCCGCCGAGATTGGGCTGCGCGGCACTCTGTCGACCAATCCGCAAGCTGAACGCATGGCGCATTTGGAGGTGCGCATCGACGCCAAAGACGTCGCCTTAGGTCACGAGGGGGACCAATACACCGGGCAACTACGGCTCGCGGTGGCCGGCTACCAAGCGGATGGACGGATTGAGGATTCCGCGGTTGTTCCCCTCGACCTGCATTACAGCGCGCAGGAGCGTGATAAAGCTCTGAATGAGGGCATCGCCTTCTCTGACAACGTGATGATCGGGAAGAAGTTGAACAAAGTTCGCTTGATTGTGTTCGACCGCGGTTCCAACGCCATCGGGTCTCTGACCATCCCCGTCAACACGGGCTCCCGGAACCAAGCGGAGTGATGGCTACTCCCAAATCGAGATAAAAACTACAGTTTTACAGGTATGGCCTTCGCCGTTTACTGCGGATTATTCTGCATAAGTGGTTGCAGGTTGAACCGCCACGAAAGCATGCGTCAGGCCGGTTGATCCGGCCAAGACACTGATTCGAGTGGCCCGATGGTTGAGCGAACTATTCTACTGGCTGAAGACGATGACATGGTTCGATCGTTCGTTAGCTCGGTCTTAGAGGGCCACGGCTATCGAGTGTTGCCAGCAGCCAACGGTCTGGAAGCATTGCGCCTCGCCAAGCGAGTTGGCCCACAGGGGATTGATCTGGTGCTCACCGATGTTGACATGCCTGCACTCAATGGCTTTCAGCTGGTCAGATGCCTGAGGCAACTACGGTCTGACCTCAAGGTTCTGTTTATGACCGGTCACCGAGGGGCCTTCGAACATGAACTACAGGATGAAGGTATGGTGATCGAAAAGCCCTTTGCATACGCCACCCTCGTGCGGGAAGTGGGTGCTTGTCTGGCAGAAGAGATGTCGCTGCCGACGAGAGTATGATGCACAGTCGTCGCTGTCGCAAGCCATGCGAGCGCTGACACTTTGGCCGTCCGAGAGTAAGAGGGCTTGGTAATGTCAGATCGCGGAATTTTGTTTCTTTTCAGTCTCGGCGTCATCCTCACCGCTTTGGGAGCGGCAGCATGGCTGATTGACACTGGTCAGGCTCGGTACATTGATGGACTGTTGTTACTGATCTGTTGCCTCATATTGGCGATGGCATTCGGCCTGTACGTCAAATACCTCATCAAGAGTGCCATGCAGGCAACCACTCCGCCTGCGGCACCGGTGAAGAACGCGGCCAACATTCAGGCAAAATCTGACTTTTCGACGCAGGTCGCAGCAAAGCAGATGGTCGGAAAGACGGGGGAGAGCGCCAAGGTTCTTGGGTAGCCGTTGGCGAGTGCCAAGCAATTGGAGCTGTGAAGCGAGGCTGAAAAAATCCTGTGCGCTCTAGTATAGACAGCGAAGCGGGGGCCAGCAGGCATCAAATGCTCCACTGCGGTTGGCGTTGGTCCGGTGTACTTGTGACTTTCGGCACATCGGCCATATCTACTCCCACATTTATTAGAAAACTACAGCTTTGCGGGTATGGCTGGTGGCAGTTCGAGGCAGGTATCTTGGAACTGTAGTAGAAACTGCGGAATATCATGGCAACGATTTCTGTTCGTCGGCTCGGTGAATGCGACGATGCGGCCCTTCGTTTGTTGGAAGAGGTCGATGCGATCGAAGATACAATCCGTCGCCGGGCATACGACGTTGGCCACGGTCACGGCGCTGGGGGTGGCAGCCCCATGGATGACTGGCTCCGTGCTGAGCAGGAAGTATGTTGGGTGCCTCGAGCGGAATTGCAGGAAACGGATCTCGCGATTCACGTGATGATTGAGCTGTCCGGAGTAGCCAACGACACTCTCGAGGTCACCGTACTTCCCGAAATGGTCATCCTGCGGGGTGCGAGCGCACACGAGAACGGTTCGCAACGCGGCGCGCCCGCATTTGAGCTTGCACCCACAGTTCTTTGCCGCCGGATTGCCTTTCCGTCGCAAATCCACGCTCACAGTAGCGTGGTCCGTCTTGAAGATGATTTGTTGAAGGTGTCGGCCGCCAAGGTCGATCCTGCTTGATCACGGATGAGTCGAGAACGGATGTTATGCGTCCAATGGAGTGAGATGTCAGGCAGACGGTGTCCTTATTGCGCGGCGGCTTTCATCGCCTTTTTCCTTCTGCAGGCTGCGGTCGCACAGTATCCTCCGCCGGACGCCCCTTCCGCGGGTGCGCAGTCAGGGGCGCCGATGCCGCCGCAGCAGCTTGACGATCTGGTAGCGCCTATCGCCTTATATCCCGATCCCGTAGTCGGCGAGGTTTTGGCCGCTTCCACTTACCCTATGGAGATCGCCGAGGCCGAACAATGGGTACGGGATCATCCGAAGTGGAAGCCTTCCAAGCTCATGGACGAGGCGAAAAAACAGAATTGGGACCCCAGCGTACAGGGGCTGGTCGCTTTCCCCGACGTGCTTGCTCAGTTGACCCAGAATATGAGTTGGACCACGCAACTTGGCAATACCTTTCTCGCCCAACAGGCCGACGTGATGCAGGCGGTTCAGCGCATGCGGGCCCAAGCCCAGGCGAGGGGGACCCTCCATTCGACACCGCAGGATAACGTCACGACGCAAGACCAGGGTGGGCAGACGGCGATCAACATAGAGCCCGCAAACCCGGATGTCTGGTACGTGCCGAATTACAACCCCGCATACGTGTGGGGGCCACCGGTATGGGGAGTTTACCCGCCGCTCCTTTACCCTGGGATTGATATCGGACTGGGTTGGTTTCCCGGCATAGATCTCGGTCTGTATTTTGGCGGCTGGGGCGGCTGGGGATGGGGCGGTTGGGGTTGGGACCCCGACTGGTTCGGTGGAGGTATTTTCCTCAACCACTCTTTCTTCAATCGTTACGGTTTCCGCAACGGTTTTGGAGGAGACCGCTTGGGCCGTTCCGCCTGGGCGCATGATCCGGCGCACCGGCTCGGCGTGCCGTATGCCAATCGCGCGGTAGCCGACCGGTTCGGCGGCGGCGCGACCAGGAGCAACTTTGGCCGCGGGGAAGGCGGGCGTCAGGCGGTCCGCGGCGCACCCGAGCAACGCCTCGGAAATAAGGGTTTTGAGCAGCGCGGCTGGACGGGCAAGCACAGCGCCTTCGGCGGTTATCACAACGGCGGCATGACGCGCATGCAAAGCGACCGCGGCTTCTCAAGCATCGGAGCGGGGCGTTCGTTCGGTGGATTTGGTGGGGGAGGAATGCGTGGTGGTGGGTTCGGCGGAGGGATGCACGGCGGCGGAGGGAGGCGATAGCGCGATGACGGGTAGGCTCTGCACCATTTGCGCGGCGCTGATGATTGCATACGCCGTGCCTTCCATCGCACAGGAACGTTTCGATTCTCCCGAGGCTGCGGCGCAGGCCGTCATCGATGCGGTGGACAACCACGACTCCACTCGCCTCGCGGCCATTTTCGGTCCACGAGCGAAAGGAGTACTCACTTCGGGCGATGCCGCGCAGGACCGCGACGAACAGGCCGAATTCGCTCGCCTCGCGCGCGCAAAGCACCGGATCGAGATTTCCACCATGAATCTAAATCGCGCAATCCTCGCGATTGGCGACGAGGACTGGCCGTTTCCGGTTCCCATTGTCCGGACCAAGGGTAAATGGAGCTTCGACGCCTCCGAGACCCCGGTCGAGATGCGGGCGCGGCGTATCGGCACCAACGAACTCGACGCCATCGAGATTTGCCACGGGTACGTCGAAGCGCAGGTGAAGTTCGCTTCCGAGGATCGCGACAAGGACGGCATGCTCGAGTATGCACCCCATCTCATGACTACGCCGGGCCGGCATGACGGGCTGTATTGGGAAGGGAGCGACCCGCTGGTTCCCGAGGGTCTAGCCCGGGCCGCGTGGGACGGCGTGCAGAAGGGGCAAGCCAAACCGTACCACGGATATTATTTCCGGGTTCTCGTGGGGCAAGGCTCCAATGCGCCGGGGGGAGCGCATAACTACTTGGTCAAAGACAAGCTGATTGGCGGGTTCGGTCTGGTAGCGTGGCCAGCCGAATATGGAGTAACTGGAATTCACACGTTCATAGTGAATCAGAACGGCGTGGTCTTCCAAAAAGATATTGCGCCGGTTCCCGGCAAACCGCCCGCGCCGATAACGCGCTTCGACCCCGACCATTCCTGGGAACCGTTGGAGTAGAGCGGGCCTCCGACACAATTTCTTGTCGTTGAGATGGAAACGAGCATAAAAGCCACCGAACCATCACGACGGCCTTCGAGCAGGTACAGAACCGATGAATGAGAATAATTACGGTCACCACGGGAACGAAGGTCCGGATCGCGACAGCGGCTATCCTGTCCAGCGTCTTCCTTACTGGAAACGCGCGCATCGTGACTGACGCGTCTGGGTCGGCCTGTTTTTCATGTTTGCGGCGATCACTATCTATGTGCTGAGCGAGGACTTGGCGTTTCTGCCTCACGGCTAATGGCCGGTGACAGACCATGAGTCAAATGCTTCTATATCCCGTGCGATTTGAAACGATCTATCAGCATCGGCTCTGGGACGGCCGGCGCTTGGCCGATCTGCTCACCGCACCGCTGCCGGGCGACGGCCCTATCGCCGAAGCGTGGGAACGCAGCGATCGCGATGACCATCCGAGCCGTGTTGCCAATGGACAGCTCTAAGGACGGATCATTGCGTAAACTGGGCGAACGCCAAAGAGGATGTTCACTATGCATGCGACCCTAAATAAATCCGAAGCCAAGCCGGCGCCCCTGAAGCCGGCCAACGAAAAACCCCCTGACATCGTCACGGTGTCGGTTCCCGACACGCTCGCTTCGCTCCGCGTGAACCCCGACACCGGGCTCACGCACGCGGAGGTGGGCGTCCGCCAGAAGGAGAACGGCTACAACGAAGCGGCCGTAAAAAAAGGGCACCCGGTCCTAAAATTCCTCCGGAAATTCTGGGGAATTTCGGCGTGGATGCTCGAACTGATCATGGTCCTGTCGGCCGTGCTGGGAAAATATTCGGACCTTGCCGTGGTGAGCGCGCTGCTGGTGATCAACGCGGTGTTGAGCTTTGTGCAGGAGCGCCGGGCCGCCGGCGTCGTGGAGGCGCTACGGAAACGGTTACAGGTCAGTGCGCGCGTCCGGCGCGATTCGAGCTGGCAGGTCATTCCGGCCCGGGAGCTGGTCCCTGGCGACATCGTTCGCGTGCGGCCCGGCGACATCATTCCGGCGGACGTGAAACTCCTCACGGGAGCGTTGCGCGTGGACCAGTCGGCGCTCACTGGTGAATCGAAGGACGCGGACAAGAAGCCAGGCGAAGTACTTTCGTCTGGGTCCGTAGTCCGCCGGGGCGAGGGCAATGGCGTGGTCATGCTGACCGGGGCGAAGACCTATTTTGGCCGCACCACGGAGCTGGTACAGCAGGCGCGGCCGAAGCTTCACATCGAAGCGGTGGTGAGCAAGGTCGTCCGCTGGCTCTTTGTCATCGTCGGCGCGTTGCTGGGCGTGGTGATCATCCTGTCGGTGATCCGCGGCGCGCCGCTCATCGAAATGATCCCGCTCATGCTCGTGCTGCTGATGAGCGCAGTGCCGGTCGCCCTCCCGGTGATGTTCACGGTCAGCATGGCTCTCGGATCGAAGGAGCTGGCCAAGCGAGGCGTGCTGGTCACCCGCCTTAGCGCCGCGGAGGACGCCGCGACGATGGACGTACTCTGCGTGGACAAGACTGGCACGATCACGATGAACCAGTTGGCCGTCACCGGAGTGATCCCGCTGGAGCGTGCGGCGGAAGCCGACGTTTTATTCGCCGGCGCACTCGCGTCGCAGGAAGCCAACCAGGATCCGATTGACCTCGCGTTCCTAGCCGCGGCAAAGGAGCGGCACGTCTTCGATAACCTTCCCAAGGTTACGCCCGTCTCTTTCGCACCGTTCGATGCGAAAAACCGGCGTACGGAAGCCGTGGTCGAGCAGAACGGGCAGCGGCTGCACGTGATGAAAGGCGCCGTGCGAACCATCGCCGAGGCCTGCGGATTTCAGCCCCCGGCAATTGAGGCGTTGGAGGCGCGCGTCAGCGCGTCGGCCGCAAAGGGCTATCGCACGCTGGCAGTGGCTCGCGGCCCCGAGACGGGCGCGCCCACATTACTCGGATTGGTGTCGCTCTATGATCCGCCGCGGCCGGATGCGAAGCAACTGATCGCCGAACTTCAGGGCTTGGGCGTTCCGGTAAAGATGCTCACCGGCGACGCATTGCCGGTGGCGCGTGAGATTGGCCAAGGAGTCGGGTTGCCTGAAATCCGGCGCGTGGCGGACTTGAAGGCAGAGAGCACTCAGGCCGGCAACAAGGCGGTCGACCTGTTGGCGGGCGCCGACGGGCTTGCGGAGGTGTTTCCGGAAGACAAATATATCGTGGTGAAGCACCTGCAGGCCGCGGGGCACGTGACCGGCATGACGGGCGACGAGGTCAACGATGCGCCCGCGTTGCGCCAGGCCGAAGTCGGCATCGCCGTCAGCACCGCAACCGATGTCGCCAAGGGTGCCGCGAGCGTCGTCCTAACCGAACCGGGGTTGACGAACATCGTGGCGCTGGTTGAGCAGGGGCGAACGATCTACCAGCGCATCCTGACGTGGATCATCAACAAAATCAGCCGGACCATTCTGAAAGCGGCCTTCGTGGCCATCGCATACGTGGTGACCGGGAAGTTTGCCGTCTCAGCTTTGGCGATGCTGCTGCTGACCTTTATGACGGACTTCGCGAAGATTTCCCTCGCCACCGACAATGTTCGGCCATCCAAGAAGCCGGAAACATGGAATATCGGGGGCTTCATCACCGTGTCCGTAGTGCTTGGTGTAGCGATGCTCGCTGAAACGCTCCTCCTATTGTGGATCGGCTGGTCGCATTTCGGTTTGGCAACCAACAACAATGCCCTCTACACCTTCAGCTTTCTTATGCTGCTCTATTTCGCTGTATTCTCCGTCGTGTCCGCCCGCGAGCGCAGTTGGTTCTGGGCCACGCTGCCCAGCAAGACCTTTCTGTCAGCCCTTGCGGCGGACGCGCTCATAGGCACCGTGCTGACGGTTGTGGGTCTCCCGGGATTCATGCCTCTGCCTTGGTGGCAGACGCTCGCGTTATTTGTTTGTGCCGTGATCGCGTGCCTCGGCCTGAATGACGCCCTGAAAGTCGCGATGATCAAATGGCGCGTTCTTAACTCTGTGGCCAGGAAACCGGTCGATGTGACCCCGAAAATCGCCAAGCGCGCCTATGAACTGTACGAGCAGCGAGGCCGCCAGGACGGGCGGGCAGTTCAGGACTGGGAACAGGCGGAGCGGGAGGTTCGGAAAGATGAACCCCATAAATGAACAGACGCGAGCGGGGGCGGCGGGAATGCCGAGGGGCACGAGGATGAAAATCAATTCAAAGGATTTCCGTGTGCGGCCCGGAGAAAAAGTAAAACTCCGAGATTGGCCGACGACGGTGAAACCCTACTGCAAGTCGAAGAAAGAATATCAAGAACTCCTGTTAGAACACGTTGAGGAGTTGAGCTCGCTGCAACAGCTTCACTACGCATCCAACCGCTATGCGTTGCTGCTGATTTTTCAGGGGATAGACGCTGCCGGCAAGGACGGCGCCATCCGGCACGTCATGTCTGGGGTCAATCCGCAAGGCTGCGAGGTCTTCAGTTTCAAACAGCCGAGTGCCGAGGAGCTGGCGCATGATTTTCTCTGGCGTACGACCTGCCGTCTGCCGGAACGAGGGCGGATCGGCATCTTCAATCGTTCTTATTATGAGGAGGTCCTCATCGTTCGCGTGCATCCGGAGACTCTCCGCGGCCAAGGGCTTCCGGAAGAGTTACTGGACGAGCAAACCATCTGGAAGGAGCGGTATCGTTCCATCGTGGACTTGGAGGAGCATCTCTACCGCAACGGCACTCGGATTCTCAAGTTCTTTCTCCACCTTTCGAAGAACGAACAACGAAAGCGATTCCTCGGGCGCATTGATGAACCGGACAAGAACTGGAAGTTCAGCCTCTCGGACATTCACGAGAGGAAATACTGGAAGGATTACATCAAGGCTTTTGAGGATTGCCTGCAGGCGACAAGCACCCATCACGCAC
>Ga0326728_10015132_pt1 | contig 16125 bp, 11 predicted proteins | sample MB3enrmetagenome_FD_207602 | JGI IMG/M metagenome (GOLD analysis project Ga0326728, IMG submission 207602) | Lab enriched peat soil microbial communities from McLean, Ithaca, NY, United States - MB31MN | ecosystem: Environmental > Terrestrial > Soil > Wetlands > Peat | place: USA: New York...
ATCGGAAAGAAAAACGTTGCCCATCAGACTCCGCCCCCGGCTTCTCAGCGCCCCGCCTCAATAAAAGGCTCTCGCGTTCTCTGGGCAAGCCAGCTTTCGATTTCTTCCAATGAATGCAACTTACCCTCACCCATACCAGGACACTGACGAGCCTGATATTCCCAGGCCTCGGCAGAGGAGAGACAGGAGCCCCAGAAAGGAAAGCTGCGGCACTGCAAAGGCCTTGCTTCATACACCGAGCATCCGCCGCTCTCCCAAAGGATGCAGTCCACGTTCTGCTTCTCCCTGAGGCTAAGCCTTTGAACGGGGCCAAACGGCACGCGTCGGCAATACTCGAGCAGGAAAGCCCGCCGGGAGGTCCGGAGTGCGGCGACAAGCGGCCCGATGTCGACCTCGGAGAGGAAAACGTACCCAGGAGTGTGTCGACAGCACTTTGAGCACCGCGTGCATTCGAATCGGAGGCCATCATGGTAGAAAGTGTGTTCAAGCATACGCTATGCCGGTCCTTCGACCGTTCGTGTGGAAGAAAAAAGCCTTCTTCCTATTTTACGGAAGAAGGCTCGTGGGGAGAGAAGGATTCGAACCTTCGAAGGCGTAGCCAACAGATTTACAGTCTGCCCCCTTTGACCACTCGGGAATCTCCCCTGGCAAACGCACGCGCTTTGGCAAAATACCGCAGTTCCATGCGCAGGTATCTGCACTCGACTCAAAGGTCATAAAAGGAATCGTCCGCCTCTGTCAAGTAGCCCACCGGGCCCTGAACTTAGTGATGGAAATTTGTTTTTATCGAAAGAAAAAGTTGTTAAAAAGTCCACTATCGCTGACAGAATCGATGAGGCGTCGAATCTCCGTCTGCGGCAGGACCTTCGAGAAGCAAGATACCACTGTGGCAGGCGGGAACATTTACCGTGGCGTTCATCGCACAGTGCCTCGGGATGCCCCTTGAGACCGGCGAGACCGCAGCGAGAGTATCCGCATGAGCCCAAAGACGCCGTCCCCCAGGTCCTTCGATCCGCACTCAGTTATTGCAAACATGCGGCAGCCGAGGGACAAGTTGATCGACGACGAACTTGAGGCTGCGCGTCAGCCACAATTCATCGGGCGGGCGACTACGTAGCCGGGAGAAGAGGAAAAACGAGCTTCAGGGATGAGCTAAAGCGAACGTTCCGGGCGAGATGGTATTTGGCCTCCCCAAAAAGGACCGAGCAGCACTCGAACGCGCTCACTTTACCGGCTGCCAAGGGTCCAAGGATCCGATCGCACTTCCAGGGGGGAGGATCCAGGGGACCCGTCGCGGGTCACCAAAAATCAGCCCAAAAGGGCGCTGTGGGTAAGCCACAGCGAAGCATCTGATCATGCGAATCCCAAGCGGTCACAAGAGACGACATATCCTTGACAAGGAGTCGGAGGCCAGGCAAACATACTCCCATAATTTCTGGAACCCTCAAGGCGAAAAAGTTCAAGAGAAGTAGAGCGTATCTGGCTATCTCGCGCGACGCCGGGTAGTGGAGCTTGCGCATTTATGGATGGACCCCCGTCGGCGACTTCGGCGCGCTGGAAGAAGAAGGCGGCAAATAATTTTGCGACGTTACATTTCCCTTTTGCATCGATAGCGTTTCAATCTCTTTGGGTTTTCGGATAGACTCTTAGTTGCTTCACCTCAATCGATTTCTGGTGAAGATCGGTGAAATACATCCAAACATGACGTTTGGAGGAGGCATCCTGTGTTGAAGAACCTCAGAATGGGGGTGAAAATCAGCCTCGGTTTCGCCGCTCTGCTCATCTTGCTTGCCTTCGCGACCTCGATGGGATTCGTGGAATTGCGGCAGGTCGGTGCCAAGGCGAAGAGCGAGCGCCTGGCAAAGGATGCTGTCATCACGATACTCCAGGCGAGGCGGGACGAAAAGAACTTCATTCTGCGTGGCGGTCAGAACTATATTGATAGTGTCCATGCCTCGGTGAAAAAGCTTGACGACCTCGTCGTCGCGCTGCAGGCGAGCGGCCTTTCCGCGGAACAACTCTTAAATGTTTCAGCAGCTCGCGATGGCACCAAGAACTACGAAAACGCTTTTGCCGCGTATGTCGGCGCGCAGAGCAGGCTGGCAGAGTCGGAGGCGCAGTGGAAGCAGGATGCGGAAACGGGGGTGGCCGAACTGGATGCCGCCGACAGACGCCTGAGCAATGAGTTCCTTCGCATGCACGTGGCGGCTGTCTACTTCCTCAAGGACCGATCCGACGACGGGTGGATGATATTCGACACCAGCTCGGCTGCATTCAAATCGGTGCTGGATCACTGGGTAGTATCGGGAAAACATGGCACCGACGGTGCGCAGCTCCAGGAAATGCTGACGGAGTACATGAAGAGCAGCGCGGACATCCGCTCGCTTTTCCAGCAGCAGGCGCAACTGGACTCAGCGATGGTCGACGCCGGCCGCGTTGTCATTGATCGCGCAACCAAGCTCGGGGAACAGCTCTCGGCGCAAATGAACGCAACCTTTGCCCTCTCCGTCCTGCTTGTTCTTGCTTCGGCAGTAGGAGCCTTGGCTCTTGGGATCGTTTTGTCTTTGTTTCTTACCGGCGCAATCACGAAGCCGCTATTGAGGGCAGTGGAGTTCGCCCAAATAGTGGCGCATGGGGACTTCACCCGGAGAATAGACATCGACCAACGCGACGAAGTAGGCGTTCTGGCCCGCGAGCTCAACGACATGTCGGTGAGGCTGCGGGACATAGTTTCGACCCTCAAGGACAGCGCTGAGCAGGTGGCTGCCTCAAGCGAGCAGATTTCTGCGAGTTCGCAGTCACTGGCTGAAGGCGCCCAGAGCCAGGCCTCAACTCTGGAGGAGACTTCTGCCTCCATGGAAGAGCTCGCTGCCTCCGTCGAGCAGGTGAGCGAACACGCGCAATCCCAGGCCGCAGCGGTAGAGCAGGGTTCCGGGTCGATGGAGCAAGTGCAGAAGTCCATCGAGGACATCTCTCACAGCCTGACGGAGATCTCGGGGTTGGCGACAAAATCGGTGGACAACGCGAAGGAGGGCACCCAGGCCGTGAGGCAGGTCATGGAGGGAATCAGTCAGATTGCCGAGAGCTCGGAGAAGATCGGCGGTATTGTCAACGTCATCTCCGATATCGCGGACCAGACAAACCTCCTAGCGTTGAACGCTTCAATCGAAGCCGCAAGGGCAGGCGAGCATGGCCGCGGGTTCGCAGTCGTAGCCGACGAGGTCAGCAAACTGGCCGAACGAAGCTCATCCTCCACCAAGGAGATAGAAGCGCTCGTCAAGGAGAGCGTGAGGAATGTGGCACGCGGGGTGGAGATAGCCAGGGGCTCCGAAGGAGCCATGGAACAAATCCGTAGCGGGTCGCAACAGGTCAAGGACATGATCGCGGGGCTGGCCGAGTCCATCCAGCAGCAAATAACTGCTGTCAAGGAGCTGGCCAAAGCGCTGGAGAACGTCAGTGAAATGAGTCAGAGCATCTCAGCGGCCACTGAACAGCAAAGCGCCAACGCGAAACAAATGTCAAAAGCGGTGGAAAGCGTGAATGAGCTAACACAGTCGACGGCTTCGTCCACGGAGCAGATGTCCTCTTTCGCCACGAAGCTTTCTGGCATGGCCCAGGAGCTACAGGGAATTACCGCCCAGTTCAAAACGCAAGTCGTGAGTGTTGGGAAACTTCAGGACGCGACGCTCGATGCGGACGGCAAAATCCAGCACCGGTAACGGCAATGAAGGAAGTTTCGAATGCAAACAGAGATTCGTTCTGAGTGCTCCACATTGCCAGGATTGTTCTGCAAAGGATGGAGGCATTCCTACTCAGACAAAACGACCGCCTCGGACTAAAGGCATATCCAGAAACTCTATCTGCTCTTATTTCTCCGATTGCTGTGTTCTTATTCTTATCTGCTAAACATGCATTTGCACTGCGATTAGTTCTATCGGATTGGTAGGTACGGCTCAAAATGGCGTCTCCATGCCCGAAAAGGGCTGGATAGGCGGAGCGGGGACCATGGTCCCCGCTTCAAAATGGAAGAGCGCTGTCGACCTCAGTCGGCCTTAGACGACGAGCACGAATCCATCCCCCTTATGTCGTTATAGACTGGGGAACTCGGGCTACCTTCTTGATAGGAGGTGCGCCATGACGGGCATTGTCGGCAACTATCCCTTGATCGCAATTCTGGCGGCTAGTGGCATATTCGTGTTCGGCGTCATGCTCTTTGGCAGTACTGTCTGGCGACTCAATCCGGCCAGCCTCGGTTTAGTAGTCTGTGCCACCCTTTGGGTAGCGGGCATGGGCGGAACAAGGATAGTCGGCAATCCTCTGTTCCAGTATGCCAGCTTCTTAATCCAACAGACTGCCCTCGGCGCGCTCGTCCCATTCTTGGCTTCAACCTCGTTTCGGTTCGTCGGTCCGCCGAGTACGAGGAGTAAGGCCGTCTTTCTCGGTATGTCTGCTTTGTCTGCCGGTTTTATGATTCTGATCTATACCAGTCCTATGACTGGTCTTGTCTTCTCCGATATTGCGCGTGACCCGAGCGGCCAACTGCAACGCTCAACAGGGCCCTTGTTTCCTTTTTACGTCTTCTATCTCCTCGCCGCTGCAATCGGTAGCATGTATGTCGTCCTTAGCAGAGTAAGGCTGATGTCCCGAATGGAAGCTCGGAGGGCTCAAGTGCTTGTTGGTGCCGTTTCCCTTCCGGCTTTCATCGCGGCTATAGAGGCCTTCGGGTTTCGGCCGCTCGGAATTTTCTCTATGGTCCCTTTCGCCATGGGAGCATCGGCGCTAATCCTCGTCTGGGGTATCTTTAACGCCCGCCTGCTTTCGCCTGTCCCCATGGCTCATGAGGCCCTTATCAAAGCAATGGTCGACCCTGTCATCGTAACGGACTCCCACGCCCGGGTGTTATATGCAAATGATTCCGCAAAAGCGTTGATAGGGGTAACCGAATTCCGTCTGGGTACGAGGCTCTCCGTGTGGTTGCCAGAGCTTGGCGAGCTTAACCGTCAGGTCTTCCTTGAAAACGAGATCATGGTTCACGTAGGTGAATCCAATTACCTGGCCCACATGTCCCTGATCGAAGAACAGTCTCTTGTCCCCACTGGTTCGACCGCCCTCTTCAGTTCGAGAGGTGTAGTTCTTTTCGTGCTTCGCGATGTTACCAGTATGGCAACCGAACAGAGCCGACTGGAGAGTCTGGTCCACGAAAGAACAATACAGCTTGAGGAGGAGATAGACCGTTACCGAGAGGTGAAAAAAGAGCTTGAGAGGTCAGTGGAAGAAAAGGAGATTTTGCTTCAGGAGCTCCACCACAGAGTGAAAAACAATCTACAAATCATTTCGAGCCTACTGTACCTGCAGGAAATGAGCGTCGAGAGCTCAAGCGCCCACGCGACACTGCAAAATGCCCGTAATCAAGTCCTCTCTATGGCTCTTGTGCACGAGGAGCTGTATCAATCAGGAGATTTCAGCGAAATCGATTTCGATAGTTATTCCCGCCGGCTTGTGGGACGACTCCTCAGCGCCCATCGGCGGGAAAATCAAATACTTTTCGTTCCAACCATAGAATCGGTGAAACTCGGGGTAAACCAGGCTATCCCTTGCGGCCTCATCCTCAATGAGCTGTGCACCAACGTACTGCGCCACGCATTCCCCGCGGATAAAAAGTATGAAAGGTGCGAGCTGCATGTCGGGCTCTCCCGCAAGGAGGGTAACCAAGTTGTTCTTTTGGTCGCGGATACCGGCATCGGGATTTCCCAAGACGTCGATCTCGGGACTGCGGGCACCCTGGGGATGCAGATTGTCTCGAAACTTGTCAAGCAGCTCCGAGGTAGCTTGTGCATCACACGCGGAAATCCAGGCACTCAATTCGAGATAGTGTTCCCGATGCAGGCCGACCCGGGAGTAAAGACGGAACGCTCAAGCCAAATCGGGTGAAGGGCTTGAAAAGAACCCAGGATATTTGTGGTAGAAGATGACAAGCGTGTCAGGCACCCAGTAAGTAAGGCGTTTTCTTTTTCTCTTGGCCATCTCTTGGACTTGGCCATCGCAAGAGACCAAAAACGACGAAAGTTCCTGCAGCGGCCCAAATCATGATGATGCGTTCCGTCCTTGCGAGCTTCCTCCACTCTCCGAGTGCTGCCTTGCTGACCTTGCTTTTGTCTCTTTCGGCGATCCGCTCGGTGCGCCCCCCCTTGGTCACGGAGCGCTCGACCGCCCGCCTCGGATCGGATCGGCGATATGATCGGCAGCGCTCTTCGACAGCCCGTTGATTGCATGAATCAAATCGCACTTCGAGGCGCGAGTCTCCTTGATGAAGCCGTCTTCGCCGTTGACGCCAAACAACGGTCTAGAAAGGGTCGAGCCGTTTGTTCGCCGTCCTCGGTTTTGAGCTCATGGCTGGCACCTCAGGCGACTTAGGCCGCTATCGCCCGGATACGTCCAGAGGCGGCAGCTTTTGCGAGCCCCACACCCCTCCGGGCCTCTCGCAGCGGGCCTGTCCCAGAGTAGGTTTCATCGACCGACTTTTCCTCGAAGTAGCTCTATGCAGTTCAAGTCCTCAACTGCCAACAGAATCTTCTCCAGATTGTTAAACCATATCAATGCTGGCACCTTGTGATGCCACTGCCAGAGCGGAGTGCCGATCCCCTTTAGTACTGACCACCGATACTCTGTTTCTAGTTCTTTTAGACTATACCCCTGTATTCCCGCCTCGCTCAATGCGGAATGATACTCCTCTAGCAAAGCCTTCTCGAACCTGCTCCTGCGTTCCGGAAACCAATTCAGTGCCATCATAGGTACCAGATCGTCGGCTGCCAGACCGTACTCGCAAAGCTGCCAGTCAAAAAGCTTTACGTCGCCCTGTTCCTCCATCGGAAAGAAGAAATTCCAGAGGTGCGTATCCCGATGTAGTATCGTAAGTTGCTCCGTCTTCAGGCCGCGCCCGAGGACCTGATTGATGCTGTCCACGACTTCTTCAATGATTTGACGCCGGCCGTTGGCTAACCTGTCGCCTAGAAACAGTGAAAACTCCTTCCACGCCTTTCGCAAAAGGTCGCTCCAGTACTCAACGGATTCCCTGGTAGTAAATCCGCCCAATACCGGCTCCAACTCCCCTTTGTTCCATCCGGCCGCATGGATTTGCGCAAGGCAGATGAGGGCCCTTCGGCACCAGCTCACAGAAAGCGGCACCGGATACTCTGTTTGGAAGTGGGTCTGCGAAAGATCCTCAAGTACGATGCAGAAGTCGTCGCTTTCCCGCTCATGCAGGGCAAGATAGCATCGAGGGATGCACTGGCCGGGCAGAAGTCCTGCCATGTGCGAGTAGAACAGTACCTCTCGGGCGCAAAGTTTCTTGAGTTCTTGGCTCTCATTTTGCTTCGCGAGCTTGACAAAAACAGACGTTGGCTTTCCCGGCTCAACAGCTTTGTAATTAAGACGCACGAGTGCAACCCGGGCTGTGACTGTGTCCCATTCCCGGGTAATTCTGCACGACGAGACAGTGGATAGGTCAAAGCCCAAGATCTCGTTGAGCCAGTCCGGAGTTATATCCCCAGATGATCTTATGACTTGTTTCACATGCGGTTCTCTTTGGCTGTAGCTTATCCCCTACGGACGATCGTCTTTCCGATTGTCCGATTGGTCAAGTCCTATTTTTTCAGATTTATCCGGCTCATGACCCTTGAGTTTTGCTCATGATAAGATCAGTTCCCTTGCCGCTTTCGTTTGGTCGTTGATCAGAAACGTTTGATACGCTGCCCGATAGCGTTCAGTTCTTGCTGGCGCTTTTTTGCCGTTTGGCTTCCGTCGAGAAGTGATTAATCCACCCGGATCCTACCAGCAGACACATGCCAGACGGCCTCAGACTTTGAGGACCGCTCGTGCAACGACTACCTACCCTCAACCTCATTCTTTTCCCCCTTTGCGTGTTGGTGACGCGTAGCGCGGCCTTCACGGGTAGGGCCTCAAGAGTTGTTTTCTGATATTTCCTTTTATCGCAAATTCAGTGCAAAACAGGAGACTCTCAAGCCACCTCTCGGACTTGAACCGAGAACCTCGAGATTACAAATCACGTGCTCTGCCAGTTGAGCTAAGGTGGCAAGTTCTTTCCGGCACAGGGTTTATCGACCATCACAAAGACGTCGACTCGCTCCTTGCGCTGGCTCGACCCGTTGTATCATGGGTCCAAGGTGGTGTCAACGCAGTGCGGGCGCCGGCGCCGGCGGTGGAGTGCGAACTACACAATAACGGGGGGAAAGTCGATCGACTCGAAGATGTCGCCGTGGGAGTACGTGAGCACCTCCGTGTAGTCACGGAACACCGCCACGGTGTGCTCGAACTGTGCGGAAAGGCTGCCGTCCGTCGTGACGAGCGTCCATCCATCTTCCGTGACATGGACCTCGCGGCCCCCGAGGTTCAGCATCGGCTCGACCGTAAAGACCATTCCCGGGACTATCCTCATCCCAGTGTCGGCCGTGCCGAAGTTGAGGATCATCGGCTCTTCGTGCATCGCACGGCCGATCCCATGACCCACATAGTCCTCGATCACGGAACAACCGAAGCTCTTTGCGATCTTCTGGATTGCCGCCCCGATGTCGCCAATACGATTGCCCGCCCGGGCTGCCTTGACTCCTGACAGCGTGGCCCTCCAAGCGGCACGCAACACGCGCCTGCTGTCAGGGCTGCCCTTTCCCACGATGAAGCTCCACGCGGCGTCCCCGAACCAGCCGTCAATGCTGACCGTTATATCCAGTGAAAGAAGGTCCCCTTCATCAAGGGCTCTATTGGTGGGAATTCCGTGCGCGGCAACGTTGTTCACGGAAGTGCAGATGCAGCCTGGGAAGCCGCGATACCCGCGAAGGGCGGAGGCCGCGTTATGCTTGTCCAGATATTTTGCCGCAAAGCGATCCAGTTCCTCTGTGGTTACTCCGGGCCCGATGCGCTCGCCCAGAAACCGAAGGCAGTCCTCGGCTACACGGCACGCGCGGCGAATGCGGGCGACGTCAATCGAGGTCTTGAGGCTTACTTCGGGTTCCACTCTCATCCCTTGAAAGCCCCTTCGTACAACGGCAGGTACCCGTCCTCAAGGACCCTGTCCCACGTATGGTGAGTAAATATCTCGGAAAAGGCTCTTCGCCGGATCGTGTCCAATGACGAGGGGTCTTCGAAAAACATTCGGGCCGTTTTGTCCAGGACCGCAACCAGGGCTGCCGGCGACTGCTCGTCGTAGGAGAAGCCGGTCTCGCCGTTGCGAACTTTGACGAGGCCGCCCACTCTGTGGACGATCGGAATGCTCCCGAGCAGCTGGGAGACAAAATCCGTGAGGCCGCACGGTTCGTACTCGGACGGGATAAGAAAGAAATCGCTCCCGGCGTAGATGAGCCTTGCGAGAGCCGGGTCATACCGCGGAACGAAACAGAACTTGCCCTGGCTGCTGGAGCGCGCTGCGAGCTCCGAGAACATGTCTTCACGTTGTTTCTCTCCGGACCCCAGCACGACAAAAAGGAAGTTCGATTGCCGTGAAAGTATTTCCTTCAGCGACCTGAAGAGGATATCGACGCCTTTCTGCTCCGTGAGACGGCCGACAAACGCTGAGAGAGGTGCTTTGTCCGTTCCGCGGCCTGAGGAGAAACCGATCGTCGCTTCGAGGCTCCGACGGCACTTTTTCTTCCCCTCGAGATCGCCCGTCGATGGATCAAAGGCGAAGGGGAGACCAGAGCGTTCGCTCGAGCGCGGGTCCCATGGCGTCGGATCAATTCCGTTCGTGATCCCGCGAAGCGGGATGCCGCGCTCCCTGCAGGCTCTTCCCAAGCCGCCACTCGTCTCGGCGCCTTTTTCCTCAAGCAGTTCGGCGGCGTATTGCTCCGAAACTGTGCACAACACAGAGTACGAACCCGCGAGCAGGAGTGGATCTATCGTGCCGCCGAGCATTCCTTTCTGAAGCACGGACGCGGGGAGTCCAGTCAGCAACGAGGCGAACTCCGGAGACCATACCTCCTGGTGGTAGCCCTTCCCCGCGTTGTGAATCGTCACAACCGAAGCGGCTTCTCGAAACACCCCCGCATAGGACGGTAACTCCTTCATCATGGCGGGCAGAAATGCGGTCTGTCCATCATGACAGTGGAAAAGCACCCTGTCCGGGCCGAGGCGGGCAGCGGCTTCCAGTGCGGCGCGCTGCAGCACGATGTTCAGCTGATGGGAGTCCCAATGCCCTGTTCCCTTCTTGCGCCATTCATTCTCGGCCTCATCCTGAGCGGTATAGGTGTACACGTCGCGGAGCGCCGAATACCGCGGCGACTCGACGAACAGAAGCCGAACCCCTTGCATCTGCGACTGAAAAACCTGGACATGCTCATCGAAAAGCCGGTTCTGCTTGTCCTGGTCCGGCAGAGACAATGTGAAGGAAACTACCAGCTGCCCGCGGTCTATAGCGGGGCTGAGGAAGCCGTAGCGCGGCAGCACGACGGTCGTCGGAACGCCTTTGCGCGCCAGAGCGTCAGCCAATCCGCGGACCACATCCTTCACGCCGCCAGCTTCGGCCAGTCCGGCGTATTCCCGCGTCACGTGCCACACGCTCCGAAGAGCGTTCATGAGGGTCTTCCCATCGCAAGGTCTGGCCGAAGCGCCTCCGCGCCGTCCAGGTAGACGGCCTTGACTTTCCGCGCGGGCTTGCTCTCGAAGGTGATGAGCACGCGAATGATCCGCGGCATCCCGCCTTCGACCCTCGCTTCCTGCGCGCACAAAAGGGGCGTCTCCTCGAACCCTTTCTCACGCAATCCCGTGGCAGGGTTTCCGGCGTCAAGGTCCAGAGTTAGCGAAAATATGATACTGACGAGGTCTTCCCGACGAATCATGTTCACGCGTAAGGTTTCGGCTACGAGACGCTGAGAGGCCACATAAATGGAGTGCTGGTCATTCTTTGCCACCTGGATTGCCCCGCGGACAGCCTTTGTCATGATACTGACCTCGACGGGCCGAGAACAATTTTCGAAAGGATTTTTTCCCGTTCCTCAACGCTGAGTTGTCGTGGATTGCCGCTCATGCTTGATCCTGATGACATCTGTGCTATCTCACTGATCCTTTCGGCAGGAATCCCATATTCCCCCAAGTTCAGCGGAAGGCCGAATTGCAGCAGGATGTCGTTCACTTTGCCCGCAAGCCATCGCACAGGGTCCGCGTCCGCGCTCGGTGCCGCGCGCGTCGACATGACGAGCCGACCGACCGAATCGCCGATCACGGCGGCGTTCGCCTCCAGTACGTGTGGAAGGCAAAGGGCGCAGGCAAGGCCGTGAGGCACTCCGAACATGCCTCCCAGCGCAGCGGCAAAACCGTGCGCCGCGCCAAGCCCGGCGTTTGCGAGCGAGATCCCCGAGACGAGCGCCCCGTAGCTCGCCGCGGAGCGCGAGTCGATGTCGCGAGGTTCCGCGGCGAGCCGTTCCAGGCAAGCGAGCATAGGGCCGAATGCACCCTCAATCAAGGAGCGCACAAACGCATTGGATTTCGGCGTGACATAGGCTTCTACCAGCTGGGTCAACGCATCAAGGCCGGACATCCCTGTCACCCTCGCGGGCAGGGAGAGGGTCAACTCAGGATCCACGATGACGGCGCGGGCCAGCATGTGGGCCGAGCGCATGCTCCTTTTGACACCGAGGCCAGTAACGCGTATTACAGCGTTCTTGGTTACCTCGGAGCCGGTTCCGGCCGTCGTGGGAACGGCAACCCACGGGACACCCGGTCCGGGGACCGGAATGCACTCCGGTACGCCCTCGAGAAATTTAGTAACAGGTCCGCCATGACGCAGCAGAACAGAAAGGGCTTTTGCCGTGTCCAGAACAGAGCCGCCGCCAATTGCCAGAATCATGGACGGGGAAACGGAACGCGCGCTTTCAAGGGCCGCGGCCACGGATTCCGTGCAAGGCTCCCCTTCCGCGCACGCCAGTGTCTCAAGATCCATCCCGGACAGAACCTCGCTGATTTCTTTCATCCATCCCGAGGAGGTGAGCCATTGGGCGCCGCTCAAAACGAGGATGCGCTGTACTTCATGCCTGGCGCCTGCAGTGGCTTCGCGGAGCTTCTTGCGGGAACCAGGTCCGAAATGAATCGTGGCGGGGATTTCGATAGAGAAGCTGGACATGCGCGGAGTATAGCGATTTTTCAGGAATGCAGCCACGCACGCACGTATTGCAAGGCCAAGAGAAGGCAGACGGAACCGGTCATTGAGAAGGCAAGTAGTACCCATCGAAAGACGAACGCACGTCTCTCATGCACGCTCTGGCGGACAAGGAGAATGGCGAGATATGCGCTGCAGGCTAACTCAAGAGAAAGCGCAAACCGCAAAAGGGATAGCAGGAAAAGCTGTGTCGAATCGAGGAAGTCTTGGTAATTGCCCAGGATATAAAAGAAGAAGAGAAGGACGGAAAGAAAAAGGAAGAATACGACTGCCCTCCCCATAAAACTGGACAGCCGTGTGAGAAAAGGATATTCTTTCATTCGAGTTACAATATAGTTTACGTTCAGCTGCAGCGCCAGCGTGGTGCGTTGCCGTCCGCGCCGCGAGTTGGCGGCACGGGCAGGGAAAGATACATGCGGAATCACTGGTACATTCCTTCGGCCGTGCTCCTCGTGCTGGTGCTCGTCGGCTTCTTCGCCGGCTGGGTGCAGCTTTCCCTCGGTCCGGACACGTGGGCCGTCGGATTCACCACTGCTAGAGGGTTCGACAAGTCCGTCATTGGCCCTTCGGGATTCACTTGGCGTTTGGAGCGCCTCCTACCGCGCGCCATCACGCTCTACCGCATCAGCCTTGGCGTGGAGAAAACAGACGCAGAAGTCCGTTCCCTTCTGCCTTCGGCGGAAGCTTATTCTGCGCTCATGCCTGAAAAGCCGGACTTTTCGGTAGACTTCAAGCTTTCCGTCCTATACAGGATTCGCCCTGACGCGTTGCCCGAGCTGGTGGCCGGCGAAGGCCTGCGGCAGGAGAACATCGGTGACTGGTATGACCAGGTGAACTCGGAAATCCAGGCACGCGCCACCGAGATCGCGCTTGGGATGGCTGATAGCCCTCCGGCGGCAGACCTTCCGGCAAGCTCTCCTATGGACGCGCGAGCTTTCAGCGCCGCGGTCGTGCGCGGCCTGACGGAAGGCTTTCCCCGGCTGGAGTTCATTTCGATCTCTCCCGTGGTCCTGAAAATGCCGGACGCGGAGCTGTACGAGAAGCTCAGGGCTGCTTACATGAAAATCGTGGATGAACGGGAGAAGGCCCTTTCCCGGCTCGCTCCGCGGCAAGCTACGGACGAAACGCTTCAAAGCAGCGCTGCGCAAAAGCAGGAAGCCAGCATTGCCGTCCTGACAAAATACGGTGAGCTGCTTGCAAAGTACCCGGCGCTTATCAAGTTCCTCTTCCTGACCACTAGCCAGAAGCTAACGCCGAAAGACCTTCAAACCCTCGACCTCCTGAACAAGCTGGGCGGGTTGGAGTAAGCAGTGGGAGATCACTCCTACTTTTTGAACTTCGAGAAGATGGCATACGTCAAAAGCAAACATCCCTCGGGGTGCATTCTGTGCATGATACGGGACCGAAACCCCGACGTTGTGGACCTCAGCATCTGGCGGGACGGGCTTTTCATCGTCTCGGTGAACCTATATCCGTACAACCCCGGCCACCTGCTCGTGTACCCCTTGCGCCACGTGGAGGACGTACGGGAGCTCACCCCGGCGGAAGAAAGCCGTCTTGTCGCGCTGCAAAGATCTCTCCTCGATTTGCTTGATCGGGCCTGCTCGCCTCATGCCTACAATATCGGCTTCAACATGGGCCCCGCGGCCGGCGCCTCCATCAATCACCTGCACCTGCACATCATACCACGCTATCCCCGCGAGACAGGAATAGCAGACCTAATCGCGGGAAAACGCGTCCTCGTGGAGGACCCCCGCGAGACGACTCGCAGGCTGCGGGAGCTTCTTTCTCAATCGCCTTTCTCGACCTCCACGAGCTGATCGAGCAGCTGTAGGAAAGCACCAATGGCCTCCGAGCGAGTCGAAAGGATCTGCCCCAAAGTCTGGTTCCTCCCCCGGTAGGCGTGCAGGGTCCTGAGGATGGAGCGCGTGTTCCCGAACGTGCTCAGACGGACCTCCTCGATAATTCGACGCATAATCGCCAGGTTCTCCCTCGCCTTTTCGATGAGGTCCCTCCCCTCCTTGTCCTTCTGGATGATGAAGGAGCGGTACGCCTTCTGTGAGAGGAGATCCGTGGCAAGGTTTGCCCGAAACCGCGCAAGCTGCTTCCCATCCTCCTCGTCCGGGGAAAAGGACCTGTCGAACAGTATGATCTTTGCCTCAAGATCTTCGAGGTTCGATACGGCCTGCATGAGCCGGTTCTGGGTGATGCGGTTGTTAGCCAGTGCTGTTTCTCCCAGAAGCTGGGCCGCTTCCTGAACCGTGCCTTTGAACTGCTGCAGCAGGTAATTGTACAGAAAAGTCACGGAGCGGACGCAGGTGAGGTACGGAAAGCCTTCCTTGCGAAGCGCCTCCTCTGGCGCCTCGTGCAAGTTCGCGAGCTCAGTGAGTCGGGCACTCTTAAGGACTTCTTTGATCTTCCTCCCAATGACTTTTTCTTTGACGTCTCCCAGCTTTTCCTCCAACCCCTCGGTCAAGCGCGCCTTGAGCGTTGAGAAATACAGGTTCCTCAGGTACAGCTGCGGCACGCCTGAGACCAGCTGATACCACGGGTCGGCACGGAAATACCGCACGATGTCGAGCAGCGGCACGGTGGTGTCGAACTGCTCAACATCGGCAGTGAGCGCGTGGATATCCGCGCGCACCCGCACGAGGTCCTGCTCCACCCCCGCCGCGGCGTCGTCTTCCTTTGGCGGCTTCAATCCGGCCCGCACGCTCAGGTAATAGGCGATTGGCTCTTCAGCGCAAGGAAAGTCAGGAGCCAACTCCATAAGGTGCGAGAACGCCGTAGTGAGCCTTTCCAACAAGTCAAGGGTCAGCATGGCAGGGGCATGCTCGAAATCGGGAACCTTTTCCTCTTCTTCCGAATCGGAGAGGATATGGTTGAAGTACCTGAACAAGGTAGCAAAAGGGAAAAAAACGATCGTCCCGAGAAAAAGGTGCAAGCGCGCCTGTTCCTCCAGCTGAAAGAGAAACGACTCGGGAATGCTTCGGACGTATTCGTTGAGCCTGGCTGACAATCTCTTCCTGATGTCTTCCGCCTGACCGGAAGCGGCGAAAAGCTCCTCCATCTCCTCTTCTGTCATGAAGTCGTCCAGCACGCTTTTCGCGTTCTCGAGCCGCCTTTCGACGAGCCAGGAAAAAGCCTCCCCCTTGAAAGCTTTGTCCGAGCTAAGGGCGTGATATAGAGAGAAAAGGGGCCTCACGCACTGGTAGACCTGGAAAAGCCTCCGCGCAAACTTCGGGGCAAGGTCCCGTGTCTCGAAACCGGTGAGCCCGGGATTCACGGCCTGGATATGGGACTTCAGCTGCTTGAGCCGAAGGTCGACGAAAACCTCCCTGCGGGTCCGTCCCGTAAGGAAAGTCCGCAGCCACAAAAGGAAGCGCACCCATACGCCGGCTTCCTGCATCTCGTGGGAGATGATTTTGTCCCGTTCGTCCTCCTTCAGCTCGACCGGGAAAGCTTCATCCGGCTCCGTGCGTTCCGCCCGCCGCGCGATCCTCTCCAGAAGGTCCTTGCGCTCTTTCTCAGGCAGGGCCAGCGACAATTCTTCGAGTCTGGTTTTTGCCCGCATCCATATCTCTTGGTTTCAAGCGTAGCGATTTAAACGCTTTCTTGCAACGCGACGGAATTCCTCAAGCCGCTCCAGATTCTTCCGACCATTGTAGGGAGATCACCCCGGACAGGGACGTCCGGGATAGACACGTTCAAGGAGGATTCGATGATCATCAATCACAACATGAGCGCTCTCTTCACCGACCGCCAGTTGAAGTTCAACGGCATCCAGGCGGACAAGGACATGGAGAAGCTCTCATCCGGCATGCGTATCAACCGTGCAGGCGATGACGCATCCGGGCTGGCTGTTTCGGAGAAGATGCGCTCCCAGATCCGTGGTCTGCACCAGGCGGAGAACAACGCCCAGAACGGCATCTCCTTCATCCAGACCGCCGAAGGCTATCTCC
>Ga0326728_10015139_pt1 | contig 16120 bp, 14 predicted proteins | sample MB3enrmetagenome_FD_207602 | JGI IMG/M metagenome (GOLD analysis project Ga0326728, IMG submission 207602) | Lab enriched peat soil microbial communities from McLean, Ithaca, NY, United States - MB31MN | ecosystem: Environmental > Terrestrial > Soil > Wetlands > Peat | place: USA: New York...
GGCCGCCCAAAGCCTCGGTCATGGTGACAAGGCCCGCTTCATCTCAAATCTTGTGCCCGAGGTTCTGAGCGCCTCATCGCCAGGGTCAAATCCGAAAAAGTGAGTTTTGTGAATCCCTATCTCAAAACTGGAAATCTTGCGTGTCGTGCGCCTCTTCGCGGCAAATCAGTTTTATTCAACCGAAAACAGTTCGGAGTTCGCGTCTTTCGAATATTTCGTGCTTATCAAATCTGGTTGGCCTTCTTCATTCGGCGAGTTTGGCTTGCCCGGTTTTCCATGTTCTGTCAGGCCATCCGTGAAATCCGTGCCATCCGTGGTCAAATTTAGCCAGACCGAGACGAAAAGCGGTTACATGTTACTGGTCTGTTACCGATTTTGTTACCGGCTAAGTCGTTGATTATCAACGATGTAGCCAATGTTACCCCTTTTTTGGACCTATCTATCAATCTGAAACCGGCGAAGAACCCTTTGAGCCTTCATAAATCATTTGTTGACAACATGTTGTGACTATTTAAGGGATCAAATATGGAATATTATTACGGTTTTTTCCGGCTCTTCAAAATGAAAGGCAAAACCCGCGAAGAATTTTGTCCCACACCCCCAGAAAATTTGACTTTTGGTTTGAAATCCGAATCGGCCACGGGGTATAAGACCTGCAATGGTCGCCGACAATTCAGCCCCGCAGCCTGAAGAGTCTTTAATGGCTGCCAAAGACCGCATCCAAATGGGGCCGGTCCCTGGCTGGGTGGAGTCGTGTCCGTTTCGGATTGATTTCAAGGCCAAACAGGCAGGGCACGTTACTTATCTGCTGTTTGATCAGCAGATCCACGCCGGGCTTCACCAAACGTATTTCCATGTGGCGCTGCGCCTGGATACGATGCAGGCCGTGCAGGATGAGTCCCCGTGGCGGTTGGATTTCGAACCCCGTCATCAGCAGATCACCTTGCATTCGATCAAAACGTGGCGGGGTGGGGCGCAGTTCGATCATGCCAATTTGTCATCGGCCCGCGTGGTGGACCGCCAAGCCGCCGGTTCAGCGCTGCAAGACCGGCTGGCCCTTTTGCTCATGTTGGAAGACATCCGGCCCGGCGACGTTTTGGAATGGTGTTATACTGTCGAGAGCCGGACGCTGTTGTTGCCGGAGCATTGCGCGGCGATCTTTACCCTCCCGGCGGGAGCGCCGGTCGGAAAGTTTTATTTTTCGTTGCTCTTCAACCCCTCGCGTCCGATGCAGTGGAGATCCTCCGTGCCAGAATGGCAGCCGGTCGAGAAGCGGAACAACGGCGAGATTCTCTGGATCTGGACCCAGGACAATTATCCGGGAGTGCAAGCGGAGGAGAACACGCCCGACTGGCATATTGCCTATCCTTGGATCCAGATTTCCGACTGCCCGGATTGGGGGACGGTCGCGGCGGCGTTCGCCCAAGCCTGGAAGGAGGATGAGGAGGACGCCACGGTGCGGGAAATCGCCGGGGCAATAGCCGCCGGAGCAGGCAGCCTCGTTCAGCAGACGGAGAGGGCGATCCAAATGGTGCAGGACGAATATCGCCATCTGGCGGTCCATTGGGAACTGGACGGCCAGCCGCCCATGCCGCCGGGAGTGGTGGCGCGGCGGCGTTATGGGGATTGCAAGGACCTGTCTTTCTTGCTGGCGCATCTGCTCAAGCGGCTGGGCGTTCCGGCCCGCCTCGTGCTGGTCAACACCGTCCTGCGCAAATCCATCGCGGAATTATTGCCGGCCCCCGGCGTGTTTAATCATCTCCTGGTGGAATACCAGGTGCGCGGCGAAACCCGCTGGGTGGATGCGACCCTCAAAGGCCAGGGCGGCGGTTCCTTGAACCGGGTCGTTGGCGATTATGGCGCGGGCCTTCCCATTGCCGGCCTTTCCTCTCATTTGGTTGAACCGCCCGGCGGTCCGGGCCGAAACAGCGTCCATGAGTTAAAGGAATCCATTTTACTTGACACAGCCGGCTCATGGTCCCGGCTGGGAGTGGTCGTCGCGGCGCGCGGCAGCCATGCCGAGGCGCTTCGCCAGGAACTGGAAAGCGAAGGGTTGGAAGCTCTGGCCAAAAAGAGGCTGCGCCAGTGCGTCGATCGCTTCAGCCGCGCCAGGAGGGTCGGCCCGCTGGAATACCGCGATGACCGCGCCGCCAATGAGTTTTTTCTGGCCGAGATTTTTGAGATCAAGGACTTTCTCACCCTCGACCCCAAGTCCAAGTGGTATAAGCTGGACATAGCCAGCGAATGCCTCGCCAATTTCTTGAAAGTGCCCGAGGCCGGCCCGCGCCGCACGCCCTTTGCCCTGCCGCATCCTTGCAATATAGTGCATACCATTGAATTGCATTCCGTTGCTTTGCCCCCCGCCGTTGTGCAGCAGCGGAACATTGAGTCGGGCTATCTGTGCTTCACCCGCCTCCGTAAAACACTGGCCGGTTATTGGACGATGAAATTGACCCTGTCCACCCTGGCGGACGCCGTGCCGCCGGAATCTCTCGATGAACATCGGGAGACGATCCGGGAAATCCGCGCGCAATCCGCCTGGTCGATACTGGTGCCGGCGGGTGATCCCCGTCCGGACCAGAGGAGAGATTTTGGCGCGCTGCCCGTCTCGTGGGATCCGACTTTCTCAATGCCGACGCTCTCGGAACCGCGCCCGTCCCTGGGCACTCGGGCGGGGCGGCGTCCGCCGCCCCAGCGCGTTCCAGTGCCGGGCAACGGCGCTCCCAAAAACGCCGCCGCTGCCGTGGCCGGCTTGGCCAATGGGGCCGCGACACCTTCGCCTTCGACTTCCGCCCAGCCACGAGCGCCCAAATTAAAACGACGAAAGCGCCATCGCCGAAAACGCGCCACGAAACCGGCGGCAAGATGGCATATCATTGCGGGCTGCGTCATGGCCCTCGTTCTGATCGTGATTGTGTTTTTGGTCGCCAGGAATGCGGATCGTTGGTGGCAAGTATTCAAGTTCCGTCCGGAACCTCCGGCGACGCCACTGAGTTCTTTGCCCGCGCAGTAGGCCGGCCGCCGGGAAGCCTTGCGTCAGGACGCGGGCAAACTGAAAGCCCCGTTCAAGGCTTCAGCGAAATGGCGTGCCACTTCATGTTGTGCCGGTCGGCATACGCGGCCAGCGTCCGTTCGTGTTCAAACAAAACGGTGCGAACCACCGCCGAGTCATCCGCCAGGCCGCCTTCCGGAATGGATTCTGGAATCAAATCAAATTGGCGATGCGCATAAATGATCGCGAACGCCACCGCCGCCACCGTGGAATAGGGCAACCCGTCCTCGACTCCTTCGGCGAAGTCCTCGAGCACATCGGCCAGAAATTCCAATTGATCCGTCAGATGCGGAAAAGACGGATCATCCAACTCAGTGAACTTCAGTTTCAAAAAAGGCAGCTTCTTGTGCACCCCTTTTAAAATCGTGGGTGTAATCATCGCCGCCCCGCGATGCACAAAATCAGCTATATCAGGCATGGAAACAAGGATGAGCAAACCGCCCCGGAAAGACAAGCCGTTAAATCCCGAATTTTCCCGCCGCTTCCCCGACGCGCTCCAAAATCACCTCCGCCATAAGCGGCTCACTGCCGATGCTGGCCGTGTACCAAAGACGTTTTCCCTCACGCTCGGTTGGATTCCGCCAGGTCGGTTGCCCCCTCTTCAAGCGCTCGCGCACCGTGGCTTTGGGCGCGCCGAGCATGACCGGAATGTCTTCGTGCGAATGCAGGCCGTCACTGATGAAGAAGGGCACCATCACGATGTTTTTTGATTGGGCGAGTTTGTAGCAATCCGCAATGCGCGGTTCCTCCTCCAGGAACACGGCATGGACCCCGGCGTAAAGGCCTTTTGCCCGGATCAATGCGACCTGATCCTCGATCGCTTTGCGCGAGTTCTCATTATTGCCCGTGCCGTGGCCGGCGATGAACAGCGCGGTATCGCCCGGCTTGGGCGCGCGCGGGAAGGGAAATTTTTCCACAATATCGCGGGCGCGGGCCAAAAGGACCTCCGTCATGCGCGGATGCGTGCCGACGGGCCGGCAGTAATGCAGCGTTTGTCCGCCGCGCCTTTGCACGCGCGGGAAATTCGTTTCCCCCCTGCCGAGGAACCCCAGTTCGCGCGGGATGACTTCCTCGGTGAAGTAGCCGTCGCTGATGAACAGCGGCACGATGAAGACGCGCGGCGCGAAAATGCCGCGCAAGACCTGGGCCAGGTAGGGTTCCTGTTTCCAGAAGGTCTCCTGCACCTGGGCAAAGATATTGCGCCGGCGCAACTCATCCGCATGTTGGCAGGCGGGCGCGGCCGAATCCGCGTTCACGGTCGAGCCGTGCCCCACCAGCACCAGGGCGGCGTCAGAAAAGTTCTCGCTCACGCCTCATCTTAATCCAAATTCTCATCTTAATCTAAATCTTCCTGGCGCCTATGGGCAGCTTTCAAATTGCAATGCTGTTGCCCCGAAGGCATTCGGGGTTGATTTTCTCAAGAGCAATCTGCCCTCTCACCAAACCGTGAAATTTTCGGCATTTTGAATAAACATAAGTTGTTGTCCTCAAAGTACTTGCAAAAACAGCTAAAAGTATTATTGACAAAAACCGCTGAAATCGGAATGGGTTCAATCCGGCCCTGGCGTTTCGAGCAGCCTTCGCGGCAGGTCACGATGCCCATGCATGGCCCGGCGCCTCACGACTTCTCCGGCGAGGATTTCGTAAAAGAGGGAATACTGCTGAAGTCGGCTGCCGTCAGCGGCGAAACCGGCTTGTCAGCCGCTTCCAGCAACCAAGCTTCCAGTTCTGGCGTGACCACGAAGGGCTTGGACTGTTGGACCCGCACGGAGCGGAGAAGGTCGTTGACAAGGTTGCTCGCATCGGAACAGACGCCTGAGCGCACCTGTTCCCGCAGGAAATCTGCCACGTCTTCGGCCAGAGCAATCCTCATGTACTTAATATGCGGCAACGGAAAGGCCGTGTCAACCCTTCCTCCGTTCGAGCGAATGGCAAAATTTCATCTTCCGGCTTGATTGTCGAACGGGCATTTGCTTTTTAATGGCCCGATTTTATTTTAAGATATGTCTGTGCCGCATTCGCATTTTCGTCCGGGCCGGCCGGGCGCTCATTATTTGGTCAGGAAAACGGTCAAACCGGTCAACTTTGCCTGCGTGGCGCCTCACGCCAAACAAGTGACGCTGGCGGGCGATTTTAATGATTGGGACCCGACCGCCCTGCCGCTGAAACGGCAGCCGGATGGTTCCTGGACGGGGCAGGTCACGCTGGGCCACGGCCATCATCACTATCAGTTCCTGGTTGATGGCAAACCGGTCCTCGATCCGCGCGCGCAGGGCATCGCGCGCAATGAACAGAATGAAAAGGTGTCGTTGATCGCGGTGAGCTGATTAAGGGACCCGGCCGGGCGGGGGGTTGGTCTTGTTTCTTTGTCCGGCAAAGAATTCCTGCAACAGGGCGCGGCATTCCGCCTCGCGCACCCCGCGCGTAATCTCGCATTGATGATTGAAGGTGGGGAATTGCAGCAGGTTGAGCGCGCCTCCCGCCGCGCCGGCTTTCGGATCGCCCGCGCCAAAGACCACCCGCGCCAAGCGCACATGAACCATCGCGCCCGCGCACATCGGGCATGGTTCCTTTGTCACATAAAGGGTGCAATCGGTCAAACGCCAGTCGCCCGCCACTTCCTGGGCCTGCGTCAACGCCAGCATTTCGGCGTGGGCGGTGGCGTCCTTGAGCAGTTCGACCTGGTTGAAGGCCCGGGCGATGATGCGCCCTTGCCGCACAATGACCGCGCCCACCGGCGTCTCCTCCGCCGCGCAACCCTGGGCGGCTTGGCGCAACGCTTCGCCCATGAAGTAGTGGTCGCTCTGCAAATCAATGATCGGCTCGTCCATCGGCGCCTTCTTCAAGGGTCCATTGATAATTTCCCCCGGCCAGGCAGCGGCAATGCGCGGCAAAAAATCCGCCGCGATGCCGCCAAAACAGCGGCCAGATTTGTTCCAAATCCGTCTTCGGTATGGGCAGGGAGGGGATTTTTTCGGCGGGGAAAAACGCAAAAACGCCCTCGGAATGCGCGGGCGGGACCGCCGTCAGGCGCGGCAGCACTTCGAACAAAAACAGCAGCCAATGCTCCCGTCCTTCATAGCCGTACTCGCTGACGATGCCTGTCAAATGCAAATCGCGATGGCTCAGATTCAATCCCATTTCCTCCCGGGCCTCGCGGCAGGCGCAGGCGTAGGGGGATTCGCCATCGGCCATGTGCAGCTTGCCGCCGCAAGGGCTCCACAAGCCGAGGTTGGGCTTCTGGGCGCGCCGCAACAACAGCGCTTCATCCTTCTGGTTGAAACAATAGAGCAGGGTGGCGATTTTGTAGGGCAGGGTCATGACTATAATCCGGATGGATGGTCCAAAAATGTCCACGGCAGCCGGAATTTTTTCGACAGGGCGGCGGCCAGGGCCTTGACCCCAAATGTCTCGGTGGCGTAGTGGCCGCCGTAAAAAACATTCAAGCCCGTCTCCTCGGCCAGCGCATGGGTCCAATGCGGGCCTTCTCCGGTGACAAATGTGTCCACGCCTTCGCTGGCGGCGATTTTCAATTGCGCCCCCGCGCCGCCTGTCACGACGCCAATTCTTTCGCACACTGCCGGGCCGCCGGGCAAAAGCACGGGCGGCCGGCCCAAAACTTTGGCCAGTTTTTCGGACAGTTCGCGGCGTGAAATTTTGTGCCGCGTTTGCCAGCCGATGAAGCGGCCTTTGTCGAAAAAAAACGGTTTGAGCTTCTTGAAGCCGAGCGCGGCGCACAGTTGCGCGTTGTTGCCCAGGCGCGGGTGGGCGTCCAGCGGCAGATGCGAACTGTACACGGCCAGATTGCTTTTGATGAGCAGGGCCAGCATCTGGCGGCGCCGGCCCGTCCACGGCACGGTCGGGGCCCAAAACAGGCCGTGATGGACGATGAGCAAATCGGCCCGGGCCGCCGCCGCCAGCTTGAGGGTGGCGAAAGAGGCGTCCACGGCGGCGGCGATGCGGGTGACGGCGCCGGAGTTTTCCACCTGCAAGCCGTTGACCGCTCCGTCCCAGTCGGCAAAAGTTTCAGGACGAAGGAGTCTTTGACAATCGCGCACTATCAGGGCCAAATTAGCTTTGGGCATGAATGCATCAAAACAGAGAACGGGGGAATTATCAATGCGCGGGGAAAGATTTTTGCAACGCTCTATTGAAATCCGCAACGGGGTTCTTATAGTGCGCATTGCAGTGACACAGAAATGAGCCAAGCAGCCGCGCCAATGGCGCCGTGGGACATCCCGGCGGCGCGCGCCCTTTACAACATCACCGGATGGGGCGCGAAGTATTTCGACATCAATGATGCCGGGCACGTCATCGCCATGCCCTTGCGCGAAAATGGCGCGGTGGTGGACCTGACCGATGTGATCGAGGAGGCGAAGGGGCGCGGATTGAAATTCCCGGTGCTGATCCGGTTCCAGGATATTCTGCGGGACCGGGTGGAGGCGATCAACCAGGCCTTCGCGGCCTCCATAGCCGAGTTCAATTATCAGAACAAATACCGCGGGGTTTTTCCCATCAAGGTCAACCAACTGCGGGAAGTGGTGGAGGAAATACTGGACGCGGGCAAACCGCACCAATTCGGCTTGGAAGTGGGGAGCAAGCCGGAGTTGTTCGCGGGCCTGGCGCTGCAAAGCCAGCAAGAGAGCCTGATCATTTGCAACGGTTACAAGGACACCCTCTTCATCCGCATGGCCCTCATGGGCATCAAGCTGGGCAAGAAGGTCATCATGGTGGTGGAGAAGCTCGAGGAGCTCAAACAGATCATCGCCGTGTCGCGCCAGATGGGGGTGGAGCCGCTGGTGGGCATCCGCGCGCGCCTGCTGAGCAAAGGCGGCGGCAAATGGGCGGACAGCGGCGGGGAGAATGCCAAATTCGGATTGAACACCGCCGAACTGCTGGCCGCCACCGAGATGTTGCGGGCGGAAAAAATGGAGCCTTGTTTCAAGTTGCTTCATTTCCACATCGGCTCGCAGGTGCCGGATATTTTGACCATCAAGAAGGCCGTGCAGGAGGCGGCCCGCTTTTACGCCAAGCTTTACAAAATGGGCTTTGCCGTCGAATCCCTGGACGTGGGCGGCGGATTGGGGGTTGATTACGACGGCAGCCGGTCGGCTTCCGACAGCTCGACCAATTACACCTTGCAGGAATATACCAACGACATTGTTTTTTACATCGGCGAGGTTTGCAACCAGGAGCAGGTGCCGCACCCGCAAATCATCAGCGAAAGCGGGCGCGCCATTGTCGCCCATCACAGTGTTCTGGTCGTGGAAACGTTTGGCACCATCGAAAAAATCAGCATCGGAGCCGCCATTGAATATGGGGACAAGGAGCAGGCGCTGGTGCGCGACCTGCTGGACATTCGCAAAAATCTGCCCCGTCTCAACATGCTGGAGGCATTTCACGACGCCTCCGAGCGGCGGGAAGAGGCGCACAACATGTTTACGCTCGGGCTGCTGGATTTGCCCGACAAAGCCAAAATCGAGACGCTCTATTGGGAAATCGGGCAGGCGGTGGTGCAAAGTTTTCGCGGCCTGCATTATGTCCCGGAAGAAATCCGCATGCTGGAGGACAGTTTGGGCGATCAGTTCCTCTGCAACTTTTCCGTTTTCCAATCGCTCCTGGATCACTGGGCGCTGGGGCAGCTCTTTCCCGTCATGCCGCTGAGCCGGCTCAATGAGAAGCCCACCCGCGAAGCCACGCTGGTCGATATCACCTGCGACTCGGATGGCGAGGTGAAAAAATTCATTGATCTGTTGGACGTGCGCGACACCCTCCCGCTCCACGCCCCGCGGGCCAACGGCAACGGGCCCGAGCCTTACTATCTGGGCTTTTTCCTGATGGGCGCTTATCAGGACATCATGGGCGATCTGCACAATCTCTTCGGGCGCGTCAACGAAGTCCACGTCTTCCTCGATCCCGATGAGCCGGCGGGATATTACGTGGAAGAAATCATCGAAGGCTCGACCATTGGGCAGGCGCTGACCTCGGTGCAGTATGACGAGAACGAATTGAAACGGCAGATGAAGATGCAAATTGACGAAGCGATCAAATCCGACCGGCTGAAACCGTCGGAAGGCATGCGCCTGCTGGACGATTACGAGCGGGGCCTCAAGGAATACACCTACCTCACCATTTAAAAAGGGAATGGACGCCGCCAAAGTCGAACTGTTGCGCGCTCTGGGACGACTGGTGCGCGGCCTGTCCACCTTGTTCTGGGGGCTGCCGGTGACGCTGCTCATTGATCTGGAAACGGCGCGCACGGATTGGCTCGGTTTTTTGGGCGATGCCGCCTTTGTGCCGGCGGTGCTGGGCGGGGCGGCATTGTATTACGGTCTGCGTCAAATGCGCTATTTCCAAAAACAGGAGCGCATCTGGCATCAGGCCCTGAATCGGGCGGAGATCTTCGCCATCATCAACGCCGGCCTGGCGCCGTTTTTGTTTTGGTGGCACAGATTCCCCGCCATTCCCTTTTACGTGGTATGCGTGGTGGCGCTGGCCTTCTCGATTTTGCTGTTGCTGATGCAGATCAACCAGGTGCTGCGCCGCCTTTGCGCCATGCTGCCCGACGAGGGCTTGCGCGTGGAAACCAAAATGTTCACCACGTTCAACATCGCCCTGTTCCTGGCCGTATTCATCGGGCTGGCCGTTGGTCTGGGCCTGGCGCAGGCGCACCTTCTGCCCCGCGCCATCGGCAGGATGATCACCGGCGACAATCCGCGGGGCTTGTGGCTGATATTATTCACCGGCCTGATGCCGCTGGCCATGACCCTGGCCATCCTGTGGAAAATCAAAGAAGTCATCTTCATGAGCATCTTCGCAGCGGAACCGTGACATTGTTTTTTGCTTGGCGGCGGCGAGCTTGCCGGGTAACGGTCAAGTGGTGAATCTCAGAGACGCTCCCATCCGGCGAAAGCTGACCACGGCCATCATGCTGACCAGCACCGTGGTTTTGTTCCTGACTGCCGCCGTGTTCATCGGCCACGAAGTGTTCCGTTGGGATGCCGGCATACTGGCCCTGATGTTGCTCGGCTCCCTGGGGGTGGCCCGGGCTATTTCCGCTGTGCTGCAACGGCGCATTGCCGGGCCTATTCTCGAACTGGCCGATACGGCCAGGGTGGTCTCCGTCAACCGCGATTATTCGGCGCGGGCCAAAAAACAGGGCAACGATGAGTTGGGTCTTTTAACCGATGCTTTCAACCAGATGCTGGCGCAAATTAACGCGCAGGATGAGGCGTTGCGCAAAAGTGAGGAGCAACTGCGCCGCGCCTTGCAATCTGCCGGGGCGGCGGCGGAAGAGGTGCGGGCTTTGAACGCCGCACTGGAGGATCGCGTCACCCGCCGCACCGCCGAACTGGCCGCCGCCAACCAGGAATGGGAGGCCTTCGCTAACTCCGTCTCGCACGATTTGCGCGCTCCCGTCCGGCACATCGAGGCTTATGCCCGGATTTTGGAGGATAAAATGGAGAAGAATCCCGCCGACGCCCGGCAGTGTGCCAGCCGCATCCGCCGGGATGTCCAAAACATGGGCCGGCTGGTGGATGACTTGCTGAAGCTTTCGCGCATCGGCCGCGTCGAGCTCAAGCTCGGCACGGTCCGGCTCAACACCATCGTGGAGGAAGTTTTGGCCGAGTTGAAACCGGAACTGGCCAATCGCGACATTGAGTGGCGCATCGCGAAATTGCCTTCGGCCACGGTCGATCCCGGATTGATCAAACAGGTCTTCGCCAACTTGATTTCCAACGCCGTTAAATTCACCCGTCCACGCGCCAAGGCCGTCATTGAGATTGGCACGGAACCGGAGGACGGCGCGACGGCGATCTTCATCCGCGACAACGGGGTCGGTTTCAATATGAAAAGCGCGGATAAACTTTTCGGCGTTTTCCAGCGGTTGCATCGGGCGGAAGAATTCGAGGGGAGCGGCGTTGGGCTGCACACCGTCCAGCGCATTGTCCAGCTTCATGGCGGCAAAATCCGGGTCAATGCCGAACTGGACAAAGGCGCCACATTCCATTTTACTCTCAAAGGCATTGAAGCCGCGCGGCTGGTGAATGAAAACGGCGCCGGTGTGGGGGAGAACCAGTGATCTTGGAAAAAACAGTTTAACCACGGATGAACACAGATAGACACGGATTGGGAACAGCTTGCGAGCATGGGCGCATTCACCCAAAAGGTGATGCTCGCCAATGGCATTTTTATCCATGTTCATCTGCCCCGAAAGCTTTCGGGGTCCGTGGTTTGCCTTCCCTCAACTGCCGTTTTTAGGGTGTCATGTTTTCGATCCAGAAATTGTTTGCCAAAGACGATGAGTTTCTTGAGTTGCTGGAAGCCAGCGCCCAAGCCGGCCGGGCCAGCATCCACGCCCTGAAGAAAGTCCTGCAAAGCCCAAGGACCGCGCCCAGCCTCGAGCCCTTCGCCGCCACGCGCCGCCGGGACAAGGAAATCACGGTGCAGATCACGGAACTGCTGGCGCGAACCTCCATCACTTCCCTGGACCGCGAAGACGTCGAAGCCATTTCCAACGCCCTCTACAAGATCCCCAAGACGGTGGAAAAATTCGCCGAACGCTACTCGGTCTGCGCCACGCAATTGCGCGCGGTCGATTTTTTCCCGCAAGTGGCCCTGGCCGAACAGGCCACCGACACGGTCGCCATCATGATCAAGGAGCTGGAAAAGTCCCATTTCGCGCAAGTCAATTCGTTCAATGAAAGGCTGCAGACGATTGAAGGCGATGCCGACAAGCTCATGCTGCAACTCTTGGCCGAACTCTACAGCGGCGGGCATCCGCCGCTGACGGTCATCATTGTCAAAGACCTGTATGAGCTGCTGGAGAAAGTGGTGGACCGGTGCCGGGATGTCGGCAATGTCGTGGCCAATGTGGTGCTGAAACACTCTTGACGATCCGTTGAATGACGAATGACGAAATGCCAATGACCAATCATGGGAAAATGTCCAATGACAAAATCCGAATGATGGATCATTTTTAATTTTCTCAAGCAACTCGCGTTGAGCCATGCTGCCCTGAAAAAAACCGTGAAATTTTCGACATTTTGAATAGTCGCAACATGTTGTCCGCAAGGTGTTTGCAAAAGCGCGCTGAAACTAGTATTTACAAAAACGCTGAAATTGGGAAAGCAGAGTCAACCTAAAGGGGTCAGTTCCTAGCATTTCAGCATTTTGTTTTTCGTGATTCATAGAGCCTCCGGTTGACCGATTTCCAGGAGCCTATCTCCGGCCGCCAGCAAATCCATTTGAGAAGGGGTCAAGCCCGCATAACGACATAACGCAAATGAAAAACAAGCAATACGCGATTATGCGGGCTTGACCCCTTATGACCCCCTTACCCCTTTATGGGCCAGCGTCTTTTGGCGACGACGGACCAAGGCAGCCAGTTCATCTCCAAAGCGAAATTATGCAGTTTGCGGAGAGGAACGTTCATGGAGACCGTCCCTTCCCGCAGCGCGTCCAAGAAATGCTCAGGGCTAGGGCCCCACCAGCCGGAAGAACACCGCGCCGTTCGTCGTGTTCAGCGGCATCGCCACCAGATTCGTCTGTGCCGAACCGGCGACATTGACCCAGTTCGTGCCGAGGCTGTTGGTCTGCGATTGCAACTGCCAGCCCGTGTGGTCCGCCGGCCAATTGAGCTGAAGCTGATTGCCCGCCGTCACGAAGCCGAGTTGTGTTGGCGCAAGAGAGGTGGGCCGCGCGCTGACTTCGGTCGAATTGGCGCCCTCGCCCGCCCAGTTCACCCCGCTCACGACAAAATAGTAGAGCGTGCCGTCGCTCAAACCGGTGTTGGTGAAGGCAAGGCTCGCGTTGGTGGCGATGTTGATGTAGCCGCTGCCGCTCGTGGTGGAGCGTTTGACGTGGTAGTTTGTTGCGCCTGATGAAGCATTCCAACTCAATGCGACTTGCGCGTCACCCGGGGCGGCACTCAAGCCCGTCGGGGCGGATGGAGGGGATATGGCACTGATTCCCCAAAACTCAACTTCAGCCACGTTGCACCAGCCGTTCGCCGGGCCGATGTAGCGCAGATAACGGAAACTTGCCGCGTTGGTTACGGCTTGCACGGTCATCACGCCGTCCGGCGGGGTGCTGCTGACCGTGAACAAGGTCACCACACCGCTGCTGAAATCCGCCACATTTGCTCCCTGGAATTGTCCGCCCACCATTCGGCTGGCGAAAGTCGCGCGCGGGCAATACTCTATTTGCATCACAATCGCGGCCGCGCCACTGCCCAAATCCAGCCCGGCCCAGTCGCCGGTCCCAACCGCGGCGTCGTAGTAAGTGTTTGTGTTGCCATCAAACGCATTGGTAATGGTGTTGCCCAGGTTGTCCCACGAACCCGGTGAGCCAATGACCGTTCCGACAAATTCGATCAACGGGGTTGCGCTGGCCTCGGCAGAGTTGGAACTGACGCCGTAAGCGTTGGTCGCGGCGACGACGTAATAGTAAGTCGTGCCGTTAACCAGACCGGTGTCCAGGTAAGTTGTCGCCGTCACACCGGTCGCAATGTTGGTGTAAGGTCCGCCGGTGATTGTTGAGCGGCCAATCACGTAACTGTCCGCGCCGTCAGCCGCATTCCAAGCAAGTGAAACCGCCGCGTTGGAGAAACTCGCTCTCAGGCCGGTGGGCGTAAACGGCGGTTGGTCGGCAGCGCTCAAAACCATCACCGAGGCGGAGAACGGAGCGAAGGTGACGGAAAAGTCGTTTTGGACACCGGTGAGGTTGGTTTGGGCAATGTCGGGCGAACCCACGCCTGTCTCGGCAGCCGTGTCCTGCGGAATGCCGTAGCTATAAACGATGGCATTGGTATAGGGAAGATACCCGGCCAGATTGATGGCGGCTGTGAGATTGGACGAAGAACTCTTGTTGATCACCAGCAGGGTCAGCGTGCCATTGGTCCGTTTGACCGCATACGCGGACAGCAGCGGGTAATCGCTGGCGGCAGAGACCACGCTGTCACCGTCCGCAGCGAAATAGGGCATCAACTTGGCCACATAATAGGTCGGATAGGCGCTGCCCACACCGCCAAGACCATAGACAATTCCTCCGTCAACCAGAAAGCTGCCGTCGCTATTGGTGCGCCAGCCGTAGAACGCCGGGTCGGGATCGGTAAGGTCCGAGGCGCCATTGCGAAAATCCCACCAAAGGCGCGAGTGGAACTCCGTCTGCAGGATCTGCCCGATGGTGTCGGCATAAAAGAGGCCACCCGTCAGGCTCACGCATTGCTTGTCGCCCCCCGTGCCGTTCTCGGTGGCCTCCAGTGTCACATTCGTGCCGACGCTGCCCAGATAATCCGTCAGCATCTGGCGCAAGGAAGCCGCATCGGCGGCCCACTTCTTGGAGTACAGCAGGTCCTGGGTGTCCCCCGCCGTTGGACCATAATTGTGCTCGATCAGGAAGTCGGGAATGCAATGGTTGCTGCGCATATAGGTCAGCATCACCGGGGTCCAGCCGTTATGGGTGATGCCAGTGCGCGGGTTGACCACGGGATGATTGGTGTAATTTGCAGTGCCGTCCTCGGTAGTATCGGCCACCGCCCCAATCTTGATGGTTGGGTCAACAGCCTTCATTTGCGCGTAGTAATTGGTAAAGCGCATCGCGTAGGTCCATGGGTCATGGGGCTGCCACGGCGCATTGGTGTTCCAGTCCCATTCCCAAAAGCCGCCGACTTCGTTTCCAACTTCCCAGTATTTGAAGTTGCAATGATTGGTAATGTTGAACATGCGCACGCCATACGCCGCCTCGTCCGCATCGCTGGTGCCGTAGTTCACAATGATAAAAGCTTGCGCGTGGGTATTGGTGGCAAGCCAGATAAAGTTGGAGGAGAACGATCCCCAGTTGCGGGCGCTGGTGGCACCCGCGCTCCAAGCCTCATTGGTCCAGTGATAACCGTCGCCCCAGCTTCCGCCCGGCCAGCGCAGACAGGGATTCCCCATATCATTCAGGATTGCAACCGAAGCGGGCGCGCTCACGTTGCCGTCCCAGGCGACCTGATTGATCCCGAAGACATTGCCGTCCACCGTCCGCACGGTTTGGTTGGCAAGAACGCTCACATGGACCACAGCGGGAGCGGGCGCGGCAACCAACCGCAAATCAGCAATGAAAAACGGTTGGGTAGAGTTGCCGGTCCAGATCTGAAACCCGGTCAGGTTGGTCACGTTGTTGAGGCCCAGCTCTGCGAGGGACAATGTGATTTGCTGCCATCTGTTCGTCGGGGCCGTCACCCAAATCCCGGGCAATTCCGAGCCGTTCGTCTCGGCGTTGATCCCGACAGCTTGTCCGCCGTTCGTCCCGCCATTAAGCCAAAAGCTCACATTCGTGTAAATGGCCGTTTCCAGGCTGGTGTCGCTCTTCAGCCACCAGGCTTGCCAGGTGCCGCTGGGAACACACGCCATCGAGTTGCTGCCGGCATAGACCGGATTAACCGGATTATTCGTGGGGTGACGCGGCATCCAGGACCAGTTGTCGCCCCAGCCGTTGTTAAACCGGTCCGAATAAATCAGCATGTCGTCTGTGGCGTGAGCCGCCAGCGCGGACAAGAGCAACATCACTCCAAGGGGAAAGGATGGAAATTTCATTGTTTCGTATTTTATTACGTTAATTTAGCAAGCGATACATTCAGAGGCATTACGATGCCGTCAACCAACCCGCCGCCGTTGATCACGACGGGTTTCCAGTTGTATGCCTGCGCCCACGCCGTCCCACCGCCGGACAGCAAACCCAAAATCAACAGAAACGAACGCAAAAGCCCGGGAATCAGACGAAAATTCCACGGGCAGTTTTCAATTCTAAATGACGACATTGTAGTGCAATGTACTACAAATCAACAAACCCGACCAGTCGTCAATTTTATCGACAGCGGTCGCTCCGCTATCACTCCGTCAGTCGCCATTCCCGCCTGCCGGCAAGACGGAGATCTCGAAAAAAAGGCGGTCAACCCCAGTTGTGATCGGCAAGGTGAATGCTTTGGCCAGGAGGAGTCCGTTGATGGAGAATATTTCTGTCTTGGGAAGCCTGTCGTCTGATTGTAACTGAGTTGTCACATAATTGTAACTTGTACTTTTT
>Ga0326728_10015140_pt1 | contig 16120 bp, 16 predicted proteins | sample MB3enrmetagenome_FD_207602 | JGI IMG/M metagenome (GOLD analysis project Ga0326728, IMG submission 207602) | Lab enriched peat soil microbial communities from McLean, Ithaca, NY, United States - MB31MN | ecosystem: Environmental > Terrestrial > Soil > Wetlands > Peat | place: USA: New York...
ACTGGAGGCGGAAGGGGTTTGACCTAGATAATGCATGAGAGACTGAAAAAATTTACGCTGCGTTCCACCATATGTTATTGTAGTGGAAATTAATCAAAGGAAGGGAAAGCTGCACGTCAGTGGTTGGTAAAAGGCAAAAGGAAAGTGAGCGTGACTGAAGATTATTTAATGGAAACGTTCAAACTCCCTTTGGCCCTTATGGGCAATGAGTGAAAAAGGGTTAGATCCTAGAGAATTATCTCTCACAATATCTCTGGATCGTCTCTCACTGCATAATCATAACCGTTCGCTTTGGAGGTACACATGCAGTTTATTATCGAAATAGTCAAAGACTTAATTGTCGCTTGGCGCGGAGGGAAAACTCCAATTCGAGCAGCAATAGTGTCAATCATTATTCTGCCGATACTTGGCATGATTGTATTAACGTTTTCTGCAATATTCATTGTCCCAGGTAGCAAAGCTGAAAATACTCTAACATGGATAGCAGCAGTACTTGCTGGAATAGCTGGATGTATTGGCATATTGGTGTCAGCATATCAAAAATCCAATGAACAAACAATACACGAACAGCGAATACAGGAAGTTGAACAACGCGTTAAAGACAATCCGAGTGAGACTCAGGCAGCATGGGAACTAGCTCGTGTAAAATTAGAGAGCTATTTGAATAGAAACCTAAAACAGGTCAGATCTATTTTTTGGCTAACTCTATTCGTTATGATGATTGGTTTTGGTCTGATTGTGTATGGCGTTTATGAAGCATATGGTGATCCAGCTCGCATAAAGGCATCTCTTATATCCTCAGTTTCAGGAGTTATTGTCAGTTTTATTGGAGCAACATTTCTAGTTCTATACAAAGCCACAATGGCTCAAGCTACAGAGTATGTGAACATTCTTGAGCGAATAAATGCAGTGGGTATGAGTGTCAATATTCTTGGGTCATTGGATGATGAGGACACTAGGCTTAAACAACAAGCCTTGGCAGATGTAGCAAAACAATTATTGGAACTGTACATGAAGAAATCGAAAACATAAAATCGGTTCCATATGGAGTCAGGCTTGAAATGCGGGCGGGTCCAGGTTCTCGGTCACAATAAGAGTCCAGGCTCTCGATCACCGTCAAGCCGGTCATAGTATTCAGGCTACAATAGAGCTTCCGAATATCCAGCAGTACAGTTTCAGAGTATTAGGGCATTTCAGGCAAAGCGTTTGCTGGCTTTTTCCATCTCTGGAGTTCCCGGATTTTTTAACCTATCCGATAGCGAAGGCCGGGGAAGGGGAAGCTCTGTTTTGGTCTTCGTTCTCTCAGTCGCATTCCGGGGCTTCAGGTCATAGTCAGGGTGAGCTTGTTCTAAGAAAGTCGGCATTCTTTTCGGTCTTTTGACATTTTGTCCAGTTTCCGAGGTGTTGGTTAGTCCGCAACGCCAAGAAGGGTGTAGGTTGATTTTCGAAATGGGGGCAGTTTACGCTCAATTGTCCAGTTATCTAAAAGCTTATTATTTTGCGTTCGGTAGTAACTTATTTCTATCTACGGCACCTGAAGTAAGAATTAGATTTACAGCATGATAGCCATTGCTACTTGCTTTATTAAGAAGTACATTTCCGTCATTTGTAGGCCAAATATATTGATTTGAAGTGGATAAATGTTCACTATGGCTACCCATTGAGTTTACTAGGTATTCAAATGCGTGTTTGTAAACCGCATTCACTTCAGACTCGTGATCGGTCATGTACATGAGCGCTATTTTATATATTTTACCATCCGCTGCTCCAATAACGGTTTCCCATTTCGTTCCTATAAAACTCAAATCTGGCGCATTATATGTCTTTTCATCCTGGAACCATTTTGGCGCTCCAGCCAATTCAAACATCCTATATTCTTCATCAGTAAATTCCGTTAGGCCCTTAGCATCCTTAATTGATTGTCCTAAATAGTATTCCTGAATGTGCGTTATCATCGAAGATTTCTCCGCTTGCGCAGAAACAAAACTGGACGGATAGCTGATCCACAAAATGGACAATATCAATATGAATGCGTTTCTTGCTATATTCAACCTATTCATATGAAACCTCCTAATTTGTTATTTTAATAGAAAATAATTATTCAAATGGCACGGCCCTCGTGTTTGGGATTCTCAACTGGCTGGACAAACTGTCCAGTTTTGCCCCCTGTTTTTACTAGCTTTTTTGCTCGCTGGTGATCTGGACAGAACAACATTTTGTCCAGTTTCCGTGTCGGTTAATTCTGAACAACTGCTCCAACCGTGTCAAGGGAATCGTTCCCGTCCGTCACGAATTTGCGATAATCATCTGGAGGAGCTTCCATACGCCGGTTTTTGAAGTTGCTCGCGAATTCTTTGACTACGCGGTTAATGTCCGAGTCCAACGAACGGACCAGGGGAATTATCTTGGAAGCAAGTTCGGGCATAACCTTGCAGATACCCTCTCGGGTTTCGAAAAAGTCAGATACCCGAAGGTTAGTTTTTGCCAAGAATTGATAAAGCAGCCGGTCAACGGATGGGCGGATAGGTTCCATCAAATCGTAAATAAGGCTGCTTCGATTCATGCGAGAATTCCCATGGAGAACGGGAAAATCCATGTCGAGCCGGTGGGCTATGCAATACCGCTTAACCCTGCTTTCGAGACAACCGTAAAGGTAATTCAGACAGGCATGGAAGGGTCTTATCGCAAACCGACCGTTCCGGCAGGTTTTTGGACTCACCCTTGATCCAATCGACAACCAATGTTGTGGAATCGGCCTTGCAGCCGTGACCTTCCATTTAAGAGGAATACTCTCGAAAGCGCCCCAATAGGACATTGCTGCCTGTGCTTCAACCGTCATCATCTGGTCTGGAGTTTCACACTTTGAGAGATCGCCCTGGAAGCCCCTAAGATAGTGAATGCTGCGTTCGATAGACCGCTTTGCACCAACCGTTAGCGGACTTCCGTCAAGTCCTTTCAATTTCAAGCTTTTTAGCGTTTCCAACTGTCCACCTAATTTTTCCTGTAACAGTCCCAATGTGAGTTTGCGCTGCAATTCCGGGCTTGCAAGTGCCTGCCGTTGCTTCACAATCGGACTTATGTGCTCAGTCGGGAGCATGTCGGTAACCAGATTCCCTTGATAGTCGAGCATGCTGACGATTATTCCCAGGTCCATCATCCATTGAATAGCATCCAGGGTGATGCTTCCAGAGTTCCCGACCACGACGATATGGTCAACGTCACATGTACCACGGCCAATCCATTCTTCCTCGACAGTGCCGTCGATGGGAAAGCCATGTCGAAGTTTCAGCCTGCCGCTTGACACTCGTATATCTACATGCCCGCTCATAACGACTATTCGCTTTACGGGAGAATACATTTTAGTCTCCTACTTTTCGCGTGCGGTGATAATGGTCGGATATGACTACCATTTGTGATAGAACCGATTTCATGGATTACTCTCCTTGAGAAGTGAGTTGGATTTCTTGACTTGCGAGTTTGCTATTAAAGCATTAAATATTGATTTTATATTAGGTGGTAACTTATTGAATTTATCAATTACTTCTTTCCTTTGTTCGCCAGACATTTGTTGAATGGTGAGAGTAATTATAGGTTCATAATACCCCCTCATAATCGATAGCAAGATAACTATCATCGCAAAGAGTTGTGTTGTAGGATCACTTATTTCACTATAGATATGAATAAAAAAGGGCTTATCAATAACGCTAAATCCGTTCGGCCTAAGGATATAGGTTTCTATATAGTGTATATTATCGCGTATTGTGATATAGTCATCTCTAGCGGTTTCTAGTTGTGTGCCAGTGATTTGCAGTATAGTAGCTATGATAGATTTAATCTTAAAAATTTTTGCGAGTTGCGTCAATAGACCATTTGATACCGACGAATCATTAGGAAGACCTGTTATCTTACAAAACGATGTTTTGTTGTCATCATTATCAGACTCTATGACTGAATGCGTCTCAGAATGAGACATTCCTTCACTATGCGTTGTATGGGTAAATGTAGGGAAATGATTAAATAAAATATCGCCACAAAGCGATATAAAATTCTCATTGTCATTGATATGTGCCGATCTGTTATTAGTAACGTACTTAAGAGTAACATCGCGAATAAGTTGTTCCAGGAACAAATACCATATATCTGATTCTTTACTGTCTGCCCTTACGTGTGGGCCGTACTTTTGGATACGGGAAAAAGCCATGTCTATATCTTGAGGGGCAAGGAATTTGAGTAATAAGGATTTAAACTCGTTTTTTACTCTTTCGAGATTCAAGTTGTTCAATAGCATCTTTTTAAGATGCTCAATACTTACTGGTCGTCTTTCAAGAAACGATTCGCCCAAAATACACTCGAAATCTTTGTTATTCTTAAGCTCTGTGTAAACATGCCAGGCTTGTTCTTTGGTTCCGTCAGGATATTCGGAAGGAAGGCTACCAGTCTTTTCGCCGAATCTACGTACTGGCGAAGGTATGACCCCGTGCTTGTGATAATTTACGATTCGGCTTTCAGGTACCCTTTCCCCGGTTTTCAGCTCTATAAACTCAACTATTTCCTTTCTCGTTTCCATGGCTTGCCTCTCTTCTTGAATTGCCCGCTCATAAACCTAGGCTAGGACAGGATTTAAACTATATCGGTACGCCACTTATGTCAATAGTAAACATCGGTATGTTAACCGTATTCCGGAGATAAACTTTGATGGTCTCAGAACATCGGTACGTCAAACGCCAAAAGCTCAGGAAAGGCGTGTGCTATATATGCGGGAAAATTCAAGCGAGGAGGGTTACCCGAGATGAGCGGCTTTCAGAAAAAAGAAGAAGATTACCGTGGCCTTTTCGAATTGTGGGCCGCGGTTCTTCTTCAGGCTGCAAAGGATTTTCACGATGCCGGGGAAAGTTCGCAGGCATATTGGAATAAACGAAACGCCATAGTTTGGATCGAGTCACCTTCTGAAGACTTCGGAAGCTTTCTGTGGATATGTGACCTGTTTAGCCTCGATGCCGGTCTTGTTCGAGCCAGGATAAAGGGAGAGGACTTCGAACTGACTCCGATTGGTCAATGCGATCCGAGGGATGAACAGGGTTTGGGCTATGTAGCGTTTTCAGAACCGGAGGCAATATCAATATCAGTATAGCTATAGACAGGCTTAGGAATAAAAAAGCCGCTTAACGTATCGTCCGGCCAAGGTTCAAAACGCTAAGCGGATTTTAAGGGAAGGGTGATGAGTGGCTTTTTAACTCGCTCATCTATAGGAGAATAACAATCCCTATTTGTTTTTCTTATATCACAATTGACAGTGGAGATCAAGCAAATGAAACAATATACAGAAGAACATGTTCGGCAAATCGTACAGAGTGCTCGAAATGAAATCGACTTAGCGAGGAAACACCATAAATCCATTCCCCGCTTCTCTGCTAAGTACGAAACTGTCGCTGCCTACCTGGAAAGCGAGACAGCTTCCGGACGTTTTAAACCTAATAGTTCCACGGGCAGGCGTATCATGAAAGCCGTACAAGAAAATCCCAAATATGATCTGGCAACCATTCGGGGTCACGGGAAACCTTCAGGAGCAACCTGGACAGTTTTCGACGAAGATGGAAAGCTACCAAATAGAATCTCCTTAAAGAACCGTGTCGAGGACAGCAAATATTCCCGCTATTCCAACGCAGTAGGCAAATATCGAGACACAGGAGATTATACCGAATTAGAAAAATTCGTCGGAAAGTATTATGTCGATAACCAAGGTGTGAAGCATAAATTCGTCACGGATGTAGAGTTAATAACCAAGCTCGCTAAAGTCGGCGAATTACCGTCCAGAAACGATCTTTATCAAACCACTACTTATTAAAAAGAAAGGAGATTTTAACATGGGTATGAACGGAACTATTACGAAAAAGAGATGTAAGGCATGTGGGGCAGTATGCACATTATGCTCAAGCGGCATGAATCAGTTCGAGTCTAAATGCTCGTGTGGGTCTATTTTAAAGGTTAAGGTGGGAACTAGAAGAAGTGAACCAGAAATAGTTTCTTTCGGATCATGGCTAAAGGGACGGAGGATTTTTTAAAATGACATCTCGTGAAATAACCGTGCAAAGAATACGGAATAAATTGGGTTCCAGAAGTCCGAAATGCTGCATATGCGGTTACGCTGGAATTGCAGCTTTGACAAAATTTCAAACGGAGCGGCTTACTCAAAAATCGCGAAGCATACTCCAAGAGCATCATGTCGCTGGTCTACATGAAGGCGGTACAATCATAGTTTGTCTAACTCACCATGCTGAACTTACCAACGATCAACTTCACTGGCCGGATGACCTGAAACGGAAAGACAGAGATTCTGCAACCTATTTGCACGCATTGGCTAAGGGATGCTTTGATAGTTTGGCGTACTGGTTTCCCGATAGACGATTTCGAACTTTTGCGGCGAAAGTGTACAAAAAAACCATCGAGGCGATGAACAGGGGGGGAATGATTTCTGCTCGGGATGTTCAAACCTGTGCCGAGGAGGCTTTTAGGTGCTGTTTCCTCGACGCTGAACCTTTCAGCAATTTGCCAATGTGGGATATTTAAGGAGTTCAGCATGAGACCACCCATTACAATCGCTCTCAGAGCACACACGAAATTGAACCGAAAGCCCTCAAAGTCTGGCAGGGTCGAAGATAAACCGAAAAAAGACGATTTGCGTTCGGTTTATGGCGAGCGGGTTATGATTCTCGATACTGAAACCACGGTCGATAAACTGCAAAACCTGAACATCGGGCAGGCTTATATCTACGCGGGAAAAGAAGAAGGATATAAAGCTCATATCGAAGGAGAGCTGAGAGAAAAATACCTCTTCTATGGAGACGGATTGCTTGAAAAAGACCTGTCGATTTTGAGAGAATACGCGGAGTCAAAAGGCGTAACACTTCTTCCACTTCAGGAATTCATAGATAAAATATTCTGGCCGGAAATATGGGAATGCGGCGCTCTGCTCGTCTGCTTCAATCTCCCTTTTGATCTCTCCCGACTGGCAATCAAGGCGCGGATTTTTGCCAAGGGTAAACACAAGGATAAATTCGAGTTCACCTTGTCTGACAGCACTTACAAACCGACCATTCTTGAGAAGCCCATTGACAGCAAGAAGGCTTTTTTCAGATTGCGTTTTCCTAAACGTCCTAAACGTCAGAGCGGACGAATTCCCTTCCGACCAGGCCGCTTCCTGGATCTGAAAACCATGGTCTTTGCTCTCACTAATGAAAGCCATTCCCTTAAGTCTGCTGGCGAATTGTATCAATGCGAGCACATAAAAATCGATGCTGAGAGCCATGGAGAAATAACCCGTAAATACCTTAACTACAATACCAATGACGTTTTGGCTACTTGGGACTTGTATTGCAAAGCAATGGCAGAGTTTGACCGGCACTCTATCGACCTGGAAGCGGGAAAGGCATACTCGCCGGCCTCCATTGGAAAGGCTAATTACAGTGCAATGGGGATAAAGCCCTGGGCAGAAAAGCAGCCGGATTTCCCTTCTGAAATAATTGGTTACGCCATGGCCGCTTACTATGGAGGTAGGGCGGAATGTCACTTCCGAAATACTGCAGTCAAGGTGTTCCATACAGATGTAGTGAGCATGTATCCTTCCGTTTTCACTCTTCAGGGCCTTTGGAATTGGGTTATAGCTGAAAAGCTCGAAGCACAGGAAGCCACCGTAGGAATTCGAACCTTTATCGACGGATTGACCGCCGACGATCTATTCGGCAAAGAAACTTGGGTACGGATTCCAGGGCTCGTACAAGTGAAACCGAATCATGACTTGCTGCCTGTCCGGGCTGAGTATTCTAAAGATAACGGATACCAGATCGGGCTAAACTATTTGACGGTACCTGATGACGTTTTACGCAAAGCCGGAACCGAAGGTGTCTGGTATACTCTGGCCGACGTGATATCTGCCAGGATGCTTAGTGGCAAGACCCCTGAAATTCTAAAAGCATACAGGATAATTCCACAAGGCAAACAAGAAGGGTTGCAGTGCATTAAACTTCGCGGAGAAATTGACGTTGACCCGGCGAAGGACAATTTCTTCAAAAAGGTCATCGAGAAAAGGAAAGAGGTTAAGAGAAAAGTTGAAAAGGACGGAGATGAAATGGACGCCTTGCAGAGGTTCCTCAAAATCTTGGCGAGCAGTACCAGCTATGGCGTCTACATCGAGATGAACAGGGAGGAATTAAAAGAGAACGACTCGATTGAAGTCTTTGGCCTGGAGCGCTTTACGCCAAAACGGGATGAGGAATTTGAGAAGGCTGGCAAATATTACAATCCTTTGATTGCGGTAATGATTACAGGGGCTGCTCGCTTGGTTCTCGCCATGATGGAAAAGAGCGTGAAAGACTTTGGAGGGAATTTTGCATTTTGCGATACGGATTCAATGTCGGTGACCGACTTGGAACATGGCCGACCGGAGATAATCGGTCAAAAGCTGGTTGACAAATTCAATACTCTTCTCCCCTATGATCGCCCACCATTTGGAGAAAGTGACAGCTTGCTCGAAGCTGAAGACTATAACTGGGAACGGAAAAACTGGGACAAAGATACTGACAAGGGCAATGTCAACAAGGGCGAATATTACCCTCTTTACTGTTTCATGCCCTCAGCTAAACGTTATGTGCTTTACAACTTGATACCTGACAGGCAAGGTTCCCATAAGATCATAATCCGCAAAAAATCAGATCACGGGTTAGGCCACTTGTCTTCCCCTATTCCCGAAGGGAAAAGAACCGACTGGATCAACGAGGTTTGGAAATGGATCATATCCCGTGAGCATGGCCTTCATTATGAAGAACCTGATTGGTTCTACTTGCCTGCTTTTGCTCAATCGTCAATCTCGAAGCCGACCATTTTCGATACGTTCAATCGAGATAAGACAAAACCGTACAGCGAATTGATAAAGCCGTCCAATTTCTTTATTGTCTCTTATCCGCAAACCGGCATTTTCAGAAGAGCTTTGGTCGATAAATTTTATTGCAGGCTTCATAAAAGAATCGGATTCAATCACTGTGAGAATAAATCTCAATGTCAGCATTCGAAGGAATGTTATGCCAATTTGCATATCCTTCCCGTTTCGTCGTTCAGAAAAGACTTTCACAATTGGAGCCGATTCACATGGTTTGACAAGAATACGAAAGATCAAGTTAGAATACAATTGAGCGATAGCCGAAGTGAGCAAAGATACCAGCTAGAACTTCAAGCGAAAGCTGAAAAGGATTTGCTCGAAGATTATCCATCCCTTGAAGGAGAAGAAACGCAGGAAAGACTGCAATGGCTAAAAGATTGGCATGAAAAGAATACAATGCAACCATGTTCCAGCACTGCAACCTTCAAGAGCGAAGCAATGTATGCATATGAGCAATTGCGTGAACCGGAAATCGCCAGGGAGATAATAGCATTCGGCGGTTTTGGGCGAAGATATCTAAAAGATTGGGATCGGGATACCGTTAAGGAGTTAATGAGACGCTGGCCCGGAATCGTCACCCAAGAAGGTCACAATCGCCCGGATGTTACGGCAAACGATTTAGATTATGAATCTGACGATTCACTTTTACAGGCTCTTTTAAATTGTCCCACTCGACGCGACTTTATCAGTAATTATGTCGAGCAGGCGAAAAGCACATATGGCTTCCATGATTTGCCGAAAGATACCACGGCCATAAAGAATTACTATGATTTCATCGGCCCTTATTCCGACCATCCCGAATTAAAATATGACGGTCCAGACGGGGAAATGTGCAAACCAAATACAAAGGGTCTGCTTAAAAGAACGCATGTGATCGTGAAATCCATAAAACACATCGGGAAGGAAGCCGAAACAATCCAGAACGCGGAAGAGCAAACAATTCTGCCTGAAGAATCAGGTACTCAGCAAATGATTTACGTTCCTGATGCGGAGACGGCAACGAGAAAAGAGCGGATTGACCGGCAGCAATGGAAGGCTCTTTTGATCGGGTTAAAGGAAAAGGCAAAGCCACGAAAAGATTGGGCCGATAAAATAGGAGTTTCTTTATCTTTTTTGAAAGATTTACTCTCAGGCAGATACAACCCTTCTCCCGAATTGCTTTTGAAAATCGCGGAGCTATGCAAAGCTGAAGACATCTCTATTCCCGATAGTGAGAAGCCAAAGCCAGCCCGTTTCGAAGACAATACTTGTTTAAGGTTATGGGATGTAGCCAAAGAAGAAATTGATATGGCTGAGTTTGAAAAAGAGTTCTCTGAAAACATCTTCACCTTGTATGGAACCAAATACGTTTATGAGACCCCCGAGGTTTTAGCGTATATGGCCGATTGGAATAAACGGAACCGTGAAACAGAAAAGCATCGAAAAGCAGAGACCATCCGGGAACTGAAAATTTCCGGCATTGAATTGAAACCTAAACGCCCTAAAGCCAATTTCGACGTTGAAGATATTCTTGAATTCCAAGCCGTTCGTAACGTCACAAAAAACTGGAAACAAATTCATGTTAAACTGAAGGATGATCGAATCTGCTCAGTTTCCAGGAAGGATAACGAATTAGTTTTCAGGCTTGGCCTTCTTCCAAAGCCATCGAAGCTCTTCGAGCAACATGCTGAAAAGGGTGAGATTGACCGGAAAGAAAAGAACGCATTTTCTACAGAATATACTCCCTTCGTTCCCTACGCAAAAAACCCGCCGATGTCGTTGGAAGCAGTGGCCGGACATTACGGTCTTAGAACGAGCCATGTGAAAGACGATATGGCACGAGGGGTATTTCCGGGGAACGCAATTCATGAAAAGAACGGGAAGATTTTTATTGACGCTTTTACTGCGTGGAAACATTACGGAAAAGAAGAAAGAGTGCATGGATAGTGTTTTACTGGAAAAACAACGTATGTCATAGAAGGAATTTACGATATCCCGATCACCGTGAAGACACTAACACTTTATCCTGTCTATAGAGCTGCATCTCGAAAAGTTCTAATAACCAGATTATGCTCTGATTCATAAATCCATCAATCAGAATCCAGCTTCTAGACTTTTGAAGCTCAAGCACACTGTGAGGGTCATAACGAACCAAAGAACTGAGCCAAAACAAGATTAAATAAAGGACTCCAATTTGTGTAAGTGGCATCGACATGCGATGTTGTACAGGCAGGATATAGTATATTTCACCTCTGTCCATATATATAAACAGATTCATACTACTAATGATAGGATCAATATAGTTGAAGCCAAGAGCATTGCCGGCAATATCACATTCTATCGCCGGCTCGCTTTGAAATGTATAGTGGTCATTATCAGCACCTTTAACTTCAACAAATATATAATCCATCGATGGTAATAGGAGTGAGGCAAACTGCATTTTCGATATTCTAAGTCGCCTCAATTCACTTTTTAAAACGTCAATTCTAATCCATGTGTGCCGTAATGAAGTATCTATATAAATACATGGATTGTGCAATATAATATAGTTTCTCTTTCTGCCCAGTACTTTGTCAAATTCCGTACTGATCTCAGGGCACAAGTCAAACAAATCTATTATCTTTAATGGCAATGGGTTTCGAAGTTGAATTGGTATCCCACGAATTGCTTCGATTAAGATATGAAAAACTCCTCGTGTAGTTATTCTAATATAATCTGTGGGTAGGTCTACTAGGTAGTCCGTATTAGGTTTCCATGTTAATCCGTGATGGTAGCTGTATCGAGATTTGTGGAAATCTGGTATTCTAATCTCGCACAGGGCTTTTGCCAAATTTAAGAAAGAGTAATAATAAATTAATGGTGCTGTATTAGCATCTGCAACTTTGGCAGCTTCGTAAAACTCATAGGCTTGCGTTATATAAACATTTAGATTTTGAACAACTTTACGGATATCCCTCTTACGATGCATATTGTATGTATCAATTAGGACTTCGACGGCCACATCACGAACGCAAAGGTGGCGGATTGACGACCAAATAACCCTTTCGGGACTTCCTATTGTGGATTCTGACTTCTTTTTCGGAAACCTCTGGTATCCGACTTCTTCCCCAATCCGCGGTTCAACTAATGGCATGGATAAACTCCTACCCTTATCAAATTTTTAAGCGTCAGAGTGGGATTGCGATCAAGTCCACATCAATAAAAAACTCAAGAAATTCCTAAACTGATTACTTAATTCCGATCAAGCAAATCGGGCAATCAAGACCAATAGCGGGAAGGGTCTTCTTGGCAATTTCGAAATAAGCCATTCCCGAAATTGAACTTTTACGGTGGGAAAAGTATTGGCCTGGATCGGAGAGTATAATTTCAATTCCCAATGCCAAGCGTCGTTCGTACCACGCAATTCGGAATCCGCAAAAATCTTTGAACATAGATTCCACCTTACCGAATTGAACCTCAATTTGAACAAGCTTTGTTCCATAAACCTTTGCGAAATCAGAATGCCATTTTGCTTCAATCGTAAAGGACGTAGTGCAAAGGCTTCGGTCATTTGTTTTTTTCAGGGTTGAAACGGACTTTGGATTGATCCTCGTGTTCGAAATTGGGAATTGATTAAATTCGGCAGGCAAGCTGTCGAACGACCACCCCTTTGCAGTGAGGTAGCAAAAAAGATCCTTATTTATCTCTGCTTGGGTGAGTCGCTTCGGCAATTGAGAAACGATCTCGATCAATTCGGGATGCAATTCGGGTGCAATTGAATCGAGGTACTGTTTTGAACAATTGTGAAAACAGAATTCGCAGTAGCTCACCTTCGCATCCCATTTCTGCGAGAGAAAGGGTTAACTTACTAATTCAAGTTCCTTTTTATCTTTATATACTGATTCCTTTAATTTGCGATAATAATTGAAAAATCTCTCTCCTGATTTATACATTTTGTAAATTGAACCGATTGACCAAGCCTCCATCCACGCTCTAAGGTCTTCCTCATGCTTCATTATCAAATTTAACCTTTTCAAATCTTCATTCCTCAAGACCATGACCACTTTCCGATAATTGAATTTTCTGGCCTGAGCCAGGCGGTCCTTTGCTTCGGTTAAATTACCTGAAATCTGTATTTCAATTGCAACTTCTGGATTTTTGCCTGAGAGCCAAGCTACATCGAGTTCGTACGCATGCTCAGGGGTGATTTTGTGCTTAATCTGGGTATTATAATCGACCCAGGAGCCGACCTGTTCGAGCATTTCTCCGATTCTATCGTGCAGGGATTTCTGATTAAGAGGCAACTGCATTATCGCCTGCTCAAATTCGCTTTCGGTTTTGGGTTGTCCGTCGTCAGGTAATTCAGACTCCCCACCCTGAGGCTGCTTCTGTCTCTCGGCTATAATCTTTTTCATCTCGGATTCGATTAGCCGAAAGTCTTCTTCAGGGATAGTTTTTAAGCTGCCCTGAAAGTAAACACCCCATTTTTGCTTATTTTCGATGAATGACAAATCGGGAACTAGCTTCTTGGCATCAATAAGCTCGTCATCCTGCAAAATGATGTCAGCTTTTGAGTGTCTTCGAGCTGGCCACATTTCGTCTTCGTCAGTCCACACTTTTGAATTCTCATAAAAATAATCGCCCGTAATTGTGGCTGTAGCTCCGAATTTTTGGAGTTTCATAATGTAGTAAATCACCTTGTCCCCGACTGCCATCCGCTGGAGTTGCTTTCGGAATCGATTCGCAATTCCCTGCATTTTGAATTTCAGAAATTCCCTGTCGTAACGGAAATTTTCAGGAGAAGTGACGACCATCCAGTATTTCATGGCAACCTCTTCGAGTTTGTTTGGTGGAAAGTGTTTGGTAAGAGATTATTTTATTTGAAATGTTTCCGCAAGCCGTAAGTTTCGGGAATTGTGTGGATTCATTTCATGCATAGGCGGTAATGAAACGAAGAAAAGCCGAACTCTGGAATTTTGATTTTTTGAAAGTAAATGGTTAAGGGCCACCCCTGTTCCCGTTGTTGGAAAAATCCACGGAAGCGAAAACTCAGGCAATGCCGGAAGGGAAATCTGCCAGTACTTGAGAATCGATGGTATTTTATTCTATTTTCTGCTAAAGTTCTCACGATAATCTTTCCAAAAAAAACTATCATAGGAGATCAAAAATGACAGTTCCAGTATGCCCTCTGAAAATGGACAAAAGCAAAGCTGTTCAAGGACTTACTGCTTTGTGTGATAAACAATGTGCGTGGCTTCTCGGAAATGGACGTTGCGCAATAACTCAAATCGCGATTGCGCTTTCAGAAAAAAAATAACAAATCTCCCCCCAAGTAGGAGTTTTTTGATGACTCACTCGTCGGCAACGGAACACAAGCTAAAATCTGTAAAACTCGAAGAGGTCGAAGAAGCATTCTCTAAGACTCTCGGAGACATACTCGGAGGATCGTACCAATGTAGCATAATGACAATGGACTTTGCCGGGGACGATACAAGAATTGTTTTGACCATCCGGAAGCCATCTATGGGTGATGCGGACCTTAGTTAGTAGAGTGGCTCTCGGATAGGGTTTGCAGGTAAGTATAGCTGCTTCCCCGAAACCATAAAATAATTAGGTATTCCTCTTTACAGGAAGAAGCTATGATTACTAATATTCCTTTAACTTCACTCCGAAGGGACGAGATATACACTTTCATCGGGGGCTTCCTGTTAGCTGCTATCTGGTATTACTATTTCTTAAAATCCACGGGTGAGCAAGCGCCCAAAATTGACATGTTCACTAACATTACGTTTATTATATTGTGGCTTTCCAGTACAGCACTATTGTATATAATACTGTCTCTAACTGCGTTTGTATGTATTAAATTCATATCGCGATTCTTAGCAACCAAGACATCTGATGATCTTAGAATACGAATAGGCGTAGAAGATCCGGTTGAAACGTTTTATTATTATGACAGCCTAGACGAAGTAAAATTCTCAATTCATCTTATAAGCATAGTACTATGTACATCACTATTATCTGTATACCCTGTTTATAATTTAATATTATCGCATGCGACAGTGAGAGGTTTGAGATTCTTTGCTTTAGTGGCAGTAATATTAATACTCGTTATGGCATTTCTATATTATAGGCTAATGTTGGTGTTTATTATTTACAATCGACTGCGGGCCTTACATTTGATTGATTTTATTGATACCAAAAAATACAATGAAGAAAGAGCGATATTTTTCGCTCAGACTAAAAATAAAATGAGCGAACAGAAGCTCCGCAATTTTAGGAACACATCATCTGAAAAATGAAGCTATAGGAGGCTAAGCTATGGGTGGGGGTGGATTTATCTCTGGTTTTGGTGTTCCATTGTCATGGTCTTTGTCATCTGATGAGGAGGAGCAGCTTAGGTTTACAAATGAACTACTTGAGGGGGCTGCGAAAGATAGACTTGAGAAACAAAATATCGAGGATATTAACCTCGATAAAAGAGCTGAAGAAAACGTACTGAAGCAACGCATTATAATGTTATTAAAAGAAACCAATGAATGGGTAACATCTAGAGAAATGGCAAATCATTTAGGAAGTGACAAACGAAATGTGGTCCATATATTATTAGGATTAATTAAAGACAAATTGGTAGTTAGGATATGGAATGATGAAGTTGTCCCGTTGTATATGCTCCGCGACGTTTTGGAAGGTCATATGGAGAAGAACACGGCGAGTACATTCAATGGAAAACTATTCCATTACACAGGTAGCATATTATCAAATCTAAAGGTCTTTACATTGGATGACAAAGGAAATGAAACCGGAACTGTTGTCAGGATTGATGTAGAAACAATTTCAGAGGTAAAAAAGTTTCTAAGGGAGAAAATAGACATAAAAATGGGAGCCTGCCGCGATAATCCAAGTCCTAATTCATTAGGGATGTATCTTCATAGCGTCAAAAAATCACCACAATTGCTGAGCTATATATTGCCGCTGCTAGAGATGGAAGGATATTTGGAACATTACAGGGCGGACAAAGCTATTTATGTGAGACTTGTTCAGAAACAACTGTAACGAATAATCTGTAAAAGAAACATGATTGAGAAACGATTGACAAACCGAAGCATTGTAAATTGGTCATGCATAACCTGACCCAAGACCGCAACCCGTCTGGCAATTCGAATCATTTTCCGCCCACCTTTTCGCCTTTCCCGCCTTCCCCCGTATCTCCCCACGTCCACCTCAATG
>Ga0326728_10015144_pt1 | contig 16115 bp, 11 predicted proteins | sample MB3enrmetagenome_FD_207602 | JGI IMG/M metagenome (GOLD analysis project Ga0326728, IMG submission 207602) | Lab enriched peat soil microbial communities from McLean, Ithaca, NY, United States - MB31MN | ecosystem: Environmental > Terrestrial > Soil > Wetlands > Peat | place: USA: New York...
GTCTGCACGATTTCCAGGCCACTGGCCGATTTCTCAAACATGGCCAGGCCGGCATGCACGCCGGGCTTCATCGCTTTCAAATCGAGGCAAACGGTAAACTCGAAGGCATTGTCCTGCATCGACTACGACGCCGAGAGCCGCATCGTATCACTGAACGGCCAGCCGACGTACCTCCACGACGCCGAGGGCAGACGGGTGGCCAAGTATTCCGGCTCGACCACCACGGCCTACTATCTCCTCGATCTCGTCGGTAACCAGGTGACGGAAGGGTCCATATAGCATCGCGGGACAGGAGCTCTGGTATGCGGGCAAGGAAAAAGAGAAGAGCGATCATTCTGGCCAACTGTTGGTTCGAGCAGGACGAAATCGAATGTAGTCGGAATTGTAGCGATGAAAGCTGGACTGCGCCCCTAAATTGAGACAAAGTGGAGTACGACACTTTGTCTCAATTTAGGGGCGCAGTCCAGATCTGACAGCTACAGAATCGACTACAGCCGCGCGCGGACAATCGTTTGGTGTGCTACGGCATTTTCAGAATTACTGTGAACTCTTGAGAGCCGTGGATGTGGATTTTTCTTGAGGAAAAATCCACTCAGCAGCTGCGGCTTCGGTCTACATCATTTCCGAAAATGCTATAAATCGCTCTGAGAATACTGGATTTATAGGGATGCCCCGCAGGCCGATCACCTGGGTTTGCACCAAGGGCTTACCAATGCCAGCCCTGTCTTCCCCAATTTTCTGGATTGCTTCCGAATTGCGGAGAGCTCGGGAGCGTATCCATTCATCGACGCTAAGGCGCAATCCGGGAACTGCTGCTGCTGCGTATCTTTCCTCCCGGTTGCATTGTCTCCAGCGTAACTTTGGGGCGGGTCAAATCCTGACTAGCCATGATCTTCTTTTTTCGTGCCAGGGGAATGAGCCGGAATTGTCATAGTACGCGCCTTGCACCATCAACCCAGAGTTTCCACGTCTGGGCGGGATTGAAACAGCGCGCCCACCGCGGGCTTGACAATCTTTCCCATCGCATTCCGCGGGAGCGCGTCCACGAGCAGCAGCTTCGTGGGCAGTTTGTAAGACGCCAGAAACTCACGTCCCCAACCGCGCAGGGAGGCCAGATCCAGCGATCTTCCTTCCCTTAGCACCAGCGCAGCGGCCACGCGTTCACCCCACTCCGGGTCAGGAACTCCCACCACGGCGCACTCGGCAATGTCTGGATGCATCCGCAGGGCTTCCTCAATCTCCAGTGCGGACACTTTGTGCCCGCCGGTCTTGAGAATGTCGATGCTGGTGCGGCCAAGAATTCGATAAACACCGCCTTCAAGAATTGCGGTATCGCCCGTCAAGAACCATCCATCCCGGAATGCATCGCGCGTTGCTTCCGGTTTGCCCCAATACTCCGCGAACACTCCCGGACCGCGAACCTGAATCTCACCCGCAGTTCCCTCGGCAACCAGCTCGCCGGATTCGCCGACAAGCTGAATCTCCACGCCTGGCAGAGGAGTTCCGACACTGCCCGGTACCCGCTTGCCATGCAGCGGGTTTGAGAACGCCATGCCAATCTCCGTCATTCCGTAGCGCTCCAGCAGTGTATGGCCCCCGATTGCTTCCCACTGCCTCAACGTACTCACGGGCAGAGCAGCCGAGCCGGATACCATCAACCGCAGCCGCGCGCACGATCGGCTAAGGTCCTTGCGGCGCTCCGGAGATGCCTCTTCCCAGGCAGCAATAAGCTTCACGTAAATCGTCGGTACGGCCATGAACACCGTCAGGGCGTCCCGTCCAATCAGCTCCCAAATTGCATGCGCATCGAAGCGGGGCAGCATGTGCAGGCAGGCGCCCGACCAAAGAGCGCAAGAGACCACATTGACGATCCCGTGAACGTGATGCAGCGGCAAGCATGAAACGGTGACATCACTTTCCGACCACTCCCAGGCCTCCACCAGGCTCGTGATCTGCGCCGTAATGCTGGCGTGGGTGATCACCACACCCTTTGGCTTGCTGGTTGTGCCGCTGGTGTACAGGATCATCGCTCGCCGTTCGAGCATAAACTTCGGCAGCTCCGCCGCAGGCGCGGAAGACCGCTGGCCACTGGCCATCGTCCGGATGCCGCGTACCCCGGCAATCGGAGCCAGTTGCGCGCGCGCTGGTTCATCGCAGACCACGATCGATGCCCGCGTGTCATCAAAGATGTATTCAAGCTCGGGCCTGGCGGCATTCGCGGGCAGCGGTACAGCAATACCTCCGGCGCGCCAGATGCCCCATTGTGCGACCACCCACTCAAATCCCGGCGTTACAGCAAACGCCACGCGCTGTTCACACAGATCTCGACTTCCCGCAAGCAGCGCCGCTGCCACCCACGAAGATGCGTCCAGAAGATGGTTGTATGTGTGCTCACCCTGCGCATCAACGACTGCAATGCGCTTGTCATACCGCCGAGCATTCTGAATGAGGGCAAGAAAACTCGACTGATTCATCCATAGAAGACTCTACGCCGTGGACTAAGAGATGGTCCACTTAGGCTGGAACGCATGCGATTTCCGGCTCGTGAAGAAACAACAAGATGCAAGCAAGTGCAACGGGCCTCAAGACCTGTCCCTCGCCAAAATACCGATCTGCTGTTAAATCAAATAGATAGATAATGTATCCAGTTTCGCTGCCTGGATGCAAGACTGGATCATCTCTTCCGATTGCAGATGTTCTTGCAGATGGCCTTGCATCCAAGACTCAGCGAGAATCCTAATACTGACGCACCTCCCGGTTCCAGGGTACCGGGGCTAGTACCAAGTGGTCCGCCACGCTCGTTTGCGAACCAATGAATCGGAGCCGAAAAAGGAGATTCCGTTTCATGGGATCGAGCCTCCCATTCAGTTCTGCTCCATCCGTGGCGATAAGAACCAGCTTCCTTGAGTGAGGCTATTCCTTAGCGTACGCCGATCTTTGGCGTACGTGATTGCAGTCACTTTGGACGGCGCTCCCGGGTCATACAATGTCATGCAGACTGGACAATAGCCGGCATTCGAGCGGGGAAGGAATCTGTATGGATCTCGGATTTATTGAGAACAAGACATACGACGAAATTTCGGTTGGCGACACAGCCAGGACGGAGCACGTTTTAACCACGGAAGACGCGATGGCCTGGGCCTCGATTTCCGGATTCAACTCCATTCTGGACTCCCATGGACTCATCGATCGCGCCGTGAGCAGCATGCTTCCGACAGGACCAAACATGTGGTGCGCCTCGCTCATCTCCGGTCTTTTCGCCACCAATCTGCCCGGGCCTGGATGCTCACTGATGAACGTGTCGCTCGAGTTCCATAAACTCATCCGTATCGGAGATCGCATTTTCGTCAAGGTCGAGGTTAAGGCCAAGGACGATTCCACGAAGAGGGTTACATTCGATTGCCACGCAAGCAATAGCGCCGGCGGGTCCATCTTTTCCGGTACTGCCCAGCTCATCGCACCTACGGAAAAGCTCCGCTTTTCCACGCTCCCGGTACCGCAACTGATTGTCAACAATCCCTATCACCACTACCGTGGTTTGATCACGCGCGCCAATGCCAAGCCGGCTGTGAAGACTGCAATCGTTTGGCCGTGCGACGAATTATCTCTCGGAGGCGCCATCGAGGCATCCAAAGAAGGGTTGATTGTTCCGGTTCTTGTGGGTTCTGAATCAACCATCCGCAACATTGCCAAAACCATGGAACTTGACTTGGGGACCATTCAGATCGTTGACAGCGACGATAGCCGCGCGGCCGCCATCCGGGCCGTCGAGATGGCTCGTAAAGGCGAGGTCCAAATGCTTATGAAGGGCTCCCTGCAGACAGACGAACTCATGAGCGCTGTGGTGTCGCGCGAAGGAGGGATGCGCACAGGGAGGCGCCCCAGCCACGTATTTGCTTTGGATGTTCCGTCCTATCACAAGACTCTCTTCGTAACCGATGCGGCCATCAACTTCCAGCCGGACCTGGAGGACAAAATCGACATTCTGCAGAATGCGATCGACATGATGCTCACGCTTGAAGTCGAGAACCCGAAGGTGGCCATACTGTCGGCGGTGGAGTCAGTCAACGCAGCCATTCCATCGACGCTCGATGCCGCCGCTCTCTGCAAAATGGTCGATCGCGGACAGATTACCGGCGCCATCGTCGATGGCCCACTGGCATTCGATAATGCCATTTCAAGCGACGCCGCACGGATCAAGAAGATCAAATCATCGGTCGCGGGAGACCCGGATCTTCTCATGGTTCCCAATATGGAAGCCGGAAATATTCTCTTTAAGGAGCTTCAGTACCTGGCCGGAGCGCTCGCGGCGGGAGTTGTGGTAGGAGCTAAAGTCCCGGTAGTTCTCACGGGCCGTGCCGACGGAGAACTGGCTCGGACGGCAAGTTGCGCCCTCGGCGTCCTGCTGGCGAAGCCTGCGCCCGACCTGATGTGAGCCCAGGGTTTCCTATCAGACGGCCCCGCCCATTGCGCCAACGGGCGTACAATCGCCGGGAATCTGTTTTCAAAATGGAGATTCCAGTTCAGGAGCAGGAATGGCCGCACCCGATCCTATCGTCATCGTCAGCGCCGTACGCACGCCGATCGGAGCGTTTCAGGGCGATCTGAAAGAACTTACCGCACCCGAACTCGGATCCTGCGCTATCCGCGCCGCAATCGAGCGCGCCAGCATTCCGCCCGATTCTGTCGAGGAGGTCGCCTTCGGATGCGTCCTTCCTGCTGGCTTGGGACAGGCTCCCGCGCGCCAGGCCGCGCTTGGCGCCGGACTGCCGGCTTCGACCGGCGCAGTCACGATCAACAAAGTGTGCGGCTCCGGCATGAAGGCGGCAATGCTAGCGCACGATATGTTGCTTGCCGGCAGCGCGAAGATCATGGTCGCGGGCGGCATGGAGAGCATGAGCAACGCCCCGTATCTCCTCGATCGGGCGCGTAGCGGCTATCGCATGGGGCATGGCCGCGTTCTGGACCACATGTTTCTCGATGGGCTTGAAGACGCTTACGACAAGGGCCGTCCGATGGGCGCGTTCGCTGAAGATTGCGCGCAGAGCTATGGATTCACGCGCCAGGCGCAGGACGAATATGCATTGACCTCGCTCGCACGGGCGCAAAAAGCCACCAACGATGGAAGCTTTGCCGCGGAGATCGTTCCGGTCACGGTGAATGCGGGCAAGACCCAACGCGTGGTGATCCACGATGAGCTACCGCTGAAAGCAACACCGGAAAAGATTCCCCATCTGAAGCCGGTGTTTCGCGAGGGCGGCACCGTGACGGCGGCAAGTTCCAGCGCCATCTCCGATGGCGCCGCCGCGCTGGTGCTCATGCGGCGCTCTGAAGCGGACCGCCGCGGCCTCGTGCCGCTGGCAACAATCGCAGGTCACAGCACCTACGCAGACACGCCCGCGCTTTTCCCCACGGCGCCCATCGCCGCGATCCGCCGGCTCATGGAAGGGACCGGCTGGGCGCTCGACATGGTGGATTTGTTCGAGATCAGCGAGGCCTTTGCCGTAGTCGCGATGGCGGCGATGCGCGATCTCGCCCTTCCCCACGAAAAAGTGAATATCCACGGCGGCGCCTGCGCTCTCGGTCATCCCATCGGCGCTTCCGGGGCGCGCATGCCTGTCACGCTGCTTGCGGCGCTGGCAAAATACGGATTGCGCCGCGGAATCGCCTCCATCTGCATCGGCAGCGGAGAAGCCACTGCCATGGCGATCGAGCGCATCAGCTAAGCGGCAACCCGCGACTCCGCTGCGCCTTATCCATGGCCAGCGCGTATGCCCTAATTTTGCAATGATGTTTCCGCTTGCCCTGCCGCGTCGCGCGGGGCCATGCGCATCCCGCGCGGGCGTACGCCTGTAGCGGCAAAGATGGCGTTGCCTGCCGCGGGCGCAAGGCCCGCGATGCCTGTTTCGCCTGCCCCCGCCGCAGGCAGATCCTGGCGGTCGAGGAGCACGATCTCGATCTGCGGCGCATCGCTGAAGCGTGGAAGGAGATTCCGGCTGAAGAAGCGTGCGATTCGGGACAAAGAATCCAATCGGGCTACCGCCGCGCCTGATGCTCAGAGAGATTCTTTTGTGAATTGCACCAAAAAATGCAGCATAGGGGCTTTACAGCAGCTCTTCAGTTGCGGTAACGTGTTGCGGTAGTTCCCTTGCATCGAACCGGAATGCCAAAGAGTAGACGAAGAACCTCTCTGGCGTCGCGGTTCCTTGCAAACTATTCTGTCCTGGCGCCGCCGATCCGTTCGACGCATCCAGGACAGCGAGTGAGTGTGATCCTATGGCGACTGTTCCTTCTCCCACGCGCGGCCTCAACAAGCTCTACCCCGATGCGCGCTCGGCGCTCGACGGCGTGGTTCGCGACGGCATGCTGCTGGCCGTCGGCGGATTCGGCCTGTGCGGCATTCCGGAAGCGCTCATCCAGGCGCTGCGCGACACCGGTGTGCGCGACCTGATCGTGGCCAGCAACAACGCGGGCGTGGACGGCTGGGGCCTCGGCGTCCTGCTCGAAACGCACCAGATCAAGAAAATGATCTCCAGCTACGTGGGTGAGAACGCGGAGTTCGAGCGCCAGTTCCTGACCGGCGAGCTGGAGGTTGAGTTCTCCCCGCAGGGCACGCTGGCCGAACGCATGCGCGCTGGCGGCGCCGGCATTCCGGGCTTCTACACGCGCACTGGCGTGGGCACCATCATCGCCGAAGGCAAGGAGCACAAGGACTTCGACGGCGCAACCCACATCCTGGAGCGCGGTATCGTGGCCGACGTGGCGCTGGTCAAGGCCTGGAAGGCCGACACGTACGGCAACCTCGTCTACCGCCGCACCGCGCGCAACTTCAACCCCAGCGCCGCCACGTGCGGCAAGCTTACCATCGCGGAAGCGGAGATTATCGTCGAACCCGGCGAGCTCGACCCGGACGAAATTCACACGCCCGGCATTTTCGTCCACCGGCTCGTTCACAATCCGCATCCCGAAAAACGCATTGAGCGGAGAACCGTTCGCGAAGGCTGATCACTGTTCACTGAAACCCAATGCCGCTTGAACCCGTGACCGCTTCGCTTGCCACGAATGAAGCTAGTAGCTAAAAGCTAAGAACTAGGAGCTGCTTTATGCCCTGGACCCGTCAGCAAATGGCCGCCCGCGCCGCCCGTGAGTTAAAGGACGGCTACTACGTCAATCTCGGCATCGGCATTCCCACCCTCGTTGGCAACTACATCCCCGAGGGCGTTACCGTGGCCCTGGAATCGGAGAACGGACTGCTCGGCATGGGCCCGTTCCCGCTCGACTCCGAAGTCGACGCCGACCTCATCAACGCCGGCAAGGAGACCGTGACCTTCGTCCCCGGCGCCTCCATCTTCTCCAGCGCCGACTCCTTCACCATGATCCGCGGCGGTCACGTCGATGTCGCCATTCTCGGCGCCATGGAAGTCTCCGAGCACGGCGACCTGGCCAACTGGATGATTCCGGGCAAACGCGTGAAGGGCATGGGCGGCGCCATGGACCTGGTCAACGGCGTGCACCGCGTGATTGTCATCATGGAGCACAACGGGCCCGGCGGCAGCGCCAAATTACTGCCCGCGTGCAAGCTGCCGCTCACCGGCAAGGCCGTCGTTCATCGCATCATCACGGATCTCTGCGTTATCGACGTCACGCCCACGGGCTTCGAATGTGTCGAACTCGCTGACGGCGTCACCCGCGAGATGGTTGAGCAGCGCACCGGCGCGCCCGTGCGCTTCCGGTGATCCGGAAACAAATCGAAACTCTGCCGTCCTGAGCAAGTTCGCGGGAGCGAACGAGTGGAAGGCGCGCCCGCCCCGCCATTGCCTGCCCGCCGTGGCGAATGCCAGTTTTCACGCTCTATAAAAGGGCACGGAAACGGTGGAACTGCTCGAGTACGGGCAGACAGCAGTCTTGCCGCAACGCCCGCCTGCCATCAACCGTCAGGCCGGATCGGAGTGGGGGCGGGATTTGACGCCGCGACGACCTTGAAATGCAAAGGAGCCCCTGCTGGCACCGCGGCTCCCACGAGCGCGCGGTTGCTCCCGGCGCATGTTCATTTCCTTGATTGAGCAGACCTCTCTACTGAGCCGGCCTTACGGCATGTACAGCCCGCCGTTGACGTCCAGGGTAAATCCGGTGATGTAGTCGGCATCCCGGGCCAGGAAGAGGACCGCCTTGGCGATCTCCAGAGGTGTTGCCAGCCGGCGCAGCGGAATCCTGGAGGTGATCTTATCCAGGACCTCTTGCGGCATGGCTCCTACCATCTCCGTGCCGGTATAGCCAGGGGCCACCACATTGGCAGTGATGCCTTCCTTGGCCAGCTCCAGCGCCAGGCACTTGGTGAAGGCGATGATGCCGCCCTTGCTGGAGGCGTAATTGGACTGGCCGAAGGCTCCTGTTTCACCGACGATGGAAGCGATGTTGACGATGCGCCCGTATTTCTGCTCGATCATGGCCGGCATGGCGGCCGCTACGCAGTAATACGTCCCGTTCAGATTCACCGAGATGACCGCTTCCCAGTCCTCATCGGTCATCTTTTTCATGGTGCGATCGCGGGTAATCCCGGCGTTGTTGACCAGGATGTCGAGCCTTTTGAACTTCTCCAGGGTTGAGCTGACGATACGGCGCGCGTCATCTTTCTTGGCGACGTCGCCCTGCACCATCAAGCACTCGACGCCCATGGCGCGCATCTCGGCCGCCGCCTCCTCCGCTTTCGCCAGGTTACTGTTATAACTGAAGGCCACCGTTGCCCCGTTGCGGGCAAGTTCCAGTGCGATTTCCCTTCCGATACCGCGCGATCCGCCCGTCACCAGGGCGACTTTGCCTTTGAGCGAGTTGCTATCTGCCATACAATGACTCCTTCCGTACGAAATGTTCAAACTCTCGGAGATCCAAGTGCCGGCGGTTCCCGCCAAGAACCCGATCTGCCCTCTGCCTGGACAAGCCCGAGCTATTTCGACTGCTGCTGCCCCTCGAGCTCGATCAGGTGCTCGCTAGCCTCCTGGGCATTCTCGTAAATGTGTGGAGCGACATCGCGCTCGGCCAGGGCATCCCCGAGTTTCATGCGCGCGAAGCCGCTGGTCGTGTAGCGGGTGACGCCCGAGTAGCAATCCTCCATCAGCTTCTTCACCATGTCGGTATAGGGTCCCAACAGCTCGGGAGTGATCGAGAAGTTGTCGTAATTGACGATGGTGTATACCTTTCCCGGCGCCTGCGCCAAAACTTCGCGCACCGCCTGGTCGATGTGGCCGATCTGTTCCAGGCTGCGCACCGCGTAGCCTTCGAAGTTGACGAAGAACAGATTCTGTTTGCGCTCGTAGGTGAGCCGGCTCTCCAGGGGCAGATCCAATATATCGCTGCGTAAGCCCATGGGCTTGGGCAGGAACAAGCGCGCGTCCATAAGCCTGGGCTGGTTCACGATGGGCTTAAAATCCATGTGCGCCAGGATGTCCTTTTCAATATCGATTCCCGGGGCCACCTCAATCAGTTCCAGGCCATCGGGCGTGAGGCGGAAGACACAGCGTTCGGTCACATAAAGCACCGGTTGTCCGCGCTGGCTGGCGTATTTGCCGCTGAAGGTTCGATGCTCCACTTCGTGCACGAACTTTTTCGTGCGGCCTTCCTTGAGGATTTGCAATTTGCCGTCCGCGAACCCGAGCTCCAGACTGCCCGCCGTGAACGTGCCGCAGAAGACCAGGCTCTTGGCGTTTTGGCTGATGTTGATGAATCCCCCCATGCCCGCCAGTCTGGGACCGAACTTGCTCACGTTGAGGTTGCCCTCGCGGTCCGCCTCTGCCAGGCCGAGGATGGCCAGGTCGAGCCCTCCGCCGTCGTAAAAATCGAATTGGTAGGGCTGATCGATGATGGCGTGGGCATTGACCGCGGCGCCGAAATCCAGCCCTCCGGCCGGAACTCCACCGACCACTCCGGGCTCTGCGGTGAGAGTGATGAGATCGGTGATCTTCTCCTCATTGGCCACATTCGCCACGCCTTCGGGCATGCCGATGCCCAGGTTCACAACGCTGTTGGTCTTCAACTCGAAGGCCGACCGGCGTGCGATTACCTTGCGCGCCGATAACTCCATCGGGGGGATAGCGGCCATCCGCGTGTGGACCTCCCCGCTAAAACCGGGGTTGTACACGGTAGCGAAGGTCTGCCAATGGTAATCCGGCTTTTCCGCGACTACCACGCAATCGACGAGAATTCCCGGTATCTTCACCTGGCGCGGATTGAGCGTGCCGCTCTCGGCTATGCGTTCCACCTGGACGATTACGATGCCGCCGGAGTTGTGCGCGGCCATGGCAATCGAGAGCATTTCGATCGTCAGCGCCTCGCGCTCCATGGTGACATTCCCCTCGGGATCCGCGGTGGTTCCGCGGATGATGCCGACGTTGATCGGGAAGGTCTTGTAAGACAGGTACTCCTGGCCGTCGATGGTCACTAACTCGATGAAGTCCTCGGTGGTGCGGGCGTTGATCTTGCCTCCGCCATAACGCGGATCGACGTAGGTTTGCAATCCGACCTTGCTAATGTGCCTGGGGCGATGGGCGGCGATATCGCGAAACATATGCGAGATCACCCCCTGGGGGAAGTTGTAAGCCTCGATCTGGCCTGCGACCGCCAGCGCGCCGAGTTTGGGGACCAGGCCCCAGTGTCCGCCAATCACGCGCTTCACCAGACCCAGATGACCGAAGTGATTCAGTCCCCGTTCCTTTCCGTCACCCTGTCCGGCAGCATAAAAGAGCGTCAGGTTGCGAGGCCGTCCGTTCCCCGGACCGAGTTCCTCTTCGGAGGCCAGGAACTGTTGCTCGATGGCGACGGCAACCCCTTCGGGAAAGGCGACGCCCACGAAGCCTCCGGTGGCAACTGTATCGCCATCGCGAATCAAGCGCACGGCATCGGCGGCGGAGACGAGTTTGTGCCGCTCCGGAGAATGCGTCGCCAGCGTGGCGATAGGGTGGGTCTGGAGAGAAGTGGTTAAAGGATTGGCGGGCATATCAATTCTCCCTGCGCGTGATGAAGGCGTGCATTGCGGCACGCCTTGAAGTACCTTGTCCTAGCGCGCCGTCCAGCCCAGATCGATGTCCAGCGCCGCGCCGGTGATACCTGCGGCTTCGTCTGTACACAGGTAGCGCGCCAGCGAGGCGACCTCGCTGGGTTCCAGCAGCCGCTTGATGGCGGCCGGCGCAAGCATGATCTTCTGAACCACTTCGTCCTCTGAAATGCCGTTGGCTTTGGCCTGATCCGCAATCTGCTTCTCGACCAGCGGAGTACGCACGTAGGCGGGACAGATGGCATTGCAGGTAATGCCGTTCTCGGCCTGCTCCAACGCCACGACCTTCGTCAACCCCAGCACCCCGTGCTTGGCCGAAATATAAGCCACCTTGAAGGGCGAGGCCACTCTGCCGTGGAGCGAGCTGATGTTGATGATCCGGCCCCATTTCTGCTTGATCATGTGAGGCAGGGAATACTTGCAGCAAAGGAACGCTCCGGTAAGCATGACGCCTATCAGGAGGTTCCAGCGCTCTTCGGGGAACTCCACAATCGGCGCCACGTATTGCAGGCCCGCATTGTTGACCATGATGTCGAGACGCCCAAATTTTTCGACGGCGGCATCGACGAGGTGGCGTACGTCGTCGGACGAGGAGACGTTTGTTTTAACAAAAAGGCTGGCAAAGCCGGCCTCTTTGAGTTTCGCCTCGGCTCGTTCCCCGCCGGGAACGTCCATATCGGCAATTACACAGTTGACGCCCGCCTGGGCGAGCGATTCCACAACCGCCCATCCAATCCCGCTTGCACCACCGGTTACGATCGCAACTTTTCCCTTCATGATGTGCTCCTTGCGACACTACCGTCCGCTGCCTGGCTCTGTCTGGATTCCGGCTTCCGGGTGTGTGCCTTCGGCACACACCCACCGCTATGGATTCAATCGCGCTGCAGGGCCATGGCCACGCCCATGCCGCCACCGATACAGAGGGAAGCCAAGCCTTTATTGGCATTGCGCCGCTGCATCTCGTGGAGCAAGGTCACCAAAATCCGGCGCCCCGAAGCTCCGATCGGATGGCCCAGGGCGATGGCCCCGCCATTCACGTTCACTTTCGCCAGGTCCCAGTCCCTCTCCTTGTGCACGGTATCCGGCGAAATCGACACTGATACGCTGAGTGAAATAAGCATCTATAACGGCGTGGGCCTTGTCAAGGGGGATGGGAGCGAATGTCTGCGAAAAAATGAGCATACGGAGACACAGGCGTGGCGGGGCTGACGTCAAGGCCCCGAAGGGGGCAAGAGGCCATCTCCGAGCCCGACCGGCGACCGAAGGCCGTTCTTTCACCGGCCGGCTTCCATCCTTAGATTCAGCACAATCTGCGGAAGGTGTGGCTTCGTTGCGAGTCCCAAACTCGCCCCCATCTCATCCCGCACTCTGGGATTTTTTGTTTTCGCCCTTGTCCCGTCCTTATCCGGGTCAGCCACTTGCGTGTTAGAATCCCTGCAATTTTCCGAGTCAGGAACTTCAGGAGCATGGCCTTATGAGAAGCCGGTCGATGGCTGTACTGTATGTGTTTTTCGCTTTCATCTTCGTCTGTATCTCCAGCGCCCAAACCTACCGCGGAAGCATGCAGGGCACGATGATAGACAGCGCCAGCGCGGTTGCCGGAACCGCTGCGCCAGCCACAGATCCAGGCGCTGTGAATCTCACGGCATTGGTCAATGCGCTCTTGAAGAAAGGGGTGCTCACACCTTCCGATGTCGATGCTCTGCGCGTCGCAGCCCCCGAATCCCAACTGCAACTTCTTGTAGAAGTCCTCATGCGCAAAGGCATCTTAACTGCGGCAGACCTGTCCGCGGCCGCGGTTCCAGGCGGTGTTACCGCACCGGCTCCGGCACCCAGGCCACAGACTGCCTCCGCGCCGCAGACTCAGGTTGCGCAATCGAAACCCGCAGCCGTGGCCCCGGTGGCGGCGATTGTTCCCTTGCGCGTGCTCTCCTTCGATCCACCTCAATCCGGCGGTTTAGCCGGTCTCAAGATCGGCCCGGTGACGTTTACGCCTTACGGTTTCATCAAAGCAACCGGGGAACAGGACAGCAGTTCGCCCAATGGCGACGATTTTCCCATTCCCGGCGGTCTCATGTTGCTGCCCTGCAGTAACACGGGCCCGAATGCCGACCCTGAGTTCCACATGAAAGCGCGTCAAAGCCGCATCGGCCTCAATCTTGAGTGGCCTGGCATCTCTGAGAAGATGACCCTTACTGGCCGGGTCGAGGCAGATTTCGAAGGCAACTTCAATGAGGCCGATAACGCCGACGTCACCTCGATTCGCAATCCCAACCTGCGCTTGCGCCTGGCTTACGTGCGCGTGGATTACCACGCTACGGACAGGAGCAGCCTGTTCTTCGTAGGAGGACAGGACTGGACGCTGTTCGGTTCCAGGGCGCTGCCCAACATGCTCGATACCACGTGGAACGCTGCCGCCTACGGCGCCACCTACAACCGCTCGCCGCAGTTCCGTTTCGGCGAGGTTCAGAAGTTGGGCGCTTCTAAGCGCAATTTCAAGCTCTTGCCTGAGTTCGCGATCATGATGCCGAGTTCGGGGCAGGTGGAAAAGCTCAACTTCTGCACGCTGGCGGCGGTCTACTGCCCTCCCGGGGTCTCACCCACCGCCGGCTTCCTGAGCCAGGTCGGCCAAGCCGAGCGCCAGGGCGCCGACTCCGACCGTCCCGAGCTTGAGGCCGGATTGACTTTGCAGTTCCAGCTCGACAGGGCCCCTGCGGTTGCTCCCACGCAGATCTTCTGGTCCGGATTCTACGGGCACCGTACGTCCATTGTTCCCGACACGGCGGAGGATCTGATTGGTGACGAATACCCCACCGCCCTGCTCGCGAGCACTTCGTTGGCCAAGGGCTATACCGCCAGCAGCGCTATGTATGGCAACCATGTCGCGGCGCAGTTGCCTACGCGTTGGTTCACCCTGGTCTTGAGCGGCTATCGAGGCGCCGACCTGCGACAGTTGCTGAGCGGCCAACTCACCACTAACTACACCGACACGACACATCTCTTTCCAATTCCCCTGGTGAACGCGAACGGTGGAACTCCAGCGCCCTTCTTCCTGGGTACGGGTGTGGATAACGTCGCGGGCACGCTCTCCGGCTTTGCGCTCTTGGGTTGCAAAGTGAACCCCGGGGCAGGGATTTGTCCCTCCGGCGACGTTGTGGTGGCCCCGGAGCATGGCGTGCGCGCCTATGGCGCATTCGCCGAGCTCGGACTACCGCTCTCGCGCTGGTTCAGCGCCAATCCGAAGGGCTACAACGCTGGCTGGCAGCTCTATCTGCACGCAGGCAAAGACCAGCTTGTGCGCAGGGATGCCGCCATGCAGCTCGGGCTGCTTGACGGAGCCGGCCCGAACCAGCTTGGCCAGGGGATGGGTATTCCCATGATCGGAAGCCAGTTCATTGGGGCGACTCTCTACTACAAGATCAACCAGTGGGCGACGTTTGGAGTCGAACCGACACACTACAGTTCGCGCGCCATCCCTGAGCTGGGCAAGTTCTGGACGATTGCAGGAACGCCGTCTCGCATCTGGCAGGACCAGCGCGTGGAATTTGGACCGGTCTTTACGTTTTGACGCGGCCCATTGTCAGGAGGATGTCCCACCGCTAAAGCCTTTCCGGTGACATGCATCACGGCAGACCATCCCATCCAACCGGATAATCAATGCGGCACCCGGAGGTTAGGGGCGAGGGAGGCCGCAGAGGCTTCAAGTCCCCTCTCTTCAGGCCGCGGATAGATAGGCTCCAAAATACCCTACCCCCTCAGAAAAACTGAGTGGAAGCGGAGGCGCGATGTACAGGATTATGGAAGCCCGCACCGCCGGTCTCAACATCCGGCAATACGTGATCGCGGCGCCGCGCATTGCGCGCAAGCAGAGGCCGGGGCAGTTCGTGATTCTGCGCGTCGCGGATTACGGTGAGCGCATTCCGCTCACCATCAAGAGCGCCGATCCCGCGGCGGGCACGATCACGATTGTGGTGCAGGCCGTGGGCAAGACCACTTCCCTGCTCAACTCGCTTGAAGCGGGCGATTCGATTCTCGACGTGGTTGGCCCGCTTGGCCATCCCTCCGAGATAAAGGATTACGGTACGGCCGTGATCGTGGCCGGCAGCGTCGGTACGGCCATGGCGCTGCCTACGGCCAAAGCGCTTAAGAATGCCGGCAATCACGTCATCTTTGTTGAAGGCGCGCGCAGCAAGGAAATGGTGGTCTTTGAAGACGAGGTGCGCGCGGCGAGCCATGAGGCCTACATCCTGACCGATGACGGCAGCTACGGCGAACAGGGTCTGGTGACGAAAAGGCTCGAGGAGTTGCTCGCCGCCGGGCGCAAGCTCGATTTTGTGCTGGCCGTGGGCCCGGTGCCCATGATGCGAGCCGTAGCGCGGATCACTGCGCCGCTCGGCATCAAGACCATGGTCAGCCTGAACTCCATCATGGTGGACGGAACGGGCATGTGCGGCGGCTGCCGTGTGCTGCTGGGCAACGAGAGCAAGTTTGCCTGCGTGAATGGGCCGGAGTTCGACGCACGCCAAGTGAACTTCGAGGTGCTGATGCAGCGCAACGCCATGTACCGCGGCCAGGAGTGCGCGTCGATGAAGGCCTTCGAGGAGCACCGCGAGGAGGAACTTGCGCAGTTGCGAGCCTCGGTGGCCACGCGGGAGAAAGAAGAGGCCGAGTTGCGGGCGAAACTTGAAGCGCAGGGAGGGACGCACCATGACTGACGCCAATCCGCTGCCTGCGAAAGAGCGCATGAAGATCCCGCGCGCGGCCATGCCGGAACTTGAGCCAGATGTGCGGGCGCACTGCTTTGAAGAGGTGAACCAGGGTCTTGACGCGCGCGCCGCGGTGGGGGAAGCCACGCGCTGCATCGCCTGCGCCAGGCCGGGCTGCCAGGTGGATTGCCCGGTGGGCGTCAAGATCAAGGAGATTGTGGCGCTGATCCAGGCTGGCGATTTTCTGGCTGCGGCGGCGAAGATGCGCGAAGACAATGCGCTGCCCGCGATCACGGGCCGCGTGTGCCCGCAGGAGAGCCAGTGCGAAGGTGGCTGCGTGCTGGGCAAAAAGGGCCAGCCGG
>Ga0326728_10015146_pt1 | contig 16113 bp, 9 predicted proteins | sample MB3enrmetagenome_FD_207602 | JGI IMG/M metagenome (GOLD analysis project Ga0326728, IMG submission 207602) | Lab enriched peat soil microbial communities from McLean, Ithaca, NY, United States - MB31MN | ecosystem: Environmental > Terrestrial > Soil > Wetlands > Peat | place: USA: New York...
TTCCTGGAACGCTCCGAAGGCCTCCGGATCGCGGAAGAAACTGGTGACGCCGATCAACAGGTCGCGAAAGAGCGCCTCCACATCAGCCGGGTTTTGCTGCAAATAGCGGACGTACTCGTCCAGCCTTTTGACCTGGTGGACCGCCATGCGCCGCTCGACGCGGCGAACGATGGTGTTTCGCTTGTACTGCGAAAAGTCGTGGCCGGTTTGGGCGCGCAGCAGCAGCACGATCTTTTTCAACGCGTCTTCGGCTTTGGGGGCCGGGGCCAGGAGGGATATTTTTCCGAACGCATGCGCGACGTAGGCGATGAGCTGGGTGGGCATCTCGGCCGCCGGCAACACATAGTCCACCAGGCCAGTGGCAATGGCGCAGCGCGGCATGCCGTCGTATTCGGTGGATTTGGGCTCCTGCGCCATCGCCATGCCGCCCTCGCCCTTGACCGCCCGCACCCCCTGGGTGCCGTCGCTGCCGGTGCCCGAGAGCACGATGCAGATGGCCCGCTCGCGCTGGTCCTGGGCCAGGGAGCGAAAGAAGAAGTCAATCGGCAGACGCTGCCCGCGCGGTGCGCCCGGTTCCAGCAACTGTAGCGTGCCGTTGAGCAGGGCCATGTCCCGGTTAGGCGGGATGATGTAAGTGCAGTTAGGCTTGACCGCCATCCCATCGGCAACTTCGAAGACCTGCATGCGGGTATACCGTTTGACCAATTCGGTGAGGATGCTCTTGTGGTCCGGGGCCAGGTGCTGCACGAGGACAAAGGCCATGCCGGGATCGGTGTCGGCGGGCATGCCGGAAAAGAAGGCTTCGAACGCCGCCAGCCCGCCGGCCGACGCGCCAATGCCGACAATGGGGAAGCCCTGGGCATCGTGCCCGGGCGGCGGGGCCGCTCCCGGTTCTAGGGCTTCTTCCGACTCATTCCCGCGCTTGAATTCCGGCATGGTGTCTCTCTTCCTCCAGGCGCCCGGCATCCTGCAACCGGTGAAAATGGCCCGAAACGTTCATTTTAGGCGCTTCGAGCGCCAACATCGACAAAACATTGTCGATGTTGAGAAGTCAGAAGTCAGGAGCCCGAAGTATCAATCCACCGCGCGGCACCCAGGCCGCCATCCCGGCCAGCTTCGGCGAGGGCCTTCTGGCTTCTGACTTCCTTGACTCCTGACTTCCTACGGCCCCGCCAGGGGCTACTCGTTCGGGCGAAGTCCCGAACGAGCTTAGGACCCACGCACAAATAACTTGATCGGTTTGCTGTTAACGGGAACGCATCCCGATCCGGAATGGAGTTTCTCCGCTCGCTCCGCGTTCTCCAATGGCGGCATGGGAAACGCCCGCCCTTGATCTCCGCGTCTCCGTTGCTCCGCGGTGAGATCGCGGCTTCGGACCCAGTTATTCTTGCGGGACGCCTTAGACTCTTCGGATTGGAACGTTCGGAGTGTTCAAGTGGCCGGCCAGGCGCGATTCCGTCTCCCGTGAGATCCGCACGCCATCCGTCGGCGAGAGTCGCGCCATCTCCTCACCAAAGGGCAAAACGCCAAGAATGCCCTCTTCAACGGCCGGACTGAGTCAGGAAGGCGGCGGTATCTTTGGCGGCTTTGGTTTCCACGCCGGGCTTCTCGAGGAAGCCGAGATCGCGGAACCACTCGAGGAAGCGGAACTGCCAGGTGCCGAAGGGGATGCCGCCGCGGTCCGTCAAACCGCCGGTCATTCGGCTGCCATCGGGTAAGGCGTCGCCGGGGTGGCGGCCATTGCCGTAAATGTGCATTTCGATATTGGGCACGCTGATGGCCAGCATGGCGGTGAAGTACTCGATGGCCCAGACGGCATGCACGCGGTCGCCTGAGCCGGCACAGGCGATGAACGCCGGGGGAACATTGCGCGGAATGGGCGGGGGAGTGCGATTGCGCGCAAAAGGCGAGGGGCCGGGATAGATGATGCCCACGAAGTCGGGCCGGGAAGTAATGCCCGCCAAGAGGTCGCCGGGGCCGCTGTTTTTCTGGTCGAAATCGGGAAACAGGACGGCCGCCGGAGCGGAAAGTTCGGCGCCCGCGGAGAAGCCCATGATGCCGATCTTATGCGGGTCGATGTTCCATTCCTTGGCATAAGCGCGCACCAGGCGGATGGATTGGAGGGCATCGTAGACTTCGTCGGTCTGCGGGTTATAGCCGTCGCGGCGGAGACGGTTGCGCAGGATGATGGTGTTGACGCCGTAGTTGTAAAAGAACGGCACGAAATCGGCGGCCTCGGAGCCGACGTTGAGGGTGTTATGGCCGCCGCCGGCCGCGAGAATCACTGCCGCGCCGGTGTTGAGGGCGCGATCGACGGTGTGCACTTCGATGGAGGGGTTGTGAATGTTGACGATGCTATTGATCCGCCCCGGCACGGCCTGGCTCATGTTGTATTGCTCAGGCTCGCGGACGCGGTCCATTTTGAGAAACGGCGAGCCGGGCGGATAGAGAGTGACGACCACGCCGCCTGGCAGAATGGCCCGCGGAGCATAAGGAGCGGCGGTGGCCGGCCCCGGCTCAGGCACCCCGAGAGGGGCAGGAGGCGGAGGCAACGCCGGGGGACTGTTCTGCGCGGCGGCAGCGACCGCCAATGCGCAAAGCGCGGAGACGAGCATGGGGCTGGATCCGTTTTTCATGGTCAAGACTATATCACCAGCCCGGCCGCAGCACCGGGCGGGGCGTCTATGGTACGCTTCCCCTTTACCTATGGCATCCCGCCCGGACCTCGAGGGGTATTTGGAAACACCACACGCCGACACCAGCTTCTTCGGCCATCCGCGTGGCCTGGCTACCCTCTTCTTCACCGAAATGTGGGAGCGCTTCAGCTACTACGGAATGCGCGCCATCCTGATCCTGTTTCTGACGGACAAGATCGCGCACGGCGGGCTGGGCTTCAGCGACGACAAGGCCGGCGCGGTCTACGGATTCTACACCGCCATGGTGTACCTGCTCTGCCTGGGCGGCGGATGGGTGGCCGACCGCATCACGGGGCAGCGGCGCGCGGTATTGATCGGCGGGGTGTTCATCGCCGCCGGCGAGTTCTGCCTGGTGGCGCCGAGCGAAATCTCGTTCTACACGGGACTGGTGCTGCTCATGATGGGGACCGGCCTGCTCAAAGGCAACGTGAGCACCATCGTGGGACAGCTTTACGCTCCCGGCGATCCGCGGCGCGACTCCGGCTTTTCCATTTTTTACATGGGCATCAATACCGGCGCGCTGATTTCCCCCATCATCTGCGGCTACGTGGGCGAGCGCATCAGTTGGCGGCTGGGCTTCGCGGTAGCGGGGGCCGGCATGCTCCTGGGACTCATCCAGTACCTGCTGGGCAGCCGTCGCCTGGGCAGCGCCGGACTGCATCCGGCGAGCACCGGCAATCCGGAGCTCGACCGGCGGCAAAAGCGGAACGCCGCGTGGGCCGTCAGCGCCTTCCTGGGATTCTTCGTGGTGCTGGGGCTCGCGGGCGCGCTAGGCGCCATGGCCTTCACCGCGAACTTGATCTCGGAATGGCTCGGCTGGTTTCTGCTGAGCATTTCGGTGGCGGTGTTCGCGTGGCTGATTTTTGGCGGCGGCTGGTCGCGGGAGGAGCGCAAGCGGTCGGTGGCCATCATGGTGCTGTTCGTGGCGTCGGCGCTGTTCTGGGCGTCGTTCGAACAGGCGGGATCGACGCTCAGCCTGTTTGCCGAGCGCAGCACCAACCGGCATATTTTCAGCATCGAGTTTCCCGCAAGCTGGTTTCAGTTCGTGCAGCCGATCTTCGTGGTGGTGCTGGCGCCGGTGTTCGCCTGGCTGTGGCTGGCTCTCGGCCGCAGGCGCACGGAGCCTTCCGCCCCGGCGAAGTTTTCCCTCGGACTGCTCTTCGGCGGATCGGCTTTCGCCATTCTGGTGCCCGCCAGCATCATGGCGGTGCACGGCGCCCAGGTCTCCATGTGGTGGCTCACGGGAACCTATCTGCTGCAAACCTTGGGCGAACTGTCTCTCAGCCCGGTGGGTTTGAGCGCCATGACCAAGCTCGCCCCGGAGCGCGCCGCCGGGTTCATCATGGGGATCTGGTTTCTCTCCACCAGCATCGGCAACTGGCTGGCGGGCGAAGCGGCCTCGCTGTACAGCTCGATGCCGCTCCCCACCCTGTTCGGCACGGTGGCCGCTTTGACGATCGGCGCCGCCGTGATGCTGGCGCTGCTGATCAAGCCCACGGTGCGGATGATGTCGGGAGTGAAGTAGGCGGCGCGCCAGAATTCCGCTTCCTCAAAAACCGTGGGAAAAGTCGGCCGCCGATAAACGCCCGGTGCGCCGGGATTAACCGGCATGGAACAGGGAATGAAAGAGTCCTTACAGAAAAGGAGTAGCGAGCCATCCTGACCCCGACTCATGCAGGCGCCGCCGCGAGGGGGCACGGGAAGCGTCGGCGGGGGCACAGGCAAGCAGGGTATGGAGCTGCGAAATCCATCTCGTTTGGGGTGCCGGCGCCGTTCGGTGAAGCGGAAGGCTACATCATGAGTGAGGACACACGCGAGCCACTCACGAACCCTGCGCGGTCAGGGACCCCAGGCATGCCTGGAAATTCCATGCGCGAGAACCGGGAGACCCCGCAGGCGTCCGGCAGCAGCACGCCGGACCGGCTGGAGAAGGCGACGAGCTATACGACCAGCATGTACGCCGGTGGGGAGCCGTGTTAATCGGCGTTTATCGGCGGTTATTCTGGTCCTTTTGACGACTCCTGGCAATTTTGATCCGTTTCGAGTGGCGCAGCAGCAGAGCGTCATCCGGCGCAGCATCGTAGAATAGGCTTAATGCTCTCGAATTCAGAGGAGTTCTACCGAATCCAAAAGCTGCCGCCCTATGTCTTCGCGGTGATCAACGAAATGCGGGCCAAGGCGCGCGCGGCGCAGATCGATGTGATCGACCTGGGCATGGGAAACCCGGACGGAGCTACGCCGCGGGTAGTGGTCAACAAGCTGGTGGAAGCCGCGCGGAACGCACGCAACCATCGCTATTCGCAATCGCGGGGCATCCCGCGGCTGCGCGAGGAAATCTCGCGGCGGTACCAGGCCAATTACGGTGTCGAGGTGGATCCCGATACGGAAGCGATCGTCACCATCGGGGCCAAGGACGCACTGGCCCACCTGCTGTTTGCGACGGTCGGGCCGGACGACGCCGTGGTTTCTCCCAATCCGGCTTATCCCATTCACCAGTACGGCGTGCTCATGGCCGAAGGCCATGCGTGCATGCTTCCCATGCCCGATGCCGCCACCTTCCTCAATCGCCTCGAAGACTTGTATCGCACGTCGTCCAGCAAGCCGAAGCTGCTGCTGATCTCGTTTCCGCATAATCCCACCACCACCTGCGTGGACCTGGATTTCTTTCGCGAGGTAGTCGACCTGGCGCGGCAGCACGGCACCATGATCATCCACGATTTCGCGTACGCCGACCTGGGTTTCGATGGCTACAAGCCTCCCAGCATTTTGCAGGTCGAAGGCGCCAAGGAAGTGGCCGTCGAAATCTTCTCCATGTCGAAGAGTTACAACATGGCCGGATGGCGCGTGGGCTTTTGCGTGGGGAATCGCAAGATGATCGCCGCGCTGGCGCGCATCAAGAGCTACCTGGATTACGGAGTCTTCCAGCCCATTCAGATCGCGTCCATCATCGCTCTGCGCGAGTGCGAGGAGGATACACGGAAAATCTGCTCCATCTACCAGAGGCGGCGCGACGTGCTGGTGACGGGCTTGAAGCGAGCCGGCTGGCCCGTGGAAAAGCCGCGCGGCTCGATGTTCCTGTGGGCTCCGCTGCCCGAGCGGTACCGGCAGATCGGATCGCTGGAATTTTCGAAGTTGCTGCTGGAGAAAGCACAGGTGGCGGTATCGCCGGGCATCGGCTTCGGACCGCTGGGTGAAGGGCACGTGCGCTTTGCGCTGGTGGAGAACGATCAGCGCATCCGGCAGGCGACGCGGGCCATCGGCCAGTTCCTGAGATCGGGCGAGGCGGGGTAGTGGGCCGAGAACTCCGAACGCTCCGTGACCCGGCGCAGCCGGAACCCATAGGAACCTGCGTACTTGACGCGGAGGCGCGGAGCACGCGGAGAAAGACGCGGAGAAAACCAAAGTCAAAACCTGAGAGCGCGGAGCTAGCAGAGAGCGCGGAGAAAGGCAACGCGGTTTGCCTGAGAGGCTGCGCCACAAGGGAAACCAATATGAATCGAAGGGACTTTGTCCAGAATGCGATGAGCGCCGCGCTGGCCGCTGCCGCTCCGGGTCCGGCGTCCGGCCAGGAACGCCCCGCTGGCGCCGCGCCGTGGTACCGGCGCACCTTGCGCTGGGGCCAGACCAACATCACCGAAAAGGACCCCGTGCGCTACGATATCGCCTGGTGGCGCGAGTATTGGAAGCGCACCGAAGTCGAGGGCGTGATCGTCAACGCCGGAGGCATCGTCGCCTACTATCCGAGCAAGTTCCCCCTGCACTACCGGGCGGAATTTCTCAATGGGCGCGACCTCTTCGGCGAGCTGACCCAGGCCGCGCACCAGGACGGCCTGGTGGTGATGGCGCGCATGGACTCCAACCGCACCGCCGAAAACTTTTTTCAGGCGCATCCCGACTGGTTCACGCGCACCGCCGACGGCAGCCCGTATCGCGCCGCCGACAAGTACATCACCTGCATCAACAGCCATTATTACGACGAATATCTCCCCTCCGTGCTGCGCGAGATTATCGAACGCTCCCATCCCGAGGGGATCACCGACAACAGTTGGGCCGGCATGGGCCGCTCGAGCATCTGCTATTGCGACAACTGCGAGCGCAAGTTCCGCGCGAAGACCGGCCGGCCCGTGCCGCGCCGCGCGAACTGGGACGATCCGGCCTACCGGCAATGGATCATGTGGAACTACGAGCGCCGCATCGAGATCTGGGACCTGAACAACCGGACCACCCAGGCCGCCGGCGGCCCGGACTGCATCTGGTCGGGCATGAACAGCGGATCGGTCTCCGCCCAGGCCTCTTCTTTTCGCGACCTGAAGGAGATCTGCGGCCGCGCCCACATCGTCCTGCTCGACCACCAGCACCGCGACGACGCGACCGGTTTTCAGCAGAACGGCGACACCGGCAAGCTGGTTCACGGCGTGCTGGGTTGGGACAAGCTGGCGCCGGAGAGCATGGCCATGTACGAGGCCGACCGCGCCTCGTTCCGGCTGGCGAGCAAGCCGGCGGCCGAGGCGCGCATGTGGATGATCGAAGGCCTGGCCGGCGGCATTCAGCCGTGGTGGCACCACATCGGCGCGTATCACGAGGACCGGCGCATGTACCACACGGCCGAGCCGGTGATGAAGTGGCACAAGGCCAACCAAGCCTACCTGGTGAACCGCCGTCCGGTAGCCACGGTAGGGCTCGTCTGGTCGCAGCGCAACACGGATTTCTACGGGCGCGAAAGCGCCGCCGACCTGGTGGATGCTCCCTACCAGGGGTTTGCCCAGTCGCTGGTGCGCGCGCGCATTCCCTATCTGCCCATCAACGCCGGCGATATCGATCGCGAGGCGCCCAACCTGGCGGTGCTGATCCTGGCCAACGTGGGCGGGCTTTCCGACCAGCACTGCGCGGCCATTCGCCGGTTCGTGGAGCGCGGCGGCTCGCTGATCTCGACCGGCGACAGCACCCGCTACGACGAATGGGGCGACCCGCGCGGCGATTTCGCCCTGGCCGATTTGCTGCGCGTGCACGCCGGAGGCCAGCCCGTTCGCCCCGCGGAAACCGGCGGGCGCCGTGGAGGCGCCCCGGCGGCGCACACCTACCTGCGCCTGCATCCCGAGCTGCGCGCGCGGGTTTGGGGTCCGAAATCCGGCGACGAACCCGCGCCCACGGGCGAGCGTCACGCCGTGCTGCGCGGTTTCGAAGAGACCGACATCCTGCCGTTCGGGGGCACGGTGCAGCCTTTGAGAACCGATCCGGGGGCCATCGTTCCGCTGACCTTCGTGCCCGAGTTCCCGGTCTATCCGCCGGAGACTTCCTGGATGCGGCAGCCGGATACCGGCATTCCCGGCTTAGTGCTGAGCGATCATCCCAAGCGCGGGCGGGTGGCGTATCTCGCGGCAGATCTCGACCGCCGCTACACGCGCGATTTTCTGCCGGATCACGCCAACCTGCTGGCGAACCTGGTGCGCTGGGCCGCCGCCGATAATATGCCGCTCAGCGTCGAAGGCCGCGGACTGGTGGATTGCCACCTGTATCAGCAGCCGGGGCGGCTGATACTGCACCTGGTGAATCTGACCAGCACGGGCACCTGGCGAGCGCCCATCGACGAGCTGATTCCGGTGGGTCCTTTACAGGTGAGGGTGAAGCTGCCCCAAGGGGTGCCGGGGCGCAGCGCCAGGCTACTGGTTTCGGCGGGAACGGTTTCAGTTGCCGCGCGGCAGGGGTGGGTGGAGTTCGAGGTGAAGTCGATTTTGGATCACGAAGTCGTGGTGATTGGCTGAGTCTCAGGCTGAGTCCTCAACTGCCAGGACAACTGTTTGCCCCAAGATTTCGAGTGCAGCCTGAAGCTTCTCACCTTTTGTGGCGTGATCCGGGTCGAGCATCCGCCGGATGATCGTTTCGCGCACGCGGAGTTTACGAGCGAGCTCCGAGTTGTTCAAGCCGAGTTCCAGCATCCGCCAATACAAAGCGAGCTTCGGTCGAATCCATAAAGGCACCGGTACGGCCTTCTGTCCGCGCTTCGCCGCCGCAGGCCTGGGCACTTCCTGTTTATGCGCCAGGAGAAAAGCTATCGAACTGCCCAGGCAGTCAATCGCCTCTTCCATCGCCTCCGCCAAGTTCGCGCCATCCGTAGCGGCGCGGGGAAAATTCGGAAACCGAACCAGAAATCTGCCGACCTTATCTTTTCGGAATGTGGCTGGATAGGCGAACGTAAGCATAAAGTGCCTCCCCTTTTATCGCACACTTATGTGCGGTTTCGGAGCGAGGTCTCAAGCAGCGCCGGGTCATCCCAAGACCGGAAGAACGGAAGGATGCCGGCAAGGCGCCTCCACCCGAACAGGAACATCGTGATTGCTTGATTTCCTCAGTCACAGACCTTCACAAATTTCCGCAATCAACTGACCCCATTCGACTTAGCATGATTTTATGCCCGCCCCAAGGAGCCGATTTTTGGTATCGTCGAGTTATAATGGAGTCAGCGAGGAAAACAACGCGGCAGTAATCACACGGGGCCAACCGAGGGCTATCCGCCAAAACCGCTCAAGTTGAGCGGCCGTTTTTCCGCAAGTTGCTGATTTTAATAGATCGGGATCTCAAAAATCCGCTCAACTTGAGCGGTTTTTGCGTTCTGGAACTGCATTTGAATGATGGTGAGCGCGGAAGGAATCGAACCTTCAACCTAGTGGTTAAGAGCCACTTGCTCTGCCAGTTGAGCTACGCGCCCGCTGAGGACTTCGGAAGCGCGACGCGGCTCTCCACCGCGCCCGCGAAGACGATTATGTCATCACGATGCCGCTTCCGGCGGAAGCGATCGCGCCGCCAGTTGGGCGATGTCCAGGAGCTGAGGAGGTTGCTGGGTCACCACGCCGAGCGCATCGCGGAACATCGTCTGGCAGAAGGGACAGGCGGTGCCGATGACGGCGGCGCCGGTGGCGACCAGTTCTTCGGCGCGCTCCACATTGACGCGCTTGCCTTTTTCTTCGCCGAGGAACATCTGGCCGCCGCCGGCGCCGCAGCAGAAGCTGCGCTCGCGCGAGCGCCGGGGCTCCACGATGCCGGCGGAGGGCCCGATCACGGCGCGGGGGGCGTCATAGACGTTGCGATAACGGCCGAGATAGCAGGGGTCATGGAACACCACGGTTTCGGCAGGCGAGGAGGGCCGGCCCACGGGTGGATCGAGCCGCGCCAGCAACTCGCTGTGATGTTCGATGGCGAAGGTGGCGCCGAACTCCCGCCAGTCGGTGCCGATGGTGCGCACGCAGTGCGGGCAGATGGAAACCATTTTGCCGACCTTGGCGGCGCGCAGGGTCTCGATGTTGGCTTCGGCCACCTGCGAAAAGGCCAGGTCGTTGCCCAGGCGGCGGGCCGGATCGCCCGTGCACTTTTCCTTGCGCAGCACTCCGAAGGTGATGTTGCGGTGCCGCAGGACGCGCGCTAGCGCCAGCACGATCTCGCGGCCCTGCGGGTCATAGGCGCCCATGCAGCCGAGCCAGAGGCAGTATTCCTGGGTGCCGTCGTAGATGGGCAGGGCGTTTTTCTCTATGAATTTCTGGCGCTCGCTGGCGGCGAAGCCCAGCGCGTTGCCGTTGCGCTCCAGGTTCAGGAAGAGCTTGGTGCCGTAATCGTTCTCCCACCTGCCGGTGTTGACCGCCCCGCGGCGCAGGCCGACGATCACGGGCAGGTGCTGGATGCCGACGGGACACTGAAACTCGCATCCGCCGCAGGTAGTGCACTGAAAGACGGCCTCTTCGGAGATGTACGGGCTGAGCAGGGGCGGTTCGGCGGCCGGTCCGAATTCGCGGAGGTAGCCGCGCAGGCCGAGCACGATCTGCTTGGGGTTGAGAACCTTCCCCGTGTTGTTGGCCGGGCAGTGCTCGGTGCAGCGGCCGCACTCCACGCAGGTGAAGGCCTGCAAGGCGTCAATGCGGGTCACGTCCTTGCCGGTATCGAGTCCGAAATCCTCGTCGCCCGTCAGCGGCGGAATGCGCGCGAATCCCTGGCGCCGGAGGAACACGGTCAGCGGGCTGAGCGCCAGGTGAAGGTGCTTGGTGTGGGGGATCAGCGGAAGGAAGATGAGGAGACACAGGCTATGGGCCCACCACATGGCGTGCCCGGCCGGAGTGACATCGGGGAACCACAGGCCGCCGAGATAGGTGGCCATGAGGAGAAAGATCAGCAGGGCGATCACGCCCGATTCGGCTGAGACTTCTCCCAGCCACACCGGGCGCACGAAGAAGCGCCGCACGGCGAGGCCGACGATGGAAACGGCCACGGCGAGCGCCCACACGGCCACGAAGCCGAAATAGAATCGGCCGAAGCCGCTGGCCGGCGAAAGAAAACCAGCGCCGAAGGCCTCGGCGAAATGATTCAGGGTGATGGGCACGAACGCACAGAAGCCCCAGAAGACGAAGGCGTGGGCCAGGCCGGGGAGCGGCCGCTCGCGGATGACTTTCGCCTGAAGCATCACCTCCCACAGAAACTGGCGGATGCGCGGACCGACCGGCTTCAGCTCGAAATCGGGAGTGGGCCGCGATCCGCGGATGGTATAAAGGACAGGACGGAAGCGCCCCCAGGCGAGCGCCAGAGATGCGGCCATCAGCACGAGAACGGCCGCCCGTTCCAACAACGATGCGTCTGTCATAGCACCAAGATTGACTGTAGCATGTGCGACTTAGAGGGGAAGCTCCGCGTAGAATGGAGTTCGGGAGGGAATTTGCGCATCGTCGTTTCCGGAGCCGCGGGCTTTATCGGCTCGCACCTGTGCGACCGCCTGCTGGCGGACGGCCACCGGGTTGTGGCGCTTGACAACTATCTGACGGGAAGCCCCCGCAACCTGGCGCACTTGGGCAGGGAGCCGCGCTTTTCATCGATGGAGCAGGACATCACGCGCCCCGTGGCCATTCCGGGCCCCGTGGATTCGGTGGTGAACCTGGCATCTCCGGCCAGTCCCAAGGACTACCTGGAGCACCCCATCGAGACGCTGGACGTGGGTTCCAATGGCACGCGCCACATGCTCGAGCTGGCGCTGGAAAAGGGCGCGCGATTTCTTCTGACCTCCACGTCGGAGTGTTACGGCGATCCCGCGGTGCACCCGCAGGTGGAGACTTACTGGGGAAACGTGAACCCGGTGGGACCGCGTTCCTGCTATGACGAAAGCAAGCGGTTCGCGGAAGCGCTGACGATGGCCTATCACCGCAAGCACGGGTTGCGGACCAACATCGCGCGCATTTTCAACACGTATGGTCCGCGGATGAAACTGGACGACGGGAGGGTGGTGCCGGCGTTTCTGGGGAGCGCGCTCAGAGGCGAACCGATGACGGTGTTCGGCGACGGCTCGCAAACGCGCAGTTTCTGCTACGTCAGCGACCTGGTAGAGGGGTTGTGCAGGCTGATGCTGGCGGAGGAGCGTTATCCGGTCAACCTCGGCAATCCGTGCGAGATGACTATCCTGCAGTTCGCGGAGTACATCCGCCGGCTGACGGGAAGCCAGTCGCCGATCGTGTTCGAGCCGCTGCCGGAGGACGATCCGCGGCAGCGGAGGCCGGATATCGCGAAGGCGCGAGAGGTGCTCGGCTGGGAGCCGAGGGTGTCGCTGGAGGTGGGGCTGAGCGAAACGGTGAAGTATTTCCGAATGAAGGAGTTACCTTGTCCAAAATAGCGAACCCCGAGCTATCTTGGACAGTAGCGATCAAAAATCACTTGGGAACACGCAATCACCACAAGGACCAATTTCCGCTCCACAGAACCCACGCGGCAAGCAAAGCGTTAGTGGTCGCATGCGCTACTACGGCATCGCCGATCCGGCCGCGTCTAAGGAACGCAACGGCATAGAATACCCCCGCCATGGTGCCCGGTAACCAATGACTGCCATGCAGGAGGCCGAATGCGAACGAGGAGAGCAAGACAGAGAAATACGTGTATTTTCGAGGACTGATCGATTCGAAATCGCCGGAGATCAGACGCCGGATCAGAAAGCCGCGAAACGCGAGTTCTTCGGCGACCGGAACGGTAGTCACCGCCGCGGCAGTTCGACACACCAGCCACGCGATCCTGGCTGAAGCAGGCCATAACGATAGTCCGGATGCGATGCCATTGTCCGTGTGGGTAACGAGGAACCGGCCCAGTGCCAGCCAAATTGCGAACACCACAACACCCAAAATCAAAGAGAGCGAACCGAATCTCCAGTCCAACTCCGCGTAATTGGGACGCAAGAACCAGAGCACTGCCGCGACAGCGATCAGCCGCAGCGGGTAAAGCCATTCAAACCCGCCGGAGGCGGCGCGAGAGATCATGGCCGCAGCCAGTAACGCGAGAAACGGCAACAAGTACGCAACGGTGGAACTCCTGGCAAACGTCCTTCGAGAAGGCGGTTCGGGTGTCCGCAAAGCCAACCACGGGACTCTCCTGGAAGCTACCGCGAAACCCAACGCCACGCAGTTGAATGTAATCCAGCCGGCTTCGGAATGAAACCCATTCATTGCGATGTGAGGCGCTCCTGCAATACCGATCAGGATCAGGACGGCGATTCTCACCGCATTGGATGTCCACATGACAGCCATGGCAACTGGAACCATGAGAAGAGCTCGGGGCATCCGGAATTCGCGCCAGCCTACACAGAGCCACGAGACGCTGAACACCAGCATGAGAGCCGTCCCTTCCCAACCGCTACACGGATCCCCGATGGTGACTGCGAAATCCGGTGCGCCGATAGTCATCGTCGCCCGGTCGGTGACTACCTGGGGGAGGAAGAGATGAAGCAATGCCGAAACCATGTAAAAGGTCAGGTCGGTAGCCGGCCTCCAGAAGGGTCCATTCCAAATGGAATTTCCAAAAGGAAGCTGCGTCAGCGCCCACGCGATCAGCCCTGCGGGCAATGCGTATGCCCATGCAGAACCATCGGCGCGGATAACCCGCCATGCCAACCTCGGGGGAACCAGCGCGAATCCGGCGAGCCCCACCGCCAGGATAGCGGCAATGTAACGGCTTGGCACGATCAGATAGGCAGGCGCCGTGCCCGGGGTATTTCCGAGCAGAACCGACGACAAGAGGATAAATGCAAGTACGGCGCAAGCGTGGCCAACGAGAAAACCCCAGCCGATCGGAGTCTTCTCAAGCTCCCGGGAAATCGACCGAAACGAAGCGCATCCAAGGGTCAGAAACAGCGATGCGCATACGACCCCCAAACGGAATACGAGACGCCCCCCGTTTCCCGGCGGAAAGAGGGTTAGAATCGGAATCCACTCCGCCCCGAACAGAAGGACAAATAACGTGATACGCTGGACCAAGCCCAACGACAAAACGTCGCCCGAAACGGAAAACACCGCGCCAGGTCTTACGGCTTGACGGAAAGGATCCATAAAAAGCGAAGAGGCAATGCGGATAATCGCGTGCCCCTCAGAGTGACGCCGGCAATCTGTCTATCGCCTACTTACTTCTTTCGGCGCATGATGAGTATCCCAGCCGAAAGGAGAGCCAATGCGCCTGCAGCTTGACCGGGATCGATCTCGGGCGCTTTACTGATAGGGATCGGGGCACTCGGGCCTACTGGTTGGGAGAAGGACATCCCGACCACGAGTAAGCTTAGACTGAGAAGTTTCGTCATGATTTTGGCCGCTCCTAGCTTCAGGAATGTTTCAGAATGGTACTGGGAGTTCCGGGCAATCTGAAGGCCAAAGGCTTAGAGGAGGCCTAAACTAAATGCGTCCAATGGGTAGCAACGACGATGCCCCTGGCCCTCTACGGTGCAAGTACAGATCAATTTCCAAAAGTCCGAGAGTTTCATACAAAATGTAACTCTTCAAGCAAGACCTCGGCGGTCACCCAAATCCGGCCATTGATGGCCACCTGAAAACCGGCCAATAGAGGAAGCACTCAGGACATTATTTCGGGCGGGGCGTTAGGCTCCGTCAACGTGAGCAATGTCTTGAAAAAAGAAAAGCAAAAGCAGGTGATCGCGCTCGGCCAGCTCGGCTGGACGTTGCGGCGCATTGAGAAAGAAACCGGGGATCGTCGGGAGACCGCTGCCGGGTATTTGGGGTCAGCCGGAGTGACCGTACGTCTATCCGGCCGTTGGGGCCGGGAGCCAAGACCGGCCAAAGAGGTGACCACCGACTCGGGCGGTTCCGCCTGTCCAAAACCGGCCAACGAAGGCGAGGCGACCGCCGACCCTCCCGCAGCGAATCCGGCCAAAGGGACCGTTCCGGTAACCATTGACTCCGAACCACCGCAGCCATCACGAAGCCCCTCATCCAGCGCCTGCCTCCCCTTCCACGAACTGGAGGTCAAGGCACAGTACCGTCAGGAACCCGCACAGGATGCGGCTCCGGCCCACTTTCGCTGCGTCATGGCCGAGACTTGCGCCTCCAGCGCACGGACGCGGTTGTCGAGATCCACCAGTTTCTCGGCAAAGGTATTCTGGGCAACGGGCGATCCGTCCATAATGCGCTGCACGGCCAGGCGGGCGAGGTCGGAGACATTGCGCACGCCGAAGGTCTCGTACTGCGTTTTGAGAAACTGGTACTCCAACTCGGAGAGGCGGATACTGATCATCTTATGTTTGCGATCGGCTTGAAACATGATTGGCCTCGAGGGAGACATCGTAAAAGACCCGCGCATGAATAACTTCCACGCGGAAGGCGTCCCGATGAGTGTGGGGGATGGTCCCTGGCGGGAACGTCTCTGGCGGCAGAAACCCAGGCACGAGTGCCGGCACGAGTGCCTGTGCCACGCCGGCAAGACACACAGGCAAGAATGCCTGTGCCACGGGAAAAGTCAGGCTAAGAGATACGGCGAAGCTCCAGGCCCCGTACCACGATGTGGCCGGCGATACGGGTGGTGCCCCCGGCTCGCCGGTAGGACAACGCGAGTCGCGCCAGCCGGCAGCCGGGCGGCGTTCGCAGGCGGTAATGCCACCATTGCTCGTCCTCCAAAGAGAGACTGCCGGTCGCCAGAAGAGTCCGGCCGCCGCTCGCGTCCGCGATGTGCCATAACAGGCCCGATCCGGGCGGGATGTCAGAAGTGCGGTAACCGATTTTGAGTTCGTAATCGGTGTTCTCGCGGGTGGGGATCCATTGACTCAGTACCTCGCAATTCTCCGCCTGCACGCCGGAGAAAGTGAAGCGTATGCCGCCGCCATCCTCCATGGCCGCGGTTACGCCTGGCGCCGGGATCAGCCGCCAATCGAAGCCGAGCGAAGTGGGCGCTTCGAGGAAATGCCCGTTGGTCAACGCCTGCCCGCCTTCCGGATCCAGGGGCGCGAAGGGGATCCGGCGGCTGGCGGCAAGGCGGTTCCAGATCTCCAGAGCATCTTGCGAGCGCGCTTTTTCCAGCAAGCGGTCACACGCCGCCAACAGCACCGGCACATCCGCGTCGCGGCCCTCCGCGACCACGGTTCTGGCGGCGGGCATAATCACATCCACCCGATCCGCGGTTACCA
>Ga0326728_10015147_pt1 | contig 16111 bp, 12 predicted proteins | sample MB3enrmetagenome_FD_207602 | JGI IMG/M metagenome (GOLD analysis project Ga0326728, IMG submission 207602) | Lab enriched peat soil microbial communities from McLean, Ithaca, NY, United States - MB31MN | ecosystem: Environmental > Terrestrial > Soil > Wetlands > Peat | place: USA: New York...
CGGAGGCCGAAGCGCCCTGCTCGGAGATGGCCTCGCGGCCAAGCTGGGCCCAGAACAGAGGCCAACGATTATGGGCAGTGGCTGCATTCTCCCCCGAAGCCAGGACGGCGTCGGCGGGCAGTTCCTCACCAGCATCGGCGAGATAGCCGGACATGCCAATGCCCAAAAGCTCCCGCCTGAGCGCGGCTTTGACCCAGGCGCAGGCCTCGGGATTCGTGAGATCGATCATGGCCGCCAAGGAAGAACGCTTGACAACGAGATAGTCCTCGCCGGAGGAGTTCTTGACGCAATAGCCTCCGCGCGAAGCCTCGGTATACAAGGAGCTCGAAGGATCAAGGAGAGGCGTGATATAGCCGAGGAAGCGAATACCTTTGCCGCGCAGCTCCGCTATTGTCCGGGGCAGGTCGGGGTAAAGCGAGCTGTCCCAGGACGAGGCGCGAGCGGCCCGAGTCCCTGGGCCGCTTTGAAGGGCGCCGCACCAGTCTCGCGACCATAGCGCCGAAACCTTGACTCCGGCCTGGAGGGCGGTATCGAGGCGGCGCTCCAGCTCCTTGCTTCCGCCTCGGACCTCGAGCCAAACGCCGTCGAAACACCAATCGGGCAAGGACGGCTGACGTCCAAGGTAGGCGCTCATGTCCGAGACCGCCGATGGGGCCTGGTCGCTATAACCCCAGACTATCTCGCTAGGCATCGCCCAAGAACCGATGATCGTAGCGTTCCGGCGAAACTCCATGGTCGTATAGGCAGAGCAGTCGACCGCGCACCAATAGTCCTTGGTCGAGATGAAAACAGGCGAAGGGAAGGAGTTCGAACCCTTGTCGCTCACGAGGTCAGAGGCGAGGCGGGCCAGAAAGCGCAGTGGCCCCCAGCCGCTGGCGATGCCTCGATCCTGGGCCCAGAAGCGGACGGCGCCGCCCTTGCGGTCGAGCCTATCGGAGGCCGCCCCACAGCCGAATATCCTCTCGTCCGGCCAGGCAGCGAGCCTCAAGCGAAAATGGTTGACCGAGGAATCGAAGCGCGAGAAGGAAAGGCGCAGCAGACGCCCTTGCTGCCGGGCCGCCATGACAAGCTTGCCCTCGAAATCTACGACGATCAGGTCGGCCGAACTCTCAAGAAACTTGAAGGAACGGAGCGGCGTAGGAATGCAACGTCGCGAGCGGAGCTTGAACGAATCGTGGCCTTGCCGGACGAAGTTCTCGGCGACCCCTATCTCGACACAGGGACTGCGACGCGAATGCACGAGGACTTTCTTCCCGTCCACGACGAGCGCGAAGCCCTCGACGATTGTTTCAAGCGTAATCATGTACGATGAAAGATATACCAGCGCAGGATGCGACGCAATCGTCAAGAGCCGGCGGAAGCATTGAAGAGAGACAGAATCGCAGGGTTTTTGAAAAGGACGGCGTATTTCCGGGCGGAGAGGCCCAGCTTATCGACTTCATCGACATCAGCTCCGCCCTCGACCAAGAGCCGAGCGACCTCGGCGTCGTTTCGGCCTACCGCTACGACGAGAGCGGTCTGCCCGTCCTTGCTCTTGAGGTTCGGGTCGGCGCCCTTCTCCAGGAAGAGCCTGACGAGGTCGGCCGAGCCGGCTTGCGCCGCGTCCATGAGAGGCGAGTAACCGCGATCCTCGCTTTGCAGGTTGAGCTGAGCGCCTCGTTCGAGAAGAACCTTCGCGACGGCCACATGCTTCCCTCGCGCGGAGAGGCAGAGCAGAGGGACGCCGTACTTGTCTCGGATGTCCGGATGGAAGCCGGCTTTCAAGAAAAGCTCGACAGCTTTCGTATCGCCATCCCGCGCGCATTGAGCCAGGGTGTCATTGTGGCAGGATATGCCCATCTCGAGGAGCGCCGCGCGGGAAGCGCGGCGTTCGTCCTGGACGATCCAGTCCTGCATCTCGGCCTTATAATACGACTCGATCTCGGCGAGGCTGGCAAGCACCGGCAGCCCGGAAATAAAAGACGGCAGGGAGAAGTGCTCATCGAAGCGTGCGAGGGTACAGCTTCCGGTATGGCTATAGCTATAACCGGCCGCGAAGATGAACCAGGAGGCGTTAATGCTCGAGCTGCTGACGAGGGCGATAAAGTGGGTCGCCTTTTCGAAGCGGCTTATGAGCTGCTCGCGGTCTAGGCTTTCCCAATTGGGATGGAGCATGAGGCCATAGGCGTCGACTCCGGCTTTAGCCAGGGCGGAGAGTATTTTTCTTAACGTTAGTGCGTCCTCGGGGGACGCGAGCACCGCTACAGTCACGCCGACTCTCCATTAGCAGGGACTACGTCATTTCTATTTCGGCACATGAGCGCTATTTACTTAATCTGTTCACAAAAAGATATAGATTACAATATCTTGACTATTATAGAGAATTTAGATATTATTACCTAGTGGTTAAGAGGACGACTTAATCACATTCAGTAACTCGAGCTCGATGAGAACCCCTCCCGAGCGAGAGCGAGCGGCACTGACTCTCAGGCTTGCCTCCTTGCCTGGGAGTCTTTTTTTATACAAAGTGCCGTTGCCCACGCCTCGAGGTTCATTCATACTACAGAACATGAGAACCAAAAACGGAACCTACCTAGCCGCGACGATCCTCATACTCGCCGTAGCCCGCTTCCCTGTCCTGGCACAAGACGCGGCGGAGAGAAAAGTACCCGCAATTGCGATCCTCGAGGTCGCCAACGCGGGGATGGATCCGCGCGTCGATTACCTAGGCAGCATAGTCCAGGGCATCCTCGCCTTCGACCTCGGAAGGGGCGAGGATATAACCCTCGTGGACAGACGCAACCTCGACGCTGCGCTCAAGGAGACCGAACTATCGCTCTCCGGACTGGCACAGGACCCCGGCGCGGCGGCCCAGGCGGGCAAGCTTATAGGCGCGGACTGGCTCCTCTCCGGCGAGTACGTCTTCCTCGGTTCCGACGTCCTCCTCACCCTTTCGCTCACCGAGACGGCCACTGCCAAGCGCGTCGTCTTCCGCGATCGCGGCGCGGACGAAAATCTTGTCCATAAGCTCGCCGAGCAGGTAGCCCGCAGGCTCACGGGCAAGGCGGCGAGTTTCGCGGAAAGCGGCCGCTCGCGTTCCCTCGTCTCGCTGCGCGACGAGAGCCCAGGCAGCATCGCCATCTTCTCACCCATCATCAATGCCGAGGTCTTCCTCGACGACCAGTTCGTCGGTTACACGACGGGCGACCCTACCCTGCCCCTCGTCCTCGACAAGGTTCCCGGCGGCGAGCACAGGCTGCGTGTCCACCTCGACTCGAGCTTCGGCGATTGGGAAACGCTCGTCAAGGTCGAGCCTGACAGGCGCGCGACGCTCCGCGACTTGACGCGGCAATTCAACGATACACTCTACCAGCTCATCGAACTCGGCGACGGGGAACTCCGGCCAGCGGCACAGAAGGCTGCCTCCGACGCACTGGACCCGAAGCTTGGCCTCTCGAAGGAACTGTTGTTCCAGGACCGCAAGGGGGTCGACGTGAAGGTCGCGCTCGATGCGAAGCCGCGGCGGGAGCGACGCGGCCGAGACCGGATCGACGAAACTCTCGCTGAAGCTGCCCGGCCCGAACGAGGAGGAGCAGGAAGCCAAGGCCGAAGCAGGGATCGTCAAGCTCAGCGTGAGCGCCGAAAGCTACTCGGACTCCTGGTCCATCGAGTGGCGGCTGGAGCGGACCGATATTCAGCAGGATATGTTCAGGCAATGAAGGCAACGCCGCGCTGCCACAGGTCTTCCAGGGAGAGACAATTGAAGCTTGTAGGTCTTTTCCTTTAGCTCCTGCCGTATTGTGGCAAGAAACACCACAGTACCGGCCTTCTGTTCGATGTCCTCTTCGCATATAGCCGCCTCTCGGAGTCAAGACCTCCACCAGCCTCTAGGAGGACATGGTAGCCTACACGGGTTTGCCAAATGAAGTGCTTCTATTAAACATCGCTAATTGTCAGGATGTTTGAAAACGTTAATTCTCGGGTACTTCTATTTTTACTGACCCAACTTAGATATAATCGTACATCATTCATGATTTCATCATAGATGGAGGTATACAATGAGACTTCAGTCCATTCGTCCGTTAGTCACCGTGCTGATTTCCATTTTAGCGCTGTCCGCGTGCACTTCGCCAACATCCTCGCCCTCGTCATCATCGGGCACGACCTACACCAATTCAGTCCTTCCAAGTACGTTAACGATCACGTTGCCGGCCTCTTTGGCCGGAACGACTACGGCAGGCACAACAACCACCGCCAGTCTGTCGCGTATCCAATCGCTGAAACCCTTCGCTACAACGGGAAGTAGCTCTACCTATTACATTACTGCTGGAGGCTACTATCAGATCAAGTTAATGACTGGCTTGATGCAAAGCCTCGTTCCCGTTTTGGATTGCGAAGGCATATTGATCGATGCGGTCATTTCGCAGAACAACTTAAGCCCCGGAACGTATTCGAGCAAAACTGTCACTCTGACTCAAGGTATGTACAATGCCATCGCAGCCCAACTCCCCTCCAGCGAAGCCCCAAGCTCCACCTTGATCGGCACCTCCCAGAGACTGAACAACATAACCTACAAAACAGCCGGCAGTGGAACGTTTGCAAATTCTGTCCAGTTCACCATTTCCGATACAAGCGGCAGTTCTGAGTCTCCTACCTACTCGTGGTCGAACGATCGGACAAAACTGAAAATGGCGATCCCGGTTCAAAATGGTACGACATTGACGATCACCTACGACAGCGCGACGAAATCCAGCGCATTCCAGATTGTCTCCGGAACTATGACTTATACAATGGCTATCGAAATCGATTCGAGCTCTACGACCCACGGTGTCTATGTGAACTTGGCTTCTGGATCGACATCGAGCGGATATTCCTATTCCCTGTCGGGCTATGCCGATGACAATGGCGGCTTAGTCAAGACAACAGTCGATTATACGACAGATTCCACTGGTACGTTTCTATATGGTTCTTACATAGAAGGTTTCGATGGAACAGGAACTCTTACCTACGCTGTAGCATCTTCAGACGGTACCACCTGGTCAGCCACAACGTATACTAGTCAAATCCCGGTCACCAATTATAGCTCCAAGGAGACTAATGCAGCCACAATGATCTATGGCGCGACTATTCTACTGACAACTACCTGATCCATCTTTGCTCACCCGGCCTGACCCCAGGCCGGGTGAATTATGTCGTATGCGCCGCTAGCATTCTAGCAGTAGCGCACTTACTCTCAAGAATCAGGAGGAACGCATGGGAATGATCGCAGTAGTCACTATCGATATCCAGAAGGACTGTTTTGTCGTAGGATGTAAAAGGCCATCGGCCGATTTAAAGTATAGGGAAAAAACGTGGCAATTTCAATAAACGGCCCTGCAATGACCATAACCAAGAAGGTTGACGAGGCACACTCGCTCGAGAAAACGGATATCAGCCAGAATATGTTCAGAGAGTGATGGCCTCGTCGACCCTGGTCTTGAAGCGGCTGACCTCGGAATCCAAGCGCCCGCTGCCTTCGCCGACCCTGTCCTCGTACTCGGCCACGGAGCGCAGCGCGCGGCCGATCTCACCGATGCCCGCGACAATCTCCGCGATGCTCGAGGCCACCTCGGCCGAGATGCGAGTCAGCTCCTCCGTCATCTTCTTTATCTCCGTGGAGCCTTCGTCCATGGCCTTAGAGCCTTCCTTGACGCGGGTTGAGCGCTCCTGAAGATCGACCATGGCTTGGAGTATCTGATTGCTCCCCATCTGAATCTCGCTGATGCTCGCATAGAGCTCCGAGGTAGACTTCGCGACCTCGCGGATCTTGACGTCGATAGCCGAAAAGGCCTGGCTCGTCCCCTTGTTCGCCTCGGTCACCTCTTCGATCTTCGTCACGATGACCTTGATCGAGTCGGCGATGTCTTTCGAGCTCGAGGTCGACATCTCCGAGAGCTTGCGTATCTCGTCAGCCACGACTGCGAAGCCCCGGCCCGCCTCGCCCGCGTGCGCTGCCTCGATGGCAGCGTTCATCGCCAGAAGGTTCGTCTGCGAGGCTATGTTGCGGATCACCGCCGCCATGTCGCGGATCGTCCCGATATTCTGCGGGATCTCCCCGACCTTCGCGAAGGCGGTGTCGAACACGCTGCGCCCCCGCTCGAGAACCTGCACCAGCTCGTCGGTCGACTCGCGGTCCTTCTCGGTCACGCGGCTCATGTTTTCCAGCGAGGCGAGCATCTCGGTCACTGAGGCCGTGGCCTCCTCGACCATGGCGCTCTGCCCCTCGATCTGCTCGTTCAAGCCCTCGATGCTCTCTACGATCTTCCCGATCGAGCCTGCGGACTGGGCCACGCGCGTGTCCAGGGTCTTGATCTGCGCGCCTATGGACTTGGTGTTGGAATCGATCTGGCTGGTCGAGCTGGTGGCCTCTGTCACCTCCTCGGCTAGCTTGTTCTTGACCTCGATGTTGGTGCGGGAGATCTCCTTGATCCTGTGCAAGGACTCCGCCAGGCCGTCGAGGAAGAGATTGAGGTTGCCGGCGAGGGCGCCAATCTCGTCGCGGGACTCGACGACGGCGCGGCCTGAGATATCGCCTTCCTTCAGCTTACCGATGTTTCGCTCCATCCTGATGATCGAGCCGGCTATGCTGTTGGCGAAAACCAGGGAGAGAGCGACGGTGAGGATCATGATGGCCAGGACGATGGCCAAGGCCGTGCGCAGAGCCACGATCTTGATTCCCTTCAGCGCCGTCGCGATCAGCCCGTGCTGCTCCTCTATCGTGGACAAAGAGGCGCCGAGGGAGTCCTGCAGGATTGACAGGTCGGATATGAACTTGCCCGTGTGCGTCACTGCGGCCTCGGCAAGGGCCTTCTTTTCGGGATTCTTCGAATAACTATAGAAATCGGAGAACCGCTTGTTCTCCGGAAAAATGAAGACCGCCGTCCCGTCCTGGTAGATAACGTCGAAGTCCTTCCGCAGGGTCTCGAGTCGCTCATCGTTGAGAGCCTGAAGGTTGGCGATGACATCGAGGGCAGACTGGATGTCCCTGTTGAGCTTGGGCAGGTCCTTGACCTTGCTGAGCGCAGTGAAGGCCTCGTCGACGATCTTGCTGTGCTCGTTGCAGAAGGTCTGTCCGTCGGCCAATCTGGCGTAGGGCAGGGTGTTGAGCTCGATCAGCTGGTCCTTTATGGCCTCGCTCAGGGCTGTGAGGTGGCTCTCGTCGGCCTGGATCCGATCGACCGGCGAGATGAGGACTATGTACGCACCGACCGCAGCCACTCCCAGAATGACCACACCGAGGACCAGAGAAATAAGTTTCGCCCGAATCTTCATGTGTCGCTTCCTATATACCCATTATACTACGGGCTTCCCTGCGCTGCCGTACTGCATCCAGGGAACGATAGGTATCCTTAAATCTCGCGTAATACTCGTCGATCCCTTTAAGCCGGCGCGGTTCGACCCTCTCGTAGGAAGCGTGGATAGGCAAGCTCAGGCTGATCGCGCGCGCGCCAAGTATTGCGGCGCCGAGGGCTGAGGATTCAGTCCGATCGCAGACCTCGAGCGTCGAGCCGAGAATCGAGGCGAGAAGGGAATTCCAGTATGGGTACTTTGAGCTACCCCCGACGAAGCGATAGCCTTCGACTCCCTCGGTGCCGATCGTCTCGACGCCGAGCCTGACCGCGCATCCCACGCCGAGCAGGGCGGCGTAGACGAGATCGATCCTCCCATGGTGGAGGCCAAGCCCGGACCAGACTCCCCGTGCATCGGGATTCAAGTAGGGGCAACGCTCGCCCGAGAGATAGGGAAGGAAAATGAGATCGAAGGGCGGAGATAAGCCGCGATCCTCGATCTCGCTGTAGACCTCGTCCCAACCCATGCCGACGATACCGCGAACCCATTCGAGGGCGAGCCCGCCGTTCAGCATCGCGGCCACTCGGCACAAGAAGCCCGGCGTCGCCGACACGAAAAGATTAAGGGCTGGGTCATAGGCCGGGGCCTCCGTACAGAGTCGGACGACCTGGGAACCTGTGCCGATGCTGACCTGGAGCCTGCTCCTATCGGTCAGCCCCGAGCCGAGGATGGCCGAGGGGGTGTCCCCGGCACCCACGGCTACAGGAGCACCCTCGGGGAGCCCTGTCAGGGCCGCGCCCGACGCAATAACCCTTCCAGCGAATTCCCAGCTCGATCGGATTGGAGGAAGCTTCCCGACATCGAGTTCGAGAGCCTCGAGTAGAGCGACATACCAGGACCTGTCGAGGAAGTCGAAAAGCAGACTGCCGCTCGCATCGGAAAAATCCGTCGCTATAGTTCCAGTCAGTACCCAGCGAATGTAATCCTTCGGGAAAAGGAAAAAATCGGCACTCGCGTATAGGTCGGGCCGGTTCCGCTTGAGCCACAGGATCGTCGTCGCGGCCATGCCTGCGGCCGGGGAGTTCATCAGGCGGGAGAGCATCTCGGCGGGAAGGGCGGAGAATGCCGGGAGAGTGTCTTTACCACGTTGGTCGGCCCAGAGGATAGCCGGACCGATCGCGCCTTCTCTCAGGCTAATGGGGACTATGCCGTGCATCTGCCCGGAGAGTCCGACTGAATCGACGCCGCCCGCGCCGACCTTTTCCTCGAGGCCGAGATCGGCGTAGGCTTCGTGTATCGCATACAGCCATGCCGTTGGCTCCGTCTCCGCGTAGCCCGGGGAAGGAGCCGCGACCGAATAGGCGCGGGACGCTGAAGACTCGCGACCGTCGCGGCTCACGGCCAGGATCTTGACCGACCCTGTGCCGAGATCGATTCCTACATGCATGGGCGGCTAGTTCGAGCTCTGCGTGCGAAACCTGTCGATGGTGACTGCAAGAATAATGACGATTCCCTTGATGACCATCTGCCAGTAAAAGGAAATATTCATCAGCGTCATTCCGTTGTTGAGGATGGCCATGATGAGGGCGCCGATGAGGGTACCGGTGATGCTGCCGATGCCGCCGTTCGGGCTCGTGCCGCCGAGGATGACAGCAGCTATCGCATCCAGCTCGTAACCATTGCCGAGGAGCCCTGATGCGCTATAGAGCCTGCTTGCCGTCATAACACCGCCGAGCCCCGACATCAGGCCGCTCATCGCGTAGACGAAAGTGAGGACACCCGGGACATTTATGCCGGTGAGCCTCGAGGCGGCGGAATTGCCGCCGACAGCGTAGATGTGCACCCCGAGCACCGTCTTGCGCAGTAGGAACCAGGAAAGACCGATGATGATGAGGGCGACAATGACGAGCCAGGGAATCGGCCCCAGGTAATCGTTGCCGATCCAAGCGAAGTTGAGGTCGTTGTTGATGACAGTCGTCCCGTCGGGAATAAGATAGGAGACGCCGCGCATGGCGGTCATCGTGGCGAGGGTGACGATGAAAGGCACGAGCCTGACGCGGGCGACGAGGAGCCCGTTCACAAGGCCCATGGCGAGCCCGGCTATCAGGGGAAAGAGGACAGTCGCCCACTGAAGATTGGGATTCAGCGAAGTGATGACGCCGATGACTGCCGTCGAGGCGAGAATCGATCCGACCGAAAGGTCTATGCCGCCGGTCAGGATGACCATCGTCATGCCGGAAGCAAGCACTATATTGATGGACGATTGCCTGAGCACGTTCATCATGTTGTTTGGCTTCAGGAAATTGGGCGTCAGAAAAGAGAAGAAGACGCCAATGATGATCAGTATTGGCAGAATGCCGATGTTTTTCAAAAACTGCCTGTTCACGGCAAGGCCCGCCGTTTTCTTTGCTTCCATATTTAGAGTCTCTCCTCTTGGGCCTTCGTCACGCCGGTCGCGTAGCCCATGATGATCTCTTGGGTTATCTCCGCCTTGTCCTTCAGCTCGGCGACGATCCGCCCCTCGCGCATGACGAGCACGCGCTGGGCGATGCCCACGACCTCGGGCAGTTCGCTCGATATGAAGATGACCGCGACCCCCTGCTTGGCGACTTCGCCGATGAGTTTATATATCTCGCTCTTCGCGCCAACGTCGACTCCTCTCGTCGGCTCATCCAGGATCAGCACCTTAGGCTGGATTTGAAGCCAACGGGCGAGAAGGAGCTTCTGCTGATTTCCCCCCGATAGCGACATCGCCTTAGTCCTGGGGCTCGTGAGTCGTATTTTTAGCGACTCGATCGATTTTCTCACCGCGTCCTTGTTCTTCTTGGAAGACATGACGCCGGCGCGGGCGTTCTTCCCGAGCACATTCATGGCGATATTCTCGTGGCTCGTCATCTCGAGGAAGAGGCCGAGCAGTTTCCGATCCTCGGGGACATAGGCGATACCGTGCATGATCGCGTCCCTAGGCGAATTGAGGCTGACTTCCTTGCCGTCCAGGCGGACGGTTCCCGATTTCTTCGCGTCCGCCCCGAATATGAGCCGGGCGAGTTCGGTCCGGCCCGAGCCGACGAGGCCTGCGAGCGACAGGATCTCCCCTGCGGATGCGGAGAAGGAAATATCCTTGACCTTGTCGCCGTCGGACATGTGCCTGACGACGAGATATCCCTCCGTTTTCTCGGTGGCGACTTCGTGATCGTAGAAATCCTGGAGCGAGCGCCCCACCATCATCCGTACGATCTCGGCGTTGTCCAGGTGGGCCTTGTCGAGCGTGCCGATGTACTCTCCGTCCCGAAGGACAGAGACTCGGTCGGCGATGATGGCTACCTCCGCGAGGCGATGGCTGATGTAGACGATCGCGATTCCCTTTTCCTGGAGGGATTTGATCAGGGCGAAAAGCTTCTCGGTCTCCCGCTCCGAAAGGGCAGCCGTCGGCTCGTCCATGATGAGGATCTTGCTGTTGTGGATGAGGGCTCGCGCTATTTCCACTTGCTGTTGCTCGGCGATGGAAAGCTTACCCGCCAGCATGAGAGGCTGGAAGGAGGCGGCCAGGAGCTTTAGAACTTCCTCGCTCCTTTTAGCCATCGTAGCGCGGTCGACGAGGCCGAGCTTCCTCGGCTCGCTTCCCATGAATATGTTCTCGGCGACCGTCAGGTTGCCGGCGATGTTCAATTCCTGATTGATGAGATTGATCCCAAGCGCTTGGGCCTTCTGCGGGGTATCGATCCGAACCGACTGTCCTTCCAGAGTTATCTGTCCTTCGTCGGGAGAGTAAATACCCGCCAGGATCTTCATCAATGTGCTTTTTCCGGCTCCGTTTTCTCCCATGACGATGTGTACCTCGCCCGCGTAGGCGTCAAAAGAGACGTCGCGCAAGGCACGCACACCGGGGAAGCTTTTGCTTAAGTGCGAAACCGTCAAGATAGGCCCGCGGGCCTGAATGCCTTCCATAGCTGATTCCCCCGTGAGGAGCAAACCGGCCGAATTTGCATCCGGCCGGCAGGATAATAAGAATAGTAATATTACTTGGCGGGGGGTGTAGTCCAGCCGGCATAGCTGCCGACATTGTCGCGAGTGATCAGCGTCGTCGGGATGAGATTGATGACCTTATCGGGCTTCTTGCCGTTCTTGACGCCCCAGGCGATCTCTACGCCCTTGACCGCCATGACATAGGGGTCTTGGGAGGCCGAGGCAAGGAAGATGCTCGAACTGTCCTTGAGCGCCACGACTGCGTCAGGGGCGCCGTCGACGCCCACGACGAACATCTCCGCCTGGCGCTTCGCCTGCTTAATGGCGAGGTCGCAGCCGATGCCGGTCGGGTCGTTGATCGCGAACACGGCGTCGATCTTCGGGAAGGCGGTGAGAAGGTCGGTCATGACGCGAAGCCCGCCTTCGCGGTTACCGCCGGCGTTTTGGTTGTCGGAAAGGATCTTGATATCGGGATACTTCTTCATGACATTCTTGAAGCCGTTCACGCGGTCGATGACGGCGGAAACGGGCGGTCCGTTGACGATGACGACGTTACCCTTGCCGCCCAGGCGTTTGGCGACGAATTCACCGTCCTGCTCGCCGGCCTGGACATTGTTCGAAGTGCACATGGCATCCACGCCGCCGTCGGCGTTGACGTCCTCGGCTACGACGATGATCCCCGCTGCCTTGGCCTTCTTGACCGCCGGTGCGATGCCCTTGGTGTCGGCTGCATTGAGGATAATGATGTCAACGCCGGAGGAGATGAAAGTCTCGATCTGGCTGACTTGGGTATTGAGGTCATAGCCCGCGGAGAGCACGCTCACCTGAGCGTTGGGATCGATCTTCTTCGCCGCATCGGTTACGCCCTTGCCCATAGTATAGAAGAAGGGATTCCCGAGGTCACCGAAGGTGGCACCAACCGTAAGAGGCTTTGCGAACGCCCAAGGCATGACCATCACGAGAGCCAACAACACGAGTGCAATTTTCTTCACAGAACCCTCCTTGAAACAAACTGACCGTGACCGTGACCATTGTGGTTTCAGCCGCAGTGTTTCACTAGTAAAGAATGGTTATTACAATTTGTCAACTAATATATTCCAATTGCGGAGAATTGCTAATATTATTATTTACATAACTCTGATTTAATTTTTACATTCTTCCTTACTTGTAAATTATCTAGTGTTCTTGTCATAATGCGTTCATGAAAAGTGGCGGAAACACCTCATCCTATAAACATAAGCAAGTTTACGATGACCTAAAACAGAGAATCAAAAGCGGAGAGTTCGAAAATGGACGGCGCTTACCGACCGCCTCTCAGCTTGCGGTAGACTATGCCGTTTCCCGGCCGACAGCGACAAAGGCGCTCAACGAGCTCCACAAGGATGGCATCGTTTCTCAGGGTAGCGGCTCCGGTTCCTACGCAGCGCCTTTATCGCAGGGGAAAGCAGAGACAAAGGTGTTCGGCCTCCTGATTCCCGGCCTAGGCTCGATCGAGATATTCGAGCCGATCACCAGTCAGATAGCGGCGAGATCGGAGAAGGACAATTTTTCCCTGCTCTGGATAGGCTCGCAGGTGAGCCCCGAGGGTTCGCTTTCAACTCTTGAATACGCTGCGCGCAGGTACGTGGAAAGCGGTATCTCCGGTGTTTTTTTCTCCCCGATCGAGCTGGGCCCGACCTTCGCCGAAAGCAACCGGCTCGTGATCTCGATCCTAAGCGAGGCGAAGATCCCCGTCGTTCTGATCGACACTGATTATCTGCCTTTCCCGGAGCGAAGTCCCTACGATTTAGTCAGCATCGACCATTACCGGGGCGCCTACCTCATCACGCAGCATTTCCTCAGCCATGGGCTGGATCGGGTCGACTTCCTAGCGAGGCCCTACTCGGCCAGCACTATGTCCATCCGCCTTCTCGGCTATCACGCGGCCCTATTCGACCGCGGGATACTCGGGAAAAAGGAATGGGTTCATATAGGCAATCCCTGCGACCCTGATTTCGTCCTGCACGAGGTTCTGTTAAGTGGCGCGACCGATATCATTTGCGGCAACGACGACACAGCAGCCGCGCTCCTTCAAACCTTGGCAAAGCTATCCGTAGAGGTCCCCGCCCAGGTGCGCGTCATAGGCTTTGACGACGTCCGTTATGCCCAGCATCTAAGCGTGCCGCTTACGACACTCAAACAGCCCTGCGCCGAGCTCGGGGACCTCGCCGTCGATACGATGCTCTCGCGCTTGAGGGACCCCGAGCTCCCGTCGCGTACAATCTCTCTCCAGGGCGCGCTCATTGTGCGAAGGTCCTGCGGCTGCACCTAGCGCTGCTAGGTCCGTCGCGATGCGACTACGGAGGACGCTTGCGGGATCCGTGAAACAAGGCCGACAACTCCGGCTATATTCAGGCAATCTCGACGAGAGTGTCTCCCGTATTGACCGATGCGCCCTCGGCCACGCAGAGGGCGGCGATGGTGCCCGAGGTGGGTGCGACGATCTCGTTCTCCATTTTCATGGCTTCGAGGATGAGCAACACCTGGCCGGCCTTCACGGCTTGGCCCTTCGCAACCTTGAAGCTGAGGAGTGTGCCGGGCATCGGCGAGCGGAGCGAAACGCCCGCTCCACCGGGAGTGCAAGGCGTATCCTCGCCGGGCGTTACCGCGGCTGCGGGAGCCGCCGACGCGGGAGCCGGCGAGGTTACGCCCGGCGAGGATACGCCTTGCTCCTCGACCGTGACATCGTAGCTCTGTCCGTTGACGGTTATTTTGTAGCTCTTCATGCTCATTCTCCTCGATTGAACCTTTCGACGTGGCCCCAGGCGGGGGTATTGAGTCCGCGCGAGCCGTAGTTCGGGCGAGCGGAGCTCTCGATGCCGACGACACGGAAGGAACCGGGGGCCATGCCGCTCGCTGCAGCGATCGCCGCGGCGATCACAGCGACGAGCGTCCCATCTACCGGGGTCGCCTCCGCGGGAGCGACCGCGCCCGACTGGGCTCCGCCCGAATAGGGCGGCCGTGACCGCTTGCCGATCGCCCGGCCCGCGAGCGAGACGAGGACGACCGCCACAATGGCGACTACAACGACGACGAAGTCATTCATGGGGCCCATCCTCACACGGGCATGTTGCCGTGCTTGCGCGACGGCCCCTTCTCACGCTTACCCAGGAGCATAGCGAGGGCGGCCGAGAGCCGTGCACGGGTCTGGGCAGGGTCGATCACATCGTCCACATAGCCGCGGCGCGCTGCCTTGTAGGGATTGGCGAACTCGGCTTTGTACTCCTCGATCTTCTCCTTGCGCGCCGCGGCGGGATTGGCCGCCTCGTCGATCTCGCGCTTGAAGATGATGTTAGCCGCACCTTCGGGGCCCATGACCGCGATCTCGGCCTGAGGCCAGGCTAGACACAGGTCCGCGCCGAGGTGGCGGCTGCACATGGCGATGTAGGCACCGCCGTAGGCCTTGCGCAAGATAACCGTGAGCTTGGGCACTGTCGCCTCGGAGTAGGCGTAGAGTATCTTCGCGCCGTGGCGGATGACCCCGCCGTGCTCCTGGCCGACGCCGGGGAGATAGCCCGCGGTATCGACCAACGTGACCAGGGGAATATTGAAGGCATCGCAGAAACGGATGAAGCGCGCGGCCTTGTCGGAGGCATCGATATCGAGCACCCCGGCCATAACCTTGGGCTGGTTCGCGATGATGCCCACGCTGCGGCCGCCCAGGCGGGCGAAACAGGTGATGATGTTCTGCGCGTACAGCGGCTGTACCTCGAAGTACTCCCCGGAATCGAAGACGCGTCCTATCACATCGCGGATGTCGTAGGGCTTGTTGGGCTGATCCGGCATGAGGCCCGAGAGATCGGGAACGCTCCTGGCCGGATCGTCTCCTGAGTCGACGAGGGGCGGATCCTCGATGTTGTTCGCGGGCAGGTAGGAGAGGAGCTTGCGGATGCCTGCGATAGCCTGAACCTCGTCGGGAAAGGCGAAGTGCGCAACGCCGCTCTTGGCCGCGTGGACGGACGCTCCACCTAAAGCCTCGGCGCTGACATCCTCTCCCGTGACCGCTTTGATGACTTGCGGGCCAGTGATGAACATGTTCGAGGTCTTCTCGATCATGAACACGAAATCGGTGAGCGCGGGCGAGTAGACGGCTCCACCCGCGCAAGGGCCCATGATGGCCGAGATCTGCGGGATCACACCCGAAGCGAGGGTGTTGCGATAGAATATCTCGCCGTAGCCGGCGAGAGCGTCGACGCCTTCCTGGATGCGAGCGCCGCCCGAGTCCTCGATGCCGATGCAGGGGACACCGACTTTCATAGCCAGGTCCATGGCCTTGCAGATCTTCTTGGCGTGAGCCTCGCCCAAGGAGCCTCCGATGACCGTGAAGTCCTGGGCGAATACGCAGACCTGCCTGCCTTCGATAGTCCCGTAGCCGATCACAACGCCCTCTCCGGGAGCCTTCACCTCGTCCATGCCGAGCTCGGTGCAGCGATGCTCGACGAAGGCGTCCATCTCGACGAAGCTGCCTTGGTCGAGGAGGGAGTCGATCCGCTCGCGGGCGGTCCCCTTCCCCTTCTCGTGTTGAGCGGTTACGCGCTTAGGTCCTCCGCCTTCGCGGATCGCGGATCGGCGCTCTTCGAGCTTCCGTAGCTTGTCATCCATGCTCGATCTCCACCTTTACAAAAAATGGCTTTCTGTCATTATGCCGTATTTGGCTAGGCGCGGCAAGGATGCATCGGCGATCGAGTAGGAGGGGGACTCACGTCCCCCGTCCTCTCTCACCACCGTACGTACGGTTCCGTATACGGCGGTTCGTAAGCATTAACAGACCGCTTGCATCATCTTCAGCAAAGACACA
>Ga0326728_10015149_pt1 | contig 16110 bp, 12 predicted proteins | sample MB3enrmetagenome_FD_207602 | JGI IMG/M metagenome (GOLD analysis project Ga0326728, IMG submission 207602) | Lab enriched peat soil microbial communities from McLean, Ithaca, NY, United States - MB31MN | ecosystem: Environmental > Terrestrial > Soil > Wetlands > Peat | place: USA: New York...
CTGCTCAGTTATTGGCAGCGCACCGAGCTGAATACCAAAGTCTTGCGAATGCCACGGCGGAAATGAGTCGATTACTCAATCCTGAACAGATGATTTAGCGGGCCGGCTCCGGAGCCTAACCTGTGTGCACGCCGCATGGCGGTGGCCACATATTGTTTTGCCAGGGCAACGGCCTCCGGCAGTCTCCGTCCCAGCGCCAGATGACAGGCCAGCGAACTGGAAAACGCGCAACCGGTCCCGTGAGTGGCGCGGGTTTTCAGCCGGGACCCGCGGAATTCCCGCTCACACACGGAAGCTCCGTCGCTGAAAATGAGGAACTCGATGGTTTCCTCCCCGCGCAAGTGGCCTCCCTTCACCACCACCGCCTTAGCGCCAAGTTCACGGAGCCGGATGGCCGCCGCCCTCATTTCCGAAAGGGTGGAAACGCGGGCGCCGGTCAGGGCTTCCGCCTCCTCGAGGTTGGGGGTAATCACATCGGCGAGGGGGAGCAACCGCGCTCGGAGTACTTCTATGGCTTCGGCGTCCAGCAAGCCGGCCCCCGATGAGGAGCGCAGTACCGGGTCGAGGACGATGTTCGGGGGAGAGCTCCGCTCCAGATAATCGCCGACAGCCTCCGCCACATCCCGGTTTCCCAGCATGCCGATCTTGACCGCCGCAGGCGCCAGATCGGACGTAAGTTCTTGAATTGTTGAGCGAATCAGCTCCGATGTCACCGGGGTCACATCGCGCACGCCGCGGGTTGATTGCACCGTCAGGGCAGTAATGCAGGTGATTCCATAGCAACCTTGGGCGGCAATGGTCTTTATGTCGGCAGTGACCCCAGCCCCCGACGAGGGATCGTAGCCGGCGATGCTGAGCACAATCGGGATCATGGACATGTTTCTAGGGTATAAGCACTAGCTCCCAAATAAACAATAGCCCGCATCGATATATTTGCTGTTAAATATAATGATAACAATAAGTTCCAGCCTTCCAGAAGATGATTTCGACCGCTTTCAATACCTTTACGGACCCTTACGGACCATGGCAGATTGACTTTTGCACAGGGTAATCCTTAGAATTAGTGAGTTTACCGCAGTGCTCTGCGGACGTCGAGCCCAGAGGTGTTCTTTATGAGACCAGTACTTGCACATGTGTTGGTGATTGCTGTTTTGATCACCAGCGCGGAAGCGGCACGGCCCAAAGACTCCGACTCGAAGCCAACGGCTAAAGCGGTTCGTGCCCATCCTCGAGTTCATCCTCCCTACCAGGTAGGCCGCGCCTCCTGGTATGGCAAGCATTTTCACGGCAGGCGGACAGCCAGCGGCGAACCGTACAACATGTTCCAGTTCACCGCCGCTCATCCAAAGCTCCCATTAGGAACCATAGTAAAGGTTACCAACCTGCAAAATGGCCGCTGGGTCATTGTGCGGATCAACGATCGCGGTCCGGTGCCAACGTCCCGGATCATCGATCTTTCCTATGGAGCGGCACAAATCCTGGGCTTACGTTGCCAGGGAACGGAGCGGGTCCGGCTGGATCTGGTCGAATCCACCGAGGTTGCCCTGGCTCAACCGGCAATGGCCGGGATGTGATGTAATGACCGGCGCCCCCTTTCTTATGTAGTGGAGAAGGCCACAGGAAGTTATCCTGCTTGCGGAAGGGCACGGGTTCGGACCTTTCATGCCCTTCCGCATGCGGTTCCGGTGGCAATTTTTCCACGGGCTGTGCATTCCGCCAGGGATGCGCGGGATCGGGTTCTTTCCTTTTGCGTTAAACTGAATACACATGTTTGAGCAGGATGATCGCAACCGCTTAATTGTCGCTTTGGACGTTTCCACCGCCGATGAGGCGCGGCGTCTGGTTCGCGCCCTGGGGGATACGGTTTGCACTTATAAGATCGGCAAGCAGCTTTTTACCGCAGCCGGCCCCCAGTTGGTAGCCGAATTTGTCGCCGCCGGCCAGAGGATCTTTCTCGACCTTAAATTTCATGACATCCCCAACACGGTAAGGGCAGCCGTACATTCCGCGGCCACGCTCGGCGTAAGCATGTTAACGGTTCACGCCAGTGGCGGCCCCAAGATGCTGCGCGCCGCCGTGGAAGCCGCGGGACAGGTTCCCAAGCCACCTATGGTGCTGGCCGTAACCGTCCTCACCAGTCTCACCGAGGAGGACCTGAAGCTGATTGGCATCAATGCCAAGGTTCAGGACCAGGTACTCAGGCTGGCGGCGCTGGCGCTGGACGCCGGTTGCGGCGGAATCGTGGCCTCCGCGCTGGAAGTTCATGAGTTGCGCCGCGCCCTGGGATCGCAGTTTGCCATCATCACGCCGGGCGTGCGCCCCAGCGGCGCGCCAGCGGGTGATCAGGCACGGGTCGTGACACCGGGGGAAGCCATCGCGGCTGGAGCCACGCACATCGTAGTAGGACGCCCGATTACCGAGGCACAGAATCCGGCGGCGGCGGCCCGGGCGGTATTGCGGGAAATCAGCGGAAACCGATAGCACGCTAAAGGCTTACGGTTTACAGTTCACCGTTTGCAGCCAGCACCGAACCGTCAGGCGGCTGCCAGAGCGGTAGCGTCGAAAATCAGTTGAGACCAGCAGGAAACTGAGAGGCTCACAGTTTACAGTTCACAGTTGACAGCAAGCGAAGCCCGGTTTGGCTGCAAACTGTAAACTGTGAACTGTAAACAGCGAACCGCTGACTTAAACCATTGATTAAAGTTTCTCGTAGAAATCACAAGCAGAACAAGAGATATAAATTCCACCAGGGATATCCCGCTCCCGATCCTTCAAGCGCTTTACGATGCGCGTCGGTTTGCCGCACTTCGGGCAATCGGTGCTCTTGCTGGTATCCATGACCTTTTTACGGTCGGCGGTCTTTGCGATCTTAGCCATTTGCGTCTCCTGAATGGAATTCTTGATTTTACACGATGCGCGCTCACATACCAAAAGGCAGGTTTGCGGTTCACAGTTTTCAGTTATTAGCATCACAGGAATAGACGCCTTTTGAGTAGGCGCTTCCGCCGATCTCCCGTGGCAGAGGCGTCGCGGGCAGTCTATGGAGGATGGCATGGCCACCAATGCCCTTTTGCACACCGCGAGCAAGATCAAAAAATATGGCGTAAACATTGAGAGCGATCTGGCTCTGGAGTTTCTGCGCGTGGTGGAGAATGCCGCGATCGCCTCGGCCAAGACGATGGGACAGGGGGATCGCCGCCTTAGCGATTCCGTGGCCACGGAGGCGATGCGGCACACCATGGACAGCGTGCCCATGAAGGGGACCATCGTCATCGGCGAGGGCGAGCGCGACGAAGCGCCCATGCTCTACATTGGCGAGCAGGTAGGCGGGGAGTTTCCGGATACGACGGACGTGCCGGCGATCGACATCGCCGTGGATCCGCTGGAAGGCACGAATCTTTGTGCCACCGGAAGCGCGGGAGCGATTACCGTTCTCGCCGCTTCGGAACGAGGCGGGCTCCTGCACGCCCCCGACTGTTATATGGAAAAGATCATTGTGGGGCCGGACTGCAAGGGGGTAGTGGATCTGGATGCGCCGGCGGGAAGCAATCTGCAGGCCATCGCCAAGGCGCTGGACCGCGAGGTGAGCGATCTGGTGATCGTGGTGCTTGACCGGCCGCGGCACGAAAAGCTGATTGACGAGATCCGCCGCGCGGGCGCACGGATACGGCTGATCAGCGATGGGGACGTAGCCGCCGGCATTGCCGCGGCCCTGGTCGGCGCCGGCGTGCACGCGGTTATGGGAACCGGGGGCGCGCCGGAAGGCGTGCTGACGGCGGCCGCCATCCGCTGCCTCAATGGCTATATGCTCGGACGCCTGGTCGCGCCCAAACCCGAAGTCGAGGAACGGGCGCATCGCATGGGCATTCGCGACCTCACAAAAACCTATACGGCCGATGAACTCGCGCCCGGGGCCCAGCTGATCTTTGCCGCCACGGGCGTAACCGATAGTGCGCTCGTGCGTGGGGTCCGCTTCTTCGGCGAAGGCGCGCGCACCTCCTCGGTCATCATGACGCTGAACACCGGCAAGGTGCGTTTTATCGAGAGTATTCACCTGGACAAGAAGGCGAACGTCAAAGTGCGGTTCTCGTAGGAATGCCAGCGTCGGCCTTCGCACCGAGGTCTTGCCCTATTCACCACAGAGGACACAGAGGGCACAGAGGAAATCAATCCTTTGGCCGCAGATCAACGCAGATTAGCGTTGATGAATCATCACCTAAGAGCCGCATTATTGATTTACCGTGTTGATCCGCGTTTGTCTGCGTCAATCTGCGGCTCAAAGGGTTTGGGCTTCCGTTTCCTCTGTGCCCTCTGTGTCCTCTGTGGTGAATCTTCGGAGCTTGTGGGCTCTAACCATCCAGGACGTCGCCGACGGCGGCGACTAGGGCATCGGGAGTGATGGGCTTGGCGGGAGGATGGGTGGGCAGCAGGCAGCGATGCCTGGAGAGTACAACAAACCAGTTGCGAGTGACGAGTTGCGAGTTGCGAGCCGACTGCTTGCACCAGCCCCAGCCCCTTCGAATGACCGAAACGAGTCATTTTGCCTTACCAACTCGTTTAATGCCAGTACCCACTCGCCACTCGCGACTAATTTCTCGCAACTCGCAACTCGCGACTCTCTTGTGATTCCGATCACAGTTCTACGTGATCTCTCTCGCGGCTTCGCGGACCGGCGGGTATCATGATGGGAACAATTACGCTCCATGTGCTTCCCTCTTGCGAGGCGGGGCTTTGTGCGGCATCCTTGGTTCCGTCGGAATCGTGCGGAGTTGTCCTATGGCGAGAAAAGCCGGGCTGAAGCGAGTCCTCCTGCAAACCATCGTCGCGGTGGGCGCCAGCGTGGCCGCGCTCCTCTTGCGCCTGGCCATGGGACACGTCGGCGAGCAACTGCCAACCTACATCACCTTTTATCCGGCGGTAATGCTGGTTGCCATTCTGGCCGGCTTTTGGCCCGGGCTGCTGACTACGGCGGCCTCCGCCCTTTTGACCGACTACTGGATTCTGCCGCCACAAAAAGACTTTCATATTGCGAATACGGCTGATGGCGTAGGTCTGGCACTGTTTTCCGCCATGGGCTTGTTCATGTGCCTGGTGGCGGAGCGCAGCCGCCGAAACCGGCAAAAGGCCGCGGCGTACGAGAAGGAACTGGCGGTGCAGGCCAGCAAAATGCGGTACAGCGACCTGGTAGAGCTGTCGCCGCTGGCGGTAATCGTAAACCGCAGGACTTTCGTTGATTTCGTGAATCCCGCGGCCTGCCAATTGTTTGGCGCCGCCAGCCCGGAGCAGTTGTGCGGCAAGGCGGTTTTGGACCTGTTTCATCCCGATTGCCATGCGCTCGTGCAACAGCGCATCCAGGATATGCTGGAAGGCAAGCGCGTTTCACTCATCGAAGAACAAATCGTGCGTATGGACGGCGCCATCCGGCAAGTCGAGGTGGTCGGTGCGCCGTTTTCCGACGAGTCCGGTCCGGCGATTCAGGTGATCCTGCGCGATATCACCGAGCGCAAACAGAGGGAAGCGCAACTGCAAAAATTCACGCGCACGCTCAAAGCCCTGAATAACAGCAATCAGGCTTTGCTGCGCGCCACCGAGGAAGGCGCGTTGCTGCAACAGGTTTGCAGGATCGTCACTGAAGACTGCGGCCATGCCATGGTGTGGATCGGATTTGCCGAGGATGATGAGCATAAGACCGTCCGGCCGGTGGCCAGCGCGGGTTTTGAAGACGGTTATCTGGAGACTCTGCAGGTCACCTGGGCGGACACCGAACGCGGCCGCGGACCCACCGGAACCGCCATTCGCACCGGGCAGCCGTGCGAGTGCCGGAATATGCTTACCGACCCCAACTTTGCACCCTGGCGGGAGCAGGCGTTGAAGCGCGGGTATGCATGCTCCCTGGTCATTCCCCTGCTGTCTGACGGCAAGGCCTTCGGCGCCATCACCATCTATTCGAAGGAGCCGGACGCCTTCACGGAGGATGAAATAACCCTGCTCAAGGAGTTGGCTGGAGATCTCACTTTTGGCATCACTGCGCTCCGGCTGCGCGCCGACCAGGAGCGCGCGGAGGCGGCCATACGAGAGAGCCGGCGCGAGAATGAATTCCTGGCGGGTATCATCCAGTTGTCGAGCCAGCCGTTCGGGGTGGGCTATCCGGATGGGCGTCTGGGACTGTTCAATGCCGCCTTCGCTCAGCTCACCGGGTACACCGCCGAAGAGTTGCGATCGCTGGATTGGACCAACACCCTCACCCCTCCGGAATGGCTGGAAATCGAAAGGCAAAAACTGGAGGAATTGCGTCAAACCGGGTTGCCGGTCCGGTACGAAAAGGAGTACCGAAGGAAAGACGGCGTCCGAGTTCCCATTGAGCTACTGGTCCACTTGGTAAGCGACGCCGATGGGAAGCCGGAGTATTACTATTCCTTCCTCACCGATATTACCGAGCGCAAGCGGGTCGAGGCGGAGCTGCAAAAAGCCTCGGAGCAGCGCCGGTTGGCGCTGGAAGCGGCCGAACTGGGAACCTGGGACCTTCGCCTCGATACGGGTAAGGTGTTCTGGGATGCGCCTTGCCGAAATCTGTTCGGCTTTCCGGCCGGCGAGCAGATCGACTATACAGAGGCCATTTCGCGCATTCCGCTGGAGGACCGCGCCGCCACGGACGAGGCCGTGAAGCTGGCGATTGCCGGCGCGCAGGGTGGCGCCTATCATCGCGAATTCCGCGTGGTCTGGCCGGACGAATCGGTCCACTGGGTGGCCTCGCACGGGCGCGTGTATTTTGAGGGAGAAGGCGATCGGCGGCGGGCGGTTCGCTTTATCGGCGTAAATATGGACATCACCGAGCGCAAGCGGATGGTGGACGAACTGCGCCAAAACCAGGAATGGCTGCGCGTCACTCTGTCCAGCATCGGCGATGCCGTGATGACCAGTGATGAGGCGGGCCGGGTCACTTTTCTCAATCCGGTCGCCGAGGCGCTCACCGGCTGGAAGATGGAAGAGGCCTTGGGCCAACCGATGCAGCGAGTGTTCCGCATTATCAACGAAAAGACCGGAGAGCCGGCGGCCGACATCGTGGCTCAAGTGCTGCGGGAGCGGCGCACGCATGCCCTGGCCAATCACACGGCGCTGTTGACCAGGGACGGGCGGGAATTCCCTATCGAAGACAGCGCGGCGCCAATCATGGACTCCAGCGGAAATGTCTCCGGCGTAGTGCTGGTCTTCCACGAGGTGACCGAGCGCCGGCGGGCGCAGAATGCGTTGCGCCAGAGCAACTCGGTACTGAAAAGCTTTAACACGATCCTGGAAGAGGCGCTCAACTACGAGACCACGGAGGAGATGGGCCAGACCTGCCTGCGAGAGATTATCCAACTTACCGAGAGCCAGTTCGGCTTTGTAGGAGAGATCGGTCCGGATGGAATGCTGCATGACATTGCCACCAGCGATGTCAGCGAATACTGTAAAGTTTACGACGCCAACGGAGAGCGCCGTCCGCCCAGCACCTTCAAGATCCATGGGCTGTATGGCCGGGTCTTGCTGGACGGCCGGAGTTTGCTGACCAATGCGCCTGCCGAACATCCCGACAGCATCGGGACCCCGCCCGGTCATCCGCTTTTGTCCGCGTTTCTGGGTGTTCCGCTGATCGACGGCGGCCGGACCATCGGCATGATCGCTGTTGGCAACCGGCCACTTGGGTACCGGCTGGAAGACCAGGCGGCGCTGGAATCCCTGGCTCCGGCCGTGGTGGAGTCACTGCGCCGCACGCGCGCCGAGCAAGCCCTGCGCTCGAATGAAGCCCGTTTGCGCCTGGCGCTCGATTCCGCCAACTCCGGCACCTGGGAATGGGACCTGAAGACGAATCAGAATACCTGGTCCGATGAGCTTTGGCCGCTGTACGGGCTGGCGCCCTATAGCTGCGAGCCTTCCTACGAGGCATGGCTTTCGATCGTCCATCCCGAGGATCGCGCGATGGCGGAGCGGACGGTGCGGGAGGTTGCCGCGGCCGGAGACAATCTCGATCTGGAATTTCGCGTTCTGGATGGCAACGGCACGGTTCGCTGGTTGATGACGCGCGGACGTTGCGTTCGCGATACCAGTGATCATCCCGTTCGCTACGTGGGCATCGCGATGGACATCACCGCGCGCAAGCGGGCGGAAGCGGCGCTGATGCAAAGCGAAAAGTTGGCCTCGGTGGGCCGGGTGGCGGTCACCATCGCCCATGAGATCAATAATCCCCTGGCGGCGGTCATGAACACCCTGTACCTGGCTCGCAGCAGCGCGGATGCCCCCCCTTCGGTTCAGCGATACCTCGAGGTTGCCGACGAGGAACTGAGGCGCGTTTCTCTCATCACGCACCAGGCTCTGGGCTTCTATCGCGAGTCTTCCGCCCCGGTCAGCGTGCCGATCGGCGCCATCCTGGATTCCGCGATGGACCTGCTGCAAAGCAGAATCAAGGCCAAAGGCGCCTCTATCGAAAAACAATACGAACCCGGACTCCAGGTAACGGCGGTGGCCGGCGAACTGCGACAAGTGTTCTCCAATCTGCTGGCCAACAGCCTGGATGCCATCGGCGACCAGGGCACAATCAAGCTGCGCGCCCGGGCTGTCCGGTCGCCCAAGAACGGAAGACGCTATCTGCGCATCACGGTGGCCGATAACGGCACCGGGGTCGACCGCAGCATTCGCTCGCGTATCTTCGAGGCGCTGTTCACCACCAAAGATGCCGTCGGCACCGGCCTGGGCCTTTGGGTAAGCAAGCAGATTGTGGATAAACACGGCGGCGCGATCCGCGTCCGCTCCAACACCAGTGGCCCGCGCCGGGGAGCCGTGTTCTCCATTCTCATACCGGCGGACGGCCTGGGCGCGGGCCGGGAGAAGGACGCCGAAGGTCAGGCAGCAGGGAGATGAAGGTTTCAAGGTCTATCCGGGAGAACTCCTTGACGGTTCGCACAGCGGCAGCACTCTCCACGATCCGGCTGGGCATCGCCTGCCCAATGGCCAACGAGGGCGATAATGCGGTGGAATTCGTCCGCAGCGTCCTCGCTCAATGCGACGCTTTCCCCCAAGCAACCTTCTTTGCCGTGCTGGACAAGGCGAGCACCGATAACACCCTGGACCTGTTGCAGGCGTTCGCGCGGACCGAGCCGCGGCTCAGGGTGGTCTGGGCGCCGGAGAATCGCTGCGTGGTCGATGCGTATGTCCGCGGTTACCGCGAGTGCCTGGCGGCCGGCTGCCACTGGATTCTGGAGATTGACGCCGGCTTCAGCCATCAGCCGGAAGACCTGCCCGCATTTTTCCAGGCCATGCAACAGGGTTATGACTGCGTCTTTGGCAGCCGCTTCATGAAGGGCGGCGACATTGCCGACGGCAGCTTTAAGCGCACCCTCGTCAGCCGATCGGGGACCTTGCTGGCCAACGCGTTTCTGGGAACCAAACTCACGGATATGACCAGCGGTTTCGAGCTGTTCTCCCGCGAGGTTCTGGAAATGGTGCTGGCCCGCGGCATCCAGTCACGCGCTCATTTTTTCCAGACGGAGATCAAGACCTATTGCCGCAATTTGAAGATCACGGAAGTGCCCATCCATTACCGCTCGCCCAGTCCGCGCCTCACCGGCTCGGCCGTGACCGAAGCCTTACGGCAGTTGCGGCGGCTGTTCCGGCTGCGCCTCGCCGGGCAATTGTAAAACACGGTCCTTGGTCGTTGGTCGTTGGGCGGAATTGCGGACGCCGTTTTTCAACTAGAAGCGAGGAGCGTAAGTTCAGCCCAAGCCCTAATTGCGGATTTGTCTCGACCGCGGCAGCAGAGACGACTGGCTATTGACGGGGGGCTCGCCGTTGGAGCGCCGGCGAAGGTAGGCGCCGTCCGGTTGCATCTCCCGCGCCTTCACGTTATCGGCAAGGTAAATCGCCAGCACGTCATCGCGCAGATAACGCACCAGCCGCACGTCCTCGACGGGATAAATGACTTCGACCCGCCGGTACAAATTGCGCGGCATCAGGTCTGCGCTGCCGGCAAAGACTTCGTCCTGGCCGTCATTGTGGAAGTAAAAGATGCGGCTGTGCTCCAGAAAGCGGCCGACCACACTGAGCACGCGGATATGATCGCTCACTCCCGGCACCCCGGGGCGCAGGCAGCAGATGCCGCGCACCAGCAGGTCCACCTTCACCCCGGCCTGCGAGGCGCGGTACAGCAACTTGATCATATCCGGATCGACCAGCGCGTTCATCTTCAGGATCATGTGGCCGTTGTGCCGGCGCCGCTGGTGGGCAATTTCGCGCTCAATCAGCTCCTGAAAACGCTGCCGCATGTTGATGGGCGCCACCAGCAGCTTCCGGTAGTTCTGCTTCGCCGAATACCCGGTAAGAAAGTTGAACAGGTCGGTGACATCGGCGCCGATTTCCTCGTCGCAGGTAAACAGGCCGAGATCGGTATAGAGCCGCGCCGTCTGCGGATTGTAGTTCCCCGTCCCCAAGTGAATGTAACGGCGGATGGCATCGCCTTCCCGGCGCACGACCATGACCATTTTGCAATGCACTTTCAAACCCACCAGGCCGTAGACCACGTGCACGCCGTCATGTTCCAGCGCCCGCGCCCATTCGATATTGCTGTCCTCGTCGAAACGGGCCTTGAGTTCCACGACGGTGGCCACCTGCTTATCGTTCTCGATCGCCTCCAGCAGCGCGTTGACGATGGGGGATTTGCGGCCCACGCGGTAAAGCGTGACCTTGGTGGCGAGAACGTCGGGGTCCTCCGCTGCCTTCTCCATGAAATCCACCACCGGCTGAAAGGAATGGAAGGGATGGTGCAGCAGGATGTCGCGCCGCCGGATGGCGGCAAACAGGTCTTCGTCCTCGCCGTCGAATTCCAGCGCGGGAGGAATGCCGGGCACGAAGGCCGGGTCCTTCAACTCCGGAATATCCAGGGCGGCCAGATGCGAAAGCCGGCTCAAAGACAGGGGGCCGCGCACGCGGTACACATCGGGCCGCTGCACGTCGAGGTTGCTGGACAGCAGGCGCAACATGGTGGCCGGCATATCGCGATCCACCTGCAGGCGCACCACATCGCCGAAACGGCGCTGACGCAGGCCCTCTTCGGTGGTCTCCAGCAGGTCGCCCGCCTCCAACTCCTGAATCTCGATGTCGGCATCGCGGGTGACGTGAAACGGGTGGGCCTGTACAACATCGATACCCGGGAAAAGCGATTCCAGATTTGCTTTGATCAGATCTTCGAGCCAGATGAATATTTGCCGGGCGGGACGCTTCCGGGCGGGACGCAGGCCGCGATCCAGATTCACCAGCTGGGGCAGGCTATTGGGCACTTTGACGCGCGCAAAGTGCTGCTCCCCCTGCTTGTCGCGGATCAGCACCGCCAGGTTGACCGAGAGATTGGAGATGTGAGGGAACGGCCGCCCCGGATCGAAAGCCAGCGGGGTAAGCACGGGAAAAACGCTTTCCTCAAAATACTTGATGGCCCGGCGCTGCTGGTCTTCCGATAACTCCCGGTACGGCAGAATGACGATGCCATGCTTCATCAGGGCGGGCGCAATCTGCCGCTGAAAACAACGCATGGCCAGCCCCGTCAGCCCCATGACTTCCGTCCGGATCGCATCCAGTTGCGCCGCGGGCAACATGCCGTCCGGGCCCACGTCCCGGCTGCCGGCCTCGACCTGCCGCTTCAGTCCCGCCACCCGCACCATGAAAAATTCATCGAGATTGGAGCCCACAATGGAAAGGAACTTGACCCGCTCCAGCAGCGGGTTGGAATCGCCCTGCGCCTCTTCCAGCACGCGGCGCTGAAACGCCAGCAGGCTGAGTTCCCGGTTGACGTACAGTTCGGGATCGTCCAGGGAACGGCGGCGCTTCGGCGGTTCCGCGGAGGCCCCTTCCGCCGCGGCGGCGACAGCGGTTCGCGAACGGCGGCGGCTGATCTGCGCAATCGTGGCCATAACTTATTAGTTTACACGCGGCACAGTTATAATACAGATGCGTGGTGCGTGCCCGGAACCGTCCGCTCGCAGCTCCGCGACTCGGCACTCACAGTTCTCCGAATCACTGAAGCGCACGAATCCTTATACGAAGGGACGTAGATCAACGTGAAGAAATACTTTTTTGCCGCGGCTATTCTTGCCGCCGTGGGGCTATGGGCCGGATGTGGAAGCAGCGGTCCGCAAGCGCTGTACGCCGTCAGCAAGACGACCAATGAGGTGACAGGCTATACAATTTCGGGTTCCACCCTGACCGCGATCAACACGCCGGTCAGTACGAGCCCCGGCACCGTTCCCGTAGCGGCGGTGGCCCATCCGAATGGCAAGTTCCTGTACGTTGCGGATTCCGGTAACGACGACGTATCCGTGTTTTCGATCGATGGCAGCGGCGGACTCACGCTGTCCAGCACCAACGCCGCTGCCGGAAACACCCCGACGGCACTGGCAATGGAGCCAGATGGAAATTACCTGTTTGTCGCGGACACCGGCGTCAACGAATTGACCATATACAGCATCGATTCGGGTTCCGGCGATCTGACTCCGATCACGAATTCTCCGTACCCCCTGCAGTTCAAACCGGACTGCCTCATCCAAGACCCGGTACTGACCGTGCTGTTTGCCGCCAGCAAGAGTGAAGTCATCTCCATCCCGATTTCGTCGGGCGCACCGGAAGCGTACAACGTGTACTCCTCTTCGGCGACATTTCCCGCGGCGACGAATCCTAAGGCCATGGCCACCGATCCGGCCAGCCGCTTTCTTTATGTTGCCGACGATGCCACCAACGTCGTATATGCCTACGGGATCGCCTCCGATGGCTCGCTCTCGTCTATTACCGGCTCCCCCTTTCAGCTGGTGAGCGGCGTTGAGCCGTTCTCGATGGCTGTCGACCCGTCCGGTTCCTATTTGTACGTAGCGAATCAAAGCTCGAATAATGTTTCGGGCTTTGCGATCACGCAGGGTACCGGAGCGCTTACGGCCGTCGCAGGCTCGCCGTTTACCACCGGCGCCGGCAGTTCTCCGTCCTCGGTTACGTTCGATGGCAAATCCGGCAATCTTTACGTGGCCAATTACGGGACCAGTTCGATTTCGGGATTCTCGATGAATTCCAGCACGGGCGTGCTGACGAGTTTAGGGGCGGCAACCCAGACCTATGCCAACCCCATATGGCTTACGACCGTGGACTAACAGGCGGCGCCATTGAGTAATCGGGTAATTGAGTAATGGAGACGCTGCCACCAGCCGATAAATCGTGCTGCGCCAATTACCCGATCAGGTCCTTTCTTTCAGCAGACACACCAACCCGTCCCTGCCGGTCATCCTGTCCCGGCGCCATGACGGCCTTGGCGGCGCAAACTTACTTCGGCACAACGATCCGAACCGTCCCCACGCCGTTGCAAAACCGGCAGCGCTCGCCTTCCATGAGCTTTCCGGAGCCAGCGCATTCCACGCAGTTGGCTACGATCTGGAATTCGGCGCGATTGGCATCGGGGATTTTTCCGGCAACTTCTTTGACGACCTCGGCCTGGTGATATTTTCGCAACCAGGTTGCCAGTTTCCCCAGGGTCCGTTCCCGCTCCGTGACCGGAAGTTGCTTCGATTGCAAGGACCACCAATCCGGCACGCATCCGTAACAGATCGACTGTCCACAATCGAAAAGGACGCCGGGTTCGGTGCAACGAAAGAAACGATGGCAGTGAGCGCAGCGTTTGACTCCCAGCAGAGCCAAAGCTTCAATCAAGTCGCTTACGTCATGTTCCAGGTGTGAGACGTTCTCAAAGACAGAATCTTCCCCGTGGATATGCGTTCCCACCGGGGGCAGTCCAGCGTGCATCAGGTGGTTCATTTCATGCCTCCTCTTGCGTTCCCTCGTCAATTCAACTGACTCCTGCCGCTTTCCGCATTTCTCTTACTCCAAACCATCGGGAAAGCCGCCGGCCCAGCCGCTGGCAAACTCTCCCCGCGCCCCCGCTCATCCGCGGGCGCTGTTTACAAAGCCGATATAGCGCCGCGCCAATTCGGCAATTCGATCCTGTTGCCGCATCCGTATGGCCTCCCGGGGGATTAACCCCGCGCCGATGCCCAGCGCCATGGCGCCCGCCAGAATGAAGCCCGAGGCCGTCTGCTGATTCACTCCTCCGGCGGCGATCAGGGGGATTTGCGGAAACATCGCCTTCAAGGCCCGGATATAGGTGTCTCCGCCCACTTGCGCGCAGGGAACAACCTTGACGAAGTCCGGCCCCAGTTTCCACGCCTTGATCACTTCGCTCGGAGTCAGTACGCCCGGGATCACGACTACGTCCTCCTGCGACGCAAAATTCACGAGGTCCGGTTCAAATCCGTCGCTGGCCAGAAAATGCGCTCCGGCATCCAGACAGCGGCGCGCCTCGTCCAGGTCCAAGCTGCCGCCAGCGCCGACGATCACATCGGGGAGCTTTTGTACCAGCGCCGCGATCACTCTGCTTGCCTCCGCCGCCTTCAGGATGACCTCGACGATGGGGATCCCCCCACGGGAAACAGCCTCGGCGGCAAAGACAGCGTCCTCGATGGCGGACACACGAATGGTCGGAATGATCCCAATTTCTTCGATCCGGCTTCGTACCTCTTGCTTATTCACCTATGCATCTCCTTTGCAGGGTTTACCGGCGCAAGTTTGCGGTTGGATTTCATGGGATTACCTCCTGGCCCGCCGCCTCATTCAATTGGGCTGCCGACGTCAGATAAGAGCCAATCAGGCTGAGGTATGCCAGTTGTACTTGGCGGTACTCGCTCTCCGCGTTCAAAAAATCAAGGAGGGACGCATTGCCCTTCTGATAGGCGTAGTAGACGGTGTCCCTCACCTCCACCGACATTTGCAGATATTTGTCCTTGTACGGCTGCAACAAAATCACGTTGCTGTTGACCGCGGCATAAGCGGTATCCACGTCGCTGAACACCTGGGCTTCGGCGGCATCGCGGAGTTTTTCGTTGCGCGTGATATCGATTTTCGTGCGCAGCTTTTCTCCCTGGTTGCGATCGAAAATGCGGAGCGGAATGCTGACGCTCGCGCCCAGCGTGTGGCGGCCAAACACATCGCCGGGCGAAAAGTTATACGATCCGTCGTGCGTCCACCAGATGCTGAACGTCGGATCGGTGGACCCGTTCGCCACCGCCAGTTCGTGGTTCGTCCGGGCCTGATCCAGCGTTTGCACGGCGGCCCGCAGGTCGGGCCGGTTCTCCAGCGCGATCTTCCGGAGCTCGTCACGCGACCGGAGTTGTCCGCTGAACTCGAACGGCCCGGTTACGTCGAACTGATCCAGGGGCGTTCGGGAATTCAGGAGCGTGAGCAGTTGGATCTTTGCCGTTTCCAGGTTCACTTCGGCCGTCTGCAATTCCGATTCATACTGCACGCGCTGCAGTTCGAGCCGGTTGAGATCGATCTTGGCGATGTCACCGTCCTGGAAGCGGATTCGGCTGATCGCGAGCACATGGTCGTAGTAGGCCATGTCGTCTTTGGCCAGCTGCAGCACGGCCTTGGCCTGCAGCGTCGCGACAAATGCGCTGCGCAAGCCGAAAATCATATTCCTCATCAGGTCGGCCTGCGTGGAAACGGCGATGGTCGTGCCCTTGCGGGCGCTCTCCCGGCGCAGCTCGCGCTTGTGGTCGCGTTCGTGCAGATAGCTGAAACTCCCCATCTGGTAAGCGCCGACAAACGGCTGCCAGGGGTTCCCACCTCCCGTGGGAATCACCTGGGTCCCGTCCGACGTCACCGTAAACTGCGGGTTGGGGCGAAGAAATGCGGTGATCTCCCCGGCCTTGGACTCATCAATGTTCAATGCGCCGGCCAGCATGGTCGGATTGTTCTGCTCAAAGCGCTGACGCACCTGATCCCATGTCATGGGCGTCTGAGCCACCGCGCCAACACTGACCAGCAAAGCAAGAGTGCGGAATAGCCATTTAGCCTTCAATTGCTTCCTCCGTTTCCGGGAGCTTATCGTTGTCGCTCGCGAACCAGACATAGAGCGTGGGCAACAGAATGATGCTCAGGAACAAGTCGGAAATAAGGCCGCCGACGATGACAATCGCGAAGGGCCGCTGCGAGTCGGAACCGATGGCATGCGAAAGAGCCGCCGGCAACAATCCGAAAGTCGCCACCAGCATG